>Ga0209238_1000621_pt1 | contig 12874 bp, 11 predicted proteins | sample GraSoi013_1_20cm_FD_185823 | JGI IMG/M metagenome (GOLD analysis project Ga0209238, IMG submission 185823) | Grasslands soil microbial communities from the Angelo Coastal Reserve, California, USA - Sample 10_02_2013_1_20cm (SPAdes) (version 2) | ecosystem: Environmental > Terrestrial > Soil >...
CGCCACAGCTTCGCCACACACATGCTCGATCGCGGTGCGGATCTGCGCAGCGTGCAGGCGTTACTCGGGCACGCGAGTCTTTCCACGACACAGATCTACACGCACGTCACCGTCGAACGTCTCAAGAAAGCGTACGCGGATGCGCATCCGCGGGCGTAATTGAGAAGTGTGGCTTAGCTCGGCGCCGGCGCCGCCGGTGCGCTGCTTTGTGCCTGTGATTCGGGAACCTTAAACGACAGTTTGTCGTCAGCTGCAACGACGTCGACGTGGTCGCCGGGTTTGACGTTGCCGCGGAGCAATTCTTCCGCGAGCGGATCTTCAAGAAAACGTTCGACAGCGCGGCGCATCGGTCGGGCGCCGTATTGGGGATCGTATCCCTTGTCGATGAGAAATTCCTTCGCGCTTTGCTGCAAGTCAATATGGACATCCTTGGCTTTGATGCGGGTCAGTACCTTGTTTGTTTCCAGCTCGACAATTCGCAATAGCTCCGGCTTGCCAAGTGAATGGAACACGATGATTTCGTCCAACCGATTAAGAAACTCGGGCTTAAAGACGCGTTTGGTTTCATCGAGGATCTTGTCCCGCATCGAATCATAATCATGCCCTTCCAGCGGTGCGCCAAAGCCCATCACTGTCTGTTTCTTCAGTAACTCGGCGCCAACGTTGGAAGTCATGATAATAATCGTGTTCCGGAAATCGATCTTGCGCCCTAACGAGTCGGTGATTTTGCCGTCTTCGAGAATCTGCAAAAGCAAATGCATCACATCAGGGTGCGCTTTTTCGATCTCATCGAAAAGCACCACCGAATATGGCCGGCGACGCACGGCTTCGGACAGCTGGCCGCCCTCCTCGTAACCGACATAGCCTGGCGGTGAACCAATCAGACGCGACGCAGTGAATTTTTCCATGTACTCCGACATGTCGATCTGAATCAGTGCGTCGGGATCGCCGAACATGAATTCGGCAAGCGTGCGGGCGAGATACGTCTTGCCAACGCCAGTAGGACCCAGAAAGACAAATGATCCGATCGGTCGCTTTGGATCTTTCAAATCGGCGCGGGATCGACGCAAAGCCTTGCTAATCGCGGTAACGGCTTCCTCCTGGCCGATGACGCGCTGCTTCATCTCCGACTCCATCATGAGGAGCTTTTGTGTTTCCGCCTGTTCCATACGCTGGAGAGGAACGCCTGTGACTTTCGAGATGATGTGCATCATGTCATCCGCCGTCACCACCACCTCTTTCTCTTCTCGCTCCTCACGCCATTTGGTTAGAATGGCATCGAGCTTTTCTTTCGTTTGCTTCTCCTTGTCGCGAAGCGCGGCAGCTTTCTCAAAGTCCTGTGCTTTGATGGCCCCTTCCTTTTCGACCCGAATCTCTTCGATCTCTTTCTCGATATCCTTCACGTCGGGTGGCCGCGTCATGGCATTGATGCGGGCACGCGCGCCTGCTTCGTCCATCACATCGATCGCCTTGTCGGGAAGAAATCGACCGGTGATATAACGATCGGAAAATCTAACGGCTGTCTCGAGCGCTTCGTCCGTGAGTTTCGCTTTATGATGCGCCTCGTACTTCGGACGCAGACCTTTTAGGATTAGAATGGCTTCATCGACCGTCGGCGCATCGACTTTTATCGTCTGGAAACGCCGTTCCAGCGCTGCATCTTTCTCGATGTACTTGCGATATTCGTTCATCGTAGTGGCGCCCACGCATTGCAATTCGCCGCGGCTCAATGCGGGCTTGATGATGTTCGATGCGTCCATCGCGCCTTCAGCAGAACCAGCCCCAACGATCGTGTGCAGTTCGTCGATGAAAAGGATCACATTCTTGGAACGGCGGATCTCGTCCATTACCGCCTTGATGCGCTCCTCGAACTGGCCCCGGTATTTTGTGCCTGCGACCATTAACGCGAGGTCCAGTGTGATCACGCGTCTGTCTCGCAATAACTCAGGCACATTGCCGTTCGCAATCTCCTGGGCGAGACCCTCAGCAATCGCCGTCTTGCCGACACCTGCTTCGCCAATCAGAACTGGATTGTTCTTTGTTCGTCGGCAAAGCACTTGAATGACCCGCTCGATTTCATTGCGCCGGCCAATTACCGGATCGAGTTCGCCTTTCTTCGCCAAGTCGGTCAGGTCACGGCCAAACGCGCGGAGTGCCGGAGTCTTGACGTCTTTCTTCGTTGGCTCGCCGCCTTCCTGGTCCGATTCAGAGGGCGTGAAATTTGGATCGAGCTCTTTGAGGATCTCGTTGCGTGTGCGTTCGATGTCGAGTTCAAGACTTTTCAAAACTCTCGCAGCGACTCCCTCGCCCTCTCGCAAAAGTCCAAGCAAAATATGTTCTGTACCGACGTAAGAATGATTGAGCGCCTTGGCTTCCTTGCCCGCGAGCGCCAGTACTTTTTTGACGCGAGGAGTATAAGGAACGTTGCCGACCATCTTGGTTTCCGGTCCTGAGCCGACCTGTTTCTCCACCTCCATGCGTACGGTCTCAAGGTCGAGACCCATCTTCTGCAGGACGTTGACAGCTACTCCCTGCCCCAGCTTGATCAGCCCAAGGAGCAGATGCTCGGTGCCGACATAGTTGTGGTTAAACCGATCGGCTTCCTTGCGAGCAAGCGCCAGAACCTGTTGAGCCCGGGGTGTGAAATTATTCATCGTTCGATGGCACGACAATCGAGTCACCGCCCGTTTGCCTCGCCATCTTACTAATATCAGGTTTAGGAAAGAGTTTCAAACGCTCACGAATAATTTGAGCGCGCAAGTGGTCGCGTTCTTCCGCGTTCAATTTTTGCTGAGAGCTTTTCTGCAAATGCGCCGGCTGCGTCTCAATGAACAATTCATCGATTTGCAGACGTTGATCTTCCGGAAACGCGCCCAAATCCATCCCGAGTTTGATGACCGAGAGCAGGTTGAGCGCTTCCTTGGAGGCCATGGCATGCGCATAAGTCAAAACGCCGTACGCGCGACCGATCTGGTCCAAAAGCGTATTTGGTTTTTTCTGGAGCAACACCTGTCGCGCGTTGTGCTCCTTTTCGATAATTGTTTCAATGACCTTGCTCAGGCGACTGATGATTTCTTCTTCCTTTTCGCCAAGTGTGGTCTGATTTGAAATCTGGAAAAGGTTGCCCATCGCCTCCGTGCCCTCGCCGTACAGACCGCGGACTGCGAGTCCGATTTTGCTCACGGCTTGAATGACTTGATTAATCAACTCACTCAGGACAAGCCCCGGCAAATGCAACATCGCGGACGCGCGCATTCCAGTACCGACGTTCGTAGGGCATGCGGTCAGATATCCAAGCCGCGAATCGAAGGCGAAGTCCAGTTTGCTTTCGAGCGCGCTATCGATTTTATCGACGAGTTTGAATGCCTGTTTCAATTGCAGGCCGGAACGAATCGATTGCATCCGCAAATGATCTTCCTCGTTGATCATGATGCTAAGAGTCTGCCGCCGATTCACGACGACTGCGCTGCCGGCGCCCTTGGCGGCGTGCTCTCGACTAATCAGATGACGTTCCACCAGAACCTGCCTGTCTAGCGCCGACAGATCTTGCAAGCTTTCCGCAAATGCCTCCTGCATTTCCGGAAGCGCTGCCACGCGGGACCTGATCAATTCCAGGATGGAACTGCGCTCCGCCTTTTTCGCCCAACCAGGAAACGGACGGTTGCGCAAGTTGCGCGCGAGCCGTACGCGACTGCTGATCACGATCTGGTGATGGGGCCCCTCACCGCGCAACCATTCTCCGGCGGTGGCCAACATGTTGGAGACTTTCATGGCGATTTCGAGAGCTCGTTTTCGAGTTGCTTGATTTCATCGCGCAACGAGGCAGCCGTCTCGTAATTCTCGTCGGCCACAGCCTTCTGCAGGTGTTCATTCAAGGCACGCATACGGTGGTTCAGTGCCATCGTCCGCTGCGCCCGCTCCGGAAATTTTCCGACGTGTTCGGTGCCCTTGTGCATCGCTTTTAAGAGTGAACCCAGGCCCTCCGCGAAGGTAACGTAGCACTCGCTGCAGCCGAGGCGGCCCGTTTTCTTAAAGTCGGCCTGACTAAACCCGCACACGGGGCACTTCTGGGTCGGAGCTCCTTTTTCAATTTCTTCCGCTGCCCCGATGCCTAGTAGCAAATCCGCGAGCGCGAAGCCGGTTGGATCTTGCACGCCCTTCTCTTTGGAGCATGCATCGCAGAGATTCACCTTTTGCATTTTGCCTTCCAGAATCTGCGTCAGGAAGACCGTCGCGTCATTGCATTTGCAAACGTCACACAACATCTCTTTTAATTACACCTTGTTGGTTTGGAAACATTCAACCCCAATATTTCCATGACGTTTCTACGTCAGAAGCGGCTTTCTCAATTTCTAGGCGGAAATTGGTGTACCGGTTTCGCGTGTCACCTGACGGAATCGCGCGATGATACGAGCGGTAACGGGCCCTGGCTTTCCGTTGCCGATCGATCGCCCATCTGCTTTTACGACCGGGACAATCTCCGCAGCAGTGCCCGTGAGGAAGCATTCGTCAGCAACAAAAACATCATGGCGCGTAATATCGGTTTCGCGAACTTTGACGCCAAGTTCGGCGGCGATTTCAAATACTACCGAGCGTGTAATCCCTCGCAGCGCGCCGGACGCCACCGGCGGCGTGAAAATTTGGCCGTGTTTCACGATGAAAACATTGTCAGCGGTGCATTCGGCAACGTTTCCTGCATCGTTCAACATAAGAGCTTCATCCGCACCCGCTAAATTTGCCTCAACCCGCGCCATCACATTGTTTAAATAATTCAACGATTTGACTGCCGGATTAAGCGCTGCCGGGTTGCTGCGACGTGTTGCGCAGGTCACAATGGTTAATCCTTTCTTGTAAAAGTCCTCGTGATAAAGGGCAATCGTCGCCGCAATAATAATCACGCTCGGGGACTTACATTGCGTCGGATTCAGCCCCAAATTGCCAATCCCCCGTGTAACCAGCAGGCGGATATAGCCATCACGCAAATGATTTTGCCGAATTGTCTCGAGCACCGCCTCGGTCATGTTCCGCATCGTCATTGGAATTTCGAGACAGATCGAACGCGCTGAATCCCACAGCCTGTGAAGATGTTCTTCGAGTCGGAAGACTCGCCCGTTGTAAAACCGAATTCCTTCGAAGATTCCATCGCCATAAAGCAGACCATGATCGAACACAGAAATCTTCGCGTTAGCTTCCGAGTAGAATTTTCCGTCGATGTAAATCTTCGCTTCCTTGACGCCGGTTGTCCGGCGCGGCCGACTTTCGACTGCGGGTTCGATTACCGCCTCGGCACTGGGATCGTGAATTTTCGGTTCGTCTAACACCGTCACATCAGTGGTTTTCATAATCGCAACAAAATCTCCGACGCTTAAGCGGGCAATTCAAGTTGCAAAATCAAAAGCGTTACCTGGTTAAAAGTTGAAGTGGTGAAACACAAATCCGTTAACGCTGCAATTTTTTCACTGCAACACGCCGTCTTTGATGTGCAGTTGACGGTCACCGCGTGCTGCGAGGCGCGCATCGTGTGTCACCACAAGCAGTGTTTTTTTTCGCGAACGCGTCAGGTCCAACAACAGATCCATAATTGAGTCCCCGGTTTTTGAATCGAGATTTCCCGTGGGCTCGTCGGCGAAAATGATTTCGGGATTGTTCGTCAGCGCCCGGGCGATCGCCACCCGCTGTTGTTCTCCTCCAGAAAGTTCTGCCGGCAGATGCTGCATCCGGTCCGCCAAGCCAACGGCCACCAGGCTCTCCTCGGCCCGTTCTCTTGTTGATTTTCCGCCGATCATCCCTGGCAGTGAGACGTTTTCCAGCGCCGTCAGCTCCGGCAGGAGAAAATATCCCTGGAATATGAAACCCATTTTGCGATTTCGAAATCGCGCCTGCGACGCCGACGTGCCGTTGTAAAGATTTCGTGCCTCGAATTCGACCGTCCCGGATTCAGGACGCTCCAGACCGGCGAGCGTGTAGAGAAGCGTCGTCTTACCCGCACCCGAAGCGCCGGAGAGAAAGACTGCTTCGTCGCGCCCGACCTCCATCGAGATACCACGCAAGACCTCAATCCGGCGAGGTCCCATTCGAAATGATTGGAAAAGATCGCGCGCCACTAGTTGCGGAGTTGTCGTGTCCATCGACGAAGGCTTGTTACCTTATCTGCCGCAAACACGATACGAACACAAGAACGGTCACTCGCATGTACACCAAAAAGCCGCCGTTAAGGTAATCGACGGCGGCTTCTCGGTTAATGGAATTCTGTTAGGTCATTCCCAAGGATTGCAGCGTCGGCTGATCGATTGCTGCTGTTTCTGCCAGCCCGTTGGCGCGTTGGTAATCCGCAATAGCGGCGCGCGTCTGCGGCCCAAGTAGACCATCCACTCCCCCCGGATTATAACCTTGTTCTTGCAGTGCGGTCTGGACATTTGCGATCACCTGATCGGGCGGCAAATTATTATAGCCGTAGATAGGGCCGTCGTAGGCGTAGTACTCATTCGGAGCGTAGCCCCAAGCCGGGATCCAGTATCCCGCATTCCAGGCGTACCATCCGCCATATACGAAAACTACGCGGTTGTTGTAATTACTCCGCCACCAAGACCTGTCGTGCCACGCAGATCTGTAATTCCGGAACGCCCAGTAATTCTTACCCTGCCAGTTTTGGCTGCCTTGGATGCGCCTGCCTTGCTGGAAGTTGACAGCTGCGTATTTCGTCGGACGCGTGTTCGACGCCAGATTGAAACGCTGTGCCTTGTATTTCTTACCGTTCGATTGGAATGCGGCGGCAGACGCGTTATTACCTTTCCATTGTTTCGTCTTCTTGGAATAATTTGCAGACGTCGCGTATCGACCAGCCTGCGCATTCTGTGCGGCGATTTGCTGGGAACGCTTCTGCGCCTTGTTCGCGTTTGAGCCCGGCTGGTAAACCGGCCTGTTAATGCCCTGTTGACCTTGTTTTGTCTTTTTGGTCGCATACCGGCCACCCTGCATATCCCGGGTGGTGACCTGCTGAGCGCTCCTCGCTTTCACATTCGACCTTGACTGATAGACCTGATTATTGACGCCCTGACGTCCTTTTGCCTTCTGATATGATGTTGCCGAAGGCGAGGTCGGCTGATAGCGCTTGGGCGTTGCTCTCTTGGGTGCGCCCGTAGTCGCTGTGCGCTGGACCGATTGCGTCGGCCTGTTCTTCTGAGCTTGCTTCTTTGATTTGTTGTCATTTTGCGCCGCGCCTGCAGAACAGGCGAGCGCAAGACTGCAAACTAAAATAATAAATGTTTTCATAGGTTTTTCTTACTGAATTGCTAGACGTTTAGCTTCGTATACTTATTCGACTGCAGTTTCGACAAGTACTGTTCTCAATTCGATTTCGTAGCAAGATGCTAAAAAAAGCTGCCGGCGAAAGAAGGCGGCGGCGGCTTCTCGATAAGAGCTTTGTTATGCCATTCCGAGTGATTGTAACGTCGGCTGATTTCATGATCTTTCCCTTGTTTTGCCTTTTGCTAATTTAACTCCCCCTGTACCCGTTGCGTTGCGATGTTTTTGATCAGCGTTGCTGCTGGCGCACGGCTTCAAACAACACAATTGCGACCGCGGTAGCCAGGTTCAGGCTACGAGTTCCATGCATCGGGATGCTGATGCAGCGATCTTTGTTGGCCACGAGCAAATTCTCCGGAAGCCCTTTTGTTTCGGGGCCAAACACGAGAAAATCATCGCGCTGAAATCTCGCAGCGTAATAAAGGCGCTTACTCTTTGTTGTCAGAAAAAAGTAATTCGCATCCGGCGGCTGCGACCGCTGCAGGGCGTCGAAGGAATCCCACAGCTTCAGGCTCACTTCGCTCCAGTAATCCAGCCCCGCACGTTTCAATTGCCGATGACCCAGCGAAAAGCCAAGCGGCTTGATCAAATGCAGAGTTGATTTTGTGGCCAGACAAAGCCGACCGATGTTGCCTGTGTTTGGCGGTATCTCTGGCCGAACCAGGACGACGTTAAACATCTACTCTTCCTATTCCGCTGCGTCTTGAGCTCATCTCACCTTCAGTCCATAGAAGGAGAGGAACAGATAAAGGAAGAAAACGCTACAATTTGCTCGCGACGAATTTTTCCAGCTTCACCACATCTGCGGCAAACTTCCGAATTCCTTCGCCCGTTTTCTCGTAGGCCATCGCGTTGTCGTTCAGCATCCAGCGGAACTTCTTCTCGTCGAGCTCCAGTTTCTCGATCTTCGCTGACTTCGCTTTCTCCGGAGTGAGCTTCCGCTCGACCGGCTCGTTCGATTTCGACAGCTCTTCCATCAATTCGGGACTAATCGTTAGGCAATCGCATCCCGCCAATTCCAGAATCTGTCGAATGTTCCGAAAACTGGCACCCATTACTTCGGTCGAGATATCAAACTTCTTATAATACGTATAAATTTCTGTAACCGATTGCACTCCTGGATCTTCTGCTCCAGTATAATCACGCTTCATCTCCTTTTTGTACCAATCGTAAATTCGCCCGACAAACGGCGAGATGAGCTGCACTTTCGCTTCCGCTGCGCGAACCGCTTGCGGCAACGAAAACAGCAGCGTCAGATTGCACTTGATTCCTTCCTTCTGGAGTTGCTCAGCGGCCTTCAAGCCTTCCCAGGTCGAAGCGATTTTAATCAACACCCGCTCGCGCGGAATTTTTCGCTCCTCGTAAAGCTTGATCAACCGGCGCGCTTTATTGATCGAACCCTCGACATCGTATGACAATCGCGCGTCGGTCTCGGTCGACACGCGTCCCGGCACAATTTCGAGAATGTCCGTGCCGAACTGGACAAGCAGATGATCACATATGTCTTCAATCTGCTCGTGGCCGCTTAGGCCTGATTTCTTGCGTTCAGCCAGTACCTCCTCGAGCAGACGCGCGTACTCTGGCTTTTGCGTGGCGGCGTAAACCAGACTCGGATTCGTCGTCGCATCCTGCGGCTTAAAATCCTTGATCGATTCAAAGTCGGCGGTATCGGCTACGACTTTGGTAAATTTCTTCAGTTGCTCGAGCTGATTCGGTTTCGTTTCAGCTTTTTTTTGTTCAGCAACAGCTGTGCTCATAATATTTCCTCCCCTTTTTAAAACGTATGCCCGAACCAAGGATCGACAAATGATAAAGTCTCGGGTCGCACGTCTCCTTTTTTGGTTCGCTGGCGCAAGCGAGAACGCATGTCCGATGTTTTACGCGGAAACAGCGGACCGCGCTTCAGCCGGGCGCCTTGAGCCAAGCGCGGCCCTGACGAAATTATTCCCAAGTTCCCACATTGGTCCCGGAAATTTGCGGCATTCGGTGAGCACGTCGTCGAGCGCATTAACGAACATATCGACTTCTTTTTCGCCAATGATCAATGGCGGTAAAATCTTCATCACGTCCATCGCGTGGCCTGCGACTTGGGTGAGAATGCGGTGTTTGCTCAGCATTTGTGTCACGATCATTTGCGCGAAAAGCACCTTGTCGATCTTGTGCAACAGCTTCCACGCCATCTTCAGTTTGAACTCCTGTGGTTCATGAAACTCGATTCCGATCATGAGCCCTTTTCCGCGCACTTCTTTGATGAACGAGTGTTTCGCACGCAGCGTGTCCACTTTTTCCATCAGCAAAGTGCCCATTTTCGCGGAATTCTCAGTTAGCTTTTCGTTGTCGATTATTTCCAGTGCTGCCAATCCGCACGCCATCGCCAGATTGTTGCGTCCGAATGTCGTCGAATGGACGACACAACGGTCCATGCGCGAAAAAGTTTTTTGGTAAATATCTCGGCGGGTTACGATCGCACCGCAGGGCACGTAACCACCCCTTAGCGTTTTAGCCAGGGTGATGATGTCCGGTTCCAGATTCCAATGTTGAAATCCAAACATTTTTCCTGTGCGGCCAAGCCCTGTCTGTACTTCGTCGGAGATCAGCAGCGTGCCGTATTTCCGGCAGAGTTCCTGCGCGCGAACTAAGAAATCAGTGTTGGAAGTTTGACAGCCTTTTCCCTGAACAGTCTCAATCACGAAAGCCGCCACGTCGCGCGAACGCAACTGCCGGTCCAACGCTTCGATATCATCGAGTGGCACACGTGCATCGAATCCTTCCATCAGCGGTCCGAAGCCTTCGGTGAAACTTTCGCACCCCATTAACGATAACGAACCAAGACTCAGTCCGTGAAATGCGCTTGCAAGCGAAACCGCTCGCTTACGTCCTGTGGCAGCACGCGCAAACTTCAACGCGCCTTCCATCGCTTCAGTTCCTGAATTGCAGAAGAACACAGCGTTCAGATGCGACGGGGTTCGTTTCGTCAACGCCTCGGCAAGTAACCCGCTCAAGAGCGAGCAATCCATCTGCACCATGTTTGGCAGATCGAGATCGAGAACATCGCGAATCGCTTGTTTCACTATTGGATGATTCCGCCCGATGTTGAAGACGCTGTAGCCGCTTAAAAAATCCAGGTACGGCTGATTATCCATGTCGTACAGGTACGCGCCTTCCGCTCGCGCATAGATCTTGTCGAACCCGATCACTCGCTGCGCCTGCACCAGCGTCGGATTTACATGGCGCTCGTGGAGTTGGTAATTTTCACCCAGTCGGGCTGCGATAATTTCCTTCAGATCAAAAGCCATCCAGTGGTGACGTTCTGCGATTTGCACTCGAAACGCAAATGCAACGCCATGAGTACCGTTCCAAGTTATGCCGTCAGAACTCCATCATGTGACGCAACCAACAAAAAGCCGCGGGATCCACGTGGGATCTCGCGGCTTTTGAACTTCGCGTTGGTATTAGTCCTCGTCTTCAACAACTACACGCTCAACCGTGCGACTTTCAGTTGGGCCCGTGTAATAAACACGTACCTTTTGACCGGTTCGCAGCGGGGCTGTCACCACTTTGCCAGCCCTATCAACAATTCGTGGGCCGTGCCTAGCGCGAAGCTAACAGGTCCCTGCTCGCCTCTGACCACAATGGTCTTGCCGGGCTCATACGTAGTTACTGGGCCGCTCGCGTAAGTCGTAGTTGCTGTCTCTGTTGTCGTTTCCGGTTGTGTCGTTGTTGTTTGTTCAGTTGTTGTTGTGCTCGTCTGCGCGAACGCCAGCGGCGCAACTAATGCGCAGGCGAGAGCGACTAGTGTTTTCTTTTTCATGATCTCCTCCTTCTTGTTGATCGTCTCCGTTTAAAAATTTGGTGCTTTGAGAACAAAACGGGGGTTCGCGAAGCATGCTTCCTGTCCTCTCTCGCGATCAGCCCTCGCGAGAGTTAAGCAAAGCTATTCTTTTACTATTCGATAATCACGTGATCGATCGTCCGAATAGGACCCAAGTCCGCATAAAAGACACGGACGCGCGTGCCTGGTTTGATCGAGGTCGTTACCGGTCGCCCAAACTTATCATAGACAAGCCCGGGACCTGGTAGATCAAACCGCTCCGGATTCGCACTGTCGGTGCGAACGACCAGAGTCCCAGCAGGCTGGTAACTGGCAACGCTCCCTCCCTCGGACGCTATGATCGGTGGTGCCGTTACCGTTACTCCCTCTACGCTAGTTACTACAGTCGTTGTCCGATAATGTCTCGTGCGGTTCGTAGTAGTCTGTGCAAACGCCGGCGACGCAATGAGCACGCAAGCGAGAGCAACAATTGCTTTTTTTACCATAATCCCTCCCTCATTTTGACACCCAAGGTTCGTAGTTCGAGGAGCTGCCGGACGCTTCGAAGATGTCGCGATTTGATGAAAATTCGTATTTGAGTGATTGAGCGGACTTGCAGATTCGCTAACGTGAACCTGCCGATGATCAGCCAGATGCCGACTGCCGAGCCAGCAGTCACCCCGGAACTCATCAAACAACACGGCCTCGCCCAGGAGGAATTCGAGCGAATTAGGAAAATCCTCGGGCGCGAGCCAAATTTTACTGAGCTGGGAATTTTCTCAGTAATGTGGAGTGAGCACTGCTCCTATAAAAACTCGAAGAAAGAACTGAAGAAATTTCCGACTGCAGGGTCGGACATTTTGGTAAAAGCCGGCGAGGAAAACGCAGGGGTTGTCGATATCGGCGATGGTTGGGCCATCGCGTTCAAGATGGAGAGCCACAATCATCCGAGCGCGATCGAACCGTTCCAAGGCGCAGCCACCGGTGTCGGAGGGATTATCCGCGATATCTTTACCATGGGGGCACGCCCGGAATTTTGTCTGAATTCTCTGCGGTTTGGACCGATCACGCCGAATTCGAAATCTAAAACTTTAAAATCGCAACTGGCCGTCAATCGGCGGTTGTTCACCGGCGTCGTCTCCGGGATTGCGCACTACGGAAATTGTGTTGGGATTCCTACGATTGGCGGTGAAATCTATTTTGATGAGAGTTTCGAGGGCAATCCCCTCGTAAATGTTTTTTGTCTTGGTGTGTTGCGTCATGAGCAACTGGCGCGCGGCGCCGCAACCGGCGTTGGTAATCCAGTTTTTTATGTCGGCGCGGAGACAGGACGCGATGGCCTGGCCGGGGCGGCGTTCGCTTCGCGCGAATTGACCGAGCAATCGCGCGAAGATCGTCCGGCAGTGCAAGTGGGCGATCCGTTCAAAGAGAAACTTTTGCTCGAAGCGTGTCTCGAGCTGCTTAGTCATGATGTCGTCGCCGGAATCCAGGACATGGGCGCAGCAGGGCTAACATGCTCGACGTGTGAAACCGCCAGCCGCGCTGGAAGCGGTATCGAAATTGACCTTGCGAAAGTTCCAAAACGCGAGCCTGGTATGACGCCATACGAGATTTTGTTAAGCGAATCGCAGGAACGGATGCTGATTATCGCGAAGCGCGGCAAGGAAAACGTCGTCCGTGCAATTTTCGAGAAATGGGATGTGCCGTGCGTCGAAATCGGCCGTGTGGTCGATGACGGCATGATGCGTGTGCGTGATA
>Ga0209238_1000625_pt1 | contig 12851 bp, 9 predicted proteins | sample GraSoi013_1_20cm_FD_185823 | JGI IMG/M metagenome (GOLD analysis project Ga0209238, IMG submission 185823) | Grasslands soil microbial communities from the Angelo Coastal Reserve, California, USA - Sample 10_02_2013_1_20cm (SPAdes) (version 2) | ecosystem: Environmental > Terrestrial > Soil >...
AGCGCGGTCCCAAGCGGCGGACCAACGTCTTCGTACAGGGGCGCGCGGAGCCAATCATCGCCTCGCGCACCGAGCAGAGCATCCTCGAGGACATGGGCGCGACCGGCGAGGGCTTCCAGGTCCAGGCGCTACGGGAGGCCGTGACGGAGCTGCTCGCGGCGTTCCACGAGTTTTCACCGGCCCTGCGCCGGGCGCTTCAGAGCGAGCACCACGTCGACGTCGAGCAATGGGAGCAGCGGCTGGGCGAGCTTCTCCGGGCCCCGCAGCGCTCGGAGCCCGTCGAGCAGAACGACCTGTTCGAGTGACGAGTCCCCCACCCGGCTCGTCGTGGTTCGGCCACCCCCGCGGTCTCTCCACCCTCTTCTTCACCGAGATGTGGGAGCGGTTCAGCTACTACGGGATGCGCGGGTTCCTCATCCTGTACATGACGAAGGCGCTCGGCTTCAGCGATCCCCACGCGGGCGCCGTGTATGGCAACTATGTCGGCAGCGTGTGGCTGGCCGCGATCTTCGGCGGGATCATCGCCGACCGCTGGCTGGGGCACTACCGCAGCGTCCTGATCGGCGGGATCATCATCGCGCTGGGCCACTTCACGCTCGCGTTTCATGCCCTGCCGTTCTTCTACGCCGGCCTCTCGTTGATCGTCATCGGTACCGGGCTACTCAAGCCGAACGTCTCGACCCTCGTCGGATCGCTGTACGAACAGGGAGACGAACGGCGCGACGCCGGATTCTCGATCTTCTACATGGGGATCAACCTCGGCGCATTCCTGGGGCCGATCGTCGCCGGCAAACTGGCCGAAGGGGTGGACTGGCATCTGGGATTCGCGTGCGCCGGAGTCGGCATGACCTTGGGACTGGTGCAATATGTCCTCGGGCGCCGGCGCCTTCAGCCGGCGATCGACCGGCTCACCGCACGACCCGCGCCGGCTGCGACCGCGACCCGGGCCCCGGGCGAACCACTCACCGCGCAGGATTTGCGGCGCATTGTGGCCGTCTTGGTCTTCTTCCTGTTCGCCTCGTTCTTCTGGGGCGCGTACGAGCAGGCCGGGTCCACGCTCAACCTGTTTGCCGACCGCTACGTCCACCTCGAGCTGCTCGGCATCAAGCTGTACGCGTCGTGGTTCGTGTCCATTCAGGCCGCGTTCGTGATCCTGTTGTCGCCCATCTTCGCGTGGCTGTGGGTGAAGCTCGGGCCGCGGCAGCCGTCCTCTCCCGCAAAGTTCGCCCTCGCGCTGCTGTTCGTGGGGCTGGCGTTCGTGCTGCTCATGCCGGCGGGGGCGATCGCGCAGGGCGGGGTCAAGATCAACCCGCTGTGGCTTGTCGCCGTGTATTTCATCGAAGAGCTGGGCGAGCTATGCCTTAGCCCCGTCGGCCTGTCGGTCGTGACCAAACTTGCGCCGAGGCAGGTGGTCGGGCTCATGATGGGGGTGTTCTTCCTTTCTAACGCACTGGGAAACAAGCTGGCCGGCTGGTCGGCGGGGTTCATCAGCACGACTCCGCTCCCGACCTTGTTCGGTGTGACCGCCGTCGTGACGCTGGGCGCCGCCGCGGTCATGTTTGTGCTCATCAAGCCGGTGCAGCGGTTGATGGGCGGGGTGCGCTAGCCTCAAACAGATCCTTCGCTCGCGCGTGTGCCGCGCGCTCGCTCAGGATGACAGCGCCGCGCGGCTTCGGTGGAAGAAGAAGTTAGGGCAATCCGTGACGCGCCCCTCAGTTGAACCGCGTCGTGCGCCAGAGCAGCCAGCCGGTTCCGGCGAGGAGCGCCAGCATCGCCGCCGTGAGACCCACGACCCATCCCCAGCCGAGCGTCAGCTGGGGCACACGAGCTACCATCCCGAACCCCACGATGGTCGCGGTGGCACCCCCGACCAGGGCCCAGTCGACCCAGGAGCGTCGGCTGGGAGACACGCTCGCGCTTTCGCCGGCGAGCGCCGCGCGGACGTACGCCGGGTCGATGCCGTAGCGGTCGCCTTCACGCGTCGCCGCCTCCTGCCAGCGGCGGTGCTCGGCACCCGTGGCGGAGGCCAGCGCGATCGGCAGCGACCCGCCGATCACCTGTCCGTAGGTCGTCGCCGCACCGCCCCGCAGCTCGCCGAACACCAGCAGCCCCCACACGAGCCCCCACAGCTGGTTGGTGTTGGACAGCGGTATCCCGCGGCTGATCCCGACGTACTTCGCCGCATACTGTTGAAACAGATCGCCCACCACCCACACGAAGCCGCCGAGCAGGAGCCAGAACAGCACGTCGCGCGCCCCGACCAAGTCCGCGGCGAGTGCGGCCACGCCGCCGCGGTCGGCCAGCGCGAGCGTCAGCATCATCACGACCTCGCCCACCGTGAAGAACGTGATGAAGGCGAGCGGGTTCATCCCGGTGAGGTAGGCCTTGCGGTAGGGGATGTACATCGTGCCCCACAGGGCTCCCGCCGCGAGCGCTGCGGCGACGCCGCGGGCCGCCTGGCCACCAGGCGCGCCGGCAGACGACGCGACCGCGAGCAGCGTTGCGCCCCCGAACATGAGAACGGCGCCGCCGAGCACGCCGACCCGGCGCCCCCATCCGGCCCCGTGAAGCTCGTTGAAGAACACGGCACCCCACAGGATTCCCAGCAGGCTGTTCGCGTTCCACAAGGGAAACGCAATGCTCAATCCAATGTCGCGGATCGCGAAGATGGTGAGCGTGTTGGCGACGGCCCAGAGGCACCCGGCGAGCACCGCCCACACGATGAGGTGAGGTGCCTGCCGCACGTCCGCCCCGATCGCCGCCGTCCCGCGGAGCAGGGCGGGCAGGCTCCACCGCGCCAGGAACACCCCCAGCACCATGGCCAGCGAAATCACGACCGGTGAGAGGCCGAGGGTCACCATCTTGGTCGGCGCTTCTGCCGCGCCCAGCCACGCGCCTGCGGTGAAGCCGCTCGCAATGCCAGCGAGCTGAAGGCGGCGCAGCCGGCCGGGGTCGAGTCCGGGGGCGGGGGCGGGGGCGGGGGCTAGCGGATCCACCACAGGACCAGGAGGCCGGCGATGAGCACCGCGACGGGCACCCAGAGCTGGGGGTCACGCAGCATGGCAACAAATCGTGTGGTCACAGCGGCTCCTCAGCGAAGTGGCAGGCCGCGAGCTGCCCCGGTGCGACCTCGCGCAATGCCGGCGGCTCCGTGCGGCAGCGCGCGTCCTTCTTGGGGTGCGGGCAGCGTGGGTGGAAAGGGCAACCGGGCGGCGGGTGCGCAGGGGACGGAACCTCGCCCGCCAGCACGATGCGCTGGCGCTGCGCCTTGGGGTCCGGCACCGGCACGGCGGAGAGCAGCGACGTGGTGTAGGGATGGCGGGGGCCGCCGTATAGGGTGGGTGCGGGCGCGCGCTCCACGATTTTGCCGAGGTACATGACCGCCACCTGATCCGCGATGTGCTTCACGACCGCGAGATCGTGTGCGATGAACAGGTAAGTGAGCCGGCGGCGCTGCTGCAGGTCGGCGAGCAGGTTCAGCACCTGTGCCTGGACCGACACGTCGAGCGCGCTCACCGGCTCGTCGAGCACGAGGAAGTTTGGCTCGACCGAGAGGGCGCGGGCGATCCCCACGCGCTGCCGCTGGCCGCCCGAGAGCTCGTGCGGATAGCTCTGCGCGAAGCTGGGATCGAGGCCCACTTCCTCGAGCAAGGCCGCGATGCGCCGCTCGGCATCGGCCCCGCTCGCGATCCGATGGATCGCCAGCGGCTCGGCGAGCATCTGGTGCACCGTCATGCGCGGGTTGAGCGAGCCGTACGGGTCCTGAAACACGATCTGCATGCGGCGCCGCAGCGCGCGCAGCGCGCGTGCCCCGAGCGTGACCACGTCTTGACCGTCGATCGTGACGCGCCCGGCGTCGGGCTCGATCAATCGGAGGATCGCACGCCCCACGGTGGACTTGCCGCAGCCCGATTCGCCCACGAGCCCCAGCGTCTGTCCGGGTGCGATCGCGAACGACACGTCGTCCACCGCGCGCACGACGGCACGCGGGGGGCCGAGCCCGAGCAGCCTGCGCTCGCCCGGGAAGTGCTTGACGAGTCCCCGCACGTCCACGAGCGCCGGCGTCACGAGTGCGGCGTCCGACGTCGCGGGTCGGTGAGCAGCCAGCAGCGCACGGTGTGGGTCCCGGGCTCTGCCCCGCCGCCCGCGTCGAGCAGGGGCGGTGCTTCTGCGCGACAACGGTCCCAGGCGTACGGGCAACGGGGGTGGAACCGGCACCCCTCGGGCCAAGCCGTCGCGGCGGGCACCTGGCCCGGAATGCCGTGCAGGCGGCCGTGCTCGCGGGCGGGCGGGGCGTCGAGCCGCGGCACGGAGGCGAGGAGCCCTTCCGTGTACGGGTGCAGCGGGCGCGCGAACAGCGCCGCGGTCGGCGCTTGCTCCACTACCTGACCGGCGTACATCACCACGACGCGGTCGGCGCTTCCCGCCACGACTCCGAGGTCGTGGGTGATCAGCATGACCGCCATGCCGAGCTCCGCCTGCAGCCGGTCGAGCAGCTCGAGGATTTGCGCCTGGATCGTGACGTCGAGCGCGGTGGTGGGCTCGTCGGCGATGAGCAGCTTGGGGTGGCACACGAGAGCCATCGCGATCATGACGCGCTGGCGCATGCCCCCGCTCATCTGATGGGGGTAGTGATCCACCCGTTCCTCGGGGTCGGGGATCCCGACGAGCCTGAGCATCTCGATGGCGCGGGTCCGCGCGGCCCGGCGCGACAGGCGCTGGTGCACGATAGCCGCCTCGGCGATCTGATCGCCCACCGTGAACACCGGATTGAGCGACGTCATCGGCTCCTGGAAGATCATCGCGATCTGGTTGCCACGGATGGCGCGCAGGTCACGGGGCTCGAGGGTGAGCAGGTTGCGCCCTTCGAACTCGATGAAGCTGCCGGGGCGGATGTGACCGGGAGGCTCGGGGATCAGGCGGAGAATGGAGAGCGACGTGACGGTCTTGCCGCACCCCGACTCGCCCACGATGCCGAGCGTCTCACCCGGTTGCACCTCGAAGGAGACGCCGTCCACCGCGCGCGCCGTGCCGCTGCCCTGCTCGGTGACGAAGTAGGTCTTGAGGTCACGCACGCGGAGCAGGGGCTCGGTCACACCGCCTCCCTGCGGGGATCGAGCGCGTCGCGCAGCGCGTCGCCCACCGCGTTCAGCGCCATCACCACGAGCGAGATCGCCAGTCCGGGAAACGTCGCCGACCACCAGGCGACGGCCATCTTGTGCCAGCCGTCGGCGATCATGTTGCCCCAGCTGGGCGTCGGGGAGGGGACGCCCATCCCGAGGAACGAAAGCCCGGCCTCGAGCAGCATCATGTGGCCGATGCCGAGGGCCGCGGAGACGATGATCGGGGCCGCCGCGTTGGGAAGGACGTGACGAAAGATAACGCGCCCGGCACCCGCGCCCAGCGCCCGCGCCGCGGCCACGAACTCGCGCTCGCGCAGACTGAGCACTTCCGCGCGCACCAGCCGGCTGGTCCCGAACCAACCGGTGAGTCCGATCAGGAGCACCAGGACCCAGAGTGCGATGTGCTCCCACAGCGCCACGGCCATCAGCAAGACGAAAATGCGCGGCATGGCGAGGCCCACGTCGACGAGCCGCATGAGTGTGGTGTCCACCCAGCGCCGGAAATAGCCCGCGACGGCACCTACCGCGGTGCCGACGGTGGCGGCCACGAGCATCGCCACGGCCCCGATGCCGAGCGACACGCGTGCGCCGTACACGACCCGGCTCCACACGTCGCGACTGAGCGGGTCGGTGCCGAGGAGAAACTGCGCGGAGGGCGGGTGGTTGGGGTGTTCGATATCGATCTGGTAGTACGGTGGGTACGGTGCCATGACAGGTGCGGCGATGGCGATGGTCACAAAGAAGGTGAGCACGAACACGCCGGGCCCCGCCGTCGGGTGGCGGAAGAACCGCCGCCCCGGCGCGGTCGCTCGCACGCGTCGTCGCAGCGCCGCGACGACGACGAGCGCCAGCACCGCGGCCCCGCCCACCGCGAGCCAGTTCCAGATATTCAGGGGCCTCCCTCTCCTCCCCGCACCCGGATCCGTGGGTCGGCCACGGCATACAGCGCATCGGCGATCAGGTTGCCCAGCACCACCATCGCGCTCGTGAGCAGGGCCGCGCCGGTCACCACGGGGTAGTCGCGCTGAAAGATCGCATTCACGGCCAGCCGGCCCATCCCGGGCCACGCGAACACCGTCTCGATCAGGACCGCCCCCGTGAACAGAAACGGAAAGGCCAACCCGAACAGCGTGATGATCGGGAGCAGCGCATTCCGGAGTGCGTGCACCAGCAGCACCCGCCGTTCCGGCAGGCCCTTGGCGCGCGCCGTCCGCACGTAATCCTGGCGGACGACCTCGAGCATCGCCGCGCGCTGGTAGCGCGCCGTGCTCGCCGCGCCCACCAGCCCGAGCGTGAGGGCGGGGAGTGTGAGGTGCCAGAGGAAATCGAGCAGGCAGTACGGCGAATCGAGCCGGGGACACAGGATGGGATTGGTGATCCCGCCCGCGGGGAACCAGCGGAGCCACTGCGCGAAGACGAGCAGCAGGACCAGCCCCAGCCAGAACACCGGCATGGAGTTGACGAGCAGCGCGACGTTGCCGACCGCCACGTCGCCGAACCGGCCCGCCCGCACAGCCTGATAGATCCCGAGCGCGAGGCCGAGCGCGAAGTCGATGAGCAGGGCGGCGAGCGCGAGGGTGAAGGTGTTGGGGATCGCGTCGGCCAGCGCATCGGCAACCGGCCGGTGCAGCCCGAAAGAGTAGCCCATCTTCCCGTGGAGCAGGGCGGCCAGGTATTTCACGTACTGCACTTGCAGTGGCTTGTCGTACCCGAACACTGCGCGTTCCCGCTCGCACACATCGGGTGGCAGCGGTCGTTCCCCGCCGCACGGGGTGCCTTGAGCGAGGTGAACGACGAAGAACGTGATGGTGACGACCGCGAACACGATGGCCATCGACGCGACCAGCCGCCGCACCAGCCACGCCGCCACCTAGCGCTCCACGCGGTCTCGATCCGTCAGTCGGTCAGCGGGAATGCGCCACGTGCGGAGCAGGGCGAGCCAGGAATCGGGGCGGATGGTCACGTCCGCGATTCGCTTGTGGACGGCCGCGACGTTCGAGGTAGCGAAGAGGAAAATCCCGGGCGCGTCCCGGTTCAGGGTCTCGACGGCCGCCCGCCAGGCGCGGCGGGCCTGGTCGCGGTTCGCGGCCGACGCCACCGCCTGGTCCACCAGCCGGTCCACCTCCGGGTTGTCGTACCGGCCGTAGTTGGAGCGCCCGAACCCCGCCGGCGTCCACGTTTGGGGAAAGCCCGACGAGGGCGTCGGATCCGTGTTCCACACGTTGAGCAGCGCGTCGAATCGGCCGGCGCGAGCGCGCTCGTTGTAGAGGCTGAAGTCGACCTCGTCGAGCTGGACGTCCACGCCGGCGATCCGGAACTGCTCCTGCAACAGCCGCGCGTACTGGCGGCGGACGGCGCTCGTCGTCGGGAGCAGCAGCCGGAAGGCGAGCGGTCGACCGCCCTTGTCGCGGATGCCGTCGCCGTCCGAGTCTGTCCAACCGGTCCTGGTGAGGAGCCGGGCCGCCTGGCCGCTGTCGTAGGGCAACTCACGAATCTCCGGGTCCCAGATCCACCATACCTGCGACAACGGGCCCGGTGGAACCTTGGCGAGGTCGCCGAACACATTGCGCAGCACCCGCTCGCGGTCCGTGGCCATGACGAGCGCTCGCCGCAGGTCGCGGTCGCCGAACAGCGGATGCGGTTTGGTGGAGTCGCCGGGCGCGGCCAGGTTGAATCCCACATAGCCGTATGCCGACCCTTTGTAGGGATAGGTCGCGAGCGCGGTGTCGGCGCGTGCGCGCTGCACGTTGTCGGGCGTGACCAGCACCTCGACGGCATCCGCGTCGCCCGTGATGAGCTGGGTCACCGCCCCCTGCTGGTCCGGTGTGAAGCGCCAGATCACGCGCCGGAGGTGGGGACGGCCGAGGAAGAAGGTCGAGTCTGCGGCGAGCTCGATGCTTTCACCGGCCTTCCAGGCGACGAAGCGGTACGGCCCGTCGCCCACCGGCGCCCGCCCGAACGCGACGCTGCGCCACTGATCGCGCGGGACCTCCCGCAGGAGGTGCGCGGGCAGGATGCGCAGGTGGTACACGGCATCGTAGAACATCTCGGGGTAGCGCTGCCGGAACCGGAACACCACGGTCAGCGAGTCGCGCGTGGTGACCGCGGCGATATGGCGCAGCGAGGAGCGGAACGACGAGTTGACGAGCGTGTCCGTGTACGCGTCGTACGTGAATGCCACGTCCGCCGCCGTCACCGCCGGGCCGTCCTGCCAGCGGGCTCGCGGGTCGAGATGAAACACCAGCGTCGTCGGGGTGTCCCACTCCCACCGTTGAGCCAGCTGTGGCTGGAAGTCCTCGTCGCCGATCGTGTTTCCCGACGCCCCCAGGTCGGCGAGCTTGAGAAACAGCTGATCGGTCACATCCCGCGTGATCGAAAACTCGCTGACGGGCGGGAGCAGGATATCCGGCTCCCCGCCGGACGCGATGACCATGGTGCCGCAGTATTCGCCGGTGCAACCGACCGGGCGCTCACACCCGGCGACCAGGGTGAGGCCGGCGAGCGCGGCGAAGGTCAGGCCGGCACGTGGGCGGGTGGTTGGCATGGCGCCTAAGATTTCACCGCGATGCCTAGCGGCGCCAGGTCGAAATGCAAGGTTGTGGAGGTTGGGGGAGGTTGGTGAAGGTTGGGGGAGGTGCCTTCGTCACGCCACGCCTGCACGACCGCCTCGACTACCTCATCCCACGTCACGCGTCGTCCCAATTCCGCGGAAAGCGTGGTTACCGTCCTTGCGACTTGTGGCTTGCGGCTTACGGCTGCGACGATCTCCTGCGAGCCGTCGAGCAGAATGGACCCATGCTGCAAGAATGCGTTTCCTTTCCGGACCTGCGCCGAGCCCACCAGCTTGCGACCGGCGACGAGTACCTCGCCGCCTACCGGGGTCGCGAAGCAAGACGTAGGCTGGTCGACTCGCGAGGCTGGTGGAGGTTGGTGGGGGGCCAGCGTGGCATCGGCACCGAGGGACCGGAGGGCTGCAGCGATGCGTTCGTGGATGGTGTGGTACGCGTGACGTAACGAGCCGAACGCCGCCACGGGCGCGGCTACCGCGTAGGTCACCTCGTGCTCGTGCCACACGGCGCGACCACCTGTCGGTCGCCGCACCACGTCGAGCCCACGCCGCGCGATCTCCGTGTGATCGTAGCGGGCCGCGGGCTCGTTGCGGCCCAGCGACAGACACGGCGGGTCGAAGCGGTAGAGCCGCAAGAAGCTCAGGCCCGTGCCGTTGGCGCGGTCGAGCAGCGCCGCGTCGATCGCCATGTTTTCGGCGCCGGAGCGGCCCGCAGCGTCGAGGGAGAGTTGGCAGGCGCATGCCGCCTCAATCAGCGGCGAGCGCATAGGCCTCCATCGGCGGGCACACGCACACCAGGTTCCGATCGCCGTACGCGCCGTCCACGCGGCTCACCGACGGCCACACCTTGTGCGACCGCGTCCACACCGCGGGGAAGGCGGCGCGCTCGCGCGCATACGGCCGATCCCACGTGTCGGCGATGACGTCTTCCAGGGTGTGCGGCGCATTCGCGAGCAGGTTGTTGCCGCGGGGCTGCGTCCCGTCCTCCACCTCGCGGATCTCCTGGCGGATCGAGATCAGCGCGTCGCAGAAACGATCCAGCTCTTCCTTCGACTCGCTCTCGGTGGGCTCGATCATCAAGGTGCCGGCGACCGGGAACGAGACCGTCGGTGGATGGAAGCCGTAATCGATGATGCGCTTCGCGATGTCCTCCACCTCGATGCCGGCGGAGGCCTTGAAGGGCCGGCAATCGATGATGCACTCGTGCGCGATCAGGCCGTTTTGCCCCGTAAAGAGGAGCGGGTAATGCGCGGCGAGCCGGCGCGCCACGTAGTTGGCGTTGAGGATCGCCATCTTCGTTGCCTCCACGAGCCCTTCGCGCCCCATCAACGCAACGTAGGCCCAGGAGATCGGCAGGATCCACGCGCTCCCCCACGGCGCCGCCGACACCGTCCCGCACGGCTGCTGCTGGCGCAGCGGCACCACCGGGTGGTCCGGCAGGAAGGGGCCGAGGTGCGCCGCCACACAGATGGGTCCCATCCCCGGCCCACCGCCGCCATGCGGGATGCAGAACGTCTTATGCAGGTTCAGGTGGCACACGTCGGCGCCTATGTCGGCGGGGCGGACCAGGCCCACCTGCGCGTTCATGTTCGCGCCGTCCATGTACACCTGCCCGCCGTGCGCGTGAATGATGTCGCACGCCTGCCGGATGAAGGCCTCGAAGACGCCGTGGGTGGACGGGTACGTGATCATGAGCGCCGCGAGCGTGTCCTTGTGCTCGGCCGCCTTGGCACGCAGGTCCCCGAGGTCGATGTTGCCGCTGGCGTCCGCCTGCACCGGCACGACGCGCAGCCCGGCCATCACGGCGCTCGCGGGGTTCGTCCCATGCGCCGATGTGGGAATCAAACAGGTAGTGCGGTGCCCTTCTCCACGAGAGCGGTGATAGGCCCGGATCACGAGCAGTCCGGTGAACTCGCCCTGCGCCCCCGAGTTCGGCTGCAGCGAGACTTTCGGGAAGCCCGTGATCTCCGCCAGCATATCCTCGAGCTGGCGGAACAGCGTGCGGTAGCCGGTGGCCTGTTCCCGCGGGGCGAACGGGTGCAGCCGATTGAACTCGCGCCACGACAGCGGGACCATCTCGGTGGTGCCGTTGAGCTTCATGGTGCACGAGCCGAGCGGGATCATGGCCGACGTGAGCGACAGGTCGCGCGCTTCGAGCCGCTTGATGTAGCGCAGCATCTCCGTCTCGGAGCGGTAGCGGTGGAACACCGGGTGCGTCAGGTAGGACGACGTGCGGTGCAGCGACTCGGGGATTGAGGGGTCGGCTTTCGCCCCGAGGTCTTCCACCATGAAGGGCAGCACCTCGTTGAGCGAGAACGCCGTGACGAGGTCGGCAAGGTCGCCCAGCGCCGTGGCCTCGTCGAGCGAGATGCCGATCCGGGTGGGGGAGATGACCCGCAGGTTGATGCGGCGCGCCCGGGCGGCGTCGAGCAGGCGCGGCAGGACCCAGGACTCCACTTCCACGCACAGCGTGTCGAAGAACGACGCATGCACGACGCGGTAGCCGAGCCGGGTCACCGCCTGCGCGAGCAGGACGGCGAGGGTGTGCACGCGCTCGGCGATGCGGCGCAGCCCTTCGGGCCCGTGATACACGGCGTACATGCTCGCCATCACGGCGAGGAGCACCTGCGCGGTGCAGATGTTGCTCGTGGCCTTCTCGCGCCGGATGTGCTGCTCGCGCGTCTGCAGCGCCATGCGGAGCGCGGGACGGCCGGCGGCATCGCGCGATACGCCGATGATGCGGCCGGGCACGTGGCGCCGATGGGCCTCCCGCGTCGCGAAGAACGCCGCGTGCGGGCCGCCGTAGCCCATCGGTACGCCGAACCGTTGCGAGTTCCCCACGGCGATGTCCGCGCCCCACTCCCCCGGCGGCACCAGCACGGTGAGGGCCAGCAGGTCGGTCGCGACCGTCACGAGCGCCCCCGCGGCATGCGCCTTGTCGCAGAACGCGCGGTAATCCTCGATCTTCCCCTCGGTCGTGGGATACTGCAGCAGCGCGCCGATTACGCCGGGGCGGAACTCGAAACCCGCGGGATCCGCGATGACGGTCTGCACGCCGCGCGCCTCCGCCCGGGTGCGCACGACCGCGATCGTCTGCGGGTGGCATCCCTCCGCAATCATGAACATCGGCGTGGTGCCGGGGGGCACCTTCGCGACCGCTTCGGTCAGGTTCATCGCCTCGGCGGCGGCGGTGGCTTCATCGAGCAGGGAGGCGTTGGCGATCGGCAGGGCGGTGAGGTCGGCGACCATCGTCTGGAAGTTGAGCAGGGCCTCGAGCCGGCCCTGCGCGATCTCCGGCTGGTACGGCGTGTACGCCGTGTACCAGCCCGGGTTCTCGACGATGTTGCGCTGGATGACCTGGGGCGTGAAGGAGTGGTGATAGCCCATCCCGATGTAGGAGCGATACAGCTGATTCTGAGCGGCGAGACCGCGCAGCGCCTGCAGCACTTCGCGCTCGGTCCGCCCCGGCGGCAGCGCCAGCGGGCGGCGCAACCGGATGTCTTCCGGGATTACGGCGTCGATGAAGGCGTCGAGCGAGTCGTATCCCAACGTCGCCAGCATGCCCCGCGTCTCGTCGGGACTCGGCCCGATGTGGCGGGTCACGAAGCGATCGGCTGGGGCGAGGGAAGCGCGGACCGTCACCATAAGCGGAGTCGCCTGACCTCGTCAGGAAAGGGTGTGAGCCTCACCCGGCGCCAGCACCACGACGCGGGCGCGGCCGCCCACCTGGCGCTTGAACTGCTCCGGATCGGCCTTGATCACGTCCCATGTATTGTAATGCATCGGAATCACCGCGCGGGGCTGCACGAACTCCACGGCGCGTACCGCGTCTTCGACGCCCATCGTGTAGTTGTCGCCGATCGGGACGAGCATCCCGTCCACGCGCCCGGCGAGCAGCTGCATCTCCATAGTGAGGCCCGTGTCCCCGCAGTGATACACGGTGCGCCCACCCATCGTGACGACCACCCCGCAGGGGTTGGTCGTGAACTGGCCCGTCGCGTCGCCCTCCACGGCCCCTCCGTGGAACGCGGGAACGAGCTTGACCCGACCGAAGGAGAACTCCCGGGCGCCGCCGATGTGCATGGCATGCACGGTGGCCCCGCGCTCTCCGCAAAACCGGGCCAGCTCCGCTGTGGCGATGATCGTCGCGCCGTCGCGCC
>Ga0209238_1000632_pt1 | contig 12759 bp, 14 predicted proteins | sample GraSoi013_1_20cm_FD_185823 | JGI IMG/M metagenome (GOLD analysis project Ga0209238, IMG submission 185823) | Grasslands soil microbial communities from the Angelo Coastal Reserve, California, USA - Sample 10_02_2013_1_20cm (SPAdes) (version 2) | ecosystem: Environmental > Terrestrial > Soil >...
GAAGAACCAGACTTCGCGGTCGTCGCGCCGGTTGTAGCGGGCGCGGAAGGTTTTCAGGTAGGCCCGCGTTTCTTCCGGCCCGAGGTGCATCTTCCAGTTGGCGGCGAACAGCAGCCGCCTCACGCGTCCTCCAGGGCGGTGACGCCCGGGAGGGCCAGCCCCTCGAGGAACTCGAGCGACGCGCCGCCGCCCGTCGAGACGTGGGTGAGCTTGCTCTCGAACCCCGCCACCGCGGCCGCGGAGTCGCCGCCGCCGACCACGGTGGTGGCGCCGCGTTTCCCGGCCTCGACCAGCGCCTCGGCGATGGCCCGCGTGCCCTCGTCGAACGGCGGCGTCTCGAACACGCCCATCGGGCCGTTCCAAAAGATCGTCTTGGCCTTGACGATGCGGGCCCGGAAGTCGTGCCGCGTCGCCATGTCGATGTCGAAGATGGCGCAGTCCGCAGGAATACGGTCGGCCGGCGCGTCCCGGCGCTCGGACGCGCGGGCGAGACTCGGCGCCACGACGGCTCCCCGGGGCAGGATGAGCTTGGCTCCCGCTTTGGTGAGCAGTCGCTTGGCCACGTCCTCCTTGTCGCGCTCGACGAGCGAGCCGCCGACCTGGAACCCGATCGCCAGGAAGAACGTGCTCGCCATCGCGCCGCCCACCAGGATCTCGTCCACCCTGGGGAGCAGCGCCTCGATCACGTCGATTTTGCCGGAAATCTTGGCGCCGCCGAGCACCGCGACGAACGGTCGCTTGGGATGGTCGAGCGCGTCGCCGAGGTAGCGCAGCTCCTGCTCCATCAGGAACCCGCTGACCGCCGGTTTGAGCAGCCGGGCGACCGCTTCGGTGGAGGCGTGCGCGCGATGCGCCGAGCCGAACGCGTCGTTCACGAAGAAATCGCCCAGCGCGGCCAGCGTCTGGGCGAAGGCGGCGTCGTTGGCCTCTTCGCCCGGCCAGAACCGCGTGTTCTCGACGAGGGCCACACCGCCGCGGGGCAGCCGGCGCGTGGTGGCAACGCCGGTGGCGGGGTCCGGGATGAACTCGACCGGCGCTCCAAGGACGCGTTCCACGTCCCGCATGATCTGCCGGAGCGAGAGCTTCGGATCAGGTCCGCTGGGGCGCCCCAGGTGCGACAGCAGCACGATGCGCGCGCCCTTGTCGCGCAGGTACGAAATGGTGGGGACCGCGGCGCGGATGCGCGCGTCGTCGGCGACCGCGCCGTCTTTCAGAGGTACGTTGAAGTCCACGCGCACCAGCGCGCGCTTGCCGTCCAGCGCCGCTGGTGGGAGATCGCGCAGACTGCGCTTGCTCACTTGCCGGCGATGTAGGCCAGCAGATCGACGCAGCGGGCGGAGTAGCCCATCTCGTTGTCGTACCATGACGACACGTGCAGGAACGTGCCGTCGATCACGTTGGTCGAAAGCGCATCCACAACGCTCGAGTAGAAACTGCCGATGTAGTCGGTCGAGACGAGCGGCTCGTCGCTCACGTCGAGGATGCCTTTGAGGCTCGATCGGGCCGCCTGTTTGAACGCGCCGTTCACGTCCTCGATGGTCGTTTTCTTCTCGACTTCCGCCGTCAGCTCCACGATCGACACGTCGGGGGTGGGCACGCGCAGCGAAATGCCGTCGATCTTCCCCTTCACCTCCGGGATCACGAGGCTCGTCGCCTTGGCGGCCCCCGTGGTCGTGGGGATGATGCTCAGCGCGGCGGCGCGGGCGCGGCGCAAGTCCTTGTGCGGCAGATCGAGGATCTGCTGATCGTTCGTGTAGCTGTGGATCGTCGTCATGAAGCCATGCTTGAAGCCCCAGTTATCGAGCACGACCTTCACCACGGGCACGAGACAGTTCGTGGTGCACGAGGCGTTCGAGACGACGTGATGCTTCGCCGGGTCGTATTTCTGGTGGTTCACGCCCATCACGATCGTGATGTCCTCACCCTTGGCGGGAGCCGAGATCACGACCTGCTTCGCGCCGGCCGCGAGGTGCTTGTCGGCGTCGGGGCGGTTGGTGAACCGCCCGGTGCTCTCGAGCACCAGCTCCACGCCCAACGCCTTCCACGGCAGCTTCTCGGGCTCCTTGATCGCCGACACCTTGATGGGCTTGCCGTTGACGACCAGCGCATCGCCCTGCGCTTCGACCGTCCCGGGGAAGCGGCCGTGGACGGAGTCGTACTTCAAGAGATGCGCGAGCGTCGGGGTGTCGGTGATGTCGTTCACCGCCACGAATTCCAGCGCCTGCTGTTTCATGAGCACCGCGGCCCGCAGCACGTTCCGCCCGATGCGACCGAATCCGTTGATGCCCACACGCACCGCCATTGCGCTCCCCTAGGTGAAGTCCGGCACCAGCGCCCGGCCGAAGGTCACGGCCAGGACCGTGCGAGCCCCGGCACGCTCCAGGGCCCTCGCAGCCTCGGCAAGCGTGGCGCCGGTCGTGAATACGTCGTCGACAAGGATCAAGGGCCGTTGGAACGCGGAAGTCGGAGGTCGGAATGCGGAACAGCCATCCGGCCTTCTGTTCCGCGTTCCGCGTTCCGCGTTCCGCGTTTCAACGTTCCGCGTTCCGCCTTCCGCGTTTCGTGTTGCAAAGGCTCCCGCCACGTTCGCCAGCCGCGCCTCGGGTGTCAACGCCGTTTGCGTGACCGTGTCCCGTGTCCGGGCGAGCAGCTCCACCAGCGGCCGATTCCAGCGCCGGCTCAGGGCGCGCGCCAAGCGCTCGCTCTGATTGTAGCCGCGCTCGCGCAGCCGCCCGGGCCCGAGCGGCACCGGCACCAGCCAGGCAGCCTCGCGTCCCGGCAGGTCGAGGGACGCCATCGCGGAGGCGAGGTCGGCGGCGATGCGCGGCAGACCGCCGTACTTGAGGGCGTGCACCGCGTCGCGCGCCGCCGCGTCGAGCCAGACCGCCGAGCGCGCCAGCACCAAGGCGGCCGGCCAGGCGGCGCACAAGCGGCAGCGCCCGAACAGCGGCTCCGGTTGGCCGCAGCACCCGCACCAGGGCGGGCGCACGGGACGCCAGCGGTGGCGGCAGACGTCGCACACCAGGCGATGGGAGTCGCGGGACGAGAGCAGGGTGCGGCACAGCAGGCATTCGGCCGGTAACAGGAGCTGGTCGAGCGCATCACGCACGGAGCGCACGGTCCACGGCCGCGCGCATCACTTCGAGGGGCGCTGCCCGATCCGGAAAGAAGCGGCTGAATGCCGCGGCTCCCTGGTGCACCAGCACCTCCCGGCCGTCCTGCGCCCGCACGCCCGCCGCCCGCAGCGTGCGCACCCAACGCGTGCCGCCGGGGGCGTACACCAGGTCGAGCGCGGCGGCGAGGCGACGGCTGCGCTCGGGGTCGAGCGGCAGCGGGTCTGCGTCCCTGAGGCCCAGGGGCGTGGCGTTGATCGCGACGTCGGGCTGGAGGGCGCCCCGCGCCGGCTCGACGCGGGCGCCGCCGCCGCGTGCCCAGTCGGTGAACGCCCGCGCCCGGGCCGCGTCGCGCGACACCACGTGCAGGTCCGCCTTGGCCGCCCCCGCCGCCACCGCGACCGCCCGAGCGGCCCCTCCGGTCCCGACCAGGAGCCAGCTGCCGCCCCCGTCGGCGCCCAGCTGGCGCAGGGCGTTGAGGATGCCCGCGACGTCGGTGTTGTCCCCCACCAGGCTCCCTCGTTCGGTCCAGAACGTATTGCACGCCCCGACGCGCGCGCACAGATCCGTTTTCCGCGCGAGGCATCGTTCCGCCGCCTCCTTGTGCGGCACGGTGACGTTCCCCGCCCCGCCCACCGCGGGCATCGCCGACAGCAGTCCGGAAAGCGCGGCGGCCGGCGTGGGCAGCGCCACGTACACGGCGTCCAGGCCGAGCGCGCGGATGGCCGCGTTGTGCATCACGGGGGAGAGCGAATGGGCGACGGGATCGCCGATCACCACCAGCAGGCGCGTGTCAGCGCTGACTTCCACTCGCGAACTCTTTGACGATGCGCTCCACCGCCACCTGGATGAGCCCTTCGAGCTCGGTGCAGGTGTCGCGGTACACGTCCAGGTCGCCGCCGAACGGATCGCTCACTTCCGCCTCGTCACCCTCCCGTCCGGCGTACTCGCCCAGCACGAAGACGCGGCCCTCCCCGCCGAGCTCGTCCACGCGCGCCCGGTGGTGCCGCGCCATGGTGAGGATCAGGTCGGCGCCTTCGACCAGCTCGCGTGTGAGCAGCCGGGCGCGGTGGCCCGAGAGATCGAGCCCGCGCTCGAGCCCGACCAGGTAGGCCCCCTCGGAGACGGGCGCGCCGTCCCAGGCACCAGTACCGGCCGACGAGACGGCGATCCCTTCGCTGCCGCGCTCCACGAGCGCGCGCTCGAGCAATGCCGCCGCGAGGGGACTGCGGCAGATGTTGCCGGTACAGACCAACAGAATGCGTTTCGTCGTCGGCTCCTCGGGTCTGTCGCCTAGGGGGCGAGCCGCCCGGCCGCGCGCCGCAGCTCGGCGAGCGTGAGCGCGCCTTCCCGGACCAGCCGCGGCATCGGTTGCGTGCAGTCGACGACCGTCGAGGGAGGCGAGTTTCCCAGCACCCCGCCGTCGAGCACGAGCAGCGTTCCCACTTCCAGCGCCGGCGCAAAATCCCGGGCGATGGCCTCGGCACCGGGTGCCGGCGGCGCTCCAGGCAAGTTAGCCGATGTGGACGTCACGGGCTCCCCCAAGGCGCGTACCAGCCGGGCCATCCCCCGATGCGAGGTCCAGCGGACGGCGATCCCCCCCTCCGGGCCGCGCAGCGCGTCCGGGAGCCGGCCGCCGCCCCCGGGCAGGACCAACGTGAGGGGGCCCGGCCAAAACGCCCGCGCCAGCGCGCTGGCGGCCTCGCTGAACGCGAGCCCCTGCTCTTCCGCCATGTCCCGGTCGGCGACCAGCAGCAGAAAGGGCTTGTCCGGACGGCGGCCCTTGAGCCGGGCCAGCGCCTGCACCTCGGCGGCGCGCGGCCGCGACCCCAGGCCGTACACGGTTTCGGTCGGGTAGGCGATCAGGCCGCCCGCGCCGAGATGCGCCACCGTCGGCGGGAGTGCGGCGGTCACCTCCTCTTCGGTGCGGAACGGGACGGGCCTCACCGCAGCTCACGGGCGAGCGCCTCGGCGATCCGGAAGTCGTCGGCCGTCGTCACCTTCAGGTTGTAAGGCGAGTCGGGCACGACCTCCACGGGTAGGGCGGCGCGCTCGCACAGCTCGGCGTCGTCGGTCGGCGCGGCATCGCCGTTCGCGAGTCCCGCGTAAGCCTGCTCGATCATCGTTCGCGGGAACCCTTGCGGCGTCTGCGCCCGCCACAGCCGGTCTCGTGCCACGGTTTTCGTGATACGCTCCTGCTCGACGTCTTTGACGGTATCCGAAATCGGAATCGCGGCCACGGCGCCGACCCCCGCACGGGCTCTAGCGAGCACGCCGTCGATGGTGTCGCGGGTCACGAAGGGGCGCGCGCCGTCGTGGATGAGCACGATGTCCACGTGCTCGGGCAAGGCGCGCAATCCGGCGCGCACCGAGTGAGCCCGGGTCGCGCCGCCCGCGACGAGCACGAGGCGCTCGCCCACGAGCTTCGCGAGCCAGTCGGGGGGCCGCGTCTCGAAGCCCGTCGGCAGGGCCACCACCACGTGGCCGACGTCGGGGTGCGAGGTGAAGGGGCGCAGCGCTCGCAGCAGCATGGGAACGCCGAGAATGGGGCGGAATTGTTTCGGCTCTCCGGGTCCGGCACGCGCGCCCGCGCCCGCCGCCACGATCACCACCCCGACATCAGGCCGCGAAACGGCGGGCGAGGTCACCGATGCCGTCCACGGCGATCACGTCGAGACCGGGCAGGCTCACGCGCGAGCGGGCCGACAGAAACACGCGGCGGAAGCCTTGACGCACCGCCTCGCCGAGCCGTCGCTCGAGGCCTGCGACGGGGCGGATCTCCCCACCCAATCCCACCTCCCCGAGGAACACGGCGTCCGGCGGCAGCGGTCGGTCGTGCACGCTCGACACCAGCGCCGCCAAGACCGCGAGATCGGTCGACGGCTCGACCAGCCGGGCCCCGCCCGTCACGTTCACGAACACGTCCAGGGCGCCGAACGGGAGCCCGCCTCGGCGCTCGAGCACAGCGAGGAGCACGGCCAGCCGGCGGTGGTCGAGCCCCGTCGCCACGCGCTGCGGCGTGCCGAAGCCGCTCTTCGCGGCGAGCGCCTGGATCTCTACCAGCAAGGGCCGCGTGCCCTCCATCAACGCAGACACCGCCGAGCCCGAGACGCCGCTGGTGCGGCCGGCGAGGAACGCCGCCGCCGGATCGGCGACGGGCTCGAGACCGGCGCCGGTCATCGCGAACACGCCGATCTCGTCCACCGAGCCGAACCGGTTCTTGACCGCGCGGAGGATGCGATGGTCGAGCGTGCTCTCGCCCTCGAAATACAGCACGGTGTCCACGATGTGCTCGAGGGTCTTTGGCCCCGCGATGCCACCGCCCTTCGTCACGTGTCCCACGAGCAGCACCGCGGGTCCAGCCTCCTTCGCCAGGCGCATGAGGCGCGCCGCGCATTCGCGGACCTGTCCTACGTTGCCCGGGGCGCCTTCGAGGTCATCGGTGTAGGTGGTCTGAATCGAGTCCACGAACACGACTTGCGCGCCGAGGGCGCCCGCGTGATGGATGATCGCCTCGAGCCGGGTCTCGCCCAGGACGTGCACCGCGCCGGCGTCGAGCGTCAGGCGGTCGGCGCGCAGCCGCACCTGGTCGGGAGACTCTTCTCCCGAGACGTACAGCGTCCTGACGCCCGCCTGCTCGAGCCGCGCGGCGCACTGCAGCAGCAGCGTGGACTTCCCGATGCCGGGCTCGCCCCCGACCAGCACGACGGATCCCGGCACGATGCCGCCGCCCAACACGAAATCGAACTCGGGCAGGCCGGTCTGCCAGCGCGTGAACGTCCCCGCTCCCACGGCGGACAGGCGGACCGGCGGACTGCCGGACGGAGGGGCGTGTTTTCTGTCCGCCCGTCCGGCTGACCGCCCGACCGCCTCTTCCACGAGCGTATTCCAGGCCCCGCAGGCGTCGCAGCGGCCCGCCCACTTCGGCTGGTCGGCCCCGCAGTCAGTGCAACGGAACACCGAGTGCGGCCTAGCCATGGGTCGCCTCGGGGGGCGCCTCGCGCGGCGAGAAGTTGTCGAACCGCGTGTATTCTTTCTTGAAGAACAGCTTCACGGTGCCGGTGGGCCCGTTGCGCTGCTTCCCGACGATCAGCTCCGCGACGCCTTCGAGGCTTTCGCTGGTCTTGGGGTCGGTGGGGCCGTCGTAGAACTCCTGGCGGTAGATGAAGCAGACGACGTCGGCGTCCTGCTCGATGGCGCCCGACTCCCGGAGGTCGGAGAGCTGGGGACGCCGGTGCTCGCCGCCGCGCTGCTCCGGGGCGCGCGACAGCTGCGACAGCGCCACCACCGGCACATCCAGCTCCTTGGCGAGCGCTTTGAGCGAGCGTGAGATGAACGAGATTTCCTGCTGCCGGCTCTCCGCGTCGGTGGGGCCCTGCATCATCTGGAGATAGTCCACGACGACCATGCCGATGTCGTGCTCCGCCTTGAGGCGCCGCGCCTTGGAGCGCATCGCCAGGGGCGTGAGCATAGCGGAATCGTCGATCCAGATCGGCGCGGTGCCGAGCAGGCCCGCGGCACGCGCCAGCTTGGGGTAATCGTCGTCGCGCAACTGGCCGCGCCGCAGCCGCTGGGCGTCCACCAGGCCCTCGGAGCAGAGCAGCCGCTGGACCAGCTGCTCCTTCGACATCTCGAGCGAGAACACCGCGACCCGCACGGTGTGCTCGATCGCCGCGTGCTGCACGATGTTCAGGGCGAAGGCCGTCTTCCCCATCGAGGGCCGCGCCGCGATGATCACCAGATCGCCGCGCTGGAAGCCGGCGGTGAGCCGATCCAGGTCGGTGAAGCCCGTCGCCACGCCGGTGAGCGCGCCCTGGCTGGTGTGGAGCTGCTCGATCCGCTCCATCGTCGGCCAGATCAGCTCCTTGAGCCGCACGAACTCCTCGGAGCGCCGCAGCTGGGCGACCTGGAACACGCGGTGCTCCGCGTTGTCGAGCACTTCGGCGGAGGTGGCGCGACCCTCGTAGGCATCCTGGATGATCGACGTGGCGGCCTCGATGAGCCGGCGCAGCACCGCTTTGTCACGGACGATCCTGGCATGGTATTCGACGTTGGCGGCGGTCGGGACCACGTCGATGAGGCCGCCGAGATACTCCATCCCGCCGGCCCGGTCCAGGTCGCCGCGGCGCAGCAGCTCGTCGCGCAGCGTCACGGGGTCGATCACATCGCCGCGCTCGGTGAGGGCGACCATGGCCCGGAACAGCAGGCGGTGTCCCTCACGGTAGAACATCGCGTCGTCGAGGACCTCGGCGGCCTTGAGCGCGGCGTCCTGATCGAGCAGCATGGCGCCGAGCACCGCCTGCTCCGCTTCGTTGCTCCACGGAATCTGGCGGCCGGCGAGCTCGGCGGGGCGTTCAGCCGATGAAACGGCGGGCGATGCGGACGTCATCCCAGGTCGGTTTCTTCCAGTTGGGGTTGCGGAGCAGGGCAGCCGGATGGTAGGTGACGATCACGGGGATCCCGCGCAAGCGGTGCACCTGATTGCGCAGCGCCCCGAGCGACTGCTTCGTGTTGAGGAGCGTCTGCGCCGCCGTGCCGCCCATGGCCAGGATCACCGCCGGCTTCACGAGCTCGATCTGGCGGAATAGATACGGGACACAGGCGGCGATCTCGTCGTACTGGGGGACCCGATTCTCGGGCGGCCGGCATTTGACCACGTTACAGATGAATACCCGCTCGCGCGGTAGCTCGATCGCGGCGAGGATCTTGGTGAGCAGCTCCCCGGCCGGCCCCACGAACGGCCGGCCCGTCTCGTCTTCCACGCGGCCCGGTCCCTCACCCACCACCACCAGGCGGGCATCGGCGGCGCCTTCCCCGGGGACGGTGTGCCGGCGCGCTTCGCACAGCCGGCACTTAGTGCACGTAGCCACCAGCTCGGCGATCGCGGCGAGCGAGGCGGCCTGCGGCACCGGGTCATTGGAGAACAGGTCGCCGCCGGGGGGATCGTAGGAAAGGCCGGGAGGGGGAAGGTCGGAGTCGGGCTGGGCAGGTCTGGCTTTGGCTTTCCCCGGGCTCGCGCCCGGGGTCAGTCCGGCAGTGTCCTGGGCACCAACTGACCCCGGGCGCAAGCCCGGGGTGAGGCCATCCGGAAGAATCACCGGATTGCCCCCCAGCAGCCGCTGCTGTTCCAGGAATTCGCGCGCCAGTGCCCGCCCGTCGCTCACGTCAGCGCTTGCTCCACCGCGTCGAGGATTCGTTCCGCCACGTCGCGCTTGGAGAGCAGCGGGAGCACGACGGGCTCCGCCCTCTTCCCGATGATGGTCACGCGATTCGTGGTCACTTCAAACCCCGCGCCGGGCTCGAGCGCGTCGTTCAGGATGATGTAGTCCAGATGCTTCTCGCGCAACTTCGCCTCGGCCCGCGCCACCCCGTTGCCTCCTTCCGCCCCCCCCGCTTCCAGGGCAAAGCCCACGATCACGCATCCCTTCGGCACCGTGAGCGAGCCGAGGATGTCGGGGGTCGCCTCGAGCTGGAGCGTGAGCGTGCCGCTCGCGCGCGGCCGTTTGCCAGCGGCGGGCTGCGCGGGGCGATAATCGGCCGGCGCCGCCGCCATGACGAGCAGGTCGGCGTGCTTCACGAGGCTCTCCACGGCGCGCTGCATCTCCGCCGTCGTCTCGACGCGATGCGTGGTCACGCCGAGCGGGAGCGGCAGGTCCGATGGTCCCGATACCAGCACGACGTCGGCGCCGCGCGCATAGGCGGCCTCGGCGATGCTGTACCCCATCCGCCCGCTCGAGGGGTTCGTGACGACGCGCACCGGATCGAGGTGCTCCCGCGTCGGCCCGGCGGTGACGACCACGTGCTTCCCGAGCCACGGGGCGCGCTGCTCGAGCAGCCGCGCCGCGGCCGCGAGCACCGTCTCGGGCTCGCTCATCCGCCCGGGCCGATCGCTCGGGCCCTCCGCGAGGGGCCCGGTATCCGGTCCCACGAAATGCCAGCCGCGCCCGGCGAGCGTCTTCACGTTGGCGCGCGTCGCCGGATGGGCGTACATGGCGTCGTTCATGGCCGGCGCGGCGAGCACGGGCCCGGTGCGCGCCAGGAGCAGCGCCGTGAGCAGATCGTCCGCGAGGCCGAGCGCCGCGCGCGCCAGCAGATTCGCGGTGGCGGGTGCGACGATGGCCAGGTCGGGCTGGCGCGCGAGCGCGATGTGCGCGAGCGCCCGGTCGGGCTCCCACAGGGAGGTCAGCACCGGGCGCCCAGTGAGCGCTTCGAAGGTGACGGGTCGTACGAACTCCGCCGCGGACGCGGTGAGCACCACGTCCACCGCCGCCCCACCCTCGGTGAGTCGCCGGGCGAGCGTGCAGCTCTTGTAGCACGCGATTCCGCCCGACACGCCGAGGAGGACGTGCCGGCCGGCGAACGGCATCAGCCTTCCTGGCGCCGCCGCCGGACGAGCTTGTAGGTGAGCCGGCCGCGCACCAGCTCGTCGAACGCGCGGGTGGTGAGCTTCTCCTCGAAATCCACCGAGCGATCGCGCGGGAACTCGTTCACGAAACGGGCGAACTTGGCGGCCACCAGGACGCCCAGATACTTGTTCTGTGTCTGCGCTGCCACTTCGCTCGGGGTCACGATCCGCATCACCTGCTCCTTCCGGTAGACTGACTCAGTTGGGCTGCTTCGGTCCTGAGCTGTCGCACGAAGGCCGACAGCAAGCCCGCCATGTCCCGCGGCGCGTGGGGCGCGACGTCGCGTCCCTGCACCAGGTCGATCACTTCCCGCACCGCCGTCTCGAGGTCGTCGTTCACGAGCACGTGGTCGTAGACGTCGCCGACCTCGCGCCGTGCCGTCTCGACTTCGCGGATGGCGATGTCGATCCGCTGCGAGAGCTCCGCTTCCGTTTCGGTCCGCCGCTTGCGGAGCCGCTCGATCAAGACGCGGGGCGAGGGTGGGATCACGAAGCTGACCACCGAGGCCGGCGGCGGATACGCCGTCCGCACCTGCCGCGCTCCCTGCACTTCCACGTCGAGCACCACGTGTCTCCCGCTCGCGCGCACCCGCTCGACTTCGCTCCGGAGCGTGCCGTACAGCTCGCCCGCATAGGGCGCCCACTCGAGGAACTCGCCCGCATCCCGGCGCCGCACGAACTCGTCGCGCGTCAGAAAATGGTACGCCGCGCCGTCCAGCTCGCCCGGTCGCGCCCTGCGCGTGGTCGCCGACACCGAGTACCCGAACAGGCCGGGGTGCCGGGTCACGAGCTCCCGGGCGATGGTCGTCTTCCCGCCGCCGGACGGGGCGGCCAGGACCACGACGCGCGGCGGAGGCGTCACTCCAGGTTCTCGAGCTGCTCCCGGAACTTCTCGAGCTCGCCTTTCATGGTGATCACCGTCTGCGTGATCACCGCGTCGTTCGCCTTGGACCCGATGGTGTTCACCTCGCGCAGCAGCTCCTGCGCCAGGAACCCGAGCTGCTTCCCGACCGCCCCGTCGCGCGCCAGCGCCTCCCGGCACGCCGCGAGGTGCGTGCGCAGCCGCACCAGCTCCTCGGTGATGTCGACGCGATCGGCCAGCAGCGCCACCTCGACCGCGAGGCGTTGCTCGTCCACCGGCACGCCGGCTGCCAGCTCCGTCACGGCCCGCTTCAAGCGCGCGAGCTCGGCTGTAAGACGCTCGGGCGCGCGGCGCTCGACCGCGACCGCGGCTTCGGCGAGCGCGCCCAGCCGGGCCTCGAGCTCCGTCGCCAGCGCCGCGCCCTCGCGCGTCCGCATGGCGACGAGCTGCTGCGCCGCGCGCTCGACGATCGGCTCCACTTCGGCCCACTCCGCCGCCGCGCCATCGCGCTCCAGGGCCAGGACGTCGGGATGCCGCGCCACGAACGCCAGATCCACCTCGCCCTTGAGCTTGAGCTGCTGCTTCAGCTGCTTCGCCGCCGCCAGCACCTGGCGCGCTCGAGCCAGATCGACCGTCACCGCCGCGTCCCTCGCCGGCGCCTCGATCCAGCGCGCCGACAGCGTCACATGGCCGCGATCCAGCAGCTGGCGCAAGCGCTCGCGCAGCTGACTCTCCGTGCCCGCGAGCTCGAATGGCAGCTTCAGCTGCGGGTTGAAATACCGATGGTTCACCGAGCGGATCTCGATCGAGAGCCGCCCGCCGAGGACGCCGCCTTCGGCCGAGCCGAAACCCGTCATGCTCCGCGGCACAGACTTTAAAGCTAGCCGCGGAAAGCACTTAGGTCAATCGCGCCGGATCAGTTCGTGAACAGCCAGCGCACGCCGTAAAACTGATAGTGACGCGGGTAGTCGAGGCCGGGCACGTAGCTCCCGGTCGCCAAGGTCGCATTCCGCTGGATCCAGAAGATGGTCACGCCCGCGATGCGGATCTCGACGTTCAGCTCCCCGAAGCTCTTCCCGGGGAGCGCGATCGCCGCGCCGCTCGAATCGAGCCCGGCCTTGCCCCAGCTCCACGACTCCAACGCGAGCTCGGCCCGCAGTGCGAAGATCCCGCTGCGGTACACGCGCCAGAACCTCGAGTAGAACGTGAGCGAGAGGCGCCCGTGGTACGGGGGCTCGAAGTCGTTCCCCCCCGGGACCAACGGATCGAAGTACCACCCGGCGAGCGCGAGTCCGGGCAGCAGCCGCACGACGCCGTGCGTCGTGAAGTAGCGCGTGCGCTGCGTGGGACCGAGACGCGCGACCGACGGGATCCCCACG
>Ga0209238_1000633_pt1 | contig 12727 bp, 14 predicted proteins | sample GraSoi013_1_20cm_FD_185823 | JGI IMG/M metagenome (GOLD analysis project Ga0209238, IMG submission 185823) | Grasslands soil microbial communities from the Angelo Coastal Reserve, California, USA - Sample 10_02_2013_1_20cm (SPAdes) (version 2) | ecosystem: Environmental > Terrestrial > Soil >...
TAGAACGAGTGCTGCCCGTTTGTTCCCGGTTCTCCCCAGTAGATGGGGCCGGTATCGTGGGCGACTATTTCACCGTCAAGTGTGATGTGTTTTCCGTTGCTCTCCATCGTCAACTGCTGCAGATATGCCGGGAAACGCTTCAGATACTGCTCGTACGGCAAGACCGCGACAGTCTGTGCGCCGAAAAAGTCGTTGTACCAAACGGAGAGCAGGCCCATGAGAACCGGCAGGTTGACCTCGAAGGGGGTCGTGCGGAAATGCTCGTCCATCTGGTGGAAGCCATCCAGCATGCTGCGGAAATTATCCGGACCGATGGCGACCATGGTCGAAAGGCCGATTGCCGAATCCATTGAGTAGCGGCCACCGACCCAATCCCAGAATTCGAACATGTTAGCGGTGTCTATACCGAACTTCGCCACTTCCGCGGCATTTGTTGCCACCGCGACAAAATGTTTTGCCACCGAACTTGCATCGCCTCCCAGTCCCGCGAGTGACCAGGCACGGGCCGTATGGGCGTTCGTCATCGTCTCGAGCGTCGTAACTCATGTCGCGCTCGGAGTAGTGCTTGAGCGCTTCGTAGGCCATGACCGGCCCGAGATCGGAGCCGCCAATCCCGATGTTGACGACGTTACGAATGCGTTTTCCGGTATGACCTTTCCACGCCCCGCTCCGCACCCTGTCGGAGAAATTAGCCATCTTGTCGAGCACCGAATGAACCTCGGGCACCACGTCCTTTCCATCAACGAGAATCGAAGCCCCTCTAGGGGCGCGCAGGGCCACGTGCAAGACCGCCCGCTTCTCTGTGATATTGATCTTCTCGCCGCCGAACATGGCATCGATTCGCGCCTGAAGACCGGATTCTTCTGCGAGTTGAAGAAGGAGCCGGAGGGTTTGGTCGATAATGCGGTTCTTGGAGTAATCGAGGTACAAGCCTGCAGCCTCGACTGCCATCCGCTCGCCGCGCTTCGGGTCGTCTCCGAAAAGCTGACGCAAATGCAGCTTTGAAACCTTCTTGTAGTGCGACGCGAGTGCGTCCCATGCTGGAGTTCTGGTGGCTGGCCGGTTTGCCAGGGGTTGAACGTGTGCTGCCATGCTCATACTCCTTTCGTCTCTACGTGCTTAGTCTGAACGAGCGTCATGCGGCTTGTTTCCTCTTTAACTGACTGCTTTCAGGGTGGCGCTTTTGTCAAGCGACGCACTCTTAGAAGAAATCACGCCCATCAAATCGTTCCACGACTTTACAAAGGACTCGGCTCCTTCATCCTGAAGCTGCGTGGCCAAAGCATCGACGTCCACGCCTGCTTTGGCGAACTGCCCCAGCACTTCATCGGAGTTCCCGCCGTCGGGCGGCAGCAACTCGCCCAATTCAGTGTGAGTAGCTAGGGCTTTCAATGTGGCCTCCGGCATGGTGTTCACAGTGAAGGGCGCAGCCAGGGACTTGATGTAGAGGATGTCTGAAGCTTTTGGATCTTTGGTTCCCGTGCTGGCCCACAACAGCCGTTGCGGACGACCACCGAGGTTGTAAACGCGCTGCCAGCGCGGCGAGCTGCGAAGAGCGCTGGCTGCTTTGTAGGTGCGTTTAGCGATGGCGATGCCAAGTTGGTTGCGTAGTTCTTCAGGCACCTTGCTGGCAACAGCGGAATCCCAGCGGCTGACAAACACCGATGCCACGGAACCGACATTGGGATTCAGGCCTGCCTCGATGCGCCTCTCAATGCCGCGCAAGAATGCTTCGGCCGCGGCCAAGTAGTGCTCACGGGAGAACAACAGAGTGACGTTAATTGGCACTCCGGCGAAGATCGCTTCTTCGATTGCGGGGACTCCTTGCTTGGTACCAGGAATCTTGATTAACAGGTTGGGACGATTCGCCCGGGCAAACAGTTCTTTGGCTGCGGCGAGCGTGCTGGCCGTGTCGTACGCAAGAAGTGGAGATACTTCCAGCGAAACCCATCCGTCCACTCCATTCGTCCTTTCATGAATTGGTCGAAAGAGATCTGCGGCCCGAGTGAGATCCTCCATGGCTAGCTCGAAGAAGAGCGCTTCGCCCGACTTGCCTTTGCTTAACTTCTCGCTGATCGCCGAGTCATACGTCGCGCTATTCTTGATGGCGTGGTCGAAGATCGTCGGATTCGAAGTGAGTCCGGTGACCGACAGGTCGTCAATGTATTGTTTAAGCGTACCGCTGTCCAGCAGTTCGCGGGTGATGTTATCTAGCCAGAGACTCTGGCCCTCGTCGTGTAGCAGTCGTGTTGCTTTCATCGCGTCACCTCGTGGGTTGTAAGTTCGCACTCGTGAGCCGGCGAGCTTTCCTGTGAATTGGACGTGAGCACATGGTTGGTATCGTTCCACAGCCGGATCGCGGGCTGGGACGGGCTGTTCTCGTAACTCAGTGCGCTCAGGCTCGCCGTGCCCAGCACGAGAGATCTGCCGTTAATTGGCTCAATCCCGATCCAGCGTGTGGCCAACACTCGGAGAAAATGTCCGCTGGAAAAAAGCAGAACATCTCCAGCCACCGCGCGCACGCGGCTCACTACGCGATCAGCCCGCGCAGCGACTTGCTGCGGCGATTCGCCGCCCGGGCAGCCGTCGCGGAACAACTGCCAGTCCGGACGTTCTCGCAGGATGTCAACCGTGAGGCGGCCTTCGTACTCGCCATAATCCCATTCGACCAAGTCTCGGCCAGTTTCAGCTACGGATCCGAACCCGGCCAGCGCACATGTCCGCATGGCGCGCTGCAAGGGGCTGGTGAACACTTTCGCAAACTTGAGTCCGCTCAGGCGTTCTCCCAGCCGTCGCGCATTGCGCTCCCCGCGGTCAGTGAGCGGCAGATCAGTAAGACCGGTGTGTTGACCGGTGACTGTCCAAGCCGTTTCGCCGTGTCGGGCCAGGTAGACGATAGGGAAGCTGTTGCTCATGTACTACTCCTTATGGTTTTTCAGGTTCTCAAGTCCGTAGGTCGCAGCTCCTACCAACGCCGCGCGTGTCGTGATGACGTGAACGGGCATGCGTGCCATCAGGTCTTTGAAGCGGCCTTTTCTTGTAAACGTCTGCATGAACTGCGATTCCTGCAGCGCGCTCAAAAGGTGCAGGGCGATGCCGCCAGCCATGTAGATACCGCCTGTCGCAAGAACCTTCAGCGCCAGATTGCCCGCTTCGCTGGCGAGAATCGAAACCAACATCTCGACGGTCGCCCGGCACAATTCACTTGGATTGTGCGGGTCAACGGCGGCATTCACGATTGCTTTCGTATGATCTTTGGCGGACGCGATCGATTGAGCAACTTCGGGCCTTTCCGTTATTTTCTCTTCATCGCGAAGATATTCGTAAATGTTGGGAACGCCGATTCCGGAACAGACACGCTCGACTCCGACGTGACCGAAACGCGGCAGCAGGTACTCAAGCAAACGAATTTGCCGCTCCTCTGTCGGCGCGAAATCACAGTGCCCACCCTCGGAGCTGTGCGCCACATACTGTGAGTCATCCCAGGTGAGAAAGGATTCACCCAGACCCGTCCCCGGCGCGATGATTGCGATGGGGCCGTTCAGAACTGCCTCTCCTTTATTTAGTGTAAGCAGGTCGAGTGCACGCAAGACGGGCACTGCCCGCGCCACCGCTTCCAGGTCGTTCATAAGGTGGACGGACTTGAGATTCAAGTCCCTGGCGAGCGAGCTTTCATCCATCACCCAGGGCAAGTTGGTTGTTTTCACGTGCCCGTCGATCACTGGACCGGCGACATCAAACGAGGCAACGTCGACCGACATTTTTGCCCGCGAGAGAAACTCTGCGACCATGGCCTGCAGGCTGGGATAGTCGGCGCTATGAACTTCGGTCTCAGCCAGTGGTGCGTGCGGCCCCGATTTGCTCGAGTAGATCGCCAAGTCTGTTTTTGTACCGCCGATGTCGCCTGCAATCAGCATCGCTAACTCCTAAGTCAGTTGTAAGCGCTGACGTAACGTTCACTGTTTGGTTTCGATCCGTTCAATGCATAGAACAAGATGTACAAGTAGCAGATCACGGGCACAAAGAATGCGTGGTGAATGCCGATATGATCCGCAATCGCCCCTTGAATAAGCGGCAGAATTGCACCACCCACGATAGCCATATTCAGAATGCCGGATGCATTTCCCGTCAGAGGCCCAAGCTCGGCCACTCCAAGACTAAAGATGCTCGGGAACACGATGGAGTTGAAGAATCCAACTCCAAGAATGCTCCACATGGCGACGTGCCCGCTGGTTAACATGGAAATGACGACGAGGGCTGCCGTGCAGAGCGCACATATGGCCAGGAGGTGCCCGGTTTTAATCCTGCGCAAAACCGCCGCTCCGAGAAAGCGCCCTACCATGGCGCCGCCCCAGTAGAACGAGACGTAACCTGCCGCAGTCTTTGCGGACAAACCCGCAATGTCCGCTTGGCCGAAATAGTTCACCAGGAAGCTTCCGATGGAGACTTCTGCGCCCACGTACGCGAAGATTCCGAGTGCGCCGAAGATCAGATTTGGATGTCTCCAGACTGAATCTCTGACCTTTTCTCCTGGACGGTATTCCACATGTTGGATCTTCGGCAGCTTGGACGCCGCGATCAGAACGGCGAGCAGCAACAACGCGACACCGATTACGATGTATGGCATCTTCACCGAGGCAGCCTCCTGCACGCGGTACAGATGCAGCGCCTGCGGCGAAAGCTGGCGTAACTCTTCAATCGCGAGCGGCACCGCATTGAGGATCAGCAGCCCTCCCAGTTTTGGAGCGATCGTGGTGCCGAGCGAGTTAAAGGCTTGCGTCAGATCCAACCGGCTCGAGGCCGTTGCCGGTTTGCCGAGAACCACCACGTACGGGTTTGCCGCTACCTGCAGACCGGTGATGCCCGCTGCAAGAACAATGAGCGCCCCCAGAAACAGCGGGAACGACGCAAAGGACGCGGCCGGCAGAAACAAAAACGCACCCACGGCCATGCTCAGCAAGCCAGCCACCATGGTCTTCTGATAACCAATCGCGTTCACGATCTTCGACCATGGAATCGAAAACAAAAAATACGCCGAGAAGAACGCAAACTGGATCAGCATCACTCGCGCGTAACTGAGTTCAAAGATCGACTTCAGGTGCGGCACCAGAATGTCGTTCAGAGAAGTGATAAAACCCCACATGAAAAACAATGTGGTGACGATAGCGAGTGGACGTGTGTAGTTTTCAGCAATCGTAACCGGCGAAGCATTTTGTATTGCCGATGAGCTCGTTGTCATTTCTGGACTCGCCATTTCTCTGACCTCTGGTTCTACCACCACGTTTCCGCTTGCACTCCATACGTAAGGCCGTCCGTCCGATTCTGGAAGGGAATCCCGCCCACTAATCCGCGCAGTCCATCGGACCAATTCGCGTAAGTCAAGAATGCGCGGAGCACTGGGCGGCTGAAGAACTGGCGGCCAGCGCCAATTTGAGGCGCGATGGTGAATTTGCGCAGCCAGCCGTCGAATTGGCCAGTGCTGCTGTGAGTATGGTCTAAGCCTCCCTCGAACGCCAACGACAGATACTTGGTAAAGAAGACCTCCGGGCGCCCGCCGAACGATACCCACTGATCCCAGCCGTGTACCGGATTACCGTCCCGAGTCCGCTGATAGATAAAGATCGGCATTAAGGCGAACTTGTCATGCAGGTGCCATCGCAGCCGACCTATGATCTCTTGCAGGAGGCGGAGACCAAGATCGAGGGCTTGGAGCAGCAATTAGGCGCTTCTACTTAACGCGCATCGTGGCCTGTCCTCTGCGTTCGTTCGAAATCGCTGATCTTTTTTTGCTGCTCGGGGCTTAGAATCTTGTAGATTTTGGATTGCATGCGAGCGTTGGCGACGATCAATTTTCCCAACACAGTTGCTTCCGTGTCAGCCAGGCTCTTCATCTCGCTCTCGCTCATGCGCTCACTGCCGATTGCAAAAAACTTCTCTCGTGTAATTCGAAACTGTGACATCAAAGGCTCAAGCCTATGTTGTTCCCGCACCATCACTTGCTGGATAGCGTCAATTTGGGATGGCGTCAAACCGAGGTACTCAGCCATGGAAGGGTTGAGTTGCAACGATGAAAAGGGCAACGCCACCACCACGGCTTCGTTTTCTTGCGTGAGATCCGGGCTGGCCTGAAGCGTTGGAATGTTCGCCGAATCCTGTTCCTCCATTTCACGCCACAGACTGACCAGTTCAAACTGCATTTGGACCAGCTGATATTGCTGTGCACTTATCTCTCTCCCCTGATCTGTGGTTAGTTCGCCACGTTTAATAGCGTCGGCAATAGCAGCAAGCGTGCCAGAGAACTTCTCCGTAATTGCAATCAATATAGAGTCAAAGTCCTGCGACGCTTGCTTCGGATCGTTCGCCAGAACACCGGGATCTGTTTGCACATTCGGGGACGCTGAGTCCTCAACGGGAGTAACAAGCAATTGACCGCTTCCAGTGTGAACATTCGTTTCGCCCTCGGCGCCAGCCGCAAGCGCACCTGGCACGACACTAACCAATACGAGTATCGAAACAAATAACTTCGTCTTCATTGTCAAACTGCCTTTCTTTACGTCTACCTCTCCAAAATCTTTTGTCATTTCGCCACTACTGCTGCCATCCGCCGCCGAGAGCCTGGTAAAGCTGCACGAGTGCTAGGCGTTCGCTGAGCTGCGCCTCCGTCTGCCAGAATCATCTGCAACTGAATTCGCGAAGCGTGTGTCAACCAGTCCACGTTGTGCTGAGCGCCGCCATCCGCCATGCGCAGATATTCCTGTTCACTGATTGGAAAATAAACTTTGATCGGATTGACCTGTGAAACCGAGGTGAGCACCGCGGATGGGCCCACAAGATTGCCCACCTGCACCGTAGTGATTCCGGCGATTCCGTCGACCAGCGAAACGACTCTCGTGTAGCCCAAATTCAACTGAGCCTGTTCGACTGCCGCCTGATCGGCCTCGACTGCTGCCTTCGCCCCGCGGAGCGACTGCGTGTCGGTATCAAGCTGACCCTGGGGGATGGCGTGAGCTTCCGCCTCCGGAATGTCGCGCTTTACGTTCAGGTCAGCGTTGGCCACCTGCGCCTCCGCCTGTGCCAGTTGTCCTTTAGCTTGATCGAGCGCTGCTTGGAATGGGCGGGGGTCGATCTCAAAAAGAACTCGACCCTTCTTGACGTATGCCCCTTCCCGATAATCCTGACGAATCAGGTAACCGCTCACCTGAGGCTGAATCTGCGCGTTGACATATCCTTCAGTCGTTCCTACCCACTCGCCTATAACGGGCACGGTCCGTTGAACGACAGGTGCGACTTCGACCACCGGCGGCGGAGGCGGGGCCGAAGCTCGCACCTTACTGTTGTTGCAGCCCAGTACATTCAGCAGCAACACCGCACTCATTAATCCTGCACATGTCCGCTTTATCATTATTTTTCCCTGAATCGCTTCGCTGACGCGCCTGAGCCGTGACGCTGCTCGGCTAGTTGTGTATGTGGCCCGAAGGTCGTCCGCTCGTCAGGCGCGTCAGTCAGGCGATTCCATTTCCTTCGTTCCAATCCGTCATCTCCACTAGGAAGGTGACCCATCTGCCATATTTCGCAAACGCAACTTGCATGCCAAAGCCGGGACGTTGCTAGACCTCGCCGAATGAACGACTTTTTCTGGCCGTCCGCCACGCACCATGTCGAAGAGGTCGAAAGTGTCGAGACAGCCGAATTACTCGACAGCCGAATTCGCTAAGAGAGTGGCGGGCATACGCCTAATCGCTTGAGAAAACGAAGAGAGGAACGAATCTCGGCGGTGAGATTTCTTGGCAAATGGATTGCGACATTCGAGTCGAGCGAACGAGCTGGCCGAGAGAAAGGGGCTGGGTTCGCCTGCGCTACGCCACGAAGTGGTCTGGTCAAAGGAATAGCGTGTGGAATTTAAAGAGTACGACTTTACACGGAATCCCGTCGTGAAGAATCACGTCTTCTTCCTGGAAATGTGCTGCTTGACAGGGCAAGCATGGGAGCGAATGTGTTGAATTGCAGAATTGTGAACATACTCACATTTATTATGGTGATCATCCCGCGGCCTGAGCTGAGCCACGCTAATTTCGTGCACGTCTCCAGGTTGGCTGATGCGCGCATTCACGATTTCATGGACGATGTAGATCCCGACGATACTGAGGATTGCTTTTCACTGGGCGAGCTCGATATTGACTTCCGTACCGATAACAATGGCCCACCCAATATAGGTGTGGTATTGACCGATCCTCGTGGACGCAGGATTGGCTTTGACCCGCTTACCAAACGCGCCTGGGATGCATTACCGGTGGCGCAAGGTTACGTCAATTGCGACGATCTGGGCGGTGCGGATACCTGCCGAGGAATACTCCAGGTATGCGGGCCTGTGACCGGAACCTACAGGCTTGAAGTAATTGCCCAGCAAACAACAGCCTACAACGTGAGTGTCCTTGCCCGGAGTAGAGAAGTTCTTGACGGCAATAGGCTTCAGTCCCAGTTTTCGAAAACTGATTTGAACAATCTGGCAATTCGAAAGCGATCCCGAGAAATTGTCTTGCTCCACTATTCGCGTGATCCGCAAGAGAACGTAACCGCCCAGTTGCAGCAAGGCCATGAGTCGCTTACTCGTTTGTCATCATCTGATTAAGGAAATCATCCTGACTCGTCGGATCGTTCTCATGCCAGAACGGACTCGTGCTCCTGCTTTTATCGATGGCCTCTACGGAAAACTCGTCGAAGGCGGAATCAATTACTTCTTTCCTTCGGCGAACTTGCAAGCGATCGAAACGGGTCTGGAGCCTGCCGCTTGCGGCATGACCAATAGTTCTGATCAGACCTCATTAGACTTGTGTTGGCTCGGATCTCGCTACTCCCTGACTCGCAACGAACCCTTCTCCACTGAAGAACTAAAGTTGTTGAAAGGGATCGGAGCCGTCCTGGACTCTCGCTACAGGACGATCGCGGACACCGATCGCGTAGAAAAACGGTTTGAGCTTTTTCGTGGACTCCCGGAGGATCGATATGTTTCAGCTTGCATTGATGGCGATCCATACGCGCAGGAAATTTGGCAAGGGCCAGACCGGGTAGAAGATACGATTGAAGTTCTTCGGACCAGCTCTCTTAGCACATACGAAAACCGGCGTATCTCGACGGGCGCGCTGCTATTCGGCAAATACCCCGATCCGTGCCATGAGCCGCCGGTCACGCCTGTCGGCGCATTGCGCTATTCTCCCGCGGTCACCTCAATTCGCAGTTTCTATCGTCTCTGTGATGGGCTGCAGACACTCGCGCTGGTAGACCAGAATGGATTCCTCGCAGAAATCGTCGATGTCGAGGAATGGGCTCGCCCTTTCGCCGACACTAATCTTCCCGTCCCACCACCGGCGAGGTATAAGACGCACGCGAGGGCGACCCTGTGCGGCGGACATGTTTGCATGATTCTTACTCCCAACGGAGAGATGAAGATCTTCGCTGACGGCGTTCAGGTTTTCCACTTCCTGGATGGCCGATGGAGACTTACAGACGCCCAGCGTAAATACGACCTTTGGAAGGAGGCCATCCGCGACACAGAACTGGCAGAACGTTTGTTTACTACCGCCTTGAATCTCGCAGAGGATCGTCGCGGTGGCTTGTTGGTTGTGCTGGACGACCCAGAGATGGCCGCAAGCCTTGTCTCGCGGACTGATTTACTTACGTCACTTCCCAATCATGGCCAACACGCGGTCGCAGGCGCAAAAGACCAATTTCATTACCTGTTGCACCAGAAGCGCATCATGGATGTCCCGAGTGCCGTGCTGGAGACTGTGGCCAGGATCGACGGAGGAATCGTTCTGGATTCTCAATCCAACCTGCTCGCCTTCGGGGCCATCCTACGACACCCGGACTTGACCGATGTGTTTCCCGAGACCATCGAGGGCGGTCGTACTACCGCGGCCATCTCTGCTTCACGATTTGGAAATGTACTCAAAATCAGTGAAGACGGACTAATTTCATTCTTTCAAAATGGCAGGTGCATCTGGGATATATAACGAAAAACGCTTATTATCTTTAGTCGAACCAGAGGAACGCAGACGCAGATCACAACTCCGTAATCGTTATTCCCCTCGTTCGGACATTGCGACTCAGGCTCAAGATAGCGAATCGCGGCATATATCTCGACGTCGGTTAGGTCTTCGATATTCCAATCGGGCTCCTCATTTATCAACATAATGCACTCTCGTCGGTTTGTTAAGCACGCATACGAGGGCTCCGGCTCGAAGTATTGCATGCGCGAACCTTGAGAATGTCCTCGTCATTATGGTTTCCTCTGTTCGGCTGAGCTTGCGTTAGATTTCTTCCGCATCATGACAACCGCGCCGCCTTCTTCGAAAGAGACTTCGTCCATTAACGTCTTCATCAGGTAGATTCCGCGACCGTGCGTGAACATCCGGTTTTCTGGACTTGTGGGATCCGGTATTGTCTCGCTGTTGAAGCCGTGTCCCTCGTCCCGAACTGTGATCGAGACTTCTCCGTCAACGTAGCAGCGGCACGTGACGTACACGCGCTTGCAAGAGTTCTCACCATTGCCGTGCATCACGGCATTTACTAGGGCCTCGTGCAGGGCCATCTCGATGTCGGTCTCACTTCCATCTGCGTTTCGAAACTTCAGAATGAAGCGCATGAGTTGATCCACGAATAGCGAGATGGCGGAAACTTGACTGGCAAGTGACTGTCGCAACTCGACGAAGGGAACAGAATGAGCATTTCGCGGCAGAGGCGACAGAGATCGAGTTTGAACCATAGCTGCAATCTCCATTTGGAATTTCCGTGCCATCACTCATGGAGAAGGCAAGGCTCATGCCAAATATCACTCTGAATTAAGTGATTGAGTTCTAGAGCGTGGAATGCAAAATCATCCGTCCCATGGCTGACGAATGTGTTGAAAGTGTTGAAGTGGACGAGAGACTGACTTTGAGCACACATGGGGCGGAGGGCCTGAACGCGATTTCGTACCCAGAGCGCGTTATCGTAGTTGCTTTTGCATCGCCTCAAGTTCAGCCCGGCAGATATTGCTGAACTCGCGCAAAGGATCCGCGCGCACGGCCACTCTGGACTGCATTTGGTCGGGAGTAAGGTTTGGCTCCGAATACGTACTAATAATGTGCTGAATGACCCGTTCAGCGCTCGTGAGCACTTCCCTTGACGAGCTCAAACGTATTCGGCTTACAAGTGCGTAGGTAGGGATGAGCTTATTCGGGTCTTGAAAGCTATGTTGGATGGCATCAGCAACGGCTCGCGCGCTTTCGCTGATGAAGTCTGAATACAGCTGCTCGCGGTGAAAAATTCTTTTGGCGAGGAGATCACGTCGATCTTGGTGACGTTGGGTAATCCAGGTGCTCAAACTGGAAGCCAATGCGCCGGTAAGCGAGCCAAAGATGGCCGCTAGCGCCGAAATGCTTGCCGGGTTCAATGTCATTTTCAAGTGTTGCCCGAAAACTGCCCCTCCTACCGGTAGTAAAGACACATAAACCCTAAGAGCCCCAACAGCAGGATCACCACGCAGAGGCAAATCACAAAAGCGGTATCGTCATTGTGCTGCTTCCGGTATTGTGGATCCGGCTCAAGGTAGAGAATTGCGTCGTATATATCTGGGTCGGTCATTTCTTCGATATTCCACTTCGATTCGTGTTTCTTTGCCATCACGTCCTCGTTAATGCATTGCAACTTGACCGCCTGCACCCGGTTGGTTCTTAGCGAGCAAGAAAGACAAGAAAAACATCAATACGGAAACAATTGCCAGAAGCCAGTACACCTCAACGTAGGAAATGGCTTGGGCCTGTCCCATTAGCATGGCGTACATTCTGGCGAGCGCCTGCTGCTGCGCATAATGCGCGCCCAGCCCGACATGTGTCAGACGGGTCGCTAACGCCGTGACAGCCGCATTAAAGCGAGGAGTCCGCGTGTATTCGGCCAGTACGGACTGATGGTACTGACTTCGGCGTGCAATCAACGTAGTTACGGCCGACGTGCCTACGCTTTGCCCGATGTTACGCATGAAGTTCATCAGGCCGGCCGCAGCATTGCTTTTCTGCTTTGGAAGGCCAACGTAGCCGGCAGCCGTGAGGGGGACGAACAAAAATCCGACCGGCAGGTAACCCACAATGCGAATCCACATAGCGGCCCGAAAACTTATAAGCAAATCAAGCTGCTTGCACGAGATATACATCCCTAGAGCCAGTGTGATCCACCCGAACGCCAGTAGGTAACGGGCCTGGAATCGCGCCAGCAGTCGGCCAACCAGCGGTAAAACGAACAAGAGGAGAATGGCTGCTCCAGACAGCACCATGCCCGCTGCTTCGGCCGTGTAGCCCATCAATGTTTGCAGAAATTGTGGGAGAAGCACGGTCGAGCTGAAGAGGACCACGCCAAGCACGAAGAACATCAAGTTGCTACTAGCGACATTGAAAATCTTGAACAAACGGACGTCCACGATGGGTTCCTTCTGGAACCATTCCCAGATCACCAGGGAAACCAGACCCACCGCGGCAATGACGATCAACGTGGTGATGAAATGCGATCCGAACCAATCATCTTCTTGTCCTTTATCGAGCGCGACCTGGAGAGCCCCGACACCTATGGCGAGCAGAGCAAAGCCAATGTAGTCGAACCTTCCCGCTCCCTTTTTCTCGCGGAATAAATCAGGAGGATCTTGGAGCAACTGATAAACCAGCAGCACAGCCAGAATTCCCACGGGAACATTGATGTA
>Ga0209238_1000634_pt1 | contig 12705 bp, 8 predicted proteins | sample GraSoi013_1_20cm_FD_185823 | JGI IMG/M metagenome (GOLD analysis project Ga0209238, IMG submission 185823) | Grasslands soil microbial communities from the Angelo Coastal Reserve, California, USA - Sample 10_02_2013_1_20cm (SPAdes) (version 2) | ecosystem: Environmental > Terrestrial > Soil >...
CGGGGAACTTGGCCTTGACGCGCTTGAGGTACTCGGTCAGCGCATCGTAGTTGTAGCCGCCGGGGGTGTTGGGCAGCGTGGCGAGCGGTCCGGTATTGCGATCCGCCACCTGGATGAGTTCCTTGCGCACCATCACCTCCAGCTGCAATCCCGGCGGCGGCTCCCGGAACTCGGTCTGCGAGGCCGGCAGATTCAGCTGCAGGATCACGGTGCGCGAGAACACCGCGGTCATCAGCAGGAAGGTGACGAGCACCGTGAAGATGTCGATCATCGGCACCAGCAGCAGCTCCGCGGGTTTGCGCGAGTGGCGCTCCAGCTTGCGGGTTTGATACGAACGGCGCATGCGGGACCTGCAGTCCTTCGACGGCGGGCGCGGGCGCGGGCTTCAGGCCGCGGCGGGCGCGCTTTGCCGCTCGGTGATCGCGTTCAGGAACTTGACCGACGCCATCTCCAGGCTGTCGATCAGCTCGGTGGTCCGGGTCTGCAGCCACGCGTGGATGAACAGCAGCGGCACCGCCGTCATGAGGCCGAAGGCCGTGCAGTTCATCGCCACCGAGATGCTCGCCGACAGCAGGTTCGCCTTCTCCGCCGGGTTGACGGTCGCTACCGCCGCGAAGGCGCGGATCAGGCCCATCACCGTGCCCAGCAGTCCCAGCAGCGTCGCGAGATTGGCGAAGGTCGCGAGGTAGTGGGTGCGCTTTTCCAGTCGCGGCACCACCTCCATGAGGCTCTCCTCCATCGCCTTCTCGATATCGTCGCGGCGGCGCGCGGACTGAATGCGCGCCAGGCCGTAGTTGAGAATGTGGCCGATAGCCGACTGCGATTTGGAAGTCGCCTGCGCCACCTGGCGGAAGTTACCCTGCGAGAGCAGCGGCACGATCTCGTTCCACAGACCGCGGTTGCGCACGGCCGTGAGCGCCAGATACACGTAACGTTCGATGGCGATCGCCAGGCCCACCACGAACACGATGGCGATGGGGTACATGAAATTCCCGCCGCCCTGAAAGAATCGCACGATCAAATTCCAGAGGTCCATCTTGAAGACTCCCGCTCATTGAAAGACCACCACGCACGCACAAGTTGCGAAAACTGAATGACATAAGCCCGAAAAGCTGCGACCCAGCTCTCATCCTGATACTGCGCCCCGGCCCTTTTTCAGCGCTGCTCGCCCGAACCCTGCACCGCGCCCGCCCCGGGACGGGCCCGCTCGGGCTTCACAGCATCGTAATAGCGGTTTTCCCGCTGAAATACATCCCGATCCAGCGGCTGCAGCACCTCGTCCACCAGGCTGTTCACCGGCTTGCCGAGCAGATCGCCAAGATCGGAGCGCTTCCACGGCACGATGTACAACACCTTGGGCAGCTCACGGTTGCCGGTGATGTCCGTCGGGTCGAGCTCGAGCCGGTCCGGGCCCTTGCGCGCGCTCGCCTTGGAGCCGGAGGGCTCCTTGCGCGCGCCAGCCGTCCCGGCGGCGGGTGACTTAGCCGCATCGCCGGCGGCGCTCGCGTCCGCGGGCGCCACACCGGCGGCGGCCGGCGTGGCCGCGGCCGGGGCATTCCTGCTGGTATCCACCGCGGGCTCGAGTTGCTCGGGGCGCGGCAGGGGGCGCGCGGGTGCCGCCTGTTGGGAGTCCGGGGGCTTTGGCGGCGCGGGCTCCTGCGCCCGTGCCGCCTCCAGAGTCAGCGCGCACAAGGCCATGAGAGCCGACAGCATGGCCGCGGGCCTCGATCGGTATACGCACACGCGATACATGGTCAACCTCCTGCTCTCGAGGCGCTGCCGCCGCCGGCGCCGCTTGCAACGCTGTCGCCCGGGGTGGGTTGCGAGGGCGGCTCAGGCGCCGCGGGCGGCTCGGATGCCGGCGCGCCCGGGGCTGTGGGCGCCGCGTCGCCCGGGGTGCCGTTCGCGGGCGCGGCAGGGGCCGGCCGCTTCAGCGGCGGCATCCCCAGGCGTTGGCGCAATTCCGCAATCCAGCCGCTCACCGGCTTGTCCTCGCCGGTGAGCTGCTGGTAGTGCTCGAAGGCCGTCAGCGCGCGGCCGGGGTCTGCCAGATAGAGATCCGACAGCACGCCGAGGTTCCGCCAGGCCGGTGCATAGTGCGCATCCGCCGCGATGGCCCGCTCGTACGAGGAGGCCGCGTCCTTGAACTCGCCGCGCAGGCGCTGGGTGGCGCCGAGCTCGCTCCACGCCACCGCACTGGCGGGCTCGTGAGCGACCGCGCTCTTCAGGGTTTCCTCCGCCTGGTCCAGGTGCCCAGCCTTGCGCTGCAGAATGGCGAGGTTCACCAGGGGAGCCGCGAACTGCGGGTACTGCAGGGCGAGCTGCTTGAAGCCAAGCTCCGCCTCCAAGGCGTTGCCGGCGCGCATGTCATTCACCGCGCGATCGAAGTCCGAGCGTGCCGCCGGCGTAACCTGCGGGTGCGCCGCCACGCTGGGCGCAGCCTCGGCGGCGGGCGCGGCGCCGGTAGCAGGCGGGCGCACCGGCGACTCTGTGGCCGGCGGCGCGGTGGGGCGGGCGGCCGGCGGCTGCCCCGGGCGTGGGGCGGTGCGCGCAGGCTCGGAGCTGCAGGCGGCGAGCGCCATCGGCACCAGCCCCGCGAGTGCGAGGGCTGGGATACGCCGCGCGTGCCACGCGGCGGGCGCCGCGGCGCCGGGCGGGCCCTTATTCGAGGCTCGTGACCACATCCTGCGTCAGCTCCGTCTTGCCGTAGCGCGCGGGCTTCAGTTGCGCGAGCGCCTGAAAGCTCTTGCGCACCCACTCGTCGTACACCCCTTCCTTGGCGCGCGCGGCGTTCAGCTCGTGCGCCTTGATCGCCTGCTCCTCGAACGGAAACACCTGCTCCTCGAGCAGTGAGTTGTATTCCTCCAGCGCATCGCCCGTGAGCTTCGCGGGCCGTTCCGAGGCCAGGATGTCCTTGGCGAGCGTGCTGTACAGCTCCGCCATCTCGTAGGTGGCGGCGGTGGTCACCTCGGCGACCTGGTATTCGGCGGCGCGCTTGTAGCCGTCCATCGCATGCTCGAGCGCGTCGCGCTTGACGAGGAGGCTCTTCTTGAGTGGCGCCGTCAGACGCACCGCACGAAACGCTTCGCGCGCCGGCTGCGCAAGCGCCAGCTGCGCCTTCGCCGCCAGGTAGTGGCTGCGATCGGTGCGCTGCGCGCCGGCCTGCGCGTCGGCGCGGATGATTTCCTGATACCAGTGATCGCGCCGCGCGGCATCGCCGCTCTTGCCGGCGTAGTCCGCCAGGCGCTGGCGCGCCTCCTCGGCGTCGGCGAGCGGTGTTGGGTTGGTGTCGATGAACTTCTCCAGCATCCCCATGGCCCTGGGATTGTTGCCGGCCTTGGAGTACAGGTCCGCGGATTGCATGAGCGCTTCCCGCTGTACGGCGCGGCTCTCGGCCGGGTTTGAGGCGATCCGCTCGAACTCCGCGGCGGCCTCGCCCGGGCGGTTGGCTTCAGAGTACGCCACGGCGAGCTTGCGGGCGACCTCCCGTTGCAGCTGATGCTGCGGGAACTGGCGGCGAAAATCCTCGAGCACGCCGATGGCGCGCTCCCACTGCTTGAGGGTCAGCAGCTCCGCGGCGGCGTCGTACTGCGCATTGGCGCGGATCTTCGCTTCCGGGGCCACGCGCCCGACGCGCAGGAAATCCTCCACCGCCCCGCCGCCATCCCCGGCCTTCTGCTTCGCCTCGCCTTCCTTGTATACGCTGGCGGCGAGGCGCTCGGTGAGATCCGCGCGCATCTTGTCATCCTTGCCGGCGAGCGCGCGCGCTTGCAGGAACGCGGGTTCCGCCTTGGCATAATCGCCCTGGTCGAAGCGCGCTTGCGCGATGATCGTCCACGCGATGCGCTGCTTCGCGCCATCCACCGGCGGCTGGCGCGCGAGAATCGACTCGGAGACGCTGACCGCGCGCGGCCGGTCCCCGGCGGCGAAGATCTCCTCGGCTGCGCGCGTCAGGACCCCGGCGCTGTCCGGGTGCTCCGGAAAGCTCTGCGCGAACCTGACTCCGGCGTCCATGGCGCGCTTGTGCCACGCGTCCTTGTCGGCCCCGCTCAAGCCCTCCTCGCCTTTCTGATACGAGACCAGCGCCGCGTAGGCGGCGGTCGCGGACTTGTCGTTCCTCGGATAGCCGTAGGCGGTGTGCTCGTACTCGGCGGCGGCATCGGCATACTGATGGCTTTCGAACAACGCCTCCGCCAGCAGGTAGTCGGTCGCCGCGGAGTCGGCATCCTCCGGGAACGACTTCAGGTAGTCGCGGTACCAGCGCGCGGCTTCCTGGTAGTCCGCGACACGTTTGGACTTCTGCGCGCTCGCGTGAAAGTAGGTGGCCACGTCCTTGAGGTTGGTCTTCAGCTCCTGCACGACGCGCGGATTGTCGGCGCGGCTGCGGGTCTTCCAGTAGGGGGAGTCGAAGTTGTAGTGCTCGACGAACTCGTGCTTGCCGTCGAACACCAGCTGGCTGAAGCCGCCCTTGCCGTAGGCCTCGATCGCCGCCATGTCGAGGTCCGGCGCATGGTCGCTGTAGGGATCGCGGGCCACGTAGGCGCGGTAGACGCTCGCCGCATCCTGGTAGCGCTGCTTGTCGACGTACAGATCGCCGAGACGGGAATACAGCAGCCAGGCGTACGGGCGCTCGCCGTGCTGACTCATGTACTGCTCGAGCGAGGCGGCGCCGTCGTTGTAGGAGAAAGTGATGCTCATGACCCGCAGGGTGTCCTCGACCAGCTCGCGGTCGGCGCGCTTGAGCGTCTCGAGCCGCACGGACTTGCCGCGGCCGGCGCCGAGCTCCTGGTCGAGCACGCCGCCGAAGGACGGCAGGCTCTCGAGCGCCTGCGACTGCTTGAACAGCGACCAGCCGCGCTTGTACAGGCTCTGCTGGAAGAACGCCGAACCCGCGCCGCGCCCGATGACGGCGGCGTAGGCGCGCTCGGCATCCGCGTAGCGCTTGTCGGAAAACAACAGTTCCCCGCGCCTGAACTGCACCTCATCGAGCTGCGGGCTCTGCGGGTAGCGCTGCACGATCCGATCCAGTGTGCCCAGCGCCTGCCCGGACTGGCCGGTGGTCTCATAGGCGCGCGCCAGCTGATAGAGCACCTGGTCGTTGCGCGCATAGTCGGGGAATGCCTTGAGCAGCGTCGTGTACAGCTTGATCGCCTCGGCCCCCTGCAGGTCCACGGCGGTGACTTCCTGTTCCAGCCGCTGCATCTCGCCGGCGTCGAGGTTGAGGTCCCCGAGTCGGCGCAGGGCCTCGGCGCGCAGCTTCGGATCGGTATTCTGCAGCTCGAGAAAGCGCCGATAGTTCTCCATCGCCCGGGAAACGTTGGCGCTCACCATCGTGTCGCGGTGCACCTCGACCTTGCGCGAGGCGAGATCCCCGATAGTGGGCTGGGGAGCGGGGGGGGCGCTCTGCGCGGAAGCCCCGGGCGTGCTCGCGAGCAAGGCGAGCGCGAGCGCCGGTGCGCAGGATGCGGCTGCAGGCACGCGCAGGCTCATCGCGGCGGCTCCGCCGCCTTGGGTGCCGGGGTCTGCTCGGGTGGTGCCGGGGTCTGCTCGGGTGGTGCCGGAGCCTCCTCGGCTGGCGCGGCCTGATTGCCGCCGCTTCCCTTCTGGGCGCCCGCGCTGGCGGCGCGATCGTACATGCTCGCGAGCGCAAAGCGCGCCTGGACCTGGTAGGCGGCGAGTCGATCCTTCTGCTCCTCGAGCTGACGAGCGGCGAGCCGCGCCAGAAACACACTCTGTTTCTGCTCGGTGGCGTCGAGGCGCGCCTGCAGGGTGTCGATGCGCTGCTTGAGGGCGGTGACGCGGGCCGCGAACTCCCCGGTGTTGGTCGGCACGTTTTTACGGTCGCGCTCCACGCGGATCCAGCGGCTCTGTGCCTCGTGCAGTGCGAGACTGAGATCCTTCAGCCCGCGATGCTCCTGCCACAAGCGCGCGTTGAAGGCGTCGCTCAGGCGAAACTGCAATACCCCCTTGACCAGCGCCAGTCGCACGCGCAGGTTCGCGTTCTCGGGTGTGTCGGGAGCCGCGGCGAGCGCCGCCTCCACACGCTGCACGCGCGCCCACTGTTCGCGCTCGAGCGTGGTGCCGAGCGCGGCCATGTCATGCTGCGTCTCGATGGTGCGCAGCTCATTTGCCAGCGTGACGTTGCGCTGCTGCAGCGTCTCGACCGCACCCGAGGCGAGCAGCGCATCCGCCCGTGGCAGCCGCTCGGCGTAGGCGTGTTCGCGCGTCTCGATCATGTCCTGGAAGGCGCCCATGCTGTCGCCCCAGCGCTCCAGCGTACCGTTCAGATACAACAGGTCGCGGTAGTTCTTCAGTCCCTCCTGGAAATCGTGCCCGGCCAGCACCGCGTACAGATAGCGCGATTCGGGTGCATTGGGCAGGCTCTTCAGCTGCCAGAACCAGCCGTAGCGGATGCCCGGATCGGTGCCTAGCACGCGCTCGAGCAGGTCGCCCTTCTCGATGCGCGCGATGGCCTCATCCAGCTGCCCGTTTTCGGCATCGAAGGATTTGACCGCGCTCTCGTAGTACTCCGCGGACTGCGCGTTGGCGTTCAACTTGCCGAACGCGTACGGCACGGCGAGGTAGGACTCCTGCACGGCCGCGTCCAGTACGTCGCGGCTGCGCAGCTCCATCCACGGCGTGAGCGCTGCCTGGTAGTCCCCGAGCGCCGCATCCGCCCAGCCGATGCCCAGCAGCGCCTTGTTCGAGTACGGGCCGTTCAGGCGCACGCGCGCGAGCGGCGCTCGCGCCCGCGCCGGCTCATTCGCCTGCAGGTACGCAAAGCCGAGCGCGAGATTGGCGCGGTCCCTGAGCGCCGCCAGCTCCACAGTTGCGGGGAGCATGGTGCCGACTGCGCTAAGGAACGGGTCGGCGTCGCCGAGCCGTCCGTTACGCACCAGCGCCACGCCCAGGTTGAAGCGCGCGTAGGCGGACCAGATCAGCGGGCCACGCCAGCTCGACAGCAGGCGGATGGCCTCATCGTAGCGCCCCTCGTGCATCAGCACGTTGCCGAACAGCAGTTCCTTTTGCGCCTCCAGCTCCGGGGACATGCGCCCGTTCACCTTGCGCAGCGCTGCGTCCGCGCGCTCGAGATAGCCGCGCGCGTACCACACCTGCGCCAGATAGAACCAGGCGCGATTGCGCACTCCGGTGGGCACATCGTTGGTCAGCAGCCTCTCGAAGCGCTCGCCCGCCTCGTTGTGCATCCCGAGCGTCAGGTACAACCCGCCCTCGAGCAGCTGCGCCTCCTCCGCATGGTGCGGCACGCGGCCCCAGTGCTCGTAAGCGAGCAGTCGTGTGAGGGCCGCGAAGTCATCGTCCTGATAGAAGTAGAACAGCGCGTCGCCGTAGTGCAGATCACGGATATGCGTGATCGGGAGCTTCTCCGCGTCGTGTTGCCGCGCGCTCGCCGCGCCGCAGGGCAGCGCCAGCACGGCGGCGAGCAGCAGCGCACGCATGCAGGAAGCTCGCGTCAAGGGCTATTCCCAGTCCTTGATCTCGAATTCCGGCTGCAGTTTCCTCTGCCGGTCATCGATCTTGAGCTCCAGGTACTTGGCGCCGACGCCCTTCTCGAACCTGAGCGAGGCGCCGCGCTTGTAAGCGCGCGCGTTCGGGCCCTTGCCGCTGAAGAAGGCGACCAGCTCGTGCGCGCCGACCTTGAGGTTGCCCAGATACAGGCGCTGCACGCCGCCCTTGAGCAGCGCGTCGACTTCGCGCGGCGTATACAGGTAATTGATGACCTCCTTCTGATCGAGCTTCAGCTGCACCGCATCGAGCGCGAAGAACTGCCCGACGTCCAGCGAGAGGAACACCGCCACCTGGGTGTTGGCGGGGAACAGCAGCTCCTCCTCGAGGATGAACAGATCCTTGTTGAGATCGACCACGTCCTTCTTCAGGCCCTGGATCTCCTCGTCGAGCCCACGGGTATCCGGGGAGGACTCCGCGGCGGGGGCCGCGCCCGGCGGTGCCGCTGCAGCGGGGGCCGCGCCTGGCGTTGCCTCGGCAGCGGGGGCCGCGCCTGGCGGCGCCGCGCTGGCCGCCGGGGTCGTGGCGTCCGGCCCGGCCGGGGGTGCGCCCAGCGCCGTGGGTGGGAGGGCTGCGAGCAGCCCCGCAAGCAGCGGGGCGAGGAGCGCGGCGCGTGCTGCGTGCCGCGGCGCAGCATCGGTCGGGGGCATGGCGCGTGTCATCTGCAGCATGGTGGTTCCCATCATTCGTTCAGCAGAGCCCGCAGCTGTTGCAGATAGAACTGTTCGCCTTCGGGGCTGTAGTCGCGCAACACGTTGCGGACCGTGCCGCTGCGGTCGATCAGCACGGTCATCGGCAGGTTGTCGACCTGATAGCTGCGGCTGACCCCCTTGGCCGGGTCGAGCAGCAGCGCAAAGCTCACGGATGCCGAGCGCGCAAATTCGCGCGCCTGCGCCGGATCGTCATCGACGCCGATCCCGAACATCGCCAGTCCCGCGGAATGATAGGTCGCGAGGCTGCGGTTCAGGACCGCGAGCTGCGTGCGGCAGGGCGTGCAGCGGCTGCTCCAGAAGCTCAGCACCACGACCTCGCCGCGGTGCTCCGAGAGGCGTGCGTTGCCGCCGACGGCGGCGTGCAGCGCGAAATCAGGCGCGCTCTGCCCGATGAGGGCGTAGCGCGACTGCGCCTGCACCGCCAGGCTGCAGCCCAGTGCCATCACGGCCATGCACACCAACACCCGCGCGCGCGACCCGGCAGAGCAGGCGGCTACCCACCAACGTTCTGCCGCCTCACGCCACAGCGGGTGGTTCGGCCGTTGCCAGCTCAATAATGATCCTTCGCCAAGGGATGGCGCCCCGCGCCAAGCGGGCAAACAAAATTGCACAGCGCGCTTGACAGTGTCAAACAAAGGCGGCGGTGAAAAAAGGGGCTGCCGGCGTCGTCAACATGCGACACCGGCTCCGGGCGCCGCGGCGCGCCTGCCGGCGCGCCCGCCGCCTCAGACGATGCGGTTGAAGGCGGTCAGCCCAGCCAGGGCGCTGCCCGCGCCGAGGCTCTGCGTGGGGAACAGCGTCGGGAACTGCCCGTCCGTGCCCATCAGTCCCATGTAGTTGAGTATCACGACCTGCACCAGCTGGTTCACGGCGTTGGCCGCGGGGCTGGAGGTGCTCACCACCGAGCCGTCGGCGCTGAAGTAGCCGATCTGCTGGCCGGCGGCGCCATTGCGCAGCGGTGGCCGGCCGGTGGGGCTGTAGACCAGGAAGAACGTCGAGGCCACCGAGGCGTTGTCGCCCTGCCAGCCGAGCTTGCCACGGCCGCCGACGCTGCTATCGACCATGCCGGTGGAGGTGAGGGAACCGTCGCTGAACACGTAGATCATCACCGGCGTCTTGAGGCGCTGCGCGTACTCCAGCACCGCCCCGATCATCTGGCCGGCCTTGAAGTTACGCATCTCGCCGGTTGCCCGGGTACCGTCGTGGTAGTCGTACCCGCCCAGGGTGATGGTGCCGGCGCCGGCGAAGCCGTTGAGCACCAGCTTCATGACGGTGGCGGTCTTCGCGACATCCGAGTCGGAGAAGTCGCTCGCCGTGAAGATGGGCGAGGCGCCGCCGGTGATATTCGTGTCCTTGGTGGGATCGAGTGCGGCCGGATCGCCGAACTTGTCGGCCGTGTGGGCCGCCTTGACGTAGGCGCAGCGCACCTGGTTCTTCAGCGCCGCATCCATCGCCGCAGTCGCGTTCGGGTCGCTGCCGTAGAGCTGAACGCCGGGGGTCGCTCCGTTCGGCATGCTGAGCGTGCCGGTGAAGGCGGCGGTGTCGCCCGCGCCGGCCTGCGCCGTGTTGCCACCGCTGATGCGCACCTGCGACTCGAGCACCGCCACCGCGAGCGGATCCTGGGCGCCCCCGCCGGGAGGCATCGGCACCAGCGAGGTCGAGTCCGAGGGCTGGCTGATGGTCGTCGGCTGCAACGCCGGATTGATGAGCGCCATGGGCGCCTGCGAGTTGCCCCCGGATACCGTGGACTCGGTGCCGATGAGCGTCAGCAACAGGCCCTGCGCGCCCGCCGTCGCGATGCCGTACATCGGGTTGTGCGGATTGTTCTGGGTGTCGTTCTGCGACATCGCGCACAGCACCGCGCCGTTGGTGCCGGCGGCGGTTGCCGGAGTCGTCGCCTTGCTGAGGATGCCGCGCTTGATGGCACCGTCGGCGTGCCACAGGAGCCCGAGCGATGCGTCGATGTTGGCGCTCGAGCTCGGCACCATGTTGCCCGGCACGCCGAGCTTGCCGTAGCCAGCGGTGGACAGGAAGTTCGTCTGGCCCCCCTGCACGCCTACCAGCACCTCGGAGCCGACCAGGTTAGCCCCGCCCGCCAGATCGAAACAGATGAAGGGCAGGCTGCCCGATGCGGTCGGTACATTGCACTGGGTGGAGGCGAGCAGCGCCTGGATGTCCGCAGACAGCGCGGCATCCGCGCGGCTCGCCTTGAGCAGCGCACCGAGCCACGCCGGCCCGATCACCATGGCCGGGCCGGACAGGAACCCGGCGGCAACGAAATCGCGGCGCGTCACCGGCAGCGGGTGATTCTCGTGCACCAGCGGCTCGCCGAGCGCATGCGATCGCGGGGGTTTCTTGCGGATCAACATCTGCCTATCTCCAGGTCCTTGAAGTCACTGCAGGGTCACCACGGCGCTGCCGAGCACCGCGGTGCAGGCCGCGAGGGTCGCCTGTGACACGGTGGCGCCGGCGTTGAGCGTCGGGATGCGGGTGAGCAGGCTGTCGACCTCGCTGCGTACGGCGCTGGCGGAGGCGGGCGTCGCGGTGCCCACCGCGTTGGTGACCAGCGCGTTGATGACGAGCAGGCGATTGGCGCTGCCGCTGGCACCGAAGAATCCGGACGCGCCGGCGTTGAGGCTCGCGTCCAGCCCGGTGCCACCGAAGAAGGTATCGCGCAGCGACTGCGTGGCGAGCAACTGGCCGCAATAGGCGTTCGCCAGCTGCGACATCGCCGTTTGCTGCGAGGGCAGGAAGGCCGAAATCAATGGACCCGCCGGCAGCGACTGTTTCGATACGTTGTAGAGTGCGGACACCACCGGGTTCGTGATCGGCACTCCGGTGATGCGCGCGAGCGAGTTGTTGACGCGCTCGAAGGTCGCGACACCGAAGTCGGGCCTGGGCGTGGGATCGGGCGCCGGCGGCGACACCGCCACCGTCGGCTCCACGTAGGCATGCACGTGCGAGCCGAGCTGATCGAACGACAGGAAGAACAGGTCGCTGGTCGGTCCCAGGGTCACCGGAATCACGGTGCCGAGACCCGACAGCAGCTGACCGTTGGCGGCGGTGTAGTTCGCGCCGCCGACACTGACGCTCATGGTGGCGTACGCCTGGCCGGCCGGGGCCAGCACGCCGTTCACGCCGAGGCGCATGCCGCTGATCCGCAGATTCGCCGGCACCACGGCGTTGGGATCCAGGCTGATGAACTTCGGCTGGTAGAACAGGTAGCTGTAGTTATCGTACTGACTGGCCTGGAACAGGATGTACGACTGCGAGACACCCGACAGCGAGCTCACTCCGAACAGCAGGTAGTACTTCTCCCCAACGCCGGCGGCGAAGTTCTGCTGGATCTGCGCCGGCGTGAGCGCGCGGTTGTGGATGGCGACGAACTTGATGACGCCCTGCCACTGGCGCTGACCGGTGGTCTCGTTGCCGAGCACCAGCGCGAAGGTGCTGTCCCAGTTGGCGAGCGAGCCGCCCTTGGCCGGATCGGCATCGCCGGTCCAGACCCCGTTGACGTAGATCTTCTGGCCGTTGACCGGATCGTAGGTGAGCACCACATGCTGCAGCGCCGCCTGGGCCGCACCGCTCGCGGTGGTGGTCATGAGGGGCGGAGCACCGTTGGTATCGGTGGTGCTGCTGCGCGCGCGCCCTTCGTACTGCATGGCCTGCTGGCCGAGCGTGGCATTGCGTGTGGTGTTGCTGCCGGAGTAGCTGACGATGTAGGCGGCGGTCTGAGCGACGTTCGCCGGCGCCACCCACACCTCCAGCGAGTACTCGCCCGAGGACTGGATCATGGCAGCCAGCTTCTGGCTGGTGCTGGTGGAGGCCTGCGCTTTGCCACCCGGCGTGCTGCCCATGGCCGGTCCGATGTCGATGCCCCAGCCGCCTACCCAGCTCACGTTCCCGGACAGCGACAGGTCAGCCGCCGGGGTGACGCCGCTGGTGTCGTAGGCGGTGCTGCCGCTGCCGGTCTGGAACATGTACTTGGCGACCAGGTTCGCCTCAAAGCGGCTGCCGCCGGCGGCGACGGTGCCCTGCTTGAGCGTGAGCGCGTTGGAGATCACCAGGTTGGGATCGATCGGCGTCACCGGGATGCCGTTGGCGAAGGCGGTGATCTGGGCGAGCATCGCCGCGGAGCTCCCGGGGCAATCCGGGGCGCCACCCGAGTTCTGCGTGACCCAGCAATGGTGGAACTCGTCCGCCAGGCGCACGTAGAAGCGCGACTGGTCGGGACTGGCCAGGTTCATCTTCGGCTGCGCCGCGGCGTAGGCCTCGTTGATATCGGGGCTGGCGAAGTACGGCTGCTGTGCGGTGGCCGAACTCGAGGTGTGACAGCCCGAGCAGAACAGGGTCAGCAGCGGATAGACCGTGGTCTGGAAGCTCGGGTTGCCGGCGGTGGGATCGGCGGGGAACTGCTTGCCGCCACCGGCCGCCTGCACCGGGGGTGCGGTCAGCTGCACGCTGGTGG
>Ga0209238_1000636_pt1 | contig 12674 bp, 8 predicted proteins | sample GraSoi013_1_20cm_FD_185823 | JGI IMG/M metagenome (GOLD analysis project Ga0209238, IMG submission 185823) | Grasslands soil microbial communities from the Angelo Coastal Reserve, California, USA - Sample 10_02_2013_1_20cm (SPAdes) (version 2) | ecosystem: Environmental > Terrestrial > Soil >...
CTGCTGTAGGAGGTGCTGCTGTAGGTGGTGCTGCTGTAGGAGGTGCTGCTGTAGGAGATGCTGCCGTAGGTGGTGCTGCTGTAGGTGCTGCTGCTGCGGTAGGAGTCCGAGTGATCCTGCGTCGTGACCGCAGCGTCGGCGAGCAGGTCGACCGTCCCCAGTTGCCGCAGGCGGGCGGCCTGCGCGGGGGTGAGCATCGCCGACACGCCGTGGATGATGGGCAGCTCGTGTGTGATGCGACCGCCAACACCTCTGACGATGCGAACCGCCGACTGCGTGCCGTGGGATTGCACGATATAGGCGCTCGCCGGCATCGCAAGAGGCGCAGTCGGCTGGGCCAGCACGGCTGCGCAACCGGCGACTGTGGCGGCCAAGAGCCAGCGGCTAAGGATGCTTCGCATGACAGACGTAACCTTGTAGCAAAACTCTAGGAACACCGAGACATCGTCACTACCTCAGCAGGCCCTCACGGCCTCACTGATGCGGCTGTCATTCGATCACAGAGGGGGTATCCGCCCGGCCGCAGCCAATCGCTTTGGAGTCGAGCCGAAGTGTGACCTGGGTCTCGTAACCGCACTGTTAAACGCGAGCGCATTTCGGCTCGGGTCCAGGCAGCGGGGCGTGCCGGGCAGGATCGCTAGGGAATACGCAGTGCCCCGACAGCGGGCATCGCGTGGATCGGCCAATCGTCAGTCACCGGATCACTGGAGCCTGCAGCCGCCTCATCTCGTCCACGGTGTCGGTGGCATTCAAAGGACCCCGACGCACGACCAGGAAACCTTCCTTCTCGGCGGCTGCAGGATCGGCGGCGAGCGTCGCGGGCAAGGATGGCAATTCCGTCGCCCTGGCAGTACCCCCCCAGCCGACCCAGGTATTCCTCGCCTGCTTGGCCTCGTATAGCGCAGCGTCCGCCAGGTTCATTACCTGCTCCCAACCGAGCAGCTCGGGATGGTCGGGGATAAACGGCACGGGCGCGAATCCGATCGAGCAGCTGGCACGGGCAACGGATCCGTCACCGACTTGGAACAGCCGCTTGGAGATCGACGAACGGATTCGTTCTGCCAGCACGCTGGCGCCCTCGAGATCGGCATGCTCGCAAAGCGCGACAAACTCGTCCCCGCCCCAGCGCACAATGGTGTCGACGGAACGGAACACACGCCGCAGGATGTCTGCGATCTGGATTAGAACGGCGTCGCCGCCTTCGTGACCGTATTGGTCGTTGATGGGCTTCAGGTAATCGAGGTCAATGATCATGAGCACGCAGCGCGCTACCGGCCCGGCTCGTCGTTCCGGGTGCAGCGCCTCGGACCCGTACAAGGCCGCCATTGCGTCGCGCAAACGACGACGATTGCCAAGACCGGTCAGGGAATCCGTGACACTCGCCTCCCGCAGCTGCTGGTTTGCCAGCTCCATGTCCCGATTGCGCTGGGCGAGTTCCGCGGTCCGGTCGTCGACGTCGCGCTGGAGACGTCGGGCGTACGTCGCCTCGCGGTGCAACCGACGCTGCTGCGCTAGCCAGACGCTGAAAATTACCCCGACCAGTGCCAGCCCATAGAGAACTCGCGCCCACCACGACGCCCACGGAGGCGACGACACGCGCAAATTGACCGACACCGGCAAGTCGCTCCAGCGCCCGTCGCTGTTGGCTGCGCGCACGCGAAACACGTATTTTCCGCCATCGAGGTTGGTGTAGGTCGCCTGCCGCCCATTACCGGCGTCGGTCCAGCCGGCGTCGAAGCCCTCGAGCCGGTACGCGTACCGGTTCTCGGCCGGCGCGGTGAAGTCGAGCGCGGCGAAGCGGAACGTCACGACCGAGTCGCGGAAGCTGAGATCCAGGTCGTGAAGGAGCTCTGGCGTTGGTGTCGCGGACGTCGTGAGCTTCAGCACGTCGGTCAGGACGACGGGGGGCGGCTTATCGTTGAAGAGCAAGTGTTCCGCCCGAAAGGCGTTGTACCCGTTCGGCCCTCCGAAGTAGAGCATGCCGTCCGGCGCACGATAATGCGCCCCGAAATTGAACTCGTCGCTCTGCAGTCCGTGGCTGCGACGAAAGCCGCGCACGCTGCGGTCCTGTGGTCGCACGACCGCGAGACCGCGGTTGGTACTGAGCCACAACCTGCCGCCGACGTCGGACTCGATGCCGTATACGGTGCTGTTCGGCAGCCCTTCGCTCTCGGCAAGGTTCTGGAACTGCATGGGAACATTACTGAATGGCGCGCCGATCGCGTGGTCGAGGCCGCCGCCGCGCGTGCCAACCCACATGCCGCCCTTGTCGTCCACGTGCACCGCGTAGACGGTATTCGCGCTCAGCGATGTCGGATCCTTCGCATCGTGCAGGAAGTGCGCGATCCGCCCGGAGGCGGGTTCCAGCACGTTCAGCCCGCCGCCGTCCGTGCCGATCCAGATCAGACCGGTTCGGTCTTCGGCCAAAGCGGTCGCCCGGTCCCCGGACAGCCCGCCTGGCGCGTCGCGACCGTTCGGGTAGCGGAATATGCGATCTGTTTGCGGGTCGATTCTCGCCAAGCCGCCCCCATAGGTTCCGACCCAGATCCTGCCTTGCGCGTCGCGCAGCATGCTCATGACGCCGCGCGCGGGCAGCGTCGTGGGATCGGCGGCGGCGTAATTGAATTGCGTGACCTTGCCGGTGGACAGATCGAGCCTCTCGACGCCGGCGCTCATCGTGCCGAGCCAGACGCGGTTGTGATCGTCGGTCACGACGGCCATTACGTTGTCGTCGTGCAGTGCGAGCGGCCCCTGCGCCCCGCGACGATAACGCTTGACTGCGCCGTTGAATGGGTCGATTGACGCGACGCCCGCGCCAAACGAGCCGACCCATAGTAGGCCGCGGCTATCGACGGCGAACGATGTGACGCGGTCGCCGTCGGCCTCGCTGAAACGGTGATGACCGAACGACCACGAACGCGGGTTCCACCGCGCGACTCCACCTGTCTTCGTGCCGACCCACACGAGGCCGCTCCGATCCTGATAGAGCGAAACAATGTTGCTGTCGGGCAAGCTGTTCAGGTTCGCAGGGTCGTGGCGCCATGCGGTGCATCGGTCGGTAGCGCGATCCAGGAGCGCAAGGCCATTGGACGTGCCAACCCAGAGGCGCTGTTCGTCGTCTTCCAGCAGCGCCGTCACGCGGCCATCTGGCAGTGTGCCCGGGTCATTCTCGCGGTGCCCGAGCATGGTGAAGGCCGTCGCGGACGCGTTGAATCGCGCCAGGCCCGAATCCAATCCGATCCACAGCACGCCGCGGGCGTCCGCGTGCAGCGCGTTGACCTTTACGATCCCGTCTTTGGGAGCGGCCGCTGCGCGCAGGCGTGTCCCGAATTGTTCGACCCGACCCGATTGCGGGTCGAGGCGGTCGAGCCCGACCGCCGTACCGACCCAAATCCCTCCATGGACATCCTCCGCGAGCGCGAACGTCGAGTCGTCGCTGAGCGAGTTCGGGTCACCAGGGTTGCGCCGAAACTGCTGCGACGTGCCCTGCGCGAGATCGAGCAGCCAGATACCGGCCGCACGCGTCGCAATCCACAGCCGCTGACTGTGGTCGACATACAGGGCGCGAATCTTGACCACCGGATTGAGCAGCGCCCGCCCCGCGCCGGTCAGCGGCCGCCGAAACCGGCCGGACGCCGGATCGCGCCAGACCAGCCCGCCACCGTCGGTGCCGACCAGAAGGCGGCCCGACGTATCCCGCGCGAGCGCTGCGATCCAGTTGTCGGGCAGCGCGCCGCCGTCGCCGCGCTCGCGGATGAAATGACGCAGTTCGTAGCCGTCGAAGCGGTCCAGGCCGTCCTCGGTGCCGATCCACAGAAAGCCCGTCGCGTCCTGCACGATGGCCGTGATCCCGCCGTGGGACAGTCCCTGTTCGCCGCCGAGTCGCGCAAACACCATATCGGGGGCGTTCGCTGCCAGTGCGCAAGTCGCAGCAGCCATGGAAAGACTGGCGGTGGCGAAGATAATCACAGTGGCCCACCCGTCGGCGCGGGCGTGGCGAGCGCTCGCACGCAGGGGTTGGGCCTGCGGCGCACTGGGCTGGAGGGGATTGAGTTGCTTGACCTGCTCGGTCGGGCACACTGGCTGACACCCGCTTTGATTCTCGCGCTTCAGTATATCGCCTTGGATCCCGGGACTCTGAACGCAAGAGTGATACTTCGATCACAGTTGACCTCGGGTGGAAATGCGTGCCTCACATTTCGCTCATCTGCGGATGCGGGAACGCCAACTCTCGGCTGGCTTCATCGGTGTCCCGCGGCCGAGATTGCGCGCCGTCAGCCGCCCGCGGCCAACCGGGCGCCACACGAGTCGCGTACGATCAGCTCGCAACCGAGTCGTACCTCGCGCGCAACCATGTCGGGCCGTGCGATCCGCTCCAGCATCACCGCAAGCGCCGCCTCGCCAATTTCCCGGGTCGGCTGACGCAGAGTCGTCAGCGGCACCGGCAGGAGACTTGCGTAGTCCACATCATCGATGCCCACCAAGCGAACATCATGCGGAATGCGGTACCTGAGCTGCAGCAGCGAATGCATCAGATGTCCTGCGGTGCGGTCGTTGGCGCAGGCGATGCCCTGCGGACGCCCGGATTGCATGACCGCCTTGAGGCTCGCGATGTCGTCCGCATCCATGCGGTGCGTCAGGGCCGGATCGAACTGCACACCGGCCGCGTACAGTGCCTCCCGGTAGCCCGCTTCGCGCTCATCGACGGTCGAGGCGGCGTTCTCGGGGCCGACGAAGAGAACACGCCGACATCCGAGGCGCAGGAGATGCTCCGTGATGACGTGTCCGGCACGGCGATTGTCGATGCCAATGAGGTCATGACGCCCGGCCTGCGGATAGGCAACGAGGGGGCGATCCAACAGGACCACGGGAATTCGAGCCTCATCGAGGGCGCGGACAATTCGTCGGTTGTACTCGTCCTTGAAGGGCGTCAGTTCCAGTGGCGCGAAGAAGACTCCGGAGACCTTGCGCTCGATGTATTGCAGGCACAGTTCCCAGGCTCGTTCCTCCTTCGGCCTTTGAGCCGCGGCGGAGCCCCACACAAGCGCGTGCCCGCGCGCTCGCGGGGAGGCCATCATGCCCTCCCAGATCGGTTCGAAGATGCCGGTTTCCTCGCGGTTGGGGATCAGGAGTCCGAACGAGCAGCCACCCGCGGCGTGCGCCCTCTTCACGAAGGTTCCGGAACCGGCCCGCCGCTCCACGAGCCCCGCCGCCTGCAGGTCTCTCACGGCGCGCCCGATGGTTATGCGCGAGACCCCGAACCTCGCGACGAGTTGCGCCTCACTCGGCAGGCGCTCGCCGAGCTTCCAGCGCCCCGAATGAATGTCGCGACTCAGGGATGAATAGACCTGGCGGTGCTTGCGCGTCGTCCTCGGACCCGAGGTCTCAGGTCTCATAAATGATATATCTGCCTATCTCTCTTTAGGAAGAGGATGAATTAGTTCCGCATATTTATATAAAATTTTCAATCATTTATAGAAACATATGGGCTTGACGCTAATTCGCAGGCTGCTATGGTACGCGGGTTACTGCTGTTATATCTACTCAGGGGTCCAGCACTTTGAGCAAGACAATTCCCAGGCACTATCTGCTGGCGTCGGACTTCGATCAGACGCTGAGTTTCAACGATTCGGGGCTGGTTCTCAGCGAGCTGCTGGGAATCGGCGACTTGCAGGATCGGGTCGCAGGACTCGCCCGCAGCAATCTCGTTCAGCAGGGCGGCGAGCTCGCTTACCTGATCAGGCATGACCCGGATTTTCGCGGTGTTCGCCACGAACACCTGGTCGAAACCGGCAGACGAGTCCGGTTGAAGGGCGCCATCCCGGCGCTCGTGCAGTTCCTCGAACAGGGCCTCGAGGGTATTCGCTTCTCATTCTTCGTCATTTCCGCCGCGCCGCGCGAGATCGTGACCTCCGCGCTGGCTGGCATCGTGGCACCTGATCATATCTACGGAACGGAGCTGGAATTTGACGCGCAATCGGGTGAAGTACGGGCGATCAAGCGCGTGCCGGCAGGCTACGGAAAAGTCTCCGTCATCGAGGAGTTGCAGCACCACCTGGGCATTGCGCCGGATCGCGTCATCTACGTCGGCGATGGCAGCTCGGACGTTCACGTGATGCTGCACGTCAACAGCCGGGATGGCTTCACCATTGCGGTGTCTGACAACAAACAGCTGGCACGCATCGCCAGGAGCACCGTCCTGAGTGACAATGCGTTCAGCATCATGGTGCCGGTGCTCGACCAGATTCTCGACTGGCGTACGGGCGAGATACGTGGATTGTTGGAGAGCAACGGGCTGACGCTCCACGAGTGGGAAAAGGCGCGGACCGACCACGTCAGGATCGCACCCGCACCGCCCATGCCGACCGCGGCAGGCTCGACCGCATGAGGACTATTGCGAGCACCTGTCTGGGTTGGGCGGCAACCGCGACGTTCGTTGCCTCCTATTTCTTTGTTCGCCCGGCGGCACTGCGAACTGTTCAGATGCTGGCAGCGCTGATGTGGGTGGCCTATGGATGGCTCATCGGCGCCTCACCGGTGATTGCCGCCAATGCGTTGCTCATCGTCGCCGCCGCCTGGACCGCGGCGCACGGGCCTCGCGACGCAGCACCAGACAGCGTCGGGCGAAATTGGGCGCGCAGACGCCTGCCCGGCTAGCGAGCTACCGGCGCGCCGTGGGAATTCGCAGCATGGACGCGGGCGGGTGCAAATCGGTGGCGCCAGGACTCGGGTCAGTCGGCGGCCGCCGCGTACGTCTTCGCGGGCTGCGGCGCGAAGATCGGCCGCTGCTGCAGGCGTTCCTCCAACAAATCGACCCCTACGACCTGCAGATGCGTTTCTTTGCCGGACTTCGCAGCGTGCCGCCCCCACTGCTTGATTTCCTGATGCAGGCCGATTGTGAGCAGCGGATGGTTCTGGTGGCCACCGATGATCGCAGCCGTGACCAGGCGCAGATTCTGGCCGTTGCACACGCGCATGCCCACCCCCGAGGTGAGACAGCCGAAATAGCCCTGCTGGTGCGCTCGGACCTGAAGGGCATCGGCTTCGGCTCACTGCTGCTGGACAGATTGATCAGGCACTGCCGCAATCACGGGGTCGCGCGGCTCGAGGCCGACGTGTTGCGGCAAAACGCACGCATGCTCCATCTGGCGGGCAAGTACGGCTTCCGCAAGCAGGCTGCCGAAGGGGGCACCGTGCGGCTCGCTCTGGAACTGACCTCAGCGGCTGCCTGACGACGTCGATCAGGGCTTTGCCACTGAGCGAAGCTGCCGCAGCAGCTGGCGATGCAGCGCGAAATAACCGCGCGCCGTCACCTGCGTGCGCTCTCCAATCAATGCATTGAGCCTCACCAGGGCGTGAAACGGCACGGATGGGAAGCAGTGGTGCTCGGCATGGTAGGGCATCCGCCAGGCGAGCAGGAGAACCGCGGCGTTGGTGTAGGTCGTGCGGGTATTGGCGAGCATGTCGTCAACGAACGCGCAGCCGGCATGCTCTGATAAAAGGAACAGGCGCAGGAAAGGCTGTCCGAGGATCGCCGGCACTACCCAGTATATGAGCGCATCGGCCCGCCGCAGGTAGAGCGAGGCCACTAGCACGCAAAGGTAGCATCCCCACAGCGCGCGCGCTTCGCGGACGATGAGCGAGGATTTCTCCGGCGGTATGAACGACTCCGCCGCCCGCCCCGTCAGCGCGTGGCGCAGCGTCACGCTCAGTCGATCGTACCAGTACGGCAGGCCCGAAACATGCCATAGATAGGAGGCCACGGAGGATGGGCGCGGCTGTGCCAACTCCGGGTCCCGCGCCGGGTCCTGTGTGAAACGGTGATGGGCGAAATGGAAGAACCGAAAATATTCGCGCGGCAGCATCAGCAGAGCCGCGCAGATCCACGCGAGCAGCTCATTGGGCCAGCGACTCGCGAAAGCGGTTCGATGGATGCTCTCGTGCAGTGCACAGAACAGGAAGCTGAGCACGACCCCGTGCAGGACCAGCGCGGGCGCGAGCCACAGGTGGCCGCGACTCGCCCAAACCAGAAATCCGCTCGCGCACAGCGCCCCCGCATGGAGCGCGAGCTGCAGAGAGCCGTGAGCATCCGAGCGGCGCGAGAGTCCTCGCACGGTCTCGCGGTCGAGGCCACGTATCGCAATTGCATCGATATCCATCGCGCGCCCCGGTTTGCGAAAGCGGTGCGGTCTACGCCCCCTTCCAGTCTAACGAGATCCCCGCGCTTCGCAGGAGCGGGACGACCAGCGGTTAGGTCCGAGCCCCGTTAGCAAGCGCCGTTAAATCAATGGGTTATGATCCGATGCATCGACCGGTCGAACGCGCGCGGCGGATCGCCCGGGCCTTCGCGGTCCGCGACACCGGTCACATTCTCCTCGCCGCGATCCACGGACCATGTGACGTAATCCGCGGTAGCGGTGCTGCGCAAATCGTATTTTGCACGGCTGTGAAAGTGGCGTGCAGGAGGCAAATGATGTCCGTGGCGCGTAACTGGCGCTCTTTCCCTGTGACTGTGGACCATGGTGCAGGCAGCGCACGCGGTCGCCGCAGCGCTGCATTCCTGCTGAGCTGGGTATTGCTTGGGGCTGTTGGCGGCCAGGCGTTTGCCGGCGCGCAGGGCGCCACGCCAACCGCGGGCGACCTGAAGCAACTGAGCATCGAAGACCTGATGAATCTCGACGTGACTTCGGTCGCCAAGGAGCCGCAAAGACTGCTGCAGGCGGCGGCCGCCATCCAGGTGATCACCGCCGACGACATCCGCCGCTCCGGAGCCTCGAGCATTCCGGAAGTCTTGCGACTGGCGGACAATCTGGAAGTAGCGCAGATCAACGCGCACGACTGGGCGATCAGTGCCCGCGGGTTCAACGCCAACCTCGCCAACAAGCTGCTGGTGCTTGTCGATGGTCGAGCCGTGTACACGCCGCTCTATGGTGGTGTTCTGTGGAACGTGCAGGACTGCCTGCTCGCGGACATCGAGCGGATCGAGGTCATCAGCGGCCCGGGCGGCACCCTGTGGGGAGCCAACGCGGTAAACGGCGTGATCAACATCATCACCAAGGCCGCGCGAGACGCTCAGGGGCTGTACGCGCTTGCAGCGGCAGGCAACCAACTGCAGGAACAGGTGGGCATTCGCATCGGCGCCACGCTCGCACCCGATGTCTACCTGCGTGCTTACGGCAAGTACACCGGCCCCGACCGGGAAGTCACGACCGCCGGCGCCAGCGCGGATGATTCGTGGCACGTGGGCCGTGGCGGATTCCGCCTCGATGCGGAGCCATCCCCGCAAAACCGCCTGACCGTACAGGGCGACTTCTACAGCGGCGCAGAAGACGTCGCCGCCACCGGCGGCGCGGGTCTGTCGGGCGGCAATATTCTGGGGCGCTGGACGCATGCGACGCCGGGCGGAGCGTCGATGAGCCTGCAGCTCTACTACGACCACACGCACCTGTCGCAACCCTTTGCCGCCAGTCCTGCGGCTCCTCCTTTCTTCAGCGGCTTTCCCGCCGCCTCCCTGAAGGACGATCTGGATACTTACGACCTGGACTTTCAGTACCACTTTGCGTGGGGTGCGCGCCACAAGGTCACCTGGGGTCTCGCCTACCGCGCAACGCGCGAGTCAGATGAGGATCTTTCGATCGTGCGTTTCACTCCGACCGTCCTCAACCAGAGCCTGTACAGCGGATTCGCGCAGGACGAGATCATGCTCGCGCGACGCGTGTATCTCACCGTCGGCTCGAAGCTCGAGCACAACGACTACAGCGGCTACGAGTTCGAGCCCAGCGCCCGTCTGCAGTGGAATCCGCAATCCACACAACTACTTTGGGGCGCGATATCGCGAGCGGTGCGCACGCCCTCGCGCTACGACCGGGACCTGTTGGTGCCCAGCGGCCTGATCAACGCCCCACCACCGTTTCAATTTCCGACCACCTATCTCAAGGGCAGTCCGGACTTCGTTTCCGAGACCTTGCTCGCGTACGAAGTGGGTTATCGAGCGGCCCTCGGGCTGAAGCTCGCGGCTTCGGTTTCTGCTTTTTACAATGAGTATCACGACCTGCGCAGCACGGCGGCGACTGCTACCACGGCGGTGTACGTGTTCCCGTACCCGATCTTCTTTCAGAACAATCTCGAGGGCGAGACACACGGGCTCGAGATCAGCGCTTCGTATCGGATGCTCGAGTGGTGGCGGCTGCGTGCCGGCTACGACCTGTTGCAGGAGCACATTCATGTCAGGCCCGGGGAAGTCGATGCCACCGGGGCGACCAACGAGACTGCCGATCCGCAGCAGCAGGTGGCGCTGCGCACCAGCATGGATCTGCCGCGTGGCATGACGCTCGATGCCGCACTGCGCTGGCTGGATTCGCTGCACATCAACAACGGGCCGGCTGGCGGTGCGGTGCTGGGAATCGCGCCGAGCTACTTCGAGCTCGACGCGGGAATTGCCTGGCACGCCACCGGGAGCCTCGAACTGTCCCTCATGGGCCGCAATCTGTTACACGCCTATCACACCGAGTACGGCTTCCCGTCGCCGAGGCGCGAGCAGATCGGGCGCAGTCTGTTTGGCAGGATCACTTGGGGCTACTGAGAGACACCGCGACGTGCCGTCCGTGGGGCCGGCTCGCGCTGCTTCTCATCGGCGGCGGCCTGCTTGGCGCGGCGGCGCCGGTCTCCGAGTATCAGCTCAAGGCGGTGTTTCTGTTCAACTTCGCGCAATTCGTCGAATGGCCGCCAGCGGCGCTGCCCGGCGACAGTGCGCCGTTTGTGATCGGCGTGCTGGGGAAGGACCCCTTCGGAGCTGACCTGGATGACATCGTGCGCGGAGAAACAGTGAATCGGCATCCGCTGTCGGTGGTGCGCTATCACACTGTCGCGGAAGTTCGCGACTGTCAGATCCTCTTCATCGCTGCATCGGAGCTGCCGCAGCTGGAGGGCATTCTCGCAGCCCTCAGGGGTCGCAGCATTCTCACGGTGACTGATGCCGATTCACCCGCGGTGCACGGGGTGATGATCGGCCTGGTCAGGCAGGAGAAAAGAATTCGACTACGCATCGATCTGCAGGCCACCAAGGCGAGCAACCTGACGATCAGCTCGAAGTTGCTGCGTCCAGCCGAGATCGTGGGATCGGGGAGCTGAAGTCATGGCCGCCCACGCACGACCGATACGCCACACGCTGATGACCGTCATTCTGCTGACGTGCGGGGCGGTGATGTTGATCACGTCCGCCGCATTCATCGCTTACGAATACGTGACCTTTCGGCAGCTGATGGTGCGCAACGTCAAGATCCTCGGGGAGGCAATCGCGGCGAACAGCACCGCGGCGCTGGCGTTTGTCAATGCCGATGACGCGCGCGAAGTGCTGGCAGCCTTCAAGGCGCAGCCTCATATCGTCGCCGCGCGCCTGTACCTGAGCGATGGGCAGCTGATCGCCTCGTACCCCGACGGGACCGCGCGCGGCCCGACGGTGCAACCGCCGCGCGCGGATGGCTACCGGTTCGAGCACGGTCTCCTCACCGGCGTTCAGGCGGTCGTGCAGGGCGAACGGCGGATGGGTACCTTGTACCTGGAGTCCGACCTGGGTGAGATATACGAGCACTTTCAACTCTTCGTGACCATCGGCGCGACCATCATGCTGGTCTGCTGTGTCGCGGCGTATCTGATCTCGAGACGCCTGCAGGAACTGATCTCCAGACCTATTCTGGCGCTCGCCACGACGGCACAGCGGGTGTCCGAGCACCGTGACTACTCGGTGCGCGCGACCCGGCCGCAAGGTCACGAGTTCGGGATTCTCACCGATGCGTTCAATCACATGCTGACGCGCATCGAGGGCGATCAGACCAAACTGCGCAGCCAGCTGAGCCGTCTCGACCTGTTGCACCGGATCACGCGCGCTACCGGGGAGCGCCACGATCTGCCGAGCGTGTTCAGAGTGGTGCTGCACCACCTCGGGGACGATCTGCCGCTCGATTTTGCCTGCATGTGCGGTTACGAGGCGAGCGCCGCAGCGCTGTCGATTGCCGTAATCGAGCCGCGCAGTGCGGCGCTCGCCGCCGGCCTCGGGCTCGCCGAATCCGGCCAGGTCCCGATCGATCAGAACGGACTGGCGCGCTGTGTCGCGGGCGAGTTGGTCTACGAGGCGGATACGCGCGAGGTCAAATTTCCTTTTCCGCAGCGCTTTGCTCAGGCGGGCGTGTATGCGCTCGTGGTCGCGCCGCTGCTGGTGGAGAGTCGGGTCTTTGGAGTGCTGGTCGCGGCACGCCGCGAAGCCGACTCCTTCAGCAGCGCGGATTGCGAGTTCCTGCGGCAATTGAGTGAGCATGTGGCGCTGGCGGCGCATCAGGCGCAGCTCTACGGGGAGCTGCAGCGCGCCTACGACGATCTGCGCCAGTCGCAGCAGGCGATCATGCAGCAGGAGCGGTTGCGGGCGCTGGGCGAGATGGCGAGCGGCATCGCGCACGACATCAACAACGCGATCTCCCCGGCGGCGCTGTACACCGAGTCGCTGCTGGAGCGCGAGCCGGGTTTGAGCGAGCGAGCGCGCAGCTGTCTCACGACCATCCAAACCGCCATCGAGGACGTCGCCGAGACCGTCTCGCGCATGCGCGAGTTCTATCGGCCGCGCGAGACCGAGATGGTGCTCTCTCGGGTGGCGTGCAATCGCGTGCTCGAGCAGGTCATCA
>Ga0209238_1000638_pt1 | contig 12659 bp, 13 predicted proteins | sample GraSoi013_1_20cm_FD_185823 | JGI IMG/M metagenome (GOLD analysis project Ga0209238, IMG submission 185823) | Grasslands soil microbial communities from the Angelo Coastal Reserve, California, USA - Sample 10_02_2013_1_20cm (SPAdes) (version 2) | ecosystem: Environmental > Terrestrial > Soil >...
CGATATTTTCTGATTCGTGGCGTTGCATGAATCACAATTCCCACTCCTGATGTCCAAGCTTCGGCCCCTATCCGACTCAAAATTGAGTCCAAAAACACAAAGAGCGCGGCTATTGCCGCGCTCTTGAGAGTTATCCGATTGCTATATTCAGAGTAGCAGGTTGAAAGGCTTGATTGTGCCACGTTTTGGAGATTTATATTTGGGCTGCAATCAGCAGCTTGGGCGGAATTGGGGTGAAAAGGCGGCTTGACAAGAATTTTCCACAGGTCGCCTCCGGCGTATTCACATCCGAAGGTCGCGTACAACGGAAGAAGCACGCTTTACGATTGCAGAAATTGAGAAAAACGTGCAGGGAATGGTTAGTCTGCCCTGTAGAATCAAAGGCTTATAAGTTCCCTCTATGAATACAAGATTGCTTAGCTGGTCGCGCGTGTGACCCTCCTTAGCCGAGCAATAGCGCGAAGTAAGCGCTCCAGAGTAGAGTCGAATATCTCGGGGGGTGAGTCGACTGGCAGTTGAAGCTTTTGTTTCACCTCGCGGGCAAAACGGTGCTGTCCGTGTGGATAGAGTTGGTGTTCGAGTATTAAGGTAATGCCGCCCTCCCTCTGCACAAGGTCAAAATAAGATTTCGGGAACATTCTTACAATAAAAAATGGAATTAGACCGAGGTGCTTGCATATCTTGATTTTTATTTCGACGTCAGCGAGATCCATGTAGCTGAGCCGATTCTTGATCTCTGCCCCGAATACGAGGTCGCCGAGGCGGTAGATTCGATCGAGGTCATGCCCTGTGTCGGTCCAGACCCGACCTTCATGAGCTCGCACTCCACGAGCAACTCGGACGAATCCGACTCGAGGAAGTGCAGCGTCAACCATCTGCTCGCCGTGTCTGCCTAAGCCCCGAGAGAAATCTTCGGTGGAGAACGTACCGACAAGAGCTAGGATTTCCTTAGCCTGCTTACGCCAGCCGCGATGACTTTTTCTGCGATAAAAGCGAATTGGTACGGTGCCTGACAGTGTCATCAAATCAGACGCAATCTTTTCCTCAGCGATCAATTCGTGAAGTGCTTTCCCTGTTATCCAGTGGAAGTAGCGGCGTTCGAATATGATCTCGATTTGGTGTTCGTAGAAGACCCCAATCGGATGAGTATCAAAAAATGCGAGCAGCTGTTCCTTCGCTTCATCGATCTTTGCATCCCGAGGCCATTCCTCGAAATGATCGGGCCCGATATCAAAAAAGTCGTGCACGGAAAACGAGTGTATCAGCGCTGGCTTGGAATAACGGCGTGAGCAGCGATAGCTCAGGGAGTCTCACCATACCCCGCTCTGTCATTGAGACGCAGCAAGGTACCGCGACAGCATCGGGCGCATTCGTTTTTTAGGCGAGTCTACTCGAAAAACAGGGCCTAGTCTGGAAAAACAATGACATCAAGAAACCGGAAACGCTGGCTTATGCATATCTGAGTAATCCGAGGTTGACTAGCCTATAGGACATTGCGCTGGTGCTGACGCGGAAGCTTTTGGCCAGCGAACTCAGATCGTCCTCATCGTCGAGGTCAAGACCCTGTTTCCTGATTTCCTCTCGAACCAACGGTTCTGGCATGAGCAACGCTGCTGCAAAGGCATTCGCCTCGACTTCCTGCCAATCTTTGCCCTCTGACGATTGATCATCCCGGAACGCAACATATCGGTCAACGAAGAGGCTTTGTTGCGCCGAGGATTTTACGTGCATTACGTAATGCCCGATCTCATGAGCTATTGTGTAACGCCGCCGAACAAGCGGATGCGTGGGGTTATACCCGACCGCGCCGCGCTTTCCCTCTACCACGAGTACGCCTGAGATGCCTTCCCCTTGGGCGGACGCATATGTGGCCAGGTTTAGTTTGTCGGACACGCGCTCAATCGGTATGGGTACGCGCCAGGCGCTGCTATCCCGAAGTAACTTCTCGGCCCTGCGTTCAATCGCATCAAGCTTGCTCTTATTCATGCGCTCCCCGTTTCTGCGCGTCAATGGTGGTAAGCATGTGGCCGACTATTTTTGTTAATCTTTTCTGCAGTTTCGCATCCCCCCTTGTCTCCAGAGCAATCTGTTTACGCACCTTCTCGCTCAACTTTACATCGGCGTCGCTTGCATTCATCTCCGCGCGTCGTGGAACCAGAGTAACCAATTCGACACTCAGTGCTTCGGCAATCCTCCAAAGAAGACTCAGTGGCGCGTGCTGCCGCCCGGCCTCGATATTGACGATGGACGCCCTGCTGATATCAAGTCGCTTTGAGAGCTTATTCTGGCTGATCTTTTCTGCGGAGTTTTCTCTCGCGGCACGAATCTTAGCGCCAACCGCTCTGTACAAGCTTTGAATGTCGTCCATTATGAAGCCCAATCAGAATCGAATGCAAGGAGTAGAACCCTGCAAACGATGATTGTAATGCAAACATGTTTATGTAATCTACGGATTGACACGTATTCCATTGTTCCTCATACTCGGTGCATCGGCGAGGAGGCCGACATAGATGTCTACAGAAATTGAAGGCATTGCACGAGTGGAAAAGAAGTTTGCAGTTGAGATTGTCTATAACGGCATAACAAGGTCGCTCACTGTTCAACCGGAGGAACAAGTTACCGCCATTCTCGCTCGTGCAATTGCCCTGTTCGGCATTACGCAAAATCCGCATCTCTTATCGTTGTTTACTCAGGAAGGGACAGTGGTTCCGGAGAATGAATCAGCCGAGCGCGCCGGGCTTAAGCCCGAAGAGATACTGCTCCTTCGGCCAAATGCGGTAAAGGGCGGATCAAGTGATTGCGGTAAGTAGGGATGTCCTCACCAAGACGTTCCGCGTCCTAAGGACGTGCGGGGGCGGAGCAAGGGAATGCGTCGCCTATTGGACCGGCGCTGCGGACAACGACTTTGTCGATTGTGTGGAGCACCCGCTGCATAGCAGTTCGGAGGGCGGTTACAACGTTGAGGACCGCTGGCTCACGGAGTTCTGGACGAGCCTTGGGCAATCACGACGTAGCATTAAAGCGCAAATACATAGTCATCCAGCGGCGGCGTTCCATTCGGCGACCGATGACGATTGGCCCATTGTTTCCCAATGCGGCTTTGTCTCTATAGTCATTCCGAACTTTGCATTGGGAGCTGTATCACTGGACAACGCTTGGATCGGGCGGCTTCGTGCCGATGGGAAGTGGGAGCAGCTCCCGTTAGCAACTGATGTTCTGATGCTTTCATGACAGGCCTAGCAGAGCTTGATCGGATGATATTACTTTGTCGCGAACACCTCTCCGACCAGGCGAACGACACCGACATTCTCGATGTCTTTCGGAGCCTGCGGGTACGATGCGTTTCCGATGCAAGTAACGCTTCCTGTCATGCCGGTCAGAGCGCATTATTTTCGTTGGTGTCACTTTTGGCGCGAATGGGAATGCGCGTCGTCTTAAACGTTCCAGACGTGCGTACCGTCTCCTTCCAGCCGCCGTTTTCCTGTGGCTCTGTTTTGACAAGCCTGATGGAAACACAGCTCCTTCCGGGAGTGAGAGTATCGCCCGACGGCGACTCGGCCGCAGACCTCACATTCGTTCTGGGAGACTCGGATGCGCTGAGCACTCACGGGAATTTCTGGCGGCTGACAGGCGGCGATTGGGATGCAGCGCTTTCAAAAAATCAGCCAGCCGCTACAGCTCGAAGCTGGAGTGGCACGTGGCCAATCGGTGCCTTGGCGTGCGCGGCCCTCGCGGCAAATGAGGCCCTGAAGCTCGGAATGAGGCGTTTGCCACTGCGACCCGAAACGTCTGAGGTATTCATGGAGTCTCGTCGCTGCTATTGGGATTTCGGATATTTCCCGACTCCGAGATGTATCGACTTGGGGAGGGTAGACATCATTAGTGCAGGAGCAATATCGCAGGCGGCACTGTTCTCTTTAGCCCGCGTGCCTGGTATCCAAATGGGCGGGTACATCTTTGACCATGACAGGACGTCTTTATCGAATTTTAACCGCAACATGCTAACGCTACGGGGCGATGTAGACCATCTTAAGGCGGAACTGTGTTCGTCGCGATGCGCCCAGGTGTTCGACCTTACGCCAGTGGCGGCTAGATACTCCTCAACGCATCAGCTCAGCGGTCGCGTTCTCGTTGGCGTCGACGATATTCCAAGTAGATGGGTCATTCAGCGAAACAGTCCCGGCTGGGTTGGAGTAAGTGGAACTAGTCATTTCAGTGTCTCGTCGTCATCGCATAGGACGTCTGAACCGTGCTCAGGCTGCCTACATCCAATAGACGACGCAACGATTGTGGGATCGATTCCCACAATTTCGTACGTCTCATTTTGGGCCGGCCTGAGCCTCGCGGTGCGTCTGTTACGAGAGCACGCTGGTGTACCTTATCCGAGAGAGAAGCAACATTTATGGCTTACGCCGCTCAGAATGGATCTGGCGCATTCTTCCATGTGGTTTCCGGTGCCCGCTTGCCCAAAGTGTCCGGTTGGTTGCGCGGCCTCGCGGCGTAAGTGATCTGATGCAATCAGGTTCTGAAAAACGATGTGTGCCGTTGCCGGGTGCCCCATCCTTTCGCGGTTTATGCGAATGGGTGGGAACCACAGACCTCTAAGTCATAAGTTCGGGGTACCCACCCTTGCAAAGAACGCAAGGATGGGGCACCCTCGTTCGTGATGGCGCGAACAACTGAAAGCGTGGGCCACGCGCCCCGGAACTATTCCTCGATTGTTATTGATTCCACCTAAAAATGAAACGCAAGGTTCCTCCACTTCGCAGGCCACCGCTTTTTGCGGTGGTCTGCTACGGTCGGAATGACAGGGTTGGGGAGATGAGGAGCGGAAACTAGGGGGCAGGAAAATAGGGGTGGAGTAGGGGACGGAGGGGACGTTTACCGGTTTTTTGAAATTACGAAAGTCAAAGGCGGCGGACAGGAGTGTCCGCCCCACACAAGACTGTCCGCCCCACACGGGCGTGTCCGACTCATACAGACGTGTCTGATCCGCACGGGATCGCCGGGCCGCGCGGGCTTCCGCACCTGACGGGGGTTCCTCCAAAAACAAGAACGCCGGGCTGGTTGGTCGTCTGGCGGAAGCGCTGGACATAATCCTGCTTGCGTTCGTGCTGATGCAAACGCAGCGTAAGGTCCCTCTCTCCTTCGCCTTCGGCGAACGAGTTCGGGATGACACCAAAAACAGGGACGCCGGGCTGGATGGGCTGCCGATCGTGAAGGGTTCGTCCAAAAACAAGAACGCCGGGCTGGTTGGCCCGGCAGCTTCCTTGTCATTCATCTGTGGGGAGCGACTGGTTACGTCTTTGTCCCCGCGGATCTTTCTAATTGTTTAGGTCTGCACCGCTACGGACCGTCAAACGCGCGCTCTTACTGGACCAGGGCTAGGCCTTCCAGCTCCTTCTCCAGAACCGGCAGCGCACAACCTGACATTTCGACCCGGCTCACCGCATCCCGGGCGGCCTGAGGCGATACACCATAGCCACGGCCCATCAGGAAAATTTGCACCAACTCGGCAGCCTCACGCGAATCGGCTAACCCCCCTTGCAGCAGGTCGCTTCGCAGAGCTGTTAGTTCGGTGACTGAAAATCGTTCTCGCATTTTCCACCTCCGACCTTCACTGCTTCTACCCATTAGACTCAGCTGCAACCGCTTTTGTTGCATGCAATTTGTATGCCGAACCTACCGCGTCTCTGTACATTCGGCGGGAGAAGCCTATAGTCCCTTAAACCCTTGAATGTACGAGAAGTTGCTAGTGTCATCGGCAGCCTAGCCGGAAGGTTGAGGAATAGGTCCGTCTCAGTGGTGACACAAAGTGTCAAATTGGCTCGAGCTTGTTCGGTTTTGAGACAGTTACCAAAAGTGAGATTGTCACGCCTTTGTCTCCGATTGCAGCGAAGCACTTGGACCGGGTGGCTTTAGTCTGCGTCGATCGTGGCTTCGTCTATCAGCAGAATCGGAATGTCGTCGCGCACGGGATAGACGCGCCGGCACTCGCCGCATTTCAGGCTTTCGCCGTTTTCCTTCACCGTGAGCGGCTTTTTGCAGGCTGGACAAACCAGCATGTCCAGCAGGTCTTGCGGAATCATGCGCAGATTGTACTGCACCGGCTGCGCTTCTGCAGCAGCGTCCGTAGGTGCAAATTCGACGCTGCTTCCAGTACAGTATTGTTTCCCATGCTCGACCTATCGTTCGTTCGTAACAACCTGTCGGCAATCGAGGAAATGCTACGCAACCGCGGAATGGATCCGAAGGCGGTACTCGGCGACTTTCCCAACGTGGAGGCGCAAAGGAGACAAGCAATCAAGTCTGCGGAGACGCTCAAGGCCGAGCGTAACCGGCTCTCGGCAAAAATTCCAGAAATGAAGAAAGCCGGGCAGGATACGGCCCAGCTGGTCTCGGAGACCAAGGAAATGCGGTCGCAAATTCAAGACCTGGAAAAGGCTGCCGAGGAGTACGACGCGCGGATGACCGAGGTTTTGGCGGGTATTCCGAATATCCCGAACGCGTCGGTGCCGGTCGGGAAATCGGCAGAGGACAATGTTGAAGTCCGAAAATGGGGCACGCTTCCGAAATTCGACTTCACGCCCAGGCCGCACTGGGAGCTTGGAGAACAACTCGGAATTCTCGATCTGGAACGCGCGGCCAAGCTTTCCGGCGCGCGATTTGCGGTTTACTGGGATGCAGGGGCCCGCCTGGAACGTGCGCTGGCAAACTTCATGCTCGACGTGCATACCCGTGAGCATGGTTATACCGAAGTACTGCCTCCATATTTGGTGAACTCAGAATCGATGTATGGTACCGGGCAGCTGCCGAAGTTCGCGTCCGACTCGTTCAGGGTACCCCACGGGGAAAAGGACCTCTGGCTGGTCCCGACGGCTGAGGTTCCGGTTACGAACCTTTATCGCGATGAGGTGCTCGATGGTCATCGGTTGCCGATTGCGGTGACAGCCTACACGCCTTGTTTTCGCAGTGAAGCCGGATCCTATGGTAAGGATGTACGCGGGATTATCCGGCAGCACCAGTTTCAAAAGGTCGAACTGGTGAAGTTCGCGCGGCCCGAGCATTCCTACGAGGATCTGGAAAAGCTGACCCATGATGCTGAAGAAATTTTGCAGAAGCTGGAATTACCCTATCGAGTAATGCTTCTGTCTACCGGAGACATGGGGTTTTCGTCCGCCAAGACCTATGATCTGGAAGTGTGGCTGCCAGGGCAGAAACTCTATCGCGAAATTTCGTCGTGCTCGAACTTCGAGGCATTTCAGGCACGCCGGGCAAACATTCGCTTTCGCCCGGACGGGAAGGGCAAGTCAGAGTTTGTACACACCCTGAACGGCAGCGGACTGGCGGTCGGGCGTACCTGGCTGGCGATCCTTGAGAATTATCAGCAAGCCGATGGCAGTGTGCTGGTTCCGAAGGCGCTCCAGTCCTACATGCGAACCGAACGAATCCTTCCGCGGACGTTGCAGTAAAAGCAACTCCCGGCGAATGAAAACGATCTACACTGAGGAACGGTGGTTAGTAATGAGTGGTTAGTGGCAAAGTGCCACTGAAGTTTATAAAACGAACTCAGCACTGGCCATTTGTCACCTGAAAACTGACTTGCACACTGAGCTAAAAACCGCAGAGCCAGAGGCGCCACCCGCACCGGCTAACCGGGTGTGGGTCAAGATTAAGAGTTTTATTCTCTGGTCATATGAGCGTGGCAGCGTCGAATACGACGTGATGGTTACGCTTATTCTGATATTCGTCTTTTTCTCTCCACGACTCATTAACTTTAACGATCGCCCGGTCGAACACAACCCTCATTCGAGCGGCGTCCTCGTATATCCCGACGGCAAGGGCGAATTCATTTACCAGGTAGAAGCTGGGGCAGTTAGCGGCAGTGACGATACGGCGGTGCGCGCGGCGTTGCTTCGGGTCATTGAGCCGATTTCAGGCAGCGTGAGCATATCGCGCTATGAGACTGTTCGTGACAACCGGGGTCGAGTGGTTGCCTATAAGACTTGGGTGCAGCGAGAGTAGGAGAGTGCCGGCACAAATGAAAAGATCACGCTGGAGATTCGCGCCAGGGCTGTCGCTTTCAGTGCTGGTGCTCGGTTTGGCAGCGCACGCAGTCACCGACTCCAATCTGGAAAAGGTCCTCGCGAAAATGGACGAAACCGCAGCGAAATTTCGCACTGCCCAAGCCAGGTTCACGTGGACTACTTTCAACAGCGTTGTGAACGAGGTGTCCGGTACGCAGACAGGCAAAATTTACTTTCAGCGCAACGGAAACGAAACTGAGATGGCTGCCGTCATTGACCCGCCCGACGCGCAACAGGTGGTCTTTTCGCACGGGAAGATTCAAGTTTACAAGTCCAGAATGGCAACCATGGATGTGTACGACGCCGGCACACACCGGGAGGAGTTCGAAACATTTCTTGTGATCGGGTTCGGTAGCAGCGGCAAGGACATGCTTACATCTTTTGATGTGAGCTATTCCGGCGAGGAAAAAGTTGATGGAACCGATGCCGTGAAGCTCGAACTAGTGCCAAAATCGGACAAAGTCAAACAGTACTTTACTAAAGTCATTCTCTGGATCAATCGGCAAAACGGAATTTCAGTGCAGCAAGAGTTCCTGCAGCCGAATGGAGACTACCGGCTGGCGAAGTATTCTGATATTCAGCTCGGGCAGAAAATTCCCGCTAAGGCTTTCCAAATCAAGCCATCGGGAAGCACAAAGGTAGTAACGCACTAAGAATCAGTAACTTAGATAGCTTCAGCTTCGCTGCACTTTTCCGGCTGCATCTCGTAAGGTGCGGCGTTATACTCGAAAACACCATCCAATGACCATTGAGGTTATCTCCAGATAAATACGGAGCGACATGGCCAAAGTTTTTACTATCCCAGTTCCCCCCGACCTCAGCTTGAAGAAATCACGCGAGCGCACGTCTGACCCGCGGTACGTAGACGGCCAGCGCGTTCTAGTGGAGGCTATGCGTTACCTAGCGCGCATGGATCCGATCGCCAATCGGCATGCAATCGCCCTGCTGTCGGAGCACGTCCGTACGCGCTTCCGAATGAGCGATTCTCCGCTGAGCTAGTTCAGACCACAGATGAACATTTTCGTTTTTCGCCAGTGATGAAGTGTGACGCGTCGACTGATTGGGCGCACTGACCGTGTGCGTCAGGTGACTAAGCTCAAGATACAGAGGGCTGGCCAGAGTGGGTTTTGCGGGCGAGCGCGTAAGCCGCAAGGACGATCACGACTGGGTACATCTCCAGCGTATATCGAGGCTCCGGGTTTTCGAGGGTCACCAGAAAAACCGAACGTAGCACCACAAACAAGACTAAAACTCCTGTGAGCGGAAGCTTGCGTGAATACATCCAGCCGAGTAGCCCACCGGCGACGTAAAACAGATTCACGGTTCCCAAAAAGATCGCCAGCGCCAACCACCGCAGGTCGTCGTTGAATTCCCACCAGCGGCTATCGCATGGCAGCATTTCTGTGCGCGGGCGCAGCCACATGTCCGCAATTCGGAGCATTGGAAGACCTAGGTAATAACGTATTGGGTGTTCGCGAATCCGCTCCGCTGCTAAAGCTGCGAACGTCTTATCCAGCTCGGGCGTGACGTGAAGGACTTGGTTGTAATCGCTGATCAACGCCTCGGTTTTGCGCTGCTGCCGTGGCGTATCAAATGCGCGCGACGGAAGCTTGCTGGGATCGATTGGGCTGCCCGGCTCTTGCCAATAAACTTCTTCCACCGAAGTGTAATCGGTGATCCAGGTTTTTACCCAGCGGTTGAAACCCATGGGGACAAATTCATCTTCTTCATTTGCATAACGCGGGGCCAAAGGCTGGAACCCGCCAAACACTTTCCAGTTACGAATTGCCCAAGGCACAAGTGGCGCAACCGCGATTACAGCGATGAGAACGCCTCCGAGGACCAGTCGCCGCCTGCAAGCGCTTGCCGGCGAAATGCTTTCCACTCTGTTGCCACTGAAGAGATTAAGCTGATGCGGAAACAAAATGGTCACGAAAATGTACAGCTCAATCGCGATCAGCAAAATTCCGCCATCAGGCCGCAGCAGAATTGCTGCCGCAGATGCCATACCGCAGTACGCCCAATAGCGGAACGATGCGCGTTGCAGAGCTGTTATCGCAAGGTCAAGCGCGAGGGCGGTGAAGAATATTTCCAGAGTTTCGGTCAGAGCCGCGGCCGAATAGTCTGCCAAAAAAGGACACAGACAGGCCAGCACGAAAGCAAGCTTCGCGACTTTAGGCCCGAACAATCGCAATGCAATGTGCGCGCACAGGAAGCAAGTCCCGAGATCCGCGAACATTTGTACGAACAGCACGGCCCGGTAATGCTCCATGCCAAAGATGGCAAAAATGAATGCGAGAAATGCCGGATAGCCCGGCAGACGAATGTATGTAGGAGAGATTTCGTCAGGACCGCTGAGGCCGTAAATTCCGTGCTGCAACCAATTCTTGGCTATGTCGCCGTAAACGAACGAGTCAGTAACGACCCCCGGAAACCAGAAAATGAAGACCAGACGTAGCAGCAGAGCAGCCGCTGAAAAGAGCAGAAAAAATCGCAGGTTTCTGCGGACGAGTTCGCGCACGTTGGCAATATATCGCGTTTCGGAGCGTCTGCATTCATCTACATACCCTTAGTTATTGCGCATCTAATCACATGGTTTGACCCTTCTTACATCCTGCCGCTAGGATGTTTTTGGTCTTTGACCCATGGCACAGCCGGTTTTTTATGATCCAAAAAGAGGCCGATGGAAACGCCTCCGGACGCTGCTCGACATTGCCGGCGTGTTGGTCAGTACCGTCGTTATTGTGTTCATCTATACGGCGACACGCGAGCCGCTGCCGAAGCTTCTTCTCCCCTTTGAGAAGCGCCCTTACCACTCACTGAAGGATCCATACCGAGGCCTGAAGGAAACCGAAAAGGAGAAAGCGCGCGAGAAACGTAATCTGATCGCCCGCCGCAGCCATCGCAGGACAAAGGCCGCGCCTTCAACGGTCCAGCTGAATACCGACGAGGGAATCCGGGCGGCATTTTACGTCCCTTGGGATGCAGCCAGTTTTTCATCGTTGCGCGAGTATGCGCGGCAGATTGATTTGCTTTATCCAGAATGGCTGCACGTGCTCACGCCTGACGGCCACCTGCAAGGCGTTGACTCTGAGACCAATCATTTTTTCGACATCATGCAGGGCGGCAGTGCGCACCTGGTGGACTACAAGGTGATGCCATTTCTGAAGTCGGAAGACACAGGCACGGAAGTTTTCCCGCTGGTGAACAACTTCGACGGCATTGACTGGATTGATATTTCTGCCTTTCTTGAAGATGCCGACGCGCGCGCCAGGTTTCGGCAGGAACTCGCGAGCTTTCTCGCTACCGACAGATATCGCGGGTTAATGGTCGACTTCGAAGATTTTCCTAAAAAGGCGCAACCCGCCTTTATTGTTCTTCTGAACGAAATTGCCGGCGACTTGCATTCCAAAGGCATGAAGCTGTATGTCAGCGCCCCGTCTGGCAATTCAGACTTCGACTACAGCGGTGTCGGCAAAGCGGCCGATGGCGTTGTGCTCATGAATTACGACCAGCACTATGCCGGTGGAGGCGGCACTGCCGGCCCAATTTCCGCGCAGGACTGGTTCACCAGCAATTTGTCGCAAGCAAAAAAATTCATTCCTATCGATAAACTCATTTGCGCAATCGCGAACTACGGTTATGACTGGGCGCAAAGGCCCAAACGCGCACAACTGCCTTCGGACGAGCACGATATCAATGTAACCGTGCAGGAAGCATGGCTGGCCGCGCGCGATTCAGAAGCCGACGTTAATTTTGAGTCTGACAGCCTGAACCCGCATATTACTTATCTCGACGAGCACAATTTTCAGCACGACATCTGGTTTCTTGATGGGGTCACAGCTCTGAATCAAATGCGCGCAGGGCGGCAACTGGGCGTGCGCACGTTCGCGTTATGGCGCCTAGGCTCGGAGGACAGGTCCCTATGGAGAATCTGGGATTTCCCCATGGACACAGCCGCGCCTTCAAAGCTGAATATTGTCCCACCCGGCCAGGATGTCGATATGGAGGGCAGCGGCGAAATCCTCAACGTCGAAGCAACACCGGAGAATGGCGAGCGCAAGCTGGAGTTGGATAATTCTGCAGGCCTGATCACCGATGAGACGATGGACTCATTGCCGGAACCCTACCGCGTGGGAAGATATGGCGCGAGTCCGAGCCAAGTTGCAATCACCTTCGACGACGGTCCTGATCCGGATTGGACGCCGAGGATTCTCGACGTTCTAAAACGCGAGCAGGTGCCCGCTACATTTTTTTTAATTGGAAATCAAGCCGACCGATTCGCATCGATCACGTCGCGGATTTACAACGAAGGGCACGAGATCGGCAATCATACCTTCACTCATCCTGATATCAGCGAACTTTCGAACACGATGGTTGAGCTGGAATTGAACCTGACTGAAAGCTTGTTCGCAAGTCGTTTGGGTATTCGCACTCACTTGTTCCGGCCGCCATATTCAATTGACTCCGAGCCGGATACGGAAGACGAAGTCCGTCCGCTAGAAGCCACCGAAAGACTCGGATATTTCACCATTGGCGACAAGATCGATCCCGACGACTGGCGAGGGGGCC
>Ga0209238_1000645_pt1 | contig 12580 bp, 10 predicted proteins | sample GraSoi013_1_20cm_FD_185823 | JGI IMG/M metagenome (GOLD analysis project Ga0209238, IMG submission 185823) | Grasslands soil microbial communities from the Angelo Coastal Reserve, California, USA - Sample 10_02_2013_1_20cm (SPAdes) (version 2) | ecosystem: Environmental > Terrestrial > Soil >...
ATCTGGCGGCCGAATTTGTCGTAAAGGATCATGGTCCGCTGTGCCTGTTGGATGTAGCTCCCCTTTACCTTGACGCAATTGAGCGATAAACAAAACCGCCCGATCCAGTGCAGGAAATCGGGCGCTCACCGAAAAAACACGCCTTTTCGGTGTCATCGCTCCTTTCCAAGCACGGGAGGCCCGGGCGTTTCCGCCCAAACCCTTGGCCCCGTCATTGTCTCGGGTCCTCGCCCCTGCAGCCGTGGGTTGTCTCTCCGGTAGGCTCCAGGGGTCGGAGTTACAGCCATAGTGTACCCTTCAGGCTCGAGGGGTGCAATTGGGGCTAACGCCAAAACGCCAGCCGAAGAGGCCTCTCGGATTGTGATAGAGTTTTGGCCACGCCATGCGGATCTTCGTTTTGGGGGCCGGAGCGACCGGCTCCCTTCTCGCACAATTGCTGGAGCGGCAAGGACATACGGTCTGCTGCGGCGACCGCGATCCGGAGCGCGCGCGGCGCTTCCTGGGCAAGAAAAGCACCATCGCGGTAACCGAGGTGAACGCTCGAAATCTGCGCGGAATCGTGAAGGCCGCGAAGGGCTGCCAGCTCATCGTCAACGCTTCGGCTTCAGTCTTCAATGAGATTGTCTTGCGCGCAGCCCTGCGGCTGCGCGCGCATTATGTGGACCTGAGTTCCCACCTCACCCGCCATCCTTTTCGAGCCGAGCAGTTCCACTATGTAAAGAAATTCGAGGAGAAGAATCGCATGGCACTGATCAACACCGGTGCGGCCCCAGGCTTGACGAATTTGCTCGTGAAACGGGCTGCCGACCTCCTCGACGAAGTCGAAGCAGTGCACATCCGTCTGTACGAGAGCACCGAGAGCGACGACCCGATATCCCAATGGTCACCGGAGGTTTCCTTCGACGAGGCCGTCTCCCACCCGCAGATCTACCGAAGCGGAAAGTTTCAACTGGGCAAGCGCTTTTCGGAGATTGAGAAATTTCGATTTGCTGATCCCATCGGGAGCTCGCGTGTCGTGCTGGCGGCCCAAGATGAAGTAGCCACACTGCCCCGTGTCATACCGATGCGCGATCTGGACGTAAAGATCGGCGGGAACGAGATTGACCGGCTGCGGCGCTGGCACAAGCAGGGAAGACTTTCCCGCTCGCGCGGGATGGCCCGACATCATTTTCCTCAGACTTCTTCTCCCCGCATGATTGCCAAGCTGATTCGCCAGGGGATTCTACAGAACGCTCGTTTCGCTGCGGCCACGCTGGTAAAGGGAATGAAGCGCGGCAAGAAAGAAGACCAGCAGCTGCTGATGCGCAGCGATTGCACGTTTCCCACGCTCTATCAGATTCGGCAGCAAGGACGGTATACGACGCCGGTAGCCTACGCGACGGCGCACATCGCGGCACTTTTCATCAAATATCTCCCTCGGGATCTCGCGGGAGTCTTTGCGCCGGAGATGCTGCCCGCCGAAACCCGCCGGGCCATCCTCGCCGGAATCCGCAACCACAACATCCGTGTTAAACACAAGACAACCGTACTAAGACACGACAGTGAAGACGAGGAAGAATTCTAGCCCAGCCGCCCCGCTTTGTCAGAAGTCCAAGCGCGCGTGCTTAGACCGATTCGGGCCGAAGATCAGTCCGCCGAGGCGGGCTTTGCATTTCCAGAGAAGTGGATGGTGATCAGGAACCCATTGGTCCCGTCGTAGGAAAACTTGTGGCCGTCGCCTTCGAAGGCTTCGTGTTTGTTCTTCCACATGCGGAAGCCGTCGTTGGACTGCGCCCCCCAGTATTTCAAGTTGTGCATGACGACTTCGTGATGGGCATCATTGCCATTCACGCGCTCCAGAATGACCTCGCCCTTGCCATTGTTCATCCTGGCGTGAGCCACGCCGTCCTTCGCGTCCACATTCCATGAGAACGCAGCGGTGTCCACGGCCTTTTTCTGCCAGGGAATCGGATAGAGCTGGCCGAGGATGTCGCCAAGTGCGGCCTGCTGCTCCTTGCTGACGCTGGGATCGAAGTTCACCACCAACCAGGAGTCCTTGCCGGTGCTCCAATCGCTGCCTAGGTCGGTGACGATCCAGACCTTGGCGCCATCCAGCTTGGTGTCTTTGTAAAAGCCTTTGTCCACTTTGAGGACCAAGTTAGCCCGGCAAAAATGTTCATCCATGTGATGCTCACCCATATGATTTGTGGAATGAGTGTTGCTGGCGGTCATGTCAAAATCTGGTTTTGAAGATTTCTCCTGCGCGGGCGATGTCAAGTAGATGAGGATGGCAGAAAGCGCAAGGAGAAGAAGCAAGAGCAAACGAGGCGTGCGTCGCATGGTTCCTCCATTCGAAGCGTTCGGGAAAGCGGCCCAACCGGGATTACCGCAAATCTATTCCTCCAGACCCAAGGGAATCAGGACCACTACCGTTAGAATTAGAAAGATAAGACTGGGTTGGACCGATTGTACGACTGGCGGACGGCGTCGGCAAGAAAAGAGTTCAGCAGCAGCGGTTAGGGCGGGAATAACGGCGGTCGAGCTGCTCGACGTAGAACTCGGCCGGCGTGAGGGTGCGACACGAAGCAGACTGCCTGGCTTTCGCACGAAGATAGCTTTCGTAGGCCGCATCTCCGCACCACTCGCGAAGGCCGCGCCAGAAGCGTCGCAAGAAACGCGATGTAGTTCTTGCGGCATGTTTCATCAGTCGTCTCCGTGGGCGGCGCCGGAGTAGTTTGCGGCCCACCGCGTGGCAACGTAGGGTGATTCATGAAGCACAGGTTTTGTGCCGCGACTGAGAATCGAGTACCACTGCGCGAGCGCTTCGACAATCAGAACGAGGATCATAGCGGCAAGAACACCGGTTACCGCGGCATCGAGGCGCTGGTTAAAAATAAGGCGCTGCGTTTCGGCAATTTTCGCGGCGGGAATTCTTCCGGCTGCAATTTGAGCCGCCAGGACATTGGCGTTGGCAAGAAACCCGATGCGGGGATTCGCATCGAAGATTTTCTGGTAGCTCGCGGTCATGGTAATAATGACGACCCAGACCATGGGTAGCAGCGTCACCCAGATCCAGCGGAGCCGGCCCATTTTCATCAGGATGGTGGTGGCAACCACGAGCGCCACGGCCGCAAGCAATTGATTCGAGATGCCGAAGATCGGCCAGAGCGAATTGATTCCGCCCAGCGGGTCGACAACGCCTTGATAAAGAAAGTAGCCCCACAAGGCGACGATGATGGCGCTGGACAGCAGGATGCCGGGCATCCAGCCAGTGCGGCCGAAGGGCTTCCAGGCGCGGCTGCCGAGATCCTGAACCATAAAGCGCCCCACGCGGGTGCCCGCGTCGAGCACGGTAAGAATAAAAAGCGCTTCGAACATGATCGCGAAGTGGTACCAGATGCTGAGGAGTCGTTCGCCGCCGATGGTGCTGGAGAAAATTTGCGCCATGCCGACCGCCAGCGAAGGCGCGCCGCCGGCGCGATTCCAAAGCGTGATCTCGCCGACCCTGTGGGCGAGGTCGATCATGGTTTGCGCTTGCAGCGGATAGCCCCAGCCGCTGATGGTTGCGGCAGCGGCGTCTCCGGTTCCGCCGACAACACTGGAGGGGCTGTTGATCGCGAAATACACACCCGGCGGCATGGCGCACGCGGCGATCATGGCCATCACGCCGACAAACGACTCGAGCAGCATGGCGCCGTAGCCGATGAAACGAGCGTGGCTTTCGCGAAGGATCATCTTCGGCGTAGTGCCGGACGAGATCAACGAGTGGAATCCGCTGATCGCGCCACACGCAATAGTAATAAAGCAAAATGGGAAAATCTTTCCGGCAAAGACCGGGCCGCTGCCGTCGATGAAGCGCGTGAGCGGCGGCATTAAGACTTGGGGCCGAACAAAAAGGATGCCGGTGGCAAGAGAAAAAATGGCGCCTGCCTTGATGAAAGCACTGAGATAGTCGCGCGGAGCGAGCAGCAACCAGACCGGCAAGGCGGACGCCGCGAAGCCATACACAATGATGGCGAAGGCAAGCGCTATGCTACTCAGAGTAAATACCCGAGACCAGGAAGGAGAATCGGCCACCCACTGCCCCGCCACGACCACCAAAACAACCAGCGCCACTCCCATGACCGAAGCTTCCAGGACGCGGCCGGGCCGGAGGAAGCGCAGATACAGACCCAGAAGCAAGGCGATGGGAATGGTCATCGCCAACGTGAAGGTGGCCCATGGAGAGGACTTGAGGGCATTCACCACGACGAGCCCAATCACGGCGAGAAGAATCGTCATGATCGCCAGCACCGCGAGTTGCGCGATGAAGCCGCCGCGTTCGCTGACCTCTTCGCGCGCCATCTGGCCGAGCGATTTTCCATCGCGGCGAATCGAGCAAAAGAGTATGACAAAATCCTGCACACAGCCAGCCAACGCAGCGCCGGCAATCAACCAGAGCGTACCCGGCAAATAGCCGAACTGCGCGGCGAGCGTCGGTCCGACGAGCGGGCCGGGTCCCGCGATAGCGGCGAAATGGTGGCCGAAGAGAACCCATTTGTTGGTGGGCACGAAGTCGCGGCCGTCGTCGTGGCGTTCACAGGGAGTGGCGCGTGTGTCATCGAGCGCAAGAACCTTGGCGGCGACAAAAGCGGAGTAGAGCCGGAAAGCGGCGAGATAGCAGGACACCGCCGCGATGACAAACCAAGTGGCATTCAGCTGCTCACCGCGATGCAGTGCGATGGAGCCTAGCGCGCCGGCACCCAGCGCTGCAATGGCTATCCAGACGGCGATGCTGGAGATGCGCTTCATTTTGCCGGATTCGCTGCCGTACTGGATTTAATAAACTGCGCGATGTCAGCTTTGAGCTTGGCCAGCGACGCTGAGTGGACGTACATCATATGGCCGGCTTCGTAATACGCACCGCTGAGATGACCTCGCAGCGTTGGGTCCAGACCGAGATGATCGAAGGTGTAGTCCGCGGCAAAAAACGGCGTTGCCAAGTCGTAGTAACCCTTCGCGACGAAAACGTGCAGGAAGGGATTTTGCGTCATGGCCCTGCGTAGGGTCTCCGCCACGTTGACGTAGCGGTTTTCATACGGCGCATAATTCCACGGCCGCACGCGCCCGGTCAGCACTTCGTACGGCAAATCGCTGTCGAATTTAAGATCATTGCGCGCGTAGTCGTTCAGCATGCCCGAATACGGCCCAATGATGGCCGCGATGCTGGGATCGAACTCCGGTTCTTCGCCGGCGGCATCGCGATCGATGCCCGTGAAGCGGGCGTCGATTCGGCCGATCGTGCGGCGCTCGTTGCGTAGCAGTTCCTTCGTGAAGCGCATGATCTCGATGCGCAAATTCGTGCGGTCGATGTAATCCGGCGAGAGGCCGGTCAGCCGCGCGAGCTTCAGCGTGATCTCGCTGCGCCTGGCAGCCGGTAGAGCGTCGCCAACCATGAGCGCGTCGGTATACTCGCCAACAGCGAACTTCCGCGATTCCTCGATGGCTTTTTGCAAATCACCTTGCAAGTCTGCGGGGAGTTTCTTGTGATACCAGGCGATCGCCGTGTAAGTGGGTAGAAAAAGAATGTACGGTAGGTCATTGCCGGTGTCGAATTCCGCCGTCTCGAAATTCAGGATCGCAGAAATCAGAACAATGCCATTGAGATACATGCCGTAGCGCTGCTGGAGATAGCCGGAAAGTCCCGCGGCTCGGGTCGTGCCATAGCTTTCCCCGCTAAGAAATTTGGGCGACGACCAACGCTTGTTGCGAGTTGTATAGAGGCGGATGAAATCCGCCACGGACTGCACGTCTTCCTCGACGCCATGAAATTGCTTGGGCGCTTCGCCCGGAACGGCACGGCTGTATCCCGTCGAAACGGGGTCGATGAAGACGAGGTCGCTGATGTCCAGGAGCGACACGTCGTTGTCGACCAGTTTGTAGGGCGGCGGAAGAAGCGTGCCCGCATCACCCATCTGCACGCGCCGCGGACCGAATAAGCCAAGATGCAGCCACACCGACGAGGAACCCGGGCCGCCATTGAAGCTGAAGGTGAGCGGGCGCTGGCTCGCGTCGCCGACGTCATCCTTGGTATACGCGACGTAGAAGATGCTGGCCTTGGGCGTGCCGTCTTCGAGCTTCAGGAGGATCGTGCCGGCTGTCGCCGTGTACTTGATCTCCTGCCCACCGACCTTCAGGGAATGCTTGGTCTGAACAATTTTTTCTTCAGGAACGGGCGGTTTCTTTTCTTCTTTCGGCTTTTCCGCTGGTTTTTCCGGCTGAGGCGGCTGTTGCTGCTGAGCAAAGCCGAGATTCGCTCCAAGCAGAAGTAAAGCGACGGAACATAGAAAGCACTTCATGGGCAGCAGATCTCCTTCTCATGCAGGCGAAAACCACAAACTGGCGACGTGCGGCATCGTATGCGAGAGTGCGCGCAGCGTCAATCGCTTCAGAATGTCCGGGAGACACACTCCGCCGATTCCTATTGCGCCGCTTGAAATCGCGGTTAGAATGCAGCCCAGGAAGGTAACTCTTGTCTTTAGGAGCGCCACATGCGCCGTGCTGGTTGGTCCGCCGCCACTTTACTTCTGTTTTCGGCAGCGTTGGCGTGCTTCCCTCCCTGGGGTACTGCCCAGCCGAAAGAGGAGCTGCCACACCCGAAATCGGTCGAGGAATTGAAGAAAACAATGAAGGATGTTCTCGACAAAGAGCACGTACCGGGGGCAGGAATAGCGCTGATAGCAAATGGTGAGGTCCTCTGGTGCGGTGGAATCGGCCAGGCGGACATTGCCGCGAATCGTGCCGTCAGTTGCGACACAGAATTCCGCGTGGGCTCGATCAGCAAGACATTTGTCGCGCTGGCACTGCTGAAATTGCAAGAAGAAGGAAAGGTCAACCTTTACGCCCGGTTGCAGGATGTCGCACCGGAAATCCCGTTCAAGAATCGCTGGGAGGTAACTCATCCCGTCCGCATCGTCAACCTCCTCGAGCACACTGCCGGCTTCGACGACATGGAGCCAAGCGAAGTCTACAACGTACACGATCGGTACGATTTTTCACTTATCGAGGTTTTCAGGCGTTTTCAGGAGCCGCAGACGGTGCGCTGGCCACCAGGAACGCGCATGTCCTACGCGAATCCGGGAAATGCAATTGCAGGGTATTTGATCGAGAAAACCACGGGAGAGACTTTCGACCAGTACATCCGCGAAATGTTTCTGCGGCCGATGGGCATGGAACACGCTGACTATCCCTTTACCGAGGCAAACAAAGCCTTGCTTGCGACTGCCTACGAAGGCAATCCGCCGAAGGCATCTGGCTTTCCTTTCATTTACCTGCGGCCGGCAGGGGACCTGAAGGCGTCGCCGGGAGAGTTGGCCAAGCTCGTGCAATTTCTTCTGAGGCGCGGCAAGGCGGGAGACGCGCAACTAGTGAAATCGGAATCGATCTTGCGGATGGAAACGCCGGAAACAACATTGGCAGCTAAGAGCGGCCTGCGGCTTGGCTACGGCCTCTGCAATTATTCTAGCGTGGAAGGCGGCGTGGTTACGCACGGCCACGACGGCGGGATCGACGGCTTCATTTCTTCGTATCGCTATATGCCGGAGCAGAACTGGGGTTACGTCATTCTGCTGAACAGCGATAGTTCTCAGCAAGCGCTCGAAAGCTTGAATCGCTTGGCCATTGATTTTCTTTCGAAGGATTCCCTGAAACCTCAGCAGCCTGTGATCATTCTCCCCGCGAAAGCGCTGGAGATGTTCGCGGGCTATTACGCGCCGCGCGCGCCGCGCAGCCAACTGTTTGCTTTTGTGGATGACCTGACCGGCGGGACGCGCATACGCGTGGTCAACGGCAAGTTGACCCGGTCCGGACTACTTGGCCGGCCCGAGCCGCTTCTCTACGTCGGTAAGACCCTGTTCCGCGGGGAGAAAGAACCTGAAGGCACGACCGTCTTTTTTGTCACCGACCTAGGTGATATGGCGGTCGTGAGCAACGGACTTGACAGTATTTCTTACAGCGAGCGGAGCAGCCTCGCCTGGCCCTTGATTCGCATCGCCCTGCTCTCTCTTTGCCTGTTTTTCATGGTGTCTTCATTGCCTTACGCACTTATTTGGCTTTTCTTGAAGCTCGTCGGCGCCATGAAGGATGTATGTCACCTGTCAGTCCGCGTCGTGCCGTTGCTTGCGACGCTGTCGCTATTGATCGTGCCATTCTGCCTAATGAGACTCAGCGGAGCGCAAATCGGCTCCTGCAATCCCTGGACTGCTGGCATCTTCCTCGCAACATCATCCTTCCCGTTGTTGTCGATCCTCGGGTTGGTCCTGGTCCTCCGCGTGCCGAAGGAGGAAATCCACCGCGGCGTAAGAATTCACTCTCTGCTGGTCTCCTCCGCCTGCTGCGTGCTCACCGGCTTTCTCTTGTCGTGGCATCTTCTCGCGCTGCGATTGTGGGCGCAGTGAGATGGCTGCCCGCAATCAAGACGAACGGCCAACAATGTAGTCAGGAGTGATCTTGTCAACCGCGATGGTGCCGGCCTGCCGCATGATGGTGCGAAATTCGCGGCGCAAGATTTCGAGGACGGCTTCGACACCTGACTGGCCAAACGCCGCCAGCCCCCAGGCGTAAGGCCGCCCTATGCCGACCGCTGACGCGCCGAGCGCAAGGGCTTTGAAAATGTCCGTGCCGCGCCGGATGCCGCCGTCCACGATGACAGGAATCTTGCCGGCGACACCCTCGATCACTTCGGTCAGACTTTCGATCGTGGGGCGAAGGGTCTCTTCGGAGCGTCCGCCGTGATTCGAGACCATCAGACCATCCACACCGTGCTTAACCGCGAGTTGCGCATCTTCGCGCGTCACGATGCCCTTGAGGAGCAGCTTGACGGTCACGGTATCGCGCAGTCGTTTCACGAAATCCCAATTCAGGTTCGGGGGGTGAACGGCTGTGACCTTCGAGAGATCTAGGCCATCGAACATCGGCTTCCGGGCTGCGTATTGGGCGAAACCACCGGAGCCTCCTCGAACCCTTCCGCGGGCAAAGCCCGTGTAGGCGCTCTGATGGCAAGCGGAACACTCCCTGTTATCCACACGTTCAGCGCGGAACAGAGTTTCGCGGTTGCTGCCTTCCTGCAGGTCCACGGTGAGGACGATCGCGGGCGAGCCGGCAGCTTCGGCTCGCTTAACAAGCGCCCGGCTGACCTCCCAGACGTTCGTGGCATACAGTTGCTGCCACACCGGACTGCCTCGTGCGGCAGTTACGTCCTCGATCGACGCAGTGGCGACGGTGGAAAGCATCACGAGGTGACCTTCGGCACGCGCTGCCCGGGCAACAGCGACTTCGCCTTCGGGATGGAAGGCTTTCTGAGCGCTTACTGGCGAGAGCACAATCGGCGTGTGGCACTTCGTGCCACACAAGCTCACCGACATGTCGATGTTTTCGACATCAACGAGCCTGCGTGCCCGAATTTGGAGGTGCGCATAGCCTTCGCGATTCGCCCGCACCGTTCCGTCGTCGTCCACTCCAGTGGCGAGATAGCCAAAATGCGCCGGCGGCAGCGTCTTGCGCGCGGCGGACTCGAAATCCATCACATCGAAGGCCTGCTCCGGAGAGGAAATCGCTTCCTCGCTTTGCTGCAAGGAATCGAGCCAGCCAAGAAACTTTCTGTCGGTAACTTCGCCGGCAGCTAGAACATTGCGGAAAGAACCCGCAAGAAAGCCTGGACTCGCCAGCAGCGGACTTGACCCAAGCATCTGAAGGAATTTTCTCCGAGTCTTGATCCGATCGGTGGCGCGATTCATGATCTCTCCTACTCCGGCAACGAAGTGAAGCGCAGCAGCGGATAAAGATCGCGAAAGACCTTGGCCGCTTCGCGCGGAAAGGAAGCGCGCGTGGCCGCAGAGGGCGTGGATTTGCGACGCACGATCCACGCCAATATCTTTTTCCAATTCTCCGGGGCAATGGGCCAACCGGTGTGCTTTGTCCATTCCCCCTTCACCGTCGCGTACCAGTAGCTTTCGTAGTGCCGGCCAAGGCGCTTCTTTTGTTTTGCAACCCAGCGGGAATCTGCGTTAACGCGCGGTTCGGCAATCAGTGCAAGCGTGGACTCTTTGCGTTTCCCGCCCGAATAGATGCGGAACCCCACGGTGACCGCATCCGCCGACAGGCCGACATAGAGCTGACCGGTTTCCCGCTTACCCGGCGCTGGAACCGAAAACTTCAGGTACATGTGCGTCTTGTACAGCGTCTTGTCTTTCGCGAAACGGGTATCCCGGTTGATCCGCGAAAAATTCGGGCCCGTACGTCCGGAGGTGTCGAACCGCGAATCGAGTTCCAGGGCTCTGGGCGCGAGTTCCTCCAACAAACGCCGGAAGGGCTGAACGATGGCGGCCTGATAGCGGTCACGGTTGGCATCCATCCATTCCTTGCGGTTGTGACGGCTGAGATCTTTGAAAAACTGAAAGGTTTCGCGTGTCAATATGGGTCTTCGAGAAGCCATGAGAACCTCGGTTCTGGCGACCACTCTAACGCGCGGCGTCCCTCAGGGTACACGATTCCGAACGGAGGTCAATTGAACACGGCGATTCTTCCCGACGCTACGACCATCTGAAGGAGCTCGCGTTAGATTACGCCTTCATGCTGACGCAATTGGGCCTAATAGACGCCGCGCTGCGAAGAGGGGGCTGCAGCGTGGCCCTCCGCCCAACTGCCAGATTGGCACTTGCCGCGAACGACGCGTGCCAGCTAGTCTACCTGCATGACCAACTTTACTCCGACCGAAAGAACCAAAATCCGTCGCAAGCCCGACCGGGGCAGTTACGACCGTGAATTGATCTACCGCATTCTTGATGAAGCCTTCGTCTGCCACCTGGGCTTTGTCGTGGACGGCCAGCCCTTCGTGGTGCCCACAAACTACGTGCGCGTCGGCGACAAACTCTTCCTGCACGGCTCGATCGCCAGCCGCCTAATGAAAACGCTGGCGAGCGGTGCGTCCTTCTGCCTCAGCGTCACCCTGCTCGACGGCATCGTCTTTGCTCCCACGGCCGTTGGGCATTCGGTCAATTACCGCTCCGTCGTGGTCATGGGCAAAGCCCAGCCGATCGAGGGCGAAGCGGCAAAGCTTGCGGCAATGCGCGATTTCGTCGAATACGTCAGCCGCGGCCGCTGGGCCACCGTGCGTCCGCCGAGCGAGCCGGAGTTGAAGGGCACCATGGTCCTTGCCGTACCGCTCGTGGAAGCTTCCGCCAAACTGCGCACCGGCTTCGCCGTGGATGACAGCGAAGCCTACGCTTCATCAGCGTGGACCGGTGTGCTCCCCATGAAGTGGACCGCCCAGGCACCAGTTTCGGATCCACGCGGAAACCCCGAGAGACCTGTGCCGGAAAACATTCTGCATTATTCGCGGCCACAGTAGCCGGTGGCCTAATAAGTTCCCACGCCACACGGTCCGAGAACGACGACTTGCCGTTCCGGAGGGAGTGAAGTGTGATGTTGATTTCTCGCGCGTCCATTTGGTTCTCGATGTTGCTCGCGATCTGTATGTGCGCCGGCACCTTCAAACAAACCTCAGCGCAGGTCTTGAAGAAGGACGATCTCGCTTTTCGCAAACAGGTGTACACCGACAAGCAGGGCAACAAGATGCCGTACCGCCTCTTCGTGCCTGCGAACTACGACCCCGGTCAAAAATATGCACTGATTTTCTGGCTGCATGGCGGGAACGGCCGCGGCTCGGATAACCTCAAGCAAATCTCCGGCGGAAATGAGAACGGCACGCACGTCTGGACAACACCGGCGAATCAGGCGCAATTGCGCGCTCTTGTTCTCGCACCGCAATGCCCGGAGGAGCGCTTTTGGTCGGAGCCGGAGACAAATGGGATTTCACCGCAGCTCCAGATGGCCCTGGACATTCTCGCTTCCGTTCAAAAGGAATTCTCCATCGATCCGGATCGAATTTATCTCGCGGGGCAATCCATGGGCGGCCTTGGCGTTTGGGCGCTGCTGCAATCGCAGCCGGATCGCTGGGCTGCGGCGCTGGTGCTCTGCGCCTTCGACAATTTCACGAATCCAAAAGCCATGGCGCGCGTCCCGCTGTGGGTCTTCCAAGGCGATGCGGACATGGTCGTCCCGGCAAACCTGGTGCGGCAAATGGTGAAGGATTTGAATAAATCAGGCGTGCGGCTGCGCTACTCCGAATACCATAACGCCGGCCACGATGTCTGGCAGCGGGTTTTCGTCGAACCAGACTTGGTCTCCTGGCTGGCCACGCAGAAGCGCGGAAAATAGCGCAGCCTTCAGCCTGGGCAGATTCATAGTGCTGCAATCAAGCAGCCGTAAGCAGGACTGGCTCGCCCCGCGTTATAACAATGGTGTGTTCGTAATGCGCCGACAGACTCCCATCCGCAGTGCGGTAGGTCCAGCCATCCGAGTCCAGCGAAACATTCCCCGTGCCTGCGGCAATGATCGGCTCAATCGTGATGACCAGCCCCACGGTCAATTTGTGCTGCGCGGAGCAGTCCGCATAATTGGGCACCGACGGCGGTTCGTGAATCGTGTGCCCGATGCCGTGGCCGCCGAGTTCCCGCACCACATGAAACCCCCGCCGCCGCACTTCGCGCTCCACTGCGCGGCC
>Ga0209238_1000655_pt1 | contig 12532 bp, 9 predicted proteins | sample GraSoi013_1_20cm_FD_185823 | JGI IMG/M metagenome (GOLD analysis project Ga0209238, IMG submission 185823) | Grasslands soil microbial communities from the Angelo Coastal Reserve, California, USA - Sample 10_02_2013_1_20cm (SPAdes) (version 2) | ecosystem: Environmental > Terrestrial > Soil >...
TAGAGGGGATGCTCGAGGCGATTCGGTGGGCGCGCGAGCACAAGCTGCCGTTCTTCGGGATCTGCCTCGGTCTCCAAACGGCCATCATCGAGTTCGCGCGCAACGTCTGTAAGATCCCCGACACGAACTCGAGCGAGTTCGCGCCCGAGTGCGAGAATCCAGTAATCGCGTTGATGCGCTCGCAGGAGGGGATTCAGGAGATGGGCGGCACGATGCGACTGGGCGCGTACCCCTGCCGACTCCGCCCGGGCTCCCGGGTGGCACAGGCATACAACGCCACGGAAGTGAGCGAACGGCACCGCCATCGCTACGAAGTTTCGAACGCGTATCGCGATGTGCTCGCAGAGTATGGACTGCGGGCTTCCGGCTTGTCGCCCGATGGCTCCCTCGTCGAGATGATCGAGCTTCCCGATCATCCGTGGTTCATCGGCTGCCAATTCCATCCGGAGCTCAAGTCACGGCCGATGCGCCCGCACCCGCTGTTCGCCGGCTTCGTGGGCGCCGCACTCGATCACAAGAAGCTCCATCCGCGCGCCGAGCCGTCGCGCGAACTGGCAGAGCTCACCGACTGACATGGCCCAGCGGTTTGCGGCTGAGAGCAGCCCGTTTCTCATCGCGGGACCCTGCGTCGTCGAATCCGACGACCTCAACGTGCGCGTCGGCGAAGCGCTGGCCGAGCTCGCGGTCAAGCTCGGCATCGGCGTCATCTACAAGGCGTCGTACGACAAGGCGAATCGTTCGCGGCTGAACGCGCCGCGCGGCCCGGGCCTGGAAACCGGGCTGCGCGCGCTCGAGAAAGTGCGCAGTGCGACGGGCTTGCCGATCCTGACCGACGTCCACGAGCCGGGACACGTTCCGCTCGCCGCCCGCGTGGCTGACGTCCTGCAGATCCCCGCGTTCTTGTGCCGCCAAACCGATTTGCTTGTCGCCGCGGGAAAAGCCAGCCGGCCCGTCAACATCAAAAAGGGTCAGTGGATGTCGCCCGAAGAGATGCGCGGCGCCGTCGAGAAGGTCCGCGCCGGCGGAGCGCCGGAAGTAGCGGTCACCGAGCGTGGGACGTTCTTTGGCTACGGCGATCTCGTCGTGGACATGCGCGCCTTCCCGCGATTGCGCGCGGCCTGTAACGCGCCGGTGATCTTCGACGCGACACATTCGGTGCAGCAGCCGGGGCAGGGCCCACAGGGCTCGACTGGGGGCGAGCGCGGCTTCATTCCCCCCTTGCTGTACGCCGCTGCCGCCGCGGGCGCCGATGGCTTCTTCCTCGAGACCCATCCCGATCCGGCGCGCGCGCCGTCCGACGGAGCGAACATGGTCCCGCTCGACCAGCTTGCTGGAATCGTGGGGCTCGCGGTGGACGTCTGGCATCGTGTCCGGGGGGGGGAGACCGTCCGTGCATAAGCCGCAGCGCGCTCCCGCGTCGCAGCCCGGCGGTAAGCAGCTCGTCGATCGCGGCAAGCGGGTGCTCGCGCTCGAGGCGGCAGCCGTCCAGCGGCTCGCCGAGACGCTCGGCCCGGCCTTCGCGCGCGCGATCGAGATTCTCGCCGGCGCCAAGGGACGAGTGATCGTCTCGGGGCTGGGGAAGTCGGGGCTGATCGCACGCAAGATCGCCGCGACCTTCACATCCACCGGCACACCGGCAGCGTTCCTGCATCCCGTGGACTCGCTGCACGGCGACCTCGGCATCGTGACTCGTGAGGACGTCGCCATCGTCCTCTCGAAAAGCGGCGCCTCCGACGAGCTGTTCGGTCTCGTCAGTCAGCTGAAACGCCTGGGAGTCCCGATCATCGCGCTGACCGGGGATGCCGATGCGCCGCTCGGACGGCAAGCGACCGTCGTCCTCGACGCCTCGGTCGCCGAGGAAGCTTGCCCAGAGACCCTCGCGCCCACGGCGAGCACCACCGTTGCGCTGGCGCTGGGCGACGCGCTCGCTGTGACGCTGCTCGAGGTCAAAGGCTTCCGGCGCGAGGATTTCGCCGCGCTGCATCCGGGCGGCGTGCTCGGCCGCAAGCTGTTGCTGCGGGTCGCCGACGTGATGCTGACGCAGGATATCCCGATCCTCACGCCGGACCGCCCGATGCGGGAATGCGTCGTGCTCCTTGCCGAGAAGCGCGGCACGGTCGCGGTCGTCGAGAAGGGGAAGGGCACGCTCGCGGGCGTCGTCACCTCCGGCGACCTCACTCGGCTCATGGAGCGCACGGACAAGTTCTTGGACATGCCGGTCGGCGACGTCATGACCAAGACACCCAAGACCACGATCGCTGAGGAGCTGGCCAGCGCGGCCGTCAGTCTGATGGAGCGCCATGGAATCATGGCGCTGCCGGTACTCGACGGTGGCAGAAACGTCGTGGGGATCGTGCACCTGCATGATTTGATGAAAGCGGGCGCGGTATGAGTTCACACCCTGAAGGGTGTGCTCGGCGGAACACTGTCCTGAAGCACAATGCTGTGCCGAGCCCAGCCTTTAGGCTGGGAATCCTGGTCGGGCTCATCCTCCTGTTTTCTGGAGCCTGCAAGAGCGGAACGCCCGTCACGGCCACCCAAGCCGTGCTCGACAGTGCCGATCAGGTGCTGCTCGGGATGAGCCATTACGTGACGGAGTCCGGGGTCCTCCGCGCCCGCGTGCGGGCCGATACCGCGTACTTCTTCTCGAATGCGCAGCGGGCCGAGCTCCGCAACGTGCACGTGACGTTTTACGATTTGACGGGAAGGGCTACCTCGACGTTGACGTCGAAAGAAGGGACGCATCACTGGCGGACGGGCGACATGGAAGCGCGCGGCAACGTCATCGTGGTGCGCGACAAAGATGGTGCGACGATGAAGACCGAGGTGATGGCCTACAACCAGGCGAAGAACGAAGTGAGCTCCGACAAGAGCTTCGTGTGGGACGAGCCCGGGCGCCACGTCGAGGGTGACGGGTTCACCTCCGATCCAGAATTCAAGAAAATCACCGCTAAACGTCCGCACGGCACCGGCGGGCAGTTTGTTCTCCCGAGTCAATGAATCCGGTGATTGCCGTGGTCGTGCTGCTGCAAGGTGTCCCCGCGACCCGGGACACCGTTGCCGGTCGCCCCTGCCGAGTCGCCGTCGATTCGATGGGTCATTACGCCGAAATCCCCAACTCCGATGGCACGAAAACGATCCACGGCGGCGGCGGCGTGCTCGCGCATTGCGACGGCACGAACACCACCATCTCCGCGGATAGCTTCGCGCACTATGGCGCGCTTGGCCGCCTCGACCTGATTGGACGCGTCGTCATTCGTGACACGGCCCTGGCGCTCGACGCGCACTACGCTTCGTACTTTCTCAAGGACGAGCGGCTCGAGGCGCACAACAACGTCATCGCCGTAAATCGCCGCACGGGCTCCGTGCTGCGCGGCCCGAATCTCAAATACTGGCGCGCGGTCAAAGGCGTGCGCGACACCGTCGAGATGTACGCCACGCAACGCCCCACGGTCGAATACCGCCAGTCGCAACCGGCTGACTCCGGCCCCCAGGAGCCCTACATCATCGTCGCCGACCGGCTGCACCTCAAAGGCGACGACCGGATGTGGGCGGGTGGCAAGGTGACCGTCGATCGCAGCGACTTCGCGTCGCGCTCCGATTCGATGCAGCTCGATCAGCTTTCAGGATTCGGCGTGCTGGTCGGGAAGCCGAGCGTCGAGGGCAGGGGCCGGACGGCCACGGCCGACTCCGGCAAGGGCTACACGTTGGTCGGCACGCGGATCGAGCTGGCGCTGACCCAGCGCGAGATCCGCGCCGTCAAAGCCCTCGGCCATGGCAAGGCCACCGGCGCCGACTGGTCGCTCACGGCGGACACGATCGACCTCCGGATCGCCGATCGCTCACTGCAACAGACGTTTGCCTGGGGCGACTCGGCACGCCCCCATGCGATCTCGGCGCTGTACACGATTCGGTCCGATTCGCTGGCCATCGATTCGCCCGGCGAAGTGCTCACGGAATCACGGGCGTTCGGCAAGGCGTTTGCGACCGCCAAACGCGATTCCATCACTCCCGCCAATCAGACCGACTGGGTGACCGGGGACTCGATTACGATTCGGTTCACGCAGGATGAGGACTCGATCACCAAGCGCAAGCATTCGCGGCTGCGCGAGCTCGTGGCGCGCGGCGCCGCGCGAGCCCTCACGCATCATTCGGACAAGACCGACACCACGAAGGTGGGGCCCGCGATCAACTACTCGCGCGGGCATGTGATCACGCTCTCCATGCTCCGCGATCGCATCGACCGCGTTGTCGTCGTGGGGAGCGCCGACGGCGTGCACCTGGAACCCCGGCCGGCGGTGGAAGCGGACAGCCTGAAGCGCGCGCAAGCGGACACGACGCGACGCGCACCGGCATCGCTGCCCGTCTCCCAACCGCCCCCCCCACCCCCTCCACCGTTGTGGACCGCGGTTCCATGACGGGGCTCGACCGCTTCTCCGATCTGTTTGCGACGCGCGACTCCTCGCTCGCGCTGGCGGTGGCGGCGCTGGCGCGCATCGCCGACGAGCAGGGGCACGCCTCGTTCAGCGATCTCGCCGTGGCCTATCGCGAGGAGTTCTTCAAGTTCCGCGCCCATGCCAAGGGCGAGGTCCAGGACACCGGTAGCCTCTCGGTGGACGACGCGCGCGCGTATCTGGCAACGTCGGTGTTGCCACGCCTGGCGATGCTCAAAGTGCTGGTCCTGCCTATCGGCGCGCTGTGGGGGGATTCGCCGGTCGCGTTTGCTCCTGATGTCCGGACGAGCCTGCCCCCCGACCGCGTGGCGGCCGAGCAGCATTTCCTCATGCTCGCCGAGGAAACCGTGGTGCGCAGCGAATCGGTCAGCGCGGAGCATCCCGTCGTAGGCGGCGGCAGTCGTCTCGAAGCGCGGCATCTCGTGAAGGCATACAAGGGCCGGCGCGTCGTGGACAACGTGTCGCTCGAGCTCGCCCAGGGCGAAATCGTCGGATTGCTGGGCCCCAACGGGGCAGGGAAGACCACGTCGTTCTACATGATTACCGGACTGATCCGCCCTGACGAAGGCCAGATTGTGCTCGACGGTCGCGAGTTCACGGCGCTCCCGATGTACCAGCGGGCCCGGTCGGGGATCGGCTACCTGGCGCAAGAGCCTTCGATTTTCCGCAAGTTGACCGTCGAAGAAAACGTACTCGCGATCCTCGAGACCTTGAACGTCGACGGCGAGGAACGCGCGCGGCGCCTCGAGTCGCTGCTCGATGAGCTGGCCATCAAGCACCTGCGCAAGCAGAAAGCCTACCAGCTGTCCGGCGGCGAGCGGCGTCGGCTCGAGATCACGCGCGCGCTGGTGACGGAGCCGAAGTTTCTGTTGCTCGACGAGCCGTTTGCCGGCGTAGACCCCATCGCGGTCAATGACATTCAAACCATTGTCGCCGGGCTGCGCCACCGCGGCATCGGCGTGCTCATCACCGACCACAACGTCGAGCAGACGCTCGATATCGTGGACCGCGCCTATATCATGTTCGAAGGGCGAGTCCAGGTCGCGGGCACGGTGCGGCAGCTCGTCTTCGACGACCGCGTCGCCTCGCTGTACCTCGGCCCCACGCTCACCACGCGTCTACGGGCGCGGCTGTCGTCCGCGGCATGAAGACCGGCCTGCATCAGCACGTCGGCATGCGCCAGGATTTGCGCATCAATCCGCGCCTGTACCAGGCGATGGATCTCCTGTACATGCCGCTGCTCGACCTCGAGCAGCATCTCAAACAGGAGCTGCTCGGCAACCCGTTCCTCGAGATGATCGAGCCGGAGGAAGAGGTTCAGGCGACGGCCGCCGAGCAGCAGCAAAACAAGCCCGAGAAGGAGGCCAAGGCCGAGGACGAGCCCGACTGGGAAAGCATCCTGCTCGAGGACCGCACCGAGCACGGTGTGCCGAGCGGCAGCTACAGCGATGCTCGCGAATACGTGGAGCCAGTCACGGTCGAGGGCAAGGACCTGATCGACTATCTGCGCGACCAGACGCGGATGCTCGACCTCAACCCGCGCCAACAGCTCCTCGCCGAGGAATTCCTCGGCAACATCGGGGAAGATGGCTATCTGCAGCACAGCCTCGAAGAGATCCTCAAGGGCGCGAACCAGCTGCTCGAAGAGCACGAGGCCGAGTCGGAGCTCGACCTGAATGTGCCGGCGTTCACGATCGCGGAAGTCGAAGCAATGCTGCACGTCATCCAGCAGCTCGATCCCCCGGGCATCGGCGCCCGCAACCTGCGCGAATGCCTGGTGCTGCAGCTCGAGAACCAGAAGCGCACCGACACGCTGGTCTACCGGCTCGTCAAGGAAGCCTTCGACGACCTGATCGCCCACCGCTGGAGCGATCTGGGCAAGCGTTTCGGGCTGGCGCCGGAGGAGGTACAGCGCGCCGCCGACGAGCTGGCGCGCCTCGATCCCAAGCCCGGCCTGCAGTATTCCGCCGCGAACGATGCCTACATCATTCCGGATCTCATCGTCGAGAAGATCGACGACAAGTACCACGTGTTTTTGAACGACAGCGGCCTGCCGCGGCTGCGGATTTCCAAGACCTACCAGGAAATCGCGCGCGATAAAAAGAAATACGACGGCGAGAGCAAGGAGTTCATCAACCAGCGCCTGAACAGCGCGCACTGGATGATCCAGGCCATCGAGCAGCGCCGCCAGACGATGCTCAAGGTCATGAACTTCATCGTGGACCGGCAGCGCGAATTCTTCGAGAAGGGCATCGACTATCTCAAGCCTCTCACGCTGCGCGAAGTCGCCGACGTCATCAGCATGCACGAGAGCACGGTGAGCCGCGTGACCAACGAAAAGTACGTCCAGACCCCACGCGGCCTGTTGCCCCTCAAGTTCTTCTTCTCGAGCGGCCTGAGTACCACGACGGGCGAGGACGCCAGCGCGCGGTCCATCAAGTCGCAGATCCAGAAGATGGTCGACGACGAGCCACCCAAGAATCCGCTCACCGATCAGCAAATCGTCGAGCTCTTCGATCGCAAAGGCGTCAAGATCGCCCGTCGCACCGTCGCCAAATACCGCGACCAGCTGGGCATTCTGCCCGCGCGCATGCGCAAGCGCCTATGAGCCTCGCCACCAACTCCACACTCCCCGACGTCAGCGTCCTGGTTCCCGCCAAGGACGAGGCCGAGAATCTCGCCGAGTTCGTGCGACTCACGCGCGAAGCGCTGCTGCCGCTGCCGTACGCCTGCGAGCTGGTGATCGTGAACGACGGCAGCCACGACGGGACGCCGCGCATGCTCGAGGAGCTGAGCGCGAAGCATCCGTTCGTGCGTGTCGTCACGCATCGCGCGCAGCGCGGCATCGCCGATGCCCTGAAATCCGGGGCGGATGTCGCCCGCGGACGGGTCCTCGTCTACTATCCAGCCGATCTGCAGTACCTCCCGTCCGACATCCCGGCCCTCGTCGGCCCGATCCTGGACGGGCAGGCCGACGTCGTGACCGGCATCAAGCAGGGGGGCTACAACAAGCGCTTTGTGTCGGGCATTTACAATGCGCTCTCGCGCTGGCTCTTCGGCGTTCGGGTCAAGGATCTGAACTCGGTGAAGGCCTATCGGCGCGAGATCATGGATGCCGTGCCGATGCGCCCCGATTGGCACCGCTTCATGGTGGTGATCGCGGCCTCGCAGGGATTTCGTCTGGCGGAGCGGCCGATCCCCGTCCATCCCCGGCGGGCGGGCGCCTCGAAGTTCGGGATCGGGCGTATTCCGGTCGGAGTCCTGGACCTGATGTCCGTCTGGTTCCAGCTCCGCTTCGGCCGCAAACCCATGCTGTTCTTCGGGATCATCGGCGCGATGCTGTTTCTGCTCGGCTTGCTGGTGGGTGGCGTCGCCCTCTATCTGCGATTCGGCCCGCCGCATGTCGGATTTCGGCCCCTCCTCGACCTCATCATGGTGCTGGTGATCTCCGGTGTTGTCCTGTTCGGCTTTGGCTTCGTGGGAGAGATGCTGGCAGGGATGCGTGAAGAGCTGCGTTCGCTCGAGCGGAACATCGAAGGTATTAATTCCTCACATGCCCCCACTGCAGCTGACGAATCTGCTCCATAAGACGCTCCCGCACCTGTCCGTGAACGGGCGCGCGCTGTTGAGTGCGCTCGGATGCGTCAACGGCAGACCCACGTCGATATCGGAGCTCGCGGAATGGCTCGGGTTTCATGATCGGTATCAGCTCGCTCGCGCGTTGAAGCGCGAAGGATTGCCGCCCATGCAGACCCTGGGCGGCTGGACGCGGACGCTGTACTGGATCATCGAATCCCAAACCTCCGGCGCCACGCTCCGAGAGCTGGCGCGACGCGAGCGGCTCGATCCTGCAGTGGCATACCGGCTCGTCCGCCGGATCACTGGGCGGCGGTGGTCCGAAATCCGACACGCAGGTCTGCAAGAGACACTGCTCAGCTTTCGCGAGCACTGCCGCCGCTGCGCCGGCGCGGCGCGGATCCGGCACGCCCCGTCCCCCGTGCGACCGGGCTCCGCACACGCTCCGAAGACGCGCGGTACGCCCCCGAAACTCGAGATCGACCGATCACGCCCCCTTGCTCCCGTCCGCTTGCGCGGAATCCTGGCTGACCGCGTGGCCATCTCGGGAGCCCCGTTCGACGTCGCCCTCGCGCTATCCAACGTAGCCCTTGTCACGCGTGGTCACGCGGCGGCGGTGGATGTGGTGGCGCTCGACCGCCCGCGTGTCACGCGGACGATTTCCGTCGGGCCAGTGCCCACGCGAGTCGTGGCGAGCCCGCAAGGCGACTGGGCCTACGTGACCAGTCAGTTCTCCGAAGCGATCGACATCATCGACATCCAATGGGGGCAACAGATCGCCGCCATCCACGTCGGCGGGCACCCGCTGGGCGCCGTGTTGTCGAATGACGCCGAGATCCCGATCCCGCACGGCAGCCCGCAGCTGTGCCGGCACCCGTCGGGGCGTCGTTTATACGCGTCGGGATGGCGCAGCGGCGTCGTCGCGGAGATTGAAGTCCCGGCGCTGCGGCTGCTGCGAACCTTCGATCTCGGCGGCGTCGTCCAGGAAGTCACCGTGACTGCGGACGGACAGAGCCTGTATGCCGCCAACGAGGCAGGCTGGCTTGATGTCGTGCACCTGCCGACCGGCAAGCGCAGCGCGACGCTCAAACTCGGCACCGCGGCTCTGGGTCTGGCGCTGAGTGCCGACGACCGGGACGTGATCGTCGGGCTCCTGCACGCCGGGAAGGTTCTCATCATCGATCGCCACACGCTGGAACTGCGGACCACCCTGGACACCGGCGGCATGCCCCGCCTCATCGCCGCGCACGGCAACGGGCCGGTCCTCGTCGCGAACGAGGCAGGCTGGGTGGACTGGATCCACTAGCTAGTGCTGCGGTGTATGACTTCCCCGATGCGATCAACCTCTCTTCTGCACACCGCTTTGGTGTCGAGTGTTCTCGCGGCGCTCGGTTGCAGCGGATCGTCGGGACCCGGTGCAACGCTCGTCGTCACTCCCGATTCGATCTTGCTCAACCGCAATTCCACTTCGCAGCTCAGCGTGACGGCCCTGGACGCCGCCGGCCACCTCATCACCGGTGTCGCGGTCGAGTTCAACTCGGACGACACGTTGATCGTGACGGTCACGAATCTTGGTTTGGTTCAGTCGCACGACAGCGTGGGAAACACAACGATCCGGGTACGTGGTGCTGGCGCATTTCGGGACGTGCCGGTGCGAGTCATCCCGACCCCGGCGTCGGTCGCCATCTCACCAGCCGATACGACCATCTTCCAGTATGACACCGCGCGATTCCGGGCGGTGGTCCTGGCGATCACTGGCGACACGATTCGCAGCCTGCCGATCACGTGGAGCTCGACCGACACGACCATCGCCACCGTGACCACCTCGGGATTGGCACGCTCGGCCGGTCGGGCGAGCACGACATTCATTCAGGCCCGTTATCAGGGATTGTCGAATCAGGCGCGACTCATCGTCCGTGACACCGTGATTCTTGGCAATCGTGTCACGCTCAGCGGGCAACCCTATGGCGCCGCCATCTCCTCCACCGGGGTCGCGTACGTGACGCTCGGGTCGGCCGCCCAACTAGCGCGTACCAACTTGCCGTCCCAGGCCTTCGCTCCGGCGGTTGCCGTCGGCTCGGTGCCGACGGCGGTCGCATTCAACTCCGGCGGAACGATCGCGTACGTCACCAACCAGCTGAGTCAGAACCTTGGCGTCGTGGACGTGGCAACGAATACGCAAACCGATGTCATCCCGGTCAACGGCGATCCATTTGTCGTCATCGTCCAGCCGGGCGACTCGATCATCTATGTGTCGACAAACGTCAACCGGGTCTACGGCATTCGAGTGGCGACGAAAGCACTCGTCGATTCGTTCCCGACGCCCGCCATCGGCAACGGGATGTTGATCAAAGACACGCTGCTCTATGTCAGTACGCACTCGGGCGGTACGGTGATCGAGTTCAACCTGAAGACCCGCACCGTCGCGCGTACGTTTACGGTTGGCGGAACGCCGCAAAAAATGGCGATCTCGACCGATGGAAACATCCTCTACATCGCGAATGAGGCAGGGTATGTGCAGTTCTGGAATCGCATCACGGGACTCCAGATCGGCAGCCCGACACTGCTTACCGGATCGGCGGGATACGGCATCGCGCTGCGGCCCACGACCGGAAAACTCTACGTGACCACGGCGTACTTCGGTGGCGGCGGGATCTACGTCATCGACCCGACTACGCACGCCATCATCAACAGCGTGATCACGGGCGGATCGACTCGAGAGGTTGTCTTCGCTGCCAACGGCATCGGGTTCGTGCCAAACGAATCCGGCTGGGTGGATTTCATCAAGTAGCCCGCATCGCCCGGAGTCGGGACTGGCCCCCCGTATTATTCTTCCAGCCAATGCCCAACCCGACCGCCGACACCGTCAAGAAGTGGTACAACCAGCACTACGCCGCCAAGGGACTGCAGACGATGCGCCCCGCTGCGGCGTATCCCGTCTTTCTGGATCTTCTGGGCGCATCGGCCGGGAGCCGGCTGCTCGATGTCAGTTGCGGCGCTGGCTCACTGCTGGCGGCGGCACACGCACGTGGGGTGGAGTCGGTAGGCGTTGATCTCTCCGACGAGGCAGTCCGCCTCGCGAAGCGGGTCACACCCACAGCGGTGGTCGCGGTCGGGGCAGGGGAGGCGCTGGCCTTCCGGACGGGGACATTCGACTACGTTACCTGTCTCGGCTCGCTCGAACACTTTCTGGATATGGGACGCGGCCTCGCAGAGATGAAGCGCGTAGCGAAACCGACCGCCCGCTTCTGTATCATGGTGCCCAACGAAGACTTTATCGGCTGGAAAGTTCTCGGTCATCAAGGGACGGCACAGCAAGACATCAACGAGCACCTGCTGCCGCTCGCCGCGTGGCGCATTCTGTTCGAGCGCCATGGCTTTGCGGTCCTGCGCGTCGTCCCGGATCGCTGGCACGCGGTGCGCTGGCGCGCGACTCGCGCCGGCAGCCCACTCCGTTTCGTGACCGGACCCGTGCTCGAAGCCGCCTGGCGTCTGATCCCGCTGCGCTGGCAGTATCAGTTTGTGTTCATCTTAGGCCTCGCGCGCCAGTCGCACGCCGTACCGACCTAGATAGAGCGCCAGCTCTTCGGTGAGCGGCGAGCCGTCGCGGCTGCGGGATTTCCCGCCCAGATCGAGCCAATCCACGCCGCGGGCGCGGAGCTTTTCACGCACCGTTTGCGGCAGCGCCGACTCGGCAAGCACGCAGTCGCCCCGGCGCAGCGCCGACTCCGGCACCGCCGTCGCTCCGCGGAGCCAGAGCAACCGGCCGCTCTTGCGCCCCACCCGATAGCGCCGGAATGGCGGCTCCTCCGTAATCGCGCCCCCGCCGCCGTGATACCGTACGAACTCGTCGAACTCCTTCATGAGCTGGGAGACGAGCGCCGCGCGCTGCTCGCCGTTCAATTGCTTGGGAAAATCGGGCGCCGAGCGAATGACCTTGGCGGGGGAGCCAACCGCGAGACTGGACGGCGGGATGTTTCCGGAGACGAGGGAGTTGGCGCCGATCACCGTGCCGTTGCCGATCGTCGTCCCGGGCATGACAAACACGCGCCACGGCAGCCACACACTCTTGCCGAGCGTGACCGGCTCATAATTCACCGGATAGCCATCCAGGGCGTTGAGCCACACGCCATGCGTGAAGATCAAGCAGTGGCCGCCAATCCCCGTGTCATCGCCGATTACGACCGGCTTGGTCGGATTGATGAACGCGAGCTGCAGAATGATGGTGCGGCTGCCAAGCTCAAAGCGCGACTCGGGAAGCTGCGGGCCGCCGACGTACACCTGCTCGCGAATCTTCGCGTCCTCGCCGATCCGGATCGTCTCGCAGGAGACGTAGCTCATCGTCCCGACGCTGGAGTGGCGTCCGATCGAGATGTTGCGGCCCTGCACGATGGCGAGCAGACCGATCTCGACATGATCGCCGAGGTCCACCGATTTCCCCACGACGATGCCGCCGAAACCGAAACGCACGCCTTTGCCGATGCGATAGCCGAGCAGCCAGC
>Ga0209238_1000658_pt1 | contig 12510 bp, 11 predicted proteins | sample GraSoi013_1_20cm_FD_185823 | JGI IMG/M metagenome (GOLD analysis project Ga0209238, IMG submission 185823) | Grasslands soil microbial communities from the Angelo Coastal Reserve, California, USA - Sample 10_02_2013_1_20cm (SPAdes) (version 2) | ecosystem: Environmental > Terrestrial > Soil >...
GCAGAGTTTTGCTGCAAAATCAGCTGGCAAACGGCTCATCGTGCTAGTTGCCGGTGTCACCATGAATGTATTGTTAGCAATGGTATTATTCACCTTTGCCTTTGGTTTCGGCGAACCAAATCTCGTTCCACAGATCGGCAAGGTCGTTCCGGGTTCTCCCGCTGCGATCGCCGGTATACGTCCTGGTGATACCATCGTCTCAGCTAATAATCAACCTGTCAAATTTTTCTCCGATCTCCAGTCCATTGTAAATACCGAACTTCAGGCCGACAAGAATCAACACGCGACAGTGCCGGTCACCTTGCAGATCCGGCGCCTTGGTTCGGCAGTACTCATCTCGACGACGGTGAATGTTCGCGAGCATCCACCGGCAGGTCAGGGGCCTATGGGGATCGAGGCAGGTGGAAAGGTTGTCTTTGACAGTATACCGGTCTGGCAAGCTCCTCTTAGAGGAGTACAATACACCTTCCAGATAACGACAGACTTCCTGCGGGCTATTGGACAGATGATTACAGGTGCTCTCCCGTTTCAAGTCGCAGGACCTGTAGGTATAGTAAGAATCACAGGGGAAGTTGCTCAAAGCGTCCCTAGTGAGGGCTGGTGGCCTATACTTAGCTTGACGGCGGTATTAAGCCTGAACCTGGCAATTATCAACATATTGCCTTTCCCCGCTTTGGATGGCGGCCGCGTCGTACTTGTGTTGATTGAAGTTCTACGCGGTGGCAAGCGGCTGAGACCGGAAGTCGAAGGCATGATTAATTTTGCTGGTATGCTGATGCTGCTTACCTTGATGGTTGTGATCACATTTTTTGATGTTAGGAATTTGCTGCCTTAGCGAAGCAAATCAATGGAGTAGTAGAGTTATGCGACGGAAATCCCGGCAAATTCATGTAGGCAATGTAGCTATAGGGGGCGATGCGCCCATCGCGGTTCAATCCATGACAACTACCTACACGCGCGATGTAGAAAGCACAGTGGCACAGATCCATCGCCTTGAAGATGTTGGCTGTGAAATCGCGCGAGTAGCTGTGCCTGAGAAAGAGGATGCCCTCGCTATTGGCGAGATCAAAAAGCGAATCCACATCCCGCTGGTGGCCGATATTCACTATAAACACTCGTTGGCTTTGGAAGCCATACGTCAAGGCATAGATTGTGTCCGTATTAATCCAGGTAATCTGATTAACGGCCGTAAGTCGCTTGAACAGATTGTGGCCGCGTGTAAAGAACGAGGCATCGCTATGCGCATCGGCGTCAACTCAGGTTCGATTGACGCTCTCGATCAGCGAGGGCAAATGCAGCGTATACAGGTCCGTCTGCGCGATGATGGTGTGTTGGAGCGTACCGATCCGACCGAGGCTCGACGTATAGAGCGTGAGCACCTGGCAGAGCGTATGGTCACCAAGGCCCTGGAGTATATTAGCTGGTGCGAGGAACTGGATTTTCACGAGATCAAAGTCTCGCTAAAATCCTCCACCGTACTTACCGCAGTAGAAGCCTATCGCCGCTTCGCACAACGCTCAGATTATCCCTTACATCTTGGCATTACGGAAGCTGGAACTCTCATTACAGGTTCGGTAAAATCATCTGTTGGTCTGGGGTTGTTACTCGCCGATGGCATTGGTGATACTATACGAGTTAGCCTGAGCGCAGAACCAGAAGAGGAGATACCGGTGGCATACGAGATCTTACGATCTCTCGAACTACGTAATCGTGGTGTCACGTTTGTCTCCTGCCCCTCGTGTGGACGCGTCGAGATCGATGTCATCCAGGTTGCCAATGAAGTAGAGAAGCGGCTTTCCAAAGTCCAGACTCCCATTCATGTCGCAGTCATGGGCTGTGTCGTCAATGGCCCCGGAGAATCGCGGGATGCCGATGTAGGCCTGGCTGGCGGCAAAGGTCGAGGGGTAATCTTCCGCAAAGGTGAAGTGATAAAGACCGTTCCTGAAGACCAGTTCCTGGATGCTGTTTTGAAAGAAGTGGCGAGCCTGTTGCCTGAACGCGAAGCAAAGCTGGTATATCCAGAGGGCGGAATCCAGGAAACTGCTGGCCACCATCGCACACGCACAGAAGGTATGGGACTTCCCATCCTGAAATCCTAGCTACGCGACAAACACCGCGCACAACTACAATAGAAAAGCGACTTCACAGGAAGCCGCTTTTCTTAGTGGGCGATACAGAACTCGAATCTGTGACCTCTACGATGTCAACGTAGCGCTCTAACCAACTGAGCTAATCGCCCCTGAACAGGAACAATCATAGCATCGGGCTTAAAAGTTGTCAAGCTTTTGGGAATTGAAAATGAGAGATTCAATGCAAGATTCGTTGCTACACATCTTGCATGTATTTAGATGCGATGTTATACTTTGTCAGGGCGAAAAGTTCCTAAGCGCATCACTTCCATCGGGGTCGGGAATATTTTAGCTAAAGAACACGTAGAGGGGAGCTTCCTCAATGCCTCCTTTAACCTTCTGGCAGGCCATAAGCATAAGAAGGTATATTTCCGGAAGCATGAATAGGCGTTTTCTCGCCAAGCTCTTGGGAGTAATACTTCTCATTCTTTTAATTTCTATCGAAGTCGGACCCCTATTGGGGCATTCCGTTTATGCGGAGATCACTCCACTTAATCACACTAGTCCAGGCGTCGATGAAACATGTCGCCAAATATCGTTTTCTCCCGATAACAATCCCTTTGGCTTATGTCCAGGCCCGTATCCACAAGGTGGTAACTGTGTGTGGTGGGGCTGGGAGATGTGGCATCTTCTTGGCTATGATCTACCTCGCAACTGGGGGAATGCAGCCGATTGGATTGCAGATGCTGAACGTACTGGCCTCCCCATGGGAACAACTCCGCGCGTAGGTTCCATTGCAGTCTTTCCTGTTGGAGACGGCGTTTGGGCTTTCACTTCTGTAGGCCATGTCGCCTTTGTAACCTCAGTGAGTGGTGATGGCAGTACCTTCAATGTGACGTATCAAAACTATGGTGATCCCACTCCGATGCACGTCGGTACGGGCTATCCTGTCTCGGTCATCAATCAACCGCGCTACCAGCATAACAACCTGCGCTTCATCTACTTCCCCAGGCCAATTGATCCACGTCTCTTCGCGCGCCTGCCAGGCGTCGATGGCAACGCTGTTGCAGGAGTCGCGAATGCAAATAACCTCTTGGCGCATTCTTTCTCAAGTTCATCATCGTCTGGCGGATCATCGACGAACACATCATCGACGAACACATCATCGACGAGCGTACAAAATCAGCTCACTTTAGGCTTATTCCCTTCTTCGACTGACCAGGAGTTCAATGCAGACTTTGCCGGCAATGGCTTGAGCGACCTTCTGCTCTATAACCGTGTAAAAGGGACGTTGAGTGTCCTCAGTTTCACCAATCAGCTGAGGCGTTTAGAAAAAGAGCATCTGCCAACTGATGCCATCAACGATATCGCTGCAGAGAACAATGCTTTGTCCCCTCAGCTTACTAGCCTTTCCGATGCCACTACTCCCGCAAATGGTTGGGGGCAATCGCTTGATATCCATATAGGTGATTTCGCGGGTACAGGACGATCTGATATCCTTCTCTACGATCGTGTCACCGGTACATTGCAATTGATTAGCCTCACTCCGCAACTCGCAATCCAGAAGCATGTGATTCTACCGGGTTGGGGAACTGGGTGGGAATTGTATGTAGCTCGCCTGGATGGTCATCGCAGCACCGTCTTTATGTATAACCGATTGGTAAACTCGGTGCCCATTATGCCTACAACTCCCACTCCCAGTGCAACTGCGGTGGTAGCCAATCCACAAAATCCGATTTCAGGTACAACACCGGTTTCCACACCCCCTCCAGCATCAACGTCCGGTCCATCACCTACGTCGACGCCGAGCCCGACGCCAAGCCCGACACCGAAACCGAAACCGAGCCCGACGCCAAGTCCAACACCGAAACCGAGTCCGACGCCAAGTCCAACGCCGAAACCGAAACCGAGCCCAACGCCAAGTCCGACGGCGAGCCCGACACCGAAACCGAGCCCAACGCCAAGTCCGACGCCGAAACTTACCTGTGCTACGAGCGTAGCAACAGTTGTGTCCCCGGGAAATTCAACAACGTGCCCCAGTCCAACACCTGGGCAGAAACCGAAAGCGGCAAAGACTCGTGTGACAAAGACAGCGCTAATTCTTCTACACGGTGCCAATCAGGGCTTACCGATAGATAATGATTTGAGCAGTTCGGTCAGCAGCCCCACTGAGCAAGTTGTCGTATCCAATGTAAATGTAGTCAACTTCGATCAAAACTTTAAGGTCCTCCATTTTCAACAATATACTCTCTTGGATAACTCATGGGAGGTGTATACCGGTAGTTTTGTAAGCCGCAGTCAGGACGCGCTCTTTCTTTATGATCGCATGCTTGGTGAGGCACGCCTATTAAGCTTTGATGCCAAGTTGCATATTTCACATTATCAAGCGATCCATAATCTTGACGCGAACTGGGAGGTACATAGTGGAGATTTCATAGGGTCTGGACGTTCACAGGTGCTGCTATATGATCCTAGCAGCGGGGATGCACAGATAGAAATCTTGAAGAGTGACCTATCGCTATCAAGTCAAAAGAGTTTCTCTGGTTGGGGTGCAAATCAAGCGCTCTACGTTGGTCACTTTGGCACGCCAACATTGAATGTGATGCTCTATGATCCACAGACATTACAGAGTACGTTTATTGCCTTTGATGCTTCTCTCATAGTAAAGCATCAAATTACTATGCCCGCCTGGGATAATCGCTGGCAGGTACTCATAGGCGCTTTCCTGGATCGTTCTCGCTGCTTAGCTGCCCATAATTGTTCAACTGGTGATGATATCCTGGTATTGAATCGCCAGACAGGACAAATGCAGCAATTTGTCTTTTCCTTTGGTACTCAATATCGGGTCATCGATAATCGTTCTCAAGGATACGTACGGACTGGGGCAGCATCAACGCCCAGCTTAACTCCTTTAGACGCATCGAACTTCAGTCTTTTGACTACACTGAGTACGACGATCAGGGGTGAGGAATTGTACTGATAGTTTGTCCTCTAACTTGCTCATTTTTGATCGTCACAAAGTACTTCAGCCATGGTACAATGGCAGCTATGCATAACATATTTTTAATTGGACTTCCTGGTAGCGGGAAGAGTACCATCGGTCGTATCCTGGCGCAGCGGCTGAACAAACCTTTCTTTGATATCGATGTACTCATTGAGCGCGAGTGTGGTGAGCATATCTCCACTATTTTCGAGCACTTCGGTGAACAATATTTTCGCTCGTGTGAGAGCCGCCTGCTCGCCCAGGTCGCTCAATCTGAGGGGAATGCCGTTGTTGCGACTGGTGGGGGTGTCGTCACGAAAGCGGAGAATCGTTCGCTCATTCGCACTCGTGGTGTTTCAGTCTATTTGATGGTTGATCCCCAGACCGCGCTTGACCGCTTGAACAGGCAGCACCACGAAAAGCAAGCGCAGGGGGAAGTTCCTGAGATTCGCCCTCTATTAATTGGTTCCGATCCTTTGAAATCTCTGCGAACGTTGTTGCAAGATCGTTCAATATGGTATGAGGATGCTCATTTTACCTGCTCGACACTGAACAAATCCGCCCAACGAGTTGCCCAGGAAATCATCGCAATGTTTATCAGTTCAGGTGAGCTTGTCGGGGAACCTCCTATCCTTGATGTACAGCGCATTCACGTAGACAAGGGGTATAATGCAGTAGTGGAATGGGGTGGCCTGGGCAGGCTTCCACTGCATCTTAAGAAGCTTAACTTACCTCCGAGAGTATTTCTTATAACTGATAGTCACATTCACAAACTCTATGCATCCATGATCATGGGAACACTCTCCAGTGCTGGCTTCGAACCTCAATTGTATACAGTACCGGCTGGAGAGGTGAGTAAATCACAGGAACAGCTCAGTGCACTTTATGATTGGCTAATAAAACAGCGTGCTGAACGCGGCGAGGCAATTATTGCACTCGGCGGTGGTATGGTGGGTGACGTGGTTGGCTATGCAGCTGCTACATACCTGCGTGGTGTCCCTCTGGTACAGGTGCCAACTTCTTTACTTGCCCAGGTCGATTCCGCAATTGGTGGCAAAACAGGCATCAATCATGTTATGGGGAAGAATCTCATTGGCACCTTTTATCATCCACGGCTAGTACTGGTCGATCCCGCAACACTCTTGACGCTACCTATTCGGGAACGCACCGAGGGCTGGGCAGAAGTTGTAAAGTATGGTATCATACTCGATACGGAATTGTTCGCCCGGCTTGAGGAATATGCTGACACCTTACGAGAGTTTACCAATCCCCCGGCTACGCTACTTTGTCAGATTGTTATGAACTGTATCGCCTTGAAAGCAGCGATAATAGAGGAGGACGAGCGCGAACAAGGGCGGAGGACTATTCTTAACTACGGCCACACCGTCGCACACGCTCTGGAGAATGTAGCGGGTTATGGTGAATTCTTACATGGGGAAGCGGTATCATTAGGTATGGTAGTGGCAGGTAGTATCGCTCAGCAAGCTGGTTTATTTCCCGAAGCGGAGCTGGTGCGACAGAATAAGCTGCTCGAAGCATTAGGCTTACCAACATCTTATGCCGGGTCAGTACACGTAAAGGATATCCTCTCTGCTATTCAATTGGATAAGAAAGTGGCGGGTAAGCAGGTACGGTGGGTTCTACCAAAGCAAATGGGAGACGTTACAGTTACACCGGTGCCCAATGAACTGGTTGAGAGCGTAATAACAGCATTCTTCGCAGAGAAAAGGCCTTAACTCGATGTTAAATATATTGGTCGTCAATGGTCCAAATCTCAATACTTTGGGGACCCGTGAACCCGCTATTTATGGAATGGTGACCCTCCCGCAAATTTGTTCGATGCTGCAAAAACGAGGAGAGGAGTTGGAAGCAACAGTGCATTGTTTCCAATCGAATCACGAGGGCGCTCTCATTGATTATCTACAGGAACACGAAGGTAGTGCAGATGGTATTATCATCAATGCCGGTGCGTTGACACACTACTCAATTGCATTGCGCGATGCCCTGGCGATGGTGAAACCTTCTATCATCGAGGTACATCTCAGTAATATTTATGCCCGTGAGCCATTTCGACATCAATCGCTGATCGCGTCGGTCTGTCGAGGACATATCGTTGGGCTGGGCTGGCGTGGATATCTCCTGGCATTGGAGGCACTGGTTGAACTGGTGCGCGAACAGGTCAAAGAAGGAAACGTATGAGTCAAGAAGCAATGAATCAGCTGCGTGCATGGATGGCCGAACAAGGGCTAGATGCATATATGGTGACACAGCCACAGAATCGCTCCTATTTAAGTGGATGGCTTAATGATGACGTGGAAGGTGCCGGTCTATTACTAGTGGGACGACAACAACAAATATTGTTCACAAATCCGCTCTATAAAGAAGTGGTCGAGAACGAGGCGCAAGGTTGGCAGGTGAACGTTCCCCCTTCTCGCGAATATTGGGCTGCGATTGCCACATCAGCTCAGGAGCATGGCTGGCAAAACATTGGGTTCGAATCAGCGGCGCTCACGTTTGCCGAGTATGAAAAGCTTCGTCGTAGCGGCGAAAGTATTTTTACGCTTCATCCTTTTGAGGATAGCTCTATAGAGAAGCTGCGCCAGGTAAAGCAACCACATGAAATAGAGCTGCTGAAACGTGCTATTGCTATCACAGATGAGACATTTACGCATCTTTGTAGTTGGATTCAGCCTGGCATGACAGAGAAGGAGATACAGTGGGAGATCTTGCGCTACATGATATCACAAGGTGCAGATGGTCTCTCATTTGATTCGATCGTCGCTTCTGGACCGCACGGTTCAATGCCGCATGCACATCCCAGTGAGCGGCGTGTTCAACGTGGTGAGCTCATTACTATTGATATGGGCGCTCGTTACAAAGGATATTGCGCGGATATGACCCGTACCATCTGTCTTGGAGAGCCATCTGAAGCGCGTATGCAAGAGATATACGATGCCGTTCTTAATGCGATGAAAACATGCGAGGCTGGCCTCTATGCAGGAATTGCTGGTAATGCTGCCGATGCTTTAGCCCGCAATGCATTGAATGTTGCCGGGCTATCAGAATACTTTGTTCACAGTACAGGGCATGGTGTAGGGTTGCAAACACACGAAGGTCCCAATCTCTCTCCTCGGTCGCCAGATACCATGGTTTTACCAGCAGGAACTGTCGTTACCGTCGAACCAGGGGTCTATATTCCTGGCTGGAGTGGTGTGCGTATCGAAGATTGTGTCCTGGTAAAAGAAAATGGCGTTGAGGTATTAACCCAGTCACCAACCGAACTTGTATTACAACGCTGATGCCACTGCCGTAATGTGTTGAGCTAACCTACAAGGAGCTATACTCTATGATATCCACGGGTGACCTGAAGAAAGGTGTAACCATCGAATTTGAAGGGCAGATGTGCAGCGTACTGGATTGGCAGCATGTAAAAATGGGGCGCGGCGGTGCGATAGTGCGCATGAAACTGCGTAACCTGCGCACCGGCTCCACCTTTGATCGTACCTGTGATGCAGGTGAAAAGTTTAAACGTGTCTATCTCGATCGTAGTACAGTGACCTACCAGTATCAGGATGACGATCAATATCATTTCATGGATACCAGTACATATGATGACGTTGTGCTGACTGCACAGCAACTTGGTGATGCGAAAAACTTCCTGATTGATAACCTGGAACTTGATCTCATCACATATGAGGAAGAACCAATTTCCGTCGAGCCACCTGAAAAGGTTGTCATGCAGGTGACCTATACCGAGCCCGGTTTCAAAGGTGATACTGCTACAGGCGGTACCAAGCCTGCCACTACCGAGACCGGGTTTGTTGTGCAGGTGCCACTTTTCATTTCAAATGGTGATTTGATACGTGTCAACACAACGTCTGGTACATATGTAGAGCGAGCGTAGGATTGTTAAAGTGAACATGTACGAACTGATCGCGGCAGGTGGGACAACGTTTTCCCCTCTATTCTAACTGTTTTGATCATCTTCCGATTGCGGCATTGTTCGTCTTCACTATTATGCTCCCGCCAGGAGAGAGTAGTATGGATGGAAAACAGGGTACCCACCGAGCGGGACGCCGAATATCCCCCTCCATTGGAGAAAATGATAAAGGGCAGCTTGACAGCGAGGCAAGCGAAACTGCCACTGTTATCAGCGTTGAGCTTTTGCAGCGCCTGGTGCAATTGCTCGACCAAAGTGACGTTTCCGAATTGGAGTTCAGGCAAGCTGAAGAAGGGACGCACCTGGTGTTGCGCAAGATAAAGCTTGATGAACACAATGGGCAACTTCAGGGAGTTGTCATGAAGCCCCAGGTTGAAGTACCTTCCACGGATGCTCAATTGACTGTTTCTACCACTGCATCTGCAGAAACGAAGCACTACATCTCCTCTCACCTGGTAGGTATCTTTCACGTTTGGGCCAAACCCAGAGGAGGAACCCTGGTAGCGGTGGGTGATCATGTGAAGGAGGGGCAACTCGTGGCAACGATCGAATCACTGAACGTCATCAATGATGTGGAGTCACCAGTCGCTGGACGTGTCGTTGAAATCTTGACGCAGGAAGGACAGCCAGTAGAGTATGGGCAAAAACTCATGGTTATCGATAGCTCAACCGAGGGAGAGGGAATCTGATGTACTATTTAGATGCTCCAACGGTGTTGAGCGTTGCTCAATTATCTCGCTATCTAAAAGAACTGTTGGAAGTGGATGATGTCTTACAGAATATCTGGGTTCAGGGTGAAATCTCAGGATGCAAGACCTACTCCTCCGGCCATTGTTATTTCACTCTCAAGGACGCTGAGGCACAATTGCATTGTGTCTTCTTTAAGAACGCCCGTTTACGTTCATCGGCGCCCGTCCTTCGTGATGGTATAGCCATTACCGCTAACGGGCGTATTTCATACTATGAGCGAGATGGCAAACTTCAACTGTACGTTGAATGTGTTGAGTTGATAGGGGAGGGAGCACTTTTCCTCCGCTTTGAGCAACTCAAGGCGCGCTTAGCTGCGGAGGGTCTCTTCGATGAGAATCGCAAGCGCCCGTTGCCGGAACAACCCGCTGTCGTTGGCATTGTTACCTCACCTCAGGCAGCGGCACTGAGAGACATGCTACGTGTTCTTCATGCGCGTTATCCTTTAGCAGAAGTACTTCTGGCTCCGACATTGGTGCAGGGAAGTGAAGCTCCCGCCTCTATCTCTGCCGCCCTTGACCTTCTTAATGAGCATGGTGAGGCAGAAGTAATTATACTTGGACGTGGAGGTGGCTCCATTGAAGAGTTGTGGGCCTTCAACGAGGAGATCGTAGCACGAGCTATTGCCCGTTCTCGCATCCCTGTCATCAGTGGCGTCGGCCACGAAACAGATTTCACCATTGCAGATTTTGTCGCGGATTATCGAGCATCCACTCCCACAGCGGCGGCTTCCAAGGCGGTGCCTGACATCACTGAACGGCAAATTGATATCCAGGCAAAACAATTGGAATTAACTGAATTGATGGAAGAATGTTTTGGAGATATGGCCGAGAAACTGGAGCGTATTCAGCATGACCTGCAAAGAGCCAGTCCCAGTAGCCTGCTGGATAGGCGCCGTCAACAGCTTGACGATACCTCTGCACTTTTACAGACAAGCTTACAGCACATACTCACATTACGTAGCGAACGCTTGAGTGGTATGGCTTTGCGGTTGCATACTCTCAGCCCTTTGATAACCATCGCGCGTGGCTATGCCGTAGTACGTCGTGATATTGACTCAACAATAGTTACCAGTATAAAGCAAACGCGGCCTGGCGAAAGTTTAACAATTCAGGTTACTGATGGCAGTATTCCAGTTGAAGTACGTAGAATCTGAAGAACTAACAATGACGCGGAGGAGCAACTGTACGAACTCGGACGCAACCTCCTTAAATGGTCGCATGGATGGTGAATGATGGAATCATTAACTTTTGAAGAAGCTTATGCACAACTCGAAGCTGCTGTAACAGCTTTGCAAGATGGACAGATGCCGCTTGAACGCGCCCTGCAATATTACGAAGAGGGTATGAAACTGGCACAATACTGCAATGAATTGCTTCAGAAGGCGGAACTGCGCGTGCAACAACTGAGCGTTGATAACCAGGGCGCGATCATCTCACAGCCACTGGAATTGCCATAGAGGAGACAAAACAGAACAGACGATGGGTACTTCTCTGCTTGATAATCGTGTCCTGATAGCAGCTCTTTTAGCATGGGCAGTTGCGCAGGTCGGTAAAACCCTCTACGAGTTTATTCGTCAACGTAAACTTATATTTAGTCGGCTCGTCTCTTCGGGTGGCATGCCAAGTTCGCATTCGGCGTTAGTGACGGGACTTGCCACTGCAACAGGACGTGTTTCTGGACTTAGCTCAGCGTCCTTTGCTATTGCTGTTGTCCTGGCCGCTATTGTGATGTATGATGCTGCCGGGGTACGCCGGGCGGTAAGTATCCAGGCGCGTATTCTCAATCAGATGATTGATGAAGCATTTCAGGGACAACCTTTTGCTGAAAAACGTCTGCGTGAATTGATCGGTCATACCCCTGTCCAGGTGATAGTTGGCGGTATCCTGGGCATTCTAATCGGCCTCCTCGCGACCCTCTAGCTGCTACACGGAATTGCCGAGTATCGTACCTCTCGCTGGAAATCTCTTATTTATGATGATTTGAGCATTTGCAAACTAACTGTTTAGTGGTCTTACGGTCATGGGCGTTCTTTGGATGACACAGCCATGGTCGGTTATGAAGAAGCTGCTTGTGCAGTCCTTCTCTCTCTCTATAAAGCCCCATGATTCCAACCGCCATTGACATAAGCTTCAATTGCTTCTACACTCTCATTGAGCAGATGTACATTCATCCTGGTAAGCGCAAGGTGTGGTCACCACATGAACAAGGAGCCGAACGTGGATGCAATCATTGGAAGATATCGGTTACGCATGGAGGACACAGGTCTCATTCTCAGACACATGTCAGGGATCACTTTTGACATGACGCCAGATGAAGCATTGGGTCTCCTGAATTTCCTCAGTGCGTACCGTGAGAACCTGACCTCCTTCGTGGAACTTGAGACGAACCCTGACTTAAAGAGCATTATCGTGGAGAAAGCCGATAAGAAAGACGAGCAATCTTGATCTTCTGACAGGGTGTGATGTAGGACACCACATCTTTACAATTGAATCTTGGCGATATGAGTGAAACAGAACTGAGCGCTGGCGCTGGCGAGTAATCGCTGTACGTCATTGCACTGGACGCCTTTTTAATCCTTGTGATATGCTTGTAAGAAGCCAACCAGAAAAACAAGCATATCACAAGGATATTTGATGCCTTTCTCATCCGGAAAACTGTTTGCTCTACTGCCTACCGTGGGAACTCTTGCGGCGGCAGGAGGCGCAGCTGCTCTGGCGATACAGATTTATCGTCGACCCGTCGAAACGGCGGTTTTTGTTTCCCGCGCC
>Ga0209238_1000659_pt1 | contig 12507 bp, 15 predicted proteins | sample GraSoi013_1_20cm_FD_185823 | JGI IMG/M metagenome (GOLD analysis project Ga0209238, IMG submission 185823) | Grasslands soil microbial communities from the Angelo Coastal Reserve, California, USA - Sample 10_02_2013_1_20cm (SPAdes) (version 2) | ecosystem: Environmental > Terrestrial > Soil >...
GATGCAGATCAGGGAAACGCCGGTATGTTCCACGCGGTGGACGTTTCAGGTTGTTCACTATGATCAACCGCAAACTTCTCATCGCCACCGCGATCCTCTTCTCTGCGGTCACCGCCGCCTGCTCGGACATGACGGCCCCCAAGAACGACCCGGGGGTTTTGACAGCAGTGGCCAGGGGCGCCACCGTGGTGGCGACCATCCACGGGGGTGGCACGGCGGAGATGCAACCCCGAGGACTCGCAGCAGGGAGAACCGCGTTCGGGATGGAGGTCACGCTCCTAGCCGACGGCTCAGCCACGGGGCACTTCGACTGCGTTGACCAGCACGGCGACAACCTTCCGGGCAACATCTTCGGCGAGGTTACTAGCTGGCGCATGGAAGGCCAGCTCGTGGTCCTGAACGTCACCGGGAAACTCGTCCGTTTTCCACGTCCTGGCGTGACAGGTGGCCATCCTGTGCCTGTATCGTTTACCGTGAAGATTCAGCAGTTCGGGGGCGCAGGGGTGGGTCATTGGACGTTGGAGGTCGGTGGGAGACTCTTCTGCATCGAGCTCCTGACCAGCGGGCAGCTCGTCTACCGCCCCGAGTGAAGGAGCCCGGGTGGACCTTTGTAGTCAAGCGAAGCGCAGGCAGACGGGGCTCGGTAGCGCGAGCCGCTGGCGCGTCGGTGTCAGCCTGCCGTTGTCTTGATCTCGGCCGAACACGACGACGGAGTCGGAGCGCTGATTGGCGACGAGCAGCCACCGCCCGCTCGGATCGAGGCTGAAGTTGCGCGGCCAATCGCCCTCGGTGGAGACCACCTGTTCGAGCGCGAGCGCGCCGCTCCCGGTTGATTCCGCCACGGAGAACACCGCGATGCTGTTGTGGCCGCGGTTCGACACGTACAACCTGCGGCCGTTTGGTGCGACGTGGATGTCGGCCGGGTAATTCGTGCCGGTCCACCCAGCCGGGAGGGTCGAACGTGTGTCCACGGGGGACAGCGTGCGGCGCTCCGGGTCGAAGCGCAGCGTGGCCACCGTGGAATCGAGCTCATTGGCAACGAACACCAGCGGCAGCGTTGGGTGGAACGCGATGTGCCGCGGGCCCGCGCCGGGGCGCATCACCGCATCGCCTTCCTCTATATGGCGCAGCGATCTACCCTCGAGATCGAGACGGTAGACGAACACGCGGTCGGCGCCGAGGTCCGCCGCGAGCGCGAAGCGGTTGGAGGGGTCGGGAAGGATGCAGTGGGCGTGCGGCGCTTCCTGACGCTCGGCGTTCGGTCCTGTTCCCGTGTGCTGAACCACGGACGCGGCCGGGGCGAGTGTATAATCCATCTGAATCGACAGTAGCGCGACGCTGCCCCCCGCGTAGTTGGCGACGAGTAGGGCGCGGCCGCTCCGGTCCACGCTCACGAAGCAGGGCGCGCCACCTCCTGACGGCTGCTCGTTCAGTCGGGTGAGCATGCCGGTGCCTGTGTCAATCGCAAACGCGCTCACCGCGCCCTGGGCGGTCTCGTTGACGGCGTAGAGCACGCGCCCGTTCGGGTGGATGGCGAGGAAGGACGGGTTCGGCCCGGCGTCCATTGAGCCGACTTGCAGCAGTTCCCCGGAACTTCGGTCCATGCGCACGAGATAGATGCTTGCGGTATACGTCCCAACGAAGAGAACATCGGGATCCGTCGGCGCCTGGGTCATCGTGGTGCCTCCGCCCGTACAGCCTTTCCGGGCGCGAAGCCCTCGACCGCCTGTCCGTTGGCGACCACTGACACCCCGTTCACGATCACGTGCTGAATGCCAACGGGCGAGAGCGCCGGCTCCCGGTAGGTCGAGCGATCGAGCACTTTGGTTGCGTCGAAGATCGTAATGTCCGCGTCCGCGCCGACCCGCAGCCGTCCCTTCTGCCGCATCGCCGGCACGCGCGCTTCGAGTCGTTGTGCCGGCATGAGCGTCATCTTGCGGATGGCGTTCATCAACGACAGGGTGTCGGTAGGTAGGGGCGCAGCATGCTGCGCCCCTACATTTGCCTGCGCTTCCCGCACGTAGCGGCCGAGCACCCGTGCGAACGTGCCGGTGGTCCGCGGATGGCCCGTGCCGTCCTGCCAGTATGCGTCGCTCGCAATGATGGTGAGTGGGCTGGTGATCGCCACGGCGACCATCGGCTCCGTGTTCGTGTGAACTACGACGGGACCGCCGATCCGGCTATAGCGCGCGAAGCTCTCGCGATTCAGCCGCTCGCCCGTACGCGCCCACTCCAGCTCGGCGAGGCGCTCGTCGGGAGCGGTCTTGTAGACGTCCTGGATGGTAGCGGACTGAATCTCCGTCATTCCGGCGTCATACGGATACGCCTCCGTTGTCACGTCGCGTCCGTGCGCCCGCGCCTCTCCGATCATCTCGAGCATCACGGGCGTCTCGGCAAGACCGGCACTGTTGATGTGGACCACATGCAATGGAGCATGGGCTTCGGCGGCGAGCGCAAGCGCTTCCTTGAGTCCGGCGACGCCCGGGCGAATGTGCACGTGTATCGGAGTCTTCGTTCTCGCGGCGACGCGGAACACGGCGAGCAGCTCATCGCGCGTCGCGGCCGGCGTGTACGGAAACCCGGCACCGATGTCGACAGCGCCCTCGCGGAGACCGATCTCGATGCGTTGCGCGATGTCAGCGATCTGTGCCGGCGACGCCGCGCGATAGGCGCCGTCGCTCACCGGCATCCGGGTACCGGAGTCGTGCATCACCGCCATCCGGACTTTGATGTGGCCGATCGAGACGCCGTAGTTGATGCGCTCGCCGGCGCTTCGTTCACGGTACCAGGCAGCGACGTCCGCCGTGCCCAGTTCGAGCTCGAGCGCTGTCGTCACGCCGTCCAGCGCGTAGAACCGATAGGTCTCAGGCGTCTGTCCGTGCGCGTGCAGGTCGATGAAGCCGGGGGCGACGACCAGCCCGCGCGCGTCTACCGTGTCCCGGCCGCGTATGGCGTTCGTCGTGATGACGGCGATCCGTCCGCCCGTGATTCCGATGTTGCGGACCGCATCGAGCTGGGAGGCCGGATCCATCACGTGTCCGCCGAGGATCACGCGGTCGTAGACCGGCGGCGTGCCGAGCTGCAGGACGAGTAGTAGTGCTATGACCATGGCGTGACATCCTACCTCTTTTTTCAAAGACGCGCGCATACTGAGGACGTCCTGACCGCAGCGAAGGATCTGCTTTTGCCGTAGTTTCCTCTCGCCTTCTCGGGAGGACGCGCGATGCGGTCGATCAAAGGGCCGGCCATTTTCCTGGCGCAGTTCGCAGGCGATGCGCCGCCGTTCAACAACCTGAAGGCCATCGCCGGCTGGGCCGCGGGGCTCGGCTTCAAGGGCGTGCAGATCCCCAGCTGGGATCGCCGCCTGTTCGACCTCGCCACAGCGGCCGAAAGCCAGACCTACTGTGACGAGGTGAAAGGCACCCTGGCCGAACGCGGGCTCCAGGTCACCGAGCTCTCAACGCATCTGCAGGGCCAGCTGGTGGCCGTGCATCCCGCGTACGACGCCGCATTCGACGCGTTCGCGGCGCCCGAAGTCCGCGGCAAACCGGCGGCGCGGACCGCCTGGGCGGTCGAGCAGGTGAAGCTGGCGGCGCGCGCGTCGCGCCGGCTCGGCGTGACCGAGCATGCGACCTTCTCGGGTGCCCTGGCATGGCCCTACTTCTATCCCTGGCCGCAGCGGCCGGCCGGTCTGGTCGAGACGGCCTTCGACGAGCTGGCGCGGCGCTGGCGCCCGATTCTCGACGTGTTCGACGAAAACGGGGTCAACGCCTGCTTCGAGATCCATCCCGGTGAGGACCTGCACGACGGGGTGACGTTCGAGATGTTCCTCGAGCGCGTCGGCGGACACGCGCGCTGCAACCTATTGTACGATCCCAGTCACTTCATGCTGCAGCAGCTCGACTATCTCGAGTACATCGACCTCTATCACGACCGCATCCGCATGTTTCACGTCAAGGATGCCGAGTTCAATCCGACCGGCCGCCAGGGCGTGTATGGCGGGTTCCAGTCGTGGGTCAATCGCGCCGGCCGGTTCCGTTCCCTGGGCGACGGTCAGGTGAACTTCAAGGCGATCTTCTCGAAGCTGGCGCAGTACGACTACCCCGGCTGGGCGGTGCTCGAGTGGGAGTGCTGCCTCAAGCACCCGGAGGACGGTGCCCGCGAAGGGGCGAAGTTCATCGCCGATCACATCATCCGGGTGACGGAACAGGCGTTCGACGATTTCGCCGGCGCCGGCACCGACCAGGCCGCGAATCGCCGGATGCTCGGCATCGCCTGACGATGGTCCAGCCGCTGAGGCTCGGCATGGTGGGCGGCGGGCGCGGCGCGTTCATCGGCGGCGTGCATCGGCTGTGCGCTCGCCTGGACGGGCAGTACGAGCTGGTCGCTGGCGCCCTCTCGTCCGATCCGCAACGCGCCAGGGAGTCTGGTGCCGATCTCGGCCTCGCGCCGGACCGCATCTACGCGAGTTTTGCCGAGATGGCGGCGGCCGAGGCGCAACGCTCCGACGGGATCGAGGTCGTGAGCATCGTCACGCCGAACGACAGCCACCACGCCATCGCCCGCGCCTTTCTCGATCGCGGTATCGATGTGATCTGCGACAAGCCGATGACCACCACGGTCGAGGACGCGCTCGACCTGGTGCAGACGGTGCGGCGCACCGGTCTCATCTTCGGAGTCACCCACAACTACACCGGCTACCCGATGGTGCGCCAGGCGCGCGAGATGACCTTTGCAGGCGAGCTGGGCACGATCCGCGTCGTGCAGGTCGAGTATGTGCAGGATTGGCTTACGACCAAGCTGGAAGACACGGGACAGAAGCAGGCCGCGTGGCGCGTCGATCCCGCGCGCGCGGGCGCCGGCGGCTGCCTCGGCGACATCGGCACGCACGCGTACAATCTCGCCGGCTTCGTCACGGGTCTCGCGGTGCGCGAGCTCGCCGCCGACCTGAGCCGGTTCGTGCCGGGCCGCAGGCTCGACGACAACGTGCACATGTTGCTGCGGTTCGAGAACGGGGCGCGCGGCATGCTGTGGGGGAGTCAGGTGGCGCCTGGCAATGAGAACGGGTTGCGGCTGCGCGTGTACGGCGAGAAAGCCGGCCTGGAGTGGAGCCAGGAGCACCCCAACCAGCTGCGCTTCGCTCCGGTGGGCCAACCGCCACGGGTGCTATCGCGTGGTGGTCCGAATCTCAGTCCCGCCGCGTCGCGCGGGACCCGCATTCCCTCAGGTCATCCGGAGGGCTATCTCGAAGCGTTCGCCAATCTGTATCGCGATCTGGCAGAGCAGATCCGGGCGCGTCGTGCGAAGCGCGCGCCCGATCTGGCGGCGCTGCTCGTGCCGACGGTGGAAGATGGCGCGCACGGCGTCAAGTTCATCCATGCGGCGGTTGAGTCGAATGCTAAGAATGGCGCGTGGGTGGATACGCAGCTGAAGCTGCGCTAGGAGCTGGGCCTCCGGCGCTCAGGAAGTCGCGAGGACTCCGCCGCCGCACGAGATAGCTATCGAGCAAAATGAATGCGGCCGCCAGCTCAGCGAGGACTATCAGAGTAAGGAAGAGCGCGGTCCCCGCCCGTCCTACGCCCCAGGCCGCAGCGGTCAGGAGCACCAGCTTCCACACCCGAAAGGCTATTGGGGCCAGGAGCGCCCACTGAGCCCAGTGCTGTCCCCAATACAACGCCGCGCATAGCACGAGCACCACCGCGAGCGGCAGCAGCCGCTCAAGCGTGGTAATCGGCCCAACAATGAACAGAAACGTGAAGCAGAGCGTCGCCTCCGCGAGAAGCAGGAGGGCGATTGCGGTCCTCACGTCGGTCCGCGTTGTGGCGACCAGCCTCGACGAGATCATCTTCCCCCCCTAATAGGGCGCGTCTGAACTGCAGGAAGCGATCTACGGTAATGATTCGCTCACGTGCAAGAAAGTGACGCGGCTCACGCAGTCTCGATTGCGCTCCTCGAGATGCGGGTCAGATTTGGTTTCCACCATGAACGTGGCTCGGAAATCGGGCCCAGATCGCATTGCTAGCCCCTTCTATCTCGGCGCCCAGAACGGATCCGCCGTCGGCACGAACGACACCGGCACCTCTTTTACGAAGGTGCCGAGCCAACGCGCAAACTCCTCCATGCCATCCTGCTCCGACCGCACGTGCCCCAGGATGATCAACGCCTTCTTCCGTCCCGCCGTCACCGCGTCGGCCACGTACTCCACCGTCTCCCACTCGTGCGCCTCACCGATGACCAACACTTCCACATTGTCCTGCTGCAAGAGTTGCCGATGCCGCGCGAAGCCGGCGGCGCCGGGCGACAGGCCGATCTGTGTGACCCGAAGGGCCGAGTCGCCGACGACGCGCAGCGTCGGCGCCGGCAGGCGGCGGCGAATCGTCAGGGCCAGCTCGGCCAGCGTCGTTTCAGGTACCCGGTAGAGCCACTCGCTCTCGCCGCGGTAGCGCTCCCAGCCGAGCACGCGCGCGAGATCGGTCGCCATCGGCTCGGGACGGCGCCGATGCCAGTGATCGTGCATGCGCACGACCACCAACCGATGCTCACGAATGAATGCGCGCTTGGCGGCGGTGACGGAATCGTGTTCGCCCTCGAGCACGTCGAGCTTGTCGAAGTGATCGTAGAACGTCGGCTCGTGTGTGATCACGAGGTTCGCGCCGCGCGCCGCGGCTCGCTGCAGCACGTCGAACGTCGCCATCATCGTCACCGCGATGCCGGTCACCGGTGTCGCCGGATCCCCATCCTTGAAGGTGTCCACCGTCGGCTCGGTCCACGGCACGCCGATGTTTTGCTTGATCCGCGCGACCACATCGCGCGCGGTGAGCGGCTGCTGGGCGCGGGGAGTGGTGGGTGCCGCGACAAACGCGAACACGACGAGCAACGCGGACAGACGCATGTCGGCCTCGGATCGAGTTCGTGAACAATCTACGAGCTATCGGGAGGAGTGTCCCGAGTGTACTCTGTCCTTGCTCGTCTGACTACTCACCACCCAGAGGAGGTCGTGTGCGATCCATTTTCGTCGGGGCCGTCGTTCTGGCATTGATCGCGTGTGGCGCGCGTGAAGTTCAGCGAGCCGACCCACGCCTGGCACGATTGCTCGCCGACCGTGAGGCCGTCTGGCGGGCGTGGTTCGAGAATGATCAGCGGCGGCTCGAGCAGCTGTTGCCGAGCGACGTAGTGGCGATCAGCAATGACACCACCTGGCAGGATCGCGCTGCCGTGCTCGCGTCGGCGCAAGCGTTCGCGCAGAGCGGCGCGAAACTGGTGCGCCTCGCCTTCCCGCGGACCGAGCAGCAGGTCTTTGGGGATGTCGCGGTCCTGTACTCCCGCTACGAGTTCGAGCTCGACAAGAACGGCAAGCGCTCGCTGCAGGCGGGCCGAGCCACGGAGGTGTTCGTGTGGCGCGACAGTCTGTGGCAGAACACCGGCTGGCATCTCGACTCGGGTCACTGAGCGGCGTCGCGGCCCTTTTCTCTTTTTTCAAGAGCGCCCCGGCATGTCATCCTGAGCGCCGCAGGCGCGAAGGACCTGCTTTTCGCACCCATCACGAAAGCAGGTCCTTCGCTACGCGCGCGTCCCGCGCGCTCGCTCAGGATGACAAGCTTGCTCGTTCTCGTGAGGAAAGAAGGGGGAAAGAAAGGGCCGGATCCTCTTCCTGCCTGACCACCTGGCTAGTGGTGTGCTCGTACCTGGGAGTGCACCCTTCGAGAGCACACACAACTCTCGAACCAAGGTGATCACGTGACTGACTCTCGCTCCAGCATCGCTGCACTCTCCGACCAGCTCGCCGACGCCGTCGCGGCGGCGGGCGCGTCAGTTGTGGCCGTTCACGCCCGGCCGCGCTTGCCCTCCACCGGCGTGCACTGGAAAGACGGCGTCGTCGTAACGACCGAAGGCACTGTGAAGCAGGAAGAAGACATCACCGTCTCGCTCCCGGATGGCAAGCGCATTCCCGCGACGTTTGCGGGGCGCGACCGCGGGACAGATCTCGCGGTGCTGCGCATTCCGCCTGGATCACTGCGCGTCGCCGAGCTCGGCGATCCTGCCGTGCTCCGTCCCGGCAATCTCGTTCTCGCACTGGGCCGTCTCGACGAGGGTGGCGCGCGCGCCGCATTCGGTGCGGTCAGCGCGACCGGCGGCAAATGGCGCGCCTGGAAAGGCGGCGAGATCGATCGCTGGCTGCAATCGGACCTCACGATCTACCCCGGTTTCGGCGGCGGCCCTCTAGTCGACTCGGGCGGACAAATTCATGGCATCAACTCCGGTGCGCTGAGTCGCCCACTGGCGACCACGATTCCCGTCGGAACGGTCAACCGCGTCGTGGCCCAGCTCCTCGAGCGCGGCTACGTCCCGCGCGGCTGGATCGGCGCCGCCATGCAACCGGTTCGGACCGATGAGGGTGGCGGCTTGTTGCTCGTGTCGATCGAGAAGGACACCCCAGCGGCGAAAGCAGGATTGCTCCTGGGCGATGTCATCGTGACGATCGACGGCAAGAGTCTCGAGAGCTTTGATCAGCTGCTCGATGTGCTGAGTGGCGATTCGGTCGGGAAAAAGGTCGGCCTCGACGTCGTGCGCGCCGGCAAACAGCGCAAGATCGAAGTGGTGATCGGCGAGCGGCCGCGCGGGCGCGGCCGGCGGTAGGCGTGCCGAGTGACCTGTTTCTCGGCGACGCGGCGGCGCGGCTGCGCGCCAGCGTGGTCGCGATCGTCGACGAGGCGCACGGCTCGGGTCGGGGCCGACGCGCCAGTCGCGGAGGCCACGGCGCCGGCTTTGCCTGGCGGGGCGGCGACCTGTTCGTCACGAGCGCGCACGTCGTCTCGACGCAGAAAGCCGTTGTGGTGACGCCCGACGGGCGCGCCGTCGAGGGCAGGGTGGTCGGCCGTGACGTGGACCGCGACATCGCGCTGCTCCACGCGCCCGAGGCTCGCGTACCGGCGGTCACGTGCGGCGATCCGTACGCGCTGCGGCCCGGCTCGCTCGTGTTTGCGGTCGGTCATCCGCTGGGTGTGAAGGACGCCGTGAGCGTCGGCGTGTTTCAGGCGGTGCGGGCGATCCCGCGAGGTTATGGAATGGCGGAACAGCGGCCGCGGCGTGGCAGGAACCCGTTCATTCCCTGGGTCCAGGCGGACGTGAGACTGGCGCCCGGGAACTCTGGCGGCCCGATTGCCGATGTAGAAGGCAATGTCATCGGTGTGGCGGCAATGATCGTCTCTGGGCTGGCGCTCGCAGTTCCGGCGCCCGATTTGGAACGGCTGCTTTCGAACTCGTAATGAAGCTGCGCGTGTACCTCGATCTCTCCAACGCCGTGACGCGCCGCCGTGTGGCCGCGTTGCTCCGGGCTGACGGGGAGGTCGCGCTCGTCGGGGCTGCCGAGGACGCCGACCTGGTGGTGAGCGAGCGCGTGGTCTCGACGGCTGCGCCAGGCGCGGTCGTGCAAGGGGGCGCGCTCACCGCTCGCGAGCTCGAGGTGCTGCGGCTCGTCGCCCGGGGCTTGAGCAACAAAGAAATCGCCGCGGACCTCGGCATTACCACGCACACGGTCAAATACCATCTCGCCGCTGTGCTCGAAAAACTCGGCGTCCGGTCGCGTACAGAAGCTGTGTCACTCGGCGTTCGCAAAGGCCTCGTGCCGCTCTGACCGTCTTTCGCCGGCCGACGTTGGCTGCGCGTGGTAATTGTCGAAGTACGCATGTCGGCGCTCCTGTAATTACCGGAGTCCTGTCACTTCATGCGCGACTAGTCGGTGGTGAGGACATTTCCCGGCCATCTTCACGAGATCAGCGACCGACCCGGCCTTCATCTTTCGCATCACCTTGCCGCGGTGGGCCTTCACCGTGATCTCGCTGACGCCGAGCTCGCCGCCGACCTGCTTGTTCAAACGGCCCGAGACGACGAGTGCCATGACCTCGCGCTCGCGCCGGCTGAGCGCGCCGTAACTCTCCCGCAGGGCCTGCGGTTCCGTCTCACGGCTGAGCGCGGCGGAGCTGCGCTCGATCGCAGTTCGGATCGCGTTCAGCAGCGCATCATCGCTGAACGGCTTTGTCAGGAACTCGGTGGCGCCCGCCTTCATCGCGCGAACGCTCATCGGGATGTCGCCATGACCGGTGCATGGCGACGGACCCAGATAGCGGGGTCGATCGGCTTCATGCCGCGCGGGCTGAGCGAGTTACAACCGCCCGTCTGGTGTGGCGCGAGCAGGATCTCGGCGCCCAGCAGCGCCGTGGCGCGGGCGTTCTCGATGATGTTGTTGTCGTAACAGATCAACACGCCCACGCGGCAACCGTGCGGCGTGTCGAAGACGGTGTAGCGGTTCCCGGCGCAAATGTTCTGATGCTCAAAGACGTGCAGCTTGCGGTGGACCGCCCACGCCCCATCCGGCATGGCGACGACATAGGCGTTGTAGACGCCGCCATCTGGCGCCCGCTCCAGCAACCCCGCGCCGATGGTCATCCCATGTTGCCGGGACAAGTCCAGGAGGTCTCGCGTCGACGGCCCGTCGGGGACGGGCTCGGCCAGTGCCTCGAATGCCGCGCGCGAGAGCTTGCGCACGTGCCAGTAGCCCGTGAGGCACATCTCCGGGAACGCAATCAGCTCCACGCGCGCGCCCCCCCGGGCGGCCTCCGTCACGAAGTGGCGGATGCGGCCGAAGTTGTACGCCTTGTCGCCCGCGGTGTGCTGAAATTGGACTGTCGCCACACGGATGTCGCGCATAGAGCGGACTCAGTGCGGCACGGACATGTCGGCGTATTTCCGGCCGTGGCGCCAATCGACGAGCTGGATCAAACTGGGGCAGGGGACGGGGTGGGGCGTGTTCTCGCACCGCTTGCCGTCGAAGGTATTGAATGCCCGCCAGCGGCCGAACCGAAACTCCGCGGCGCCATACGGATTCTCTTCACTGACCCCGTGGGGGTCGAGCCGCGTGCCGCGCGTGCGCCACCAAGGGCGCTGCATCCGGGTGAGGGAAACGTCGAAGCTGATGTCTCGTGTTGCCGGGGCGAACGCCAGATACACCACGCGGCCGTCGGCAGAGGCGACCACGTCGAGTCGGCCGGGAGGCGTTACAGTCTCCCGCTCGCAACGCCTCCCGCCGGCGTCCACGGGAGCGCACCGATCCCAGACCTTCGCGTTCTTCTGCAGCCCGTCACGCTGAAACCAGAACTGTTCCAGGCTGTCGAGCGGCATGCCGGTCCGGATACCACCGGTTGGCCTCCCGAACGGGTCCCCTTCCCACCAGAGCACGAAGGGGGACGTGTCGGGACCGCCACACGCGGAGAGCAGTACGACGACCCCGGCAATGCCGGCAGCACGGGTGAACATGACGCACCTCCACGCGCTCGAGGGACGCCATAATATTCTGTTCCGAGGAGCAATCAGCCATGTCTCGCTTTCGACTCGTGTTGCTCGCTGTGGTCGCGCTCGCGCTTGCAAGCGCGGCGGTCGTCACGTGGCGCCAGCACCGGCGCGGCTCGCCTGTGTACTCGCTCCGGCAGCTTGCCGACGCCGCACGCGCCAGGGACCGCGCCGCAATCGAGCGGTACCTCGATGTTGGCCGCACCGCCGAGTCCGTCGTGGACGAGGCGACCTCCGCCGCCGGCGCGCTGGGGGCCGCGGATCCGGCCCTGAAGCCCTCGCTGCTCAGTGCTGTACAGCAGAGCATCTGGACCGCGTTGCTCGACTCGCTGGCGACTCTTGAAGGCCGTTACCAGGGCGTCGCTCGTGTAGAGGAGCGCGGCGAGGTCGCCCGGGTCGGCGTTCGCATCCGCTCGGAAGACGCCGATTCGGCGTTCGTCGTACACCTGCGGATGGAGCGCGCCGCCGGGGGATGGCGTGTGGTCGGCGTCGAGGACCTCGGCCCGTATCTGCACGCCTCGTTGGGGCGGAGGCAGGAGCGCGCGCACGAAGCGGAGATGCGCTCCGATTTGCGGAACCTCGTCACGGCCCAGGAGATCTATTTCTCAGGCCACGCGACCTACTCGGCGTCGCTGCAGGACCTCACGTACTCCCCGAGTCCGGGCGTGCGGCTGGAGATCATCGCGGCAAGCGGCACGGGCTGGCGCGCGGTCGCGCGCCACGAAGCCGGCACCGTCGAGTGCCGCATCGGCGTCGGGACCGGCGTGCCGCCCGGCGACGTGGAACGAGAAGTGAAATGCTCGGCGCCGATCAGGTAGTTCACTCCTCCTCCTCGTGCAGCAACATCCATGACGTCCCAAACCGGTCGCGCAGCATCGCGAACCGATTCGCGAAAAACGTCTGCTCCATCTTCATGAAGATCTGGCCACCCTCGCCAAGCAGCGCGTAGAGCCGCTCCGCCTCCTTCGCGCTGTCCACCCGCAACGTCAAATACGCGCTGCGCATCGGCTCGGCGCCCGGGATGTCCGCGCCCATGAGGATCGCCTCCCCAATCTCGATGCGCGCGTGCAGGATCGCCTTCTTCCAGTCGGCTGGAACGCCGGGTTGATTCGGCTGGTCCTCGTGCGTGCGCATCATCGTGATCTTGCCGCTGAGGTGGCG
>Ga0209238_1000664_pt1 | contig 12470 bp, 14 predicted proteins | sample GraSoi013_1_20cm_FD_185823 | JGI IMG/M metagenome (GOLD analysis project Ga0209238, IMG submission 185823) | Grasslands soil microbial communities from the Angelo Coastal Reserve, California, USA - Sample 10_02_2013_1_20cm (SPAdes) (version 2) | ecosystem: Environmental > Terrestrial > Soil >...
GCCTTTGTGACAAAGATAACTCAGACAGTCCAGAAGGCGATGAGTAATCTAGAAGAGTCATCAGCTGGTTTTTCCAAATTCTCATTGCAGCTTCAAGTGCTGGGCTCGGAAACCTTCCAGTCGATAACCGGGTTCATAGGCCGGATCGCACGGCAGATTGGAAGATCATTCTACAGGCTTGAAATTGCCGAGTTCTTGATTGCCGTCGTAATCGTATTGGCGGTGTGATCGAAGATTGGAGTCTGATGAATCGATCCATTACATGCAGCTTCCGAGAGAGGTCATCGTCGGCGTCAACATTCTCGACAGAGTAGGCGAGATCTGCACCAAGCAAGGGTTTCACGGCACCGCCCTAGTAGTCTCTGGACCGATAACGTATCCTCTCGCAGGGGTTGGAGTCGCCAAGTCCGCTACAAAGGCTGGGCTTCGTGTCGATCACATCATAGTCAAAGAATCGACTGAGGCCTCCCTCAATCAGATCGTAGAGATGATCAAGAAGACCAAGCCGTCTATCGTACTTGCGGTCGGCGGAGGGAAGGATATCGATCTGGGCAAACTAGCCTCCGCGAAAGCGTCGATTCCGTTCATGAGTATTCCAACGGCCGCGAGCCACGATGGAATCGCGAGTCCATACGCTTCCATCAAGGGTGGTCCCAAGCCATATTCGATCCGGGCACAGGCCCCGATAGCAATCATAGGCGACATTGGTGTGATAGCCGATTCGCCCTATGATCTCTTGGCGGCTGGGTGCGGCGATATTGTGGCGAAGTATAGCGCTGTGAAGGACTGGCAGCTTGCTCACAAGCTGAAGAACGAATACTATGGCGACTACGCTGCGGAGCTAGCGTTGATGAGCGCGGAACTGGTCACGAAGAACTCGAAGGAGATCGTTGAGCGTAGCAAAGAGGGAGTCCGCACAGTGGTGGAGGCATTGATCAGTTGCGGCGTTGCGATGAGTATTGCGGGTAGCTCCAGGCCATGTAGTGGTGCCGAGCATCTCTTCAGCCACGCGCTGGATATTGTGGCGGGTGAGACGAGTCTGCATGGTGGGAGGACGGGTGTGGGAGCGATAATGTGCGCTTATCTTCACGGGTCCAACTGGGAATCGATCAGAGAGTTTCTCCAGGAGATAGGCGCGCCCTCGTCTGCCAAGGAGCTGAAAGTATCACCGGAACAAGTAGTCAAAGCGTTGACGATGGCTCACAGTCTGAGGCCCGAGAGGTACACGATCCTCGGCGAGACTGGGGTTACTGAGGGAGCTGCGGAGAAAGTTGCGCGAGCGACTGGCGTCATAGGATAGTCGGCGTTGAAGGTTTCGGCGCGCGCGTATGCTATCCAGGGACTAGTCAAGTATCATGGCTTGAAGAACGCGAAACTGCGGATCCCTTACCATGACAGTATCTCTGTCTGCATGAAATCGCTGGACACTGTTACTACGGTGGAGACGGGGAATAGCCTCCAGAGAGACAGAATACTGATCAATGGAGCTGTTCCGACGACAGGCGAAGAGTTGAGGGTGCGTGTTGTTATCGATAAGCTCAGAGAGCTCGCGGGCGACAAGACTCGAGTCAGAGTCGAGTCGAGGAACGCGAATCTCAAAGGAAAGGGTCTGGGCTTTTCCGCGTCTGGTTTCGCGGCTCTGGGCCTTGCAACATCAAAGGCTCTAGGGCTCAGCCTCGAACCTCGGGAATTGTCCGAGGTCGTCAGGCTTGGAGCCGGGTCTGCAGCCCGGAGTCTCGTCGGCGGATTTTCCATATGGTATGCGAACCGAAAGGGACACTCGTATGCGGAGCAGCTTGCGTCCGCCAGTTCCATCAAGATGAAGACGCTGATTGTTCCTATTCCATCAACGATAAAGACTGACAAGGCTCACGCGGATGTTTTGACGTCTCCGTTCTTCAAGGCAAGGCTGGCATATCTGAAGGGGGTCCTTCGGAGAATGAGGCGTGCGATAGGAAGAAAGGATGTTTCGGAGATCTGCAGACTAGCCGAAGTAGATACGCTGAACTTGCATGCTATCACGATGACTGGGAAGTTAGAAACGATTCTTGTTAGCCCTTTGTCAATCAGGATTATGGACGAGGTTCGGAGGCTGCGTGAGGAGGAAGAGGCTCCAGTCTGGTATTCTCTCGATACCGGACCCTCGGTGTTCATTAATACTACGCCCAAGGCCGCCTCGAAGGTTGAGAGGAGAATTAGAGCCCTGGCCGGCAACATGATATTGTCCGATCCAGGCGGCCCTGCAGAGATTATCTCCGACCACCTCTTCTGATAAGAACACCCTCAGTCTCCTTCTGTGCTGAGTCAGGCGATAGTTATTCTGACAATAATGATCGAGCTAGAAGGGTAGTTTGTGTTTAGGAAAAGTATCTGGTAAAAGCCGGTCGTGCCAGGGCTCCACTGGAACTCACCGACTCCTGCTCCATTCCAATGCCAGAAGCTCGAGACTCCTCCCGCACTCCAGTAGGTCGTGTTGCCGGTTCCGGGTGATGAAACGAGTGACGCTTCTATGCCGCCCTGGACCACGTTGAAATAAAAATCGTAGAGTCTGCCCTGAACGAGCATTCCCCAAGGGGGTCCAGGCGAAGTCTCGTCGGCGAGACCGAGCGGACACCTGCTCGCATTGCAGTGCAACGGAAGAGACCAGAGAATTGACCTTTGAGCCGACAATGCTCCGGGAACAGCAAGGGACGAAGTCAAAGCCACCGCGAGCACGAGAGCCCCAAGAAACCGAATCCTAGACGGACTTGACGGCAGAACCCTGCGCCATGGCATCGAGACGAACAAAATGGCGAGAAATATCAGAATGTCAAATGCGAGCCAGCCGAAAAAGATCGTGTTCTCCGGATGTACGAGGACTAGGAACCCCAGCGACCAGAGGCATGACAGAGCAAGAATTCGGGTAAGCGTCCCTAGTTGTTCGGTGATATCCCTCGCAGGCTGTAGATTTCCAGGATAAGAAGAGAGATGGCTGTTCCGACAAGAATGCCGAACGCGAAAGAGGGGACTGGCCTATTGTCGAGGGAGATGTAGACACCTTCGCCGTCATATACTGTCCAATAGTAGCCAACGATTTCTGAGACTGTGATAGCTAGTAAGCAGATTGCGACAACGGCGGATAGTATCAGATTTGTGCTCGACAGCTGAGGCCGTTGCTCGGTTTGCACTTCGGATCTCTCCCTCTCGTTTAGGTTTTCCATTTATGCACGTGACGCTTAAACGTCCGGATCTGATTGGGATAATGCTTTCCAGAAGCTGAGGATGATTTCTAGGACCCTAGCTGACTACAGTATTTTTCACACGAACTCGCCGGATCAACCGAGCGTTTGACGCTGACCGGTTGCCGCTGCCCTCTCGATCGCGTCCAGCATGCGATGCCGCGTGACCGCGTCGTTGAATGTAGGGCATAAGTGCGTTCCCTCTCGGTAATCGTGGGCGAAATGCGCGTACGCTTGGGCGACGTTGGTGGAAGGGCCTTGCGGCGGCGCCCACCAATACTTCTTTGGCACGGGCAGGACCTCGAGCGAGGACTGACCGCCCTTCCCGCCCCGTACGGTCATCTCGAAGATCTGAGGTTGGCCGCCAGCGGCAGTTAGTTGTAGATCGCCCTCGGTGCCGTTGATCTCCCAGAGCAGGTTCGTGCCGCGCGAAACGCCGCCGCGATAGTGGATCGATAGCGCGGCCCCGCCCTCGAGCAGTCCGCTGACCAACACCTGATCATCGGCGTTCATGCGACTCTTTTCGCCTGTGCCTGTGATTGTGAAGGACTTTCGGCGGATAGTCATGGTGGCCGAGAGCTCGCGGACTTCGCCGAGGCAGTGACACAGCGCGTCCGCCGCGTGGCCGAGCGCGATTGAGAGCATCGTCGCGCCGTTTTTCTTGTCGTTGGTGTACACGTTGTACGGCTCCACTGTTGGTCCCCAGCCCATTCCCGAACCGATCAACGTGGTGGAGAGCACCTCACCGACGTAGCCTTGCTTGATCAGGTCATGCACGTAGGCCACTGACGGCGCAGAGCGGGCTTGCAGCCCCGCCACGGCGAGGACGCCCTTTTTCTTCGCAAGTGTGGCTAAGGTCTGTGCCTCTTTCAAGCCGTTGCCGAGCGGCCATTCGCAATACACAGCTTTGCCCGCGTCGAGCGCTGCTGTCGCCAGTTCGAGGTGATATGGCACTTTCACGGTGATGGCGACGACGTCGACGACAGCGCTGTTCACGAGGTCTTGGTGATTGTCGAACGCGAGAGGCACACCAAAGAGCTTGCTTGCGGCCTCGGCAGATTCGCGTCGGCTGGTGGACAGAGCCGTGATCTCGAAGTCATCCGAAAGCGACTTCAAAGCAGGAATGTGCGCCTGCGCCGCCCAGCCGCGATCCGGATTAGCGCCGATGATGCCAACACGAATCCTCTTGTCTCCATTCTTGCTCATGGTGATCATACCTTGTCCTCGTAAACTACACCATCGAGGTCCATGACATCATAGAGACGGCAAGACTGCCGACTGGATGGAAAAAGTCGGCGACGAACAATACCACTCCGGAAGATGAACCCGAGGCTTTCCGCACAGCGGGCACTTTCCACCCTCTCCTTGTCGTCTAGCTTTTCTATATATTTCCGCGATGCTTAAACGTAGGGTTTGTTAGAAATAATGCCTCGCAGAGACTGAGGATGATGAAAAAGAAAGGATTCTTGATAATCAATATCCTCGTATTACTCGCGATCGCGTCTCTTACAAATCCTGTCTTAGCTACCGTATCCAAGTCTTCCTTCGCTAGAACTTACACGGGTCCTTCCGGTTTCGAAGCCACTTCAATTCAACAGACTAACGATGGAGGATTCATTGTTGCAGGCCTGGCCGACGGTGTGGGGATACTGAAACAGACTTGGCTCCTGAGACTTGATAGCGCTGGGCTCATCCTCTGGCAGAAAGCCTATGGAAGCATGGACGTCGCTGCTGATGGATCCATGGCAGGGTTTGGGGGACCCACAGTGAAAGACTCTCCAGACGGTGAATTTGTGGTCGCGAGCTCTACGATGGTTTCGTCCGATGTGGCAGCGTGGATTTTCAAAGTCGATGCTTCAGGAAGTCTGCTCTGGCAGGAAGCATTCACTGGAGATGGAGCGGCGTCGGCTAGGTCGATTGATGCCGCTCCGGACGGTGGGTATGTGGCCGTCGCGGCTACAATTGTGCCTAACGTAACGTTCGGTGAAACGAGAACACTAGTCGTGAGACTCGACGAGAATGGAGACGTGATGTGGCAACACATCTACAATGGATCCGGAATAACTGCCGCTCCGGATTCCATAGCTCACACGAACGACGGTGGCTTTGTCGTGGCAGGCCAGACGTTTCCTGCGGACCCGTGGATGCTCCGCCTGGATTCCATGGGAAGAGTAGTCTGGGAGAGAGTCTGGGATGCTGGAGTGGGGAGTGAGCTAACGTCTGTCCAGCAGACCTCTGACATGGGCTTTGTGGCAGCAGGGTATCTAAGGTCGTACGGGCAATCAAGTGTCAGCAAGAACATGGTAGTCCTGAAACTGGACCAAGCAGGCAACCAAACATGGGTAAAGACGTATGGAGTCGGCAGTGTCTGGGCCTCAGCATTCTCGGTACAGCCGACATCTGACGGGGATTACGTCGTTGTGGGAAGCGTCGGGTACTTTCGACCATTCATGGCCAGTGCAGTCGTGATACGACTCGACAGCTCAGGCAACATTCTATGGCAGAAGTATTTCGACACTTCATCACAATTCGGCATTGGAGCCAACACGGTTATCCAGACGCACAACGGCAAATTTGTGATTGCGGGCACAATCACGATCTATTCGAATTCGACTCTGGGCACCGAAACTGTTCAAGCCTGGGTTCTGGGGCTCAACCGTAATGGTCAAGCTGGAGATTGCAGCCTGGTTTCTGACTCGAATCTCGTCGTGACATCCACGAACCTCAAGATGGTTGCCTTTGCAGCCTCCGCTATCGACGTTACGTCAACACCCGTCAAAACGGTCTCCGCACCAGAGTCTACATCTGCACTCGCTAGTACTTCATGCCCAGCGGAGGAAGATCGCAACGACTGAGAACAGGCCAGAGAGTCGGTTCGGAAACAGTTTCTAGGATGCTCGAGCGCTTGGCTACTATCGTTTGGTCTTGGGTGTGAATGCGATCACAGGGATGATCCTCTTGGTCTTCTGTTGGTACTGGGCGAACTGCGGGTAGAGTGAGGCTTGTTTCTTGTAGAGCCGGTCGCGTTCAGCGCCCGTGATTTCTTCAGCACGTACGTCGATCGTCTCGGTTCCGACCTCGATCTTCACGTCGGGGTGAGCCTTGAGGTTATGGTACCAGTCAGGATGGGTGTCCGCTCCTCCCTTCGAGGCGAAGACTAGGTAGCGGTTGCCGTCCTTGAGATACATTACCGGGTTGATCCGGATCTTGCGGGTGCGCGCGCCGGTGTGATTGATGAGTAGCAAGGGTGCGCCCTCGAAGTTGCCGCCTACCCTTCCACGGTTCTTCCGGAACTCCTGAATAACGCCAGCATTCCAATCGCTCATAGTGCTCTTCAGGCGTTATCCCAGATGAGAGTAGTTATTGACTATTTGCATTGAGAGATAGTCACGCGCCCTGCCGGGATCATCCCGCGACCATTAGCCTCGAATGGAACATACCACACTCGTGGCGACTTCTTCGACGTTGCATGTCCGGTGTGGACGTGCCGTCAAAATTTCTAGCCTAATCTTGGCTCTAATGAACGCGTATATATTTGGAAATACAGATTGTCCATGTGCTTTTGTGAAAGCTCAAGAGAGAGGATCGACAGTCTAAACAGAGGCGTAGAGTCTCTGAGCAAGGAGGAGCACGGCCTATTCTTTGACGCCGTGCAGAGGTTCGGGTTGTCGAATGAAGTGAAGCAGGCTGCGGTTGCGCTCTATCTTGACTTCAAGAGTAGGCCGATCGGCGAAATACAACGCCGATCACAAGAATCTGGCCCATCTTCCTAATTGCGTCAGTATCACTCGCAGCGAAAGCTTTGGGAGATCTAAGAACTGATCACGAATTCGAGTCTAGGATGTTTGTGAGCAGGGAAAAGCTTGCCGATGCCGAGGAGCGTATCATCAAATCATTCGGAGTCCAAGACAGCATCCTACCCTTTCCAGATCTTGTTTCGCAGCTCACAAAAAGGCAGATAGAAAGCATGGCCGATGGCTTTGCCGAGCGCGGACTAGTAAGCAGCAACGAAAGGGAGGAATTAGTCCGTCGGTCCTATGACTATCTTGATTCAGCAGTCGAAAAGGGGCTGGGCCCTAAAATGAGTTACAGGGGTAGAGCCGCGGGCGTGATGCTCAAGGCAGTCAGAGACTTAGGGTTAGAGGTTCCAGAAATTGACATCGCGAGAGCAGCAGGCTTTGACAAAAGGTCGATGGCAACTAACAAGGACATTATAGACGCCCTGCTAAAGGATTCGAGTACCTAGGAGTGAAAGGAGAGATGGGCGTCAACGGTGCCTTTGTGGGTCATTTGCTTGAGAGATGATTCTTTCTACATCAGTCCAATCTGCTTCATCAGTCCGACCTGGTCGTAGAAGAGCCGCTCTTCGGTAATCTCGCCTCTATTGTTCCACGTGGCGACGGTGCAAAACTCCACATGGAAGCTCCTTCCCGTAGGCTGAATTATCTTACTGTCCGGTATTTTCATCTGTCCTTTCATTGTTCCATAGAAATCGGCTACAGAGCATGTATGATTGTCCTGCTGGAATAGAATCTTGTAGGGTCGATTTATCAGATGGTTATCGGGAAAGGTCTTGAAGAATTCTACAGCTTCCAAGTCATGGTTATTACGTCCCCTCGTCGGTTCGGGCTGACCTGGCCAGTAGACGGCGACGTCCTCAGTATGACGCTTTCTAAAGGTCTCCCACAGTGGGCTCTTGGGCCCGGCGTTCCAGGCGTCGTCTAGAGTCTGCATCAAGTTCGTCAAATTTTCTACAACTTGTGACATGGGAACACTTCTCAACGGCGTTCACTGTTTAAGACTATCTTTTTCCATGCGTCTGTCCACTGTTCAGGAGCCTTACTTGGATGTAGGGATAAGTAATTTTGATGCCTTCTGTGTGAGCCCACTTTGTCATAACGTGTTTTGTTCGAGTCTTCTCAGTCATAATGTGCTCCACCGGTATTCCTCGAACAGTTAATGCGTCCGCAATCAGCGACCGATGACACCGCCAAGGCAGCGCCTCTGCACACATGATAGCAACGGACCTTTCTTGGGATAAGATGATCAATCTCTCCAGCCCAGCTTCGAACTCGGCGGTCTGCATGTAATCAGCAAAGCCTCGAAAAGACAAGTTTCTCCAAGCCCTATTCTCTGAATCTACCTTCGGATGACGTAGTCCACCTAGCTCTTTCAAGTGAACATAGTCCATTCCTGATGTTCGTAGACTATCGGGAAGACTTTCCTGATTAAATTGCGGGTTTCGCTTTGAACGTGGAATCGTCCTCACATCGACGACCAACTTTGCTCCATGAGCTTTCAGTAGGCGAATGAGACCTTCAAGTGTTCGCGTCGAGTGTCCCACGGTCAGAATGGATGGAGTTGACTCCGATGATCTCACCGCGCTTCTCTGGGACCGCTTCTGCCCCTTCTGTTTCTCCACCGCCTTAACAATATGACCGTGCCTGTCTTTTTCGGTGGGAAAGGAGATAGAATCTGGTTGAGCAGCGTCTTATCTAGACCGAGAACCTAGCGATATTCACTTTCGTTCTGGTCTTCCTCTATCTACGCTACGCTTCCGGTCAATTGAATGGTGTTCTCTTTCAGGCATCGCTTACAGTGAGCCTGCTTGCAGTTGCACTAAATGTATAAGATTCAAACCCAATTCTGGTAACCATTCTTGGGCAGACTGGGCTGGCGTAGCTGGTACGAGAGAATCAAGACAGGTCCAACCCCAGAAGACAACGCGCTTTTACAATTGACAAGAGAACTGTCAGTACAATTCCAGATGTCGTACTGGTACAAGCAGGTTGTCTGGGGAAGACTCGACCGCTATAACAGCACATGCTGGATAAGATCAACACCAACAATCCCCTCAAAAGGAAATCGTCACTGTTCCAGGGTCGCTCCCGGAGGCCGACCTTATGCTGCCGGAATTCCTGAAAGGAAAACTGTCACTGGATGAATGGAAGATTCTCATCGCCTTGCACATGGTGAGATTCAAGGCCTACAATCAAACAAGGATGAGCAGACTGCTTGGAAAGATCGCTCTCGCGCCACGCGGGCTATTCTTCCTTCTGCTATTCTACATCCCAGCTGCCGCCACGGGAGGATTGTCGGGTCCAGTTCTTTATTTCCCGAGTCCCATATTTCTTATCGCCGCACTCTGGATCCGGAGATCCTTGAGAAAGTCTCTGAAGAGACGGGAGTTTGAACTAGATAGAAAGGTGGCCGAACAGCTCGGAATCCCCCAGCCGTTACAGGTACTCGAAAAAATACTGAATCTCGATCGGATACGAATACCAACAAACCTCCGGTTTCCTATTCTAGTCGGCTGGATAGCGTACTGGACTCCGAGTATTAGGGAAAGAACCGGAGAGCTGAGCAGTCCGCGCCCGGTAGACCTCCCAAGATCGTCTAGGATTCCGAGGATAGGCCTCCGAGGACGGGTGATTGCTCTTCTTGTCGGCTTCGGTATTTTCTGGGGTTCGGGACTGGTCGCGGGCAACCTCTACGCGCGAGGTCAGAGCATGGTTGTCTGCATGGACACTACCTGCTCAGCCCTTGTTGTTATCGCCGCGGTCGGATTCTGGCTGGCTATTATCGGCGGCATTAGCATCGTAGTATGGATACTCCGACGATTTCTCTAAACTAGAGAAAAGACTTACTTTCTTCTATCTGTTCTTGCACAGACGCGTCTTATTCCATCTGATCGGGTGAAAGGCAGCATGCTCTGGAAACGCTATGCGCTTGTGTTTGGGATTGGGTTGATCGTCGCGAACGGTTACACGTTTTGGCCAGCACTCGCGTACGCTAACACTTGGACTAGTTGTCCAGCAATATTCGGAATCCTCTCATATGACGTGAAAGGAGCTGCACAGGTTGTCGGGTCTCCTCTCTATTCCGAAATGCAGCTGGTTATGCATCCCGGGTCCACAGCTTTTGAAACGGCAATCTACCAGAGTGACGCTAATAATCTCACCCGACTGTTTCAAGTTTATCCGACTGTCGGAAGCGTTACTCAGGATTTGCATCAAATCGATGGTTTTGACGGGTTGACCAATCCAGTTCCAGCGAACCAAGCAGGCGTGACGATTACCTTCGAGAACAAGACGTTTGAAAGCATTCATGTTGCCAATCTTCTGTATAGCATAAGAGTGGACAATTCATCAACAGATGCAAGTTACGAGATAGGCGGGGGGCCCTGCTGGACCGGGCTCGTATTGACGGTCGGAAGCTTCCCGTATTCTGGACCGCTCCCAATCGGACGGATTCAGGCAATAGCGGTAATAATCAACGACGGCGCTGCAGTTATCGCTTCGACGATCGCCTGCATCGCCCTCAGGCTCCATTTGTGGCGGCCCAAAACAAGTTCAACTAAGAATTCTGCAACCCCCTCGGAAGTGTCATCGCCCTCTCTTTGAGAGATAATAGATAGAATCTAGTTAAGTATGGTCCACTTCATGTCCGCTAAGGCAGTACCGCCCCAGAACATCTATCAACACATCCGGCTCTGGAGGCAGCTGAGAGAGCTTCTGAAGCCAACTCGCTAGATGCTCCGGTTTGCGCTTGGTTACTCGTCCAAGGATATGGTAGGAGGATCGCTAGTTCAGGCACTCCATAGTGCCTCGATCCGCTCCACGAGCTCATGCTTCTGACCTTCCAGCTCCTCAAGTCTCTTCTCAAGGGTAACGGGCGGTTTTCCTTTTGCCTGCCTCTCGTTCATCTCGTGCTGTACTCTTCCGATTTCCACGTCGAGTTCCGCCATCCTCGCTCTATAGGTATCTGCCGACAAGTTCGATCGACCTGAAACGTCCGGGGCGTGCCTCTTAAGAGGCTAACGTATGTGAACGCAACTTCGTACCTCAATCAGCTTCGGAAGAAAAGAGATAGAATCCAGTTGAGCAGCCAATTCATGGCCGCCAAGGGAGTACCATCTCAGAGTCAGTCCGCGTAGCCTCGCTTCACAGTGAAGATCCGGGAGGTTCGAGAGATGGGCAACCCGCTCGGGGACCTCTTCACCTGATACACACCGCGGGGATCGAATGGCGCCATTATGATCACCTGTTTCTCTTCCTCCGCCGTTCATCCCGATAGGGACGTAGACGCTGCCTCAGCGATCGATTTGACTGCTTCCAAATCTCATCCGCTGGAAGGCAATATCGGTGACACTTGCCAGGTTCGGGGGCAAATTTGATAACGCGTATGCAAATCAAGAGGAGGAACATACATGAAAGCGCGTCTTTTGGCTCTCATTGCGTTACTATCGATGGCTCTAGTCATACCATCAAATATTGCGGGTGTTCATGCGGTGGTGACTGGTACCTATTTCCATACTATCGTTACCGTGTTGATGGAGAACACTGGAATAAATGCTTCTGACAACTTCTGTAGTGGTTCAAATCATTGCTACGTGCTTGGCAATTCAAACGCTCCAAATATGAACAATTTGTACAATAATTTAGCGTCCAACAAGGCGGCGTTTGCAGCTTCCTACACTGCAGTGGGTCATCCTAGCTCGCCAAACTATGAAGCACTTCTGGCTGGACAGGTAACATCACAATACAATAACGATCAATCTTCATCATACCAATCAAATGCTGCTAATCTCATAGACAGTTTGCAAACCGGTGGCATAACGTGGCAGGCCTATGCTGAATCCGCTTCAAACTCTGGCTTGTGTTCCTTCAGCCCGCCACGTGGCGCGGCCCACTTCCCATTCATAATGTTCTCCAGCAACAATGTTGCTGCAAGATGTGCAAACTTTCATTCCGCGACGTCTGGTTCTGACACTGAATTAATAACATCGCTAAATTCTTCGACGCCGGCAAACTTCTACTGGATGACGCCCACGGACAATAATAACTGTCATGATGATCCACTGAGCACTGGCTCCTCATGCGATACCTACATCGGCAATCTGATCTCAAGTATCACATCCTCAACGGCATTCACCGGCACGAGACGGTCTGTGCTGTTTGTGACGTTTGATGAAGCCGGGGCGGGCTGTATTAGTTCGCCTTGTACAGGCTCAACTAATGACTTTGTGTACACCATCGTGATTGGCAGCTCAGCATACGCTGGCCACATAGGTGGCACGCGGTACAACCATTACTCATGCCTAGCTACAGTAGACGCAAACTGGAGATTGCCATGCCTTTCCAATGATTGTTCCGCCACTAAAATGACCGACTTGTTACAACCCACGTTTGATTTGTCGCCAACAAGCTTCAGCGTCATCCTTTGTGATGGCTGTAGTGCAGGCTTGACCTA
>Ga0209238_1000668_pt1 | contig 12448 bp, 10 predicted proteins | sample GraSoi013_1_20cm_FD_185823 | JGI IMG/M metagenome (GOLD analysis project Ga0209238, IMG submission 185823) | Grasslands soil microbial communities from the Angelo Coastal Reserve, California, USA - Sample 10_02_2013_1_20cm (SPAdes) (version 2) | ecosystem: Environmental > Terrestrial > Soil >...
AACTCCCCGCTCCCCTCGGAGGCGAACTCCTCGCCGCGAATGGCATGCCCGGGAAAGGCCGCGCGGATCATGCGGCGCATTTCGGTCTCGATTTCGCGGTCCGCGACCGTGACCGGACTGCCGTCGTCCTTGCGCTCCACGGCGAGTGGCGTGCGGAAATACCGCCGGGCAATGTCGCGCGCGGCATCGGCGAGTTGCTCGGCGAGTGCCAGCGCTGCGGGAAAGTCCGGGTGCTCGGTGAAGTTCACGGCGTCAAGCGGCGCGGCGGTTCAGTGGCGCCGCCGCGCGTACGGCAACACCTGCAGCTCGAGCCAGTTGCGCAGCTCCGCAAGCCTGCATGAGTCCTCCTGCAGGCCCTCGCCAAGTCCGTGTTTCCAGGTCAGGCGCCGGTCGCGGGGATCGCGCATGAGTGAGCGCAGATCGTTGACAAACGCTTCCAGCTCCGCGCGATCGGCGAACAGCTGCTCTTCGATCAGCGCGGCAGTGTAGCGCAGCGCGGTGGCCGCAATCTCGGCGAAGCTGTATTCGGGATGGTACTGCACGCCCCAGAATGTGCCGGCGCCGTGGGGCAGCTCGATGGCCTGCAACCCCATATCGTTGCTCGCCAGCACCACCGCGCCCGCGGGAAGCTGCTCGATATCATCGCGGTGCACCGTGATTGCCTCGAACACCGGCGGCTTGCCCGTGAACATGCCGTGGCGACGCCCCGCATCGGCGAGCTCGATGCGGCGCGCGAATCCGAACTCCCGCCCCAGCGGATTGCGGCGCACCCGACCGCCGGCCGCGCTCACCGCCACCTGCAGGCCCCAGCAGCTGCCGAAGAACGGCACGCCGGCGGCAAACGTCGCCCGCGCCAGCTCGATCTGCCGCTCAATGTGTGCGCCGCCGTCGTAGACGTTCAGCGCCGAGCCGGTGATCGCCACACCGTCGTAGCTCGCAAGTCCGGCACCGGAGGCGAACCGCACCTCCCCGTCCGCCGGCCGCACGATGTCGCAGCGCACGGCCCCCAGGCTCTTCAACACCTGTGCGTAGCCTTCGCCGGAGGGCTCACCGCCGGCGGCGACCTGCTGCGCGCGTGTCGCCGCCCGGTTCCCGTCAATCACCAGGATGCTCGGTTGGCCCATGTCAGTGCTGGGACAAGGGCGGCGGAGTCGGCCTGCCGGCGCGCTCGAGGAGCGCGCGCAGCACATCCGGCCGGTCGGTGATCATGCCGTCCACATTGAACGCGAGCAGTCGCTGCATGTCCGCCGGCTCGTTGACGGTCCACGGGACCACCCGCAGCCCGAGAGCATGCGCCTGCTCGATGAGTGGCGCATCGAGATCCAGATGGTCCGGGCCCCAGGCGCCGGCGCCGGTGGCTTTGACGAGGCGCACGATCGAGCCGCCGAAGTGCTCAGGATCAAGTCCGCCCAGCCACGGCGAGGGCTGTGGCGAGCCGATCCGCACGGTGTCTTCGCCGGGCTGTTGCTCGGTCAGGGCCACGGTTGCGACCTGGGGCATCAGCCGCTGCGCGGCGCTCAACACTCGCCAGTCAAAGGCCAGGATCGCGACCAGCGACGCGGTGCCGGTGCGCTCCACATCCAGCCGCACCGCCTGCACGAACGGCTCGGGGGCCGGCGTCAGCTGCGGTTGCTCCGGGAGCGTCTTCACCTCGATGGCGACGCGTACCCGACCGCGGCCGCGCGTGCGCACCAGAGTCAGCACATCCGCCAGAGACGGTATGCGCTCGCCGTCGACGGGCTGCTGCTGCGGGAACCGCGCGGCGTATGCACTTCCCGGCCGCAACCGCCCCACATCGTAAGACTGAAGCTGCGCATAGCTCAGCGTGAAGATCGGCGGACCCGCGCTCGCCAGAAAGCGTCCACGCGCGTCGCGCGTGCAGTCGGGGTTGAGTTGCGGGTCGTGACTGACGACCACCACGGCATCCCGCGTAACCGCGCAGTCGAGCTCCAGGGCGGACACGCCGAGCTCCATCGCCCGGGCAAATCCCACGAGGGTATTTTCGGGCCATAGGCCCCGTGCGCCGCGGTGCCCTTGCAGGTCAAACATGGCAGTCGCGGGTCACGCGTCGACGACAAGCCGGGTCAATTGAGACTACCCCGCCAAAAACTGGCTTGTCAACGCGCCAGCAATCAGTCCCCGTTCAGGCAGCGGCGGTAGAATGGGCTGCACTCCAACCGTCCGGGAGTTACTCGTGCATCGACTCTGCATCGCCTCACTCCCGATGCTCCTGCTCCTGGTCGCATGCACGCATGAGCGCGGCGCTGCGCGGCCGTCGGCCGCTGAAGCCACAACGACTCCCGCACCCCAGTCAGCGCCGACCAGCCCGGCGCCTTCTTCTGCACCGCAGGCGCCGACGCCCGCTGTCCCGCCAGCGGCTGCCGATGCCGCCGCTGCGCCAGGCCTGTCCAAGGCGGGCTCGCAGGCGGCTGCCGCGCGATCGAGCCGGTCGCTTCCGAAAAAGACCTCGCCACCCGAGACAACACCGGCCGCGGAAGCGATACACCCGCCGGCAGCGCCTGCAGCTGCGGCGCGCCCGCCCGCCGCCGCCGGGGCACCCCCCGCGCTGGACCTGACCGCCCTCGAGCAGCGGCTGAGAGATACTCACGCCATCGGCGTGTTCACCAAGCTCTCGCTGAAGAATCAGGTCGATGACCTGCTGGGGCAATTCAAGGCCTTTCACAACGGCGGCGCCCGGGTGTCGCTCGCCGAGCTGCGACAGAAATTCGAGCTGCTGCTGGTGAAAGTCGTGACCCTTCTTCAGGATGATGACCCCTCCCTGGCGGCCGCGGTATCTTCCTCGCGCGAGTCCATCTGGGGCGTGCTGAGTGACCCGAAGAAGTTCGCCAATATCTGATTCCAACAACGGGAGTAGCCATGGGCCAGCGCTTGCTTGTTCTTGCTTTTCCATTGCTGACGTCGCTCGGCTCGACCGGCGCAATTGCGGCCGACGATCAGGCGCTCGGCAGGGATCTCAGGGCCAGCATCGCCCTGCAGGGATTTCCGTGCGATCAGGTGGTTGACTCGAAGCGTAACGGTGACAGTGATTACACCGCCTCCTGCAAGGACGGTAATCGCTATCACATCTTCGTCGACTCGGCCGGACGCGTTGTGGTCAAGAAGCTCTGACCGGAGCTCGCAGACTCTGACGCAGGTGGCCGCAAGAGCGTTGCGGCCAACCCAGCGCGCGCGGTGACTCAACGGCTGGACGCTTTCCTCGGCTTGTAGGAGAACTTCTGACCCGCCACGGAGATTTCGTACATGGCGCCGCCTTTGACGATCGTGAAAACCGCCATTCCTTTGTAATGCTTCCCGGCTGTGATTGCGTCCCTCTTTCCGCCGCTTGCGCTTACGCTTGCGCCCGTGGTGCCGGCTGTGCCGGTTGCCGCAGCGGTAATCGCGACCGCGCCCACATTGGCATCGAACTCGAAATCTCCCGAGGTAAATTCGTCGAACGCCCGCTTGTCCTGAAAGAGAATGATTTGACTGTAAGCCTGACCGCCAGCCTGGATTCCGACGCTGACTTGAGTCATCGACGTGTCGCCGACGTATTTACCGTGTGCGTACACACGACCGGTGCCGTGCGCACCACCGACGACCAGTCCGGCCTTGCCGATGGTAGGGAATACCGCATAGCCATAGCTGTTGGTGAACAATGCGGCACTCTCACCTGCATTCCTGAACAGCTCGACCGTCTCGCTGTACTCGTCGGCCAGAGCAGCCTCGGCCGGCACCATCATCGCCAAAATGATCAGGAATGCACGAATTGCTCTCACCGTCGTTCTCCCGCGAAGTCACGCCACATGCCCCCGGGCCGGCGTGGAGCGGACATGCTTCGCTGCTGCGGCAAACCGCTGACCGTGAGTTGCCGGGCTGGGCGGCGGATATCCATGTGGCGAGCTGGGGACAATACCTGCTCAGCCACCCGCCGGAAGATGGAGGAGTACTGGGACCGCAAGCCTTGACGTCCTCTAACACGTATCCGCGGGGTTGCGCAGTGCCCTCTCAGGGGTTCCCGTGCAGTCTCGCGGTTAAAAAGGGGGTCCCAGACGTCGCTTCTACCAGTCCGGGACCCCTTTTACATTGGCTAACCAAGACCTCCCGTTGAGCACTACTACGGATGAACCGCAATATAACCGTTGGTCAGTGCTCCGGATGTCTGGAAGACCGAACCCGTAGCGGTAATCCAGCTAATCGCGAAGTGGTCCGCGCCGACGATCGGCGCATTGCCCAGAGCAATCGCGGTGTATTGGACGGGAGTGCCGTCGCGCAGGGTGCCCGAACCTGTGATCAGGGCAGTGTTCCCCGTGACGCTAACAGCGGACACGCGGCCTTTCATTCCCCTGCCACTGTCGTCCGTGAAATTCATCTCGCCGGAATCTGCGCACTCACGATCCGCCTCGAAATTGAAGTGGCCTTTATGCCCACTGTTATCTACCTCGTCGCCCTCACCCTCATCCTCATGCGCCGGGAACACGGTGAGAGATGGCCGACTACCCGTGCCACCCGTAGGAGAACTTGTCACTGGACTCAGACCACCGTCGCTGTCGATGTGGAAACCCGTTACTACGCTGTCGCTATTGGACACGTAGAGTAGATTTCCTTCCCGATTCGTGCCCTCTGATTGTGGCTCGGTTCCACCTGGATTGGTAAATGGCGAACCAGTCTCCTGCGTCAGGCTCCCCCCCGAAGCTACGTCTAGCGAGGTAATGGTGTCGCTGGTCTGGTTGCTGACAAATAGGTGCCGGTTATCGGGGCTAAGCACGCCCACGTTGGAATTGCCGCCGGGGGTGAAAGTGAACGGCGAGCCTGCGATCGAGTGTAAAGCGCCGTTGGGAGCGATGGTGAATACGGCGACCGTAGTACCAACCGCATCTTTGGGATCAAAGAGGAGATTAGACTTGCAGTTGATTGCAACGTCGGCGGCCAATCCAGAACCTCCGGCGGCGAAAGGCGAACCAGAGACAGCCGTGAGCGCACCCGTTGGGCCAATGCTGAACATGGCCACAGAGTCCGAAAACGCTAGAGCAACGCCGAGGAACCTCCCGTTGGGCGAGACATTGGAGCCGTCCGGGTTTCCCCCGGAAGGGGTCGGAGAGCCGATAGGGGTGAGCGCTCCGTTCGACAATATTCTGAAGGCCGAGATGTCGCCAGAGGCCGCGTTCCCGGCGTACAGGTATCGACCATTGGGAGTGGCCGCTAATGAGATGCCGAAAAACCCTGATCCTCCAGTGGCGAATGGTGAGCCCGTTACTGCTGTCAAAGACCCCGTGGTGGTATTGATTTTGAAAGCGCTGATGTCATTGCTTCCACCATTCGCAACATAAAGGAAGTTTCGCCTAACGGTGGCGGTGGTAATGCGGTGTGGAGCGTAGAACCCCAAGAGGTCCCCCGTTCCCCCGGTCGCGAAAGGCGAACCTGGGATCATCACTAAGGTTCCGCCAGGTCCAACGGCGAAAGCCGAAACAGTATTTGGGCCGCTGTTGTTGTTGTTGGTGTATACGAAAGTGTTGCCTGCCCCTTCTTGTGCATGGACCCTGGCCGTAAGCAGCGCGAACGCGAACAGCACTAGCAGCGCTGCTGAGATGTACTTCAGTGATGGTTTCATACTCCCTCCTCGTCTGTTTTCGAGTCATGCGCTCGCTGGACCCTCAAGACCTTCCGTTGAGTACCTGCTGCGTGCGAACCGCAATATAGCCGTCCGTCAGCGGTCCCTACGTCTGGAAGGCCGAATCGGTGACACTGGCATTGAAAGTGAAGTGGCCCCCATGCCCATCAGTTCCTTGCTTGCTGCGCAACTGTTTTGAAGCACGAGCTCGGATCTTTGGCAGGGAAGACGATGTTCGGATTTGTCGTGAGCTGACGGGTGAAGTACGGCACCCCCACGCGAAACGACGTCGCGCCGTTGTCTGTACAGGTGGTGCCCTGACCCGTGCACTGCGGGCTGTGCACGTGGTCATCGGCGAAGGTGATGTTGGCGCGGTGATTGGGATCGAGCGCCACCTGGAAGAAGTCGGCCAAATTACGGTCGGCCCCGCCACCCAGCCCGCCGGTCGACACCGTGCCGGAGTGAATGATGTGATCGCTCACTATGTGCTGCGTGAACGTCGGCTTCAGGACATTACCGTTCACCGTCTCTGCTGCATAGACGTTCCACTTTGCCCAACAGTTGTTCGTGCCGGCGCTCGCGCCCGTGCAGGTCGGCTCCAGCATCGTGCGGTTGTTTGAATTGGCCGGCGCGGTTGGTGTCCCAATGTTGGTTTCGCCCAACCAGACTACGACGACGTGGCCGTTGGCATCGGCGGCCACCCAGGGGAACACGTTGGACCTCCCCCCGGTTGTGGCACCCTGATTCACACGTACCGGTGGGTTCCACAGAGAGCCGGGGGCAGAGCTCTGACTGGAGCCCACGGTGGAGGACAGATAGATATTGTTGTTGTCTGACCAGACTGCGTACGCAAAGCCGTTGTTGTCCGTCGCGAGCGCCGGGAAGACCTGACCGGTGCCGTTCGTCGTACCGGGTGAACCATCCGGGCTGTTGAAGATCGTGTGGTCGATGAACGTGAAGGCTGGTTGGGGTACGCCCGAAATAATCGCATTTGTCGAGACACCGACATAGACGGTTCGCAGAGCGTGACACGCCAGTGGTCCCCCACACGGCGGATTGTCCGCTGGGCTTTCAGGAGCCGAAAAGATCTGATAGAGGGCGCCGCGGGTGGAACAGCCGTTGGTATTTTTGTCAATCCTGATTTGCCCGGCCACGTTTCCGCTGCCTGACCCGTTGGCCGCCCCGATTGTGTTTACATCCGAGATGGCCTCGCCATTGCCGGCGTTGTAAGTCGCGCCGCCGTCGTTCGAAAGCTGCACGTGGATCAGCCCACTGACCAGGTCGTGATAGTTCATGGCCACGGTGGAGGCGTCGTCAAAGGCATCGATCCACATCCGGTCGTCTCCCGGGACGTGTGCGGCACCCGCGTTGTCGAAGTTAATTGCACCGCCTGTCGCCATCGATGTTCCGATACTGAAGGTTTGGCCTCGATCCTTGGAATTGGCTGCCGTGACGTCTGCCAACGAGAGGCTCACGAAGGCTACGTTCGGGATCGCGACACCGTTGAAGGTGTTCGACGGGTCCGGCCCATTCACGGCGATGTCGTCGTCCCCGCCTCCTGGAGCCAGGCCGGGATTGGTCAGGCTGCCGACGTTGTTGGCGCAACCATCTGTGAGGATCCCACAGTTATCCGGCTGGCCTTCATATCTGAAAGGCAGGGTTCCGCTGTTTGCCGGACCGGTGTTCGGTCCCCCGTCGACGATTGGTCCCAGCCCTTGATCCCACCGCCAAAGATCCCCGCCTCCGGGCACGCCGCGGATCGAATCGATGTAAATCGTGCCCTGCGAATCCACGCGGATGCCAGGCTCCACGCCTTGAACGACGAACGCCAGCGGGCCAGCCGACGTTCCGACGGGCGCCAGCTGTGGTAGACACAAACTCTGATTCCGACTGAAACCGTCGTGCCCGGACCCAACATACGGTGGCTCTGCCTCCAAGCCGCCACCGGCCCCGGTTTGCGCAGGGCAGTTGTGCTCGTTGGCCGGGTTCTGAGCGAGCACCGTGGGAATGGCCGACAACAGCACGGCTGCAGAGCAAAACGCCATCCTTAGCTTTCCCATTTTCCTCTCCCTAAAGCAGTTCTCCCAAGGGGATCGGCTGCCCTCGCCGGCGTGTCGACGAAATCCAGTCATCGCAATGGGTGCGCATCGTGACCTCCCTGTCTTCACGCGGCGCGGCGTTGGTGTTATTTCTGGCGCGAAAAACAGTAGTAGTACGACTACCAAAAGTCAACGGCGTCACTAGCGTGGTAGCATTACCTCATGAAAACAGCGGCTTACAAGAGACAAATTGACCACTGGTAGTGGTACACCTACCATGCGGTCGTGAAGCCATCGAGCAGCCCCGAACCCGCCGAGGCCGCCAGCAGTCGCGAACGGCTGCTGAGCACGGCCAAGCGGCTGATGGCCGAAGCGGGCTACGAGCGCGTTTCCACCGCCGCGATCGCCCGTGAAGCGGGCACTTCGGAATCGCAACTGGTGCGCTACTTCGGCAGCAAGGCGGGGCTGCTCGAGACCATCTTCGATGAGAGTTGGGCGCCGCTCAATCCGCAGATCGCGCGGCTGGTGGCCGCCGCGCCCACCGCGCGCGAAGCCATGATCACCGTCCTCTCCACCATGATCGGCGCCTTCGAGCGCGACCCCGAGCTGGCGAAGCTGTTGATGTTCGAGGGCCGCCGCGTGCGGGGGGACAATGCCGAAGTTCTGATCACCCAGGGCTTCAGGGATTTCGCCAAACTGGTGCTGAGTCTGATCGAGCGCGGCCAGAAGGACGGCAGCTTCAACACCACCCTCAAGCCGCAGGCGATGACATCAGCACTGCTCGGCGCGGCCGAAGGCATGATGCGGGATCGTCTGCTGGCGGCTCACCAGAGCCAGCCCTCCCCCTTCCCCGAATCTCAGATTCGCGCGGTGTTCGGCGCCCTGGTCTCGGGCTTGGGGCCTGCCACATGAAATTGCTCGAGCCGATCGTGGCCCGTGGCGCGACGCGCCTCGGGGTGCGGGCCTGTGGCGCGGCTATAATGCTGGTTATCCTTCGGTCCGGGTGCGAGGCCGCGCAATGAACGCGTCACGGGAACCGGTATGGCGCAGCGACGCAGAACGGCGCGCGAGGATCGATCTCGCCGCCTGTCATCGCCTGGCGGCTCGCTTCGGTCTCAGCGAGGGCATCGACAATCACATGACGATGCTCGTTCCCGGACACTCCGGGCGGTTCTACCTTGCGCCCTTCGGGCTGTTATGGTCGGAAGTGAAAGCCAGCGATCTGCTGGAGCTGGACTTCAGTGGCGCGGTCGTCGCCGGCCGCGGTCTGGTCGAGGACACCGCGCTCTACATCCACCTCTCGGTGCACCGTCTGGTGCCTCAGGCGCGCTGCGTGCTGCACACGCATATGCCGTATGCCACTGCGCTCGGCATGCTCGAGGAACCACGCCTGGACATGGCGGCGCAGAACGCCATCGGCTTCCATGACGACATCGCCTACGTCGATTACCAGGGCCTGGCCCTCGACTACGCCGAGGGCGAGCGTCTGGCACGGGCCCTGGGAGGCAAATCGGTCCTCATGTTGCGCAACCACGGCGTACTGGTCATCGGCGGCTCGGCGGCGCAGGCGTTCGAGCGCCTGTACTTTCTCGAGCGGGCCTGCCAGGCACAGGTCCTGGCGCTCTCTACGGGCCGCAAGCTGCGCATCGTTCCGGAGGCCGTCGTGCAGGCGACCGTCGCGCAGTTTCGGGGCGGGGACACGGTCGGCGGCCAGGAGCGCACCGAGCTGCACTTTGCGGCGCTGAAGCGCCTGTTGGATCGCAGCGAAGCGGACTACGCGAGTTGACCCAGCCGCGCACCGCGTCTCAACTGAGCGCGGGCGCTCGCTGGTGGATCGCGGGCCTCCTGGCGGCGGCCCTGTTCATCAACTATGTCGATCGCGGCGCAGTGCCAACCGCCGCGCCCCTCATCCAGAAAGAGCTGGGGTTGTCCGCCTCACAGCTCGGGGTGTTGTTTTCCGCGTTCTTCTGGTCCTACGCGCTGCTGCAGCTTCCGGCCGGCTGGCTGGCCGAGCGCTATGGCGCGCACCGCATCCTTGCCATCGGACTCACCGTGTGGGCCTGCGCCACCATGCTGGTGGGCCTGGCGCACTCCTTCGCGGTGCTGCTCGGGATGCGCCTTCTGCTGGGCATCGGTGAGAGCGCGGGCTTCCCGTGCCTCTCGAACCTCCTCGCCGCCGTCATGCCCGTCAAGAGCCTGGGCAGGGCCAACGGCATCGTTGCCTGCGGCTATCTGTTCGGCCCGGCCGTCGGCGCCTACTGCGGCGGACTCATCATGGCGCACTACGGCTGGCGCGCCACCTTCTGGGTATTCGGCGGCTTGTCGCTGCTGTGGCTCCTGCCGTGGTCGCGGGTCAGGCTGCCGCAGCGTGCGCCGCAGACGAGCGCCGACGACGGTCCGACGCTGGGCATGCTGCTGCGCCAGCCGTCGCTCTGGGGCACGAGCCTCGGACTCTTCTCGAGCAACTACACGTTCTACTTCATGCTGAACTGGCTGCCGTCCTACGTAGTGGGCGAGCGCGGCTTCTCGACCGCCGAGATGGCGAGCCTCACCGGCAGTGCCTATGCGGTGAATGCGGTGAGCGCGCTGCTCGCCGGGTGGGCCATCGATCGCATCGTCACGCGGTACGGCCTGGCAAACCTCGCTTATAAGTCGGTGATGGTGGTCGCGCACGTGGGCTCGGTGGTGTGCATGCTGGGCATCGCGCTCGGGACGCCGACCGAGGCGCTCGCCGGCATCTTTGTCTACCAGGTCCTGTCGGGCATGTCCTCGCCGGGCGTATTCGCCATGTCGCAGATCCTCGCGGGCCCCAGTGCCGCTGGCCGCTGGGTGGGAATTCAGAATGCCTGCGGCAATTTCGCCGGGATCATCGCCTCGCTCCTCACCGGCTGGCTGGTCCAGCTGACCCATCATTACGCGGGGGCGTTCGTGCTCGCCGCGATCGTCAGCGTTCTGGGCCTGGCGGGTTGGGTGTGGATGATCCCGAGGCTCGCGCCGTTGCGCTGGTCGACAGGCGGCACGGAGCCCGAAGCTGTCGCGTCGTGAGCTGGCATACTGCGAGCGCCCGGGGCATGAAGGCAGGAGACCTTGAGTAAGGCGGCAGAGCCGACTGGATCGCTCAGCGTCGCGCTGGGTCACGCGCAGCGGCTGCTGGAGCGGGATGCCCGGCTCGCCGCGGCGCAGGCTGCAGAAATCCTGAAAGCTGCACCCGGGCACCCGCACGCGCAGCTCATCCTCGGCGCCGCGCTGCGGATCGCGGGCCAGACGCAGGCCGCGCTCGAGCTGCTCGAGCCCCTGGCGCGTGAGCAGACCGCGGTCGGCGCCGTGTTCCTCGAGCTCGGAGCCGCCCTAGCCGAATCGGATCGAGGTACGGAGGCGATCACGGCGCTGCGCCGCGCCGTTGCGCTCAATCCCGACCTCGCGGATGGCTGGCGTCTGCTCGCCGATCAGCTCGATGCCGCCGGCGATCTGGCTGGCGCAGATCAGACGCGTGCACGCTACATCAAGGCTGCGACGCACGATCCGCGGTTGCTGGAGGCCGCGGCTGCTCTCGTCGCGAACGATCTCCCGGTCGCCCAGGCGCGCCTCGCCGCTCACCTGCAGCGCTTTCCCACAGATATCGCCGCGTTGAGGATGCAGGCGGAGGTGGCGGCCCGGCTGCAGCACACCGTCGATGCACTGCGGCTCCTCGAACGCTGTCTCGAGCTCGCGCCGGGCTTCGACGCCGCGCGCAACAACTACGCCAGCCTGCTGAATCGAAACGGCCGGGCGCAGGCGGCTCTCAAGCAGGTCGAGCAGCTGCTCGCCAAGGCGCCGCGCGACCCCGGCTATCGAAGTCTGCTGGCCGCCATCCTGGCCAACCTCGGCAGCTTCGACGAGACCGCGCGAGTCTACGAAGAGCTCCTCGAGGAGCACCCTGGTCAGGCGAAGATCTGGATGAGCTATGGTCACGCGTTACGAACCGCGGGACGGCAGGATGACAGCGTTGCGGCTTATCGTCGCGCGATCTCAATGGTCCCGACTCTGGGCGAAGCCTACTGGAGCCTCGCCAACCTGAAGACCGTTCGCTTCACCGAGGAGGAGACGCGCGCCATGCGCGCCGCGCTCGGACGCAAGGATCTGGCAGACGACGATCGGGTGCATTTCGAATTCGCGCTCGGCAAGACGCTGGAGGATGCCAGATCCTACCGGGACTCCTTTGCGCACTATGCCGCGGGGAATGCATTGCGTCGCAGGTCGCACCCGTACAGTGCGGACGACAATGCGGATCTCATCCGCCGCTTGAAGGAGCAGTTCACCGCTGATTTCTTTGCCGCCCGCGCGGGCTGGGGCTGCCCGGCTCCGGACCCGATATTCATCGTCGGGCTTCCGCGGGCCGGATCTACGCTGATCGAGCAGATCCTCGCCAGTCACTCCCTGGTCGAAGGGACCATGGAGCTCCCGGACGTTCCGCGGATCGTGCATGAGCTCAATGCGGGCGCGCGCGAGTCGGGTCCGCGCTTTCCCGAAATGCTGGCCGGGCTCGACCGCGACGCACTGCACGCGCTCGGTGCCGGCTACCTCGAGTCGACCCGCGTGCAGCGCAAGACCGGAGCGCCCTTCTTCATAGACAAGAATCCCAACAATTGGCTGTACGTGGGTCTGATTCAGCTCATGCTGCCGAACGCGAGGATCCTCGACGCCCGGCGGCATCCGCTCGCCTGCGGCTTCTCCTGCTTCAAGCAGCACTTTGCGCGCGGTCAGAGCTTTACCTACGACCTCGAGGATCTCGGCCGCTACTACCGCGACTACATCGAGCTGA
>Ga0209238_1000670_pt1 | contig 12442 bp, 7 predicted proteins | sample GraSoi013_1_20cm_FD_185823 | JGI IMG/M metagenome (GOLD analysis project Ga0209238, IMG submission 185823) | Grasslands soil microbial communities from the Angelo Coastal Reserve, California, USA - Sample 10_02_2013_1_20cm (SPAdes) (version 2) | ecosystem: Environmental > Terrestrial > Soil >...
TGGTGGCTAAAGAAGGCCCGGTTGTCAATCAATGCAAAGGTGTCCTTGTGCTTTCACGTACAGCCGGTGCATTCCAACAACTCGGTAAAGCTTCTATTCCTACCTCGCCAACTGATGTCGCAGAAACTGCACAGGCGCTCTACAAAGCTCTTACGCTGCCAGAAGACGAAAGAGTAGCTAAAGCAAAACAGGCACGGCAGGCCGTTGAACGCTATGACCTCAACATGTGGCTTACCCGCCAGATAAAGGATATCAACGAGCAGCTCGACCGTGCTACCCCCCCTCTTGATACTCCAAAAAACACTGCACCTGCGCTCGCTGCTGGTGTCAGTTAAAAGCTTTTTGTGAAAAAGGCACGCTGCGTCACAGCGTGCCTTTTTTCACATTCGCCTCATCATCTATGACCTTTAGGTAGGTTTTTGACCCTCTGTTTACCACCTCGTATGATACTCGTTAATATGGTTAACAGCGAGGTGTCGTGTATAACAGGAGAAAAAAAATGAGCGAGCAGCAGATACAGAAGGTCAAGGTAAAGCGATTGGCACATGTAGGATTGTGGTCAAGTGATGTAGCCACCCAGGCGCGCTTCTATCGCCAGGTCCTGGGACTCGATCTGCGCAACACTGTAGATAGTTCAACCGACCAGGATATCGACCTGGAGAATGCAAGCGTTTTTCTCTCTCTTGGCGATGAACACCACAGTGTGGGACTGTTTAGCGATACACGGCCTGGCGCGGGCAATGGACGAAACCCCTTCCAGCGTACTCGGCTGCACCACCTGGCTTTCGAACTCGATAACGACGCTGAATTGGCCGCGCTGGCGGCTCGCCTTAACCAGTCGGGCATTGAACTTACGCTTGCAGAACGAGACGGCGATCCCGAGCTCGGTGATACCCTCTGGTTCAGTGATCCCGACGGAAACCGCATTGAAATCTCGGTGACGCCCGACGGCTCCCTGACCAACTCTTCCGTCCCCTCCAGCGGACGAAGGGCGCGGCTCCGCCCTCAAGGCTTGCAACATATCGCGCTACAAACACCACACCTGGAGCAGATGGTCGACTTTTACACCGAAGCCCTGGGATTCGATATCTCTGACTGGTTGCTGCGCGAAAGTGTCTGGCTGCGCTGCAATACTGACCACCACACGATCACCCTTATCCAGGGGAAGATGGATATCGATCACATAGGCTACAGCATCTTCAATGGCCCCGAACTGTTGACATGGGGCGACAACCTGAGCCGCCATCAAACCCCCGTTCTCTGGGGTCCCGGCCGTCATGGCGCTGGCCAGGATCTCTTCTTGCGTATCGCTGACACAGAAGGCGTGCACATCGAACTTTCCGCCGAGCTCCAACAATACTACGACCACGACGTAACAACTCCACCACGCCTCTGGCATACCCGCCCTATGGCACTCAATCTCTGGGGTAGCTTGCCATCCTGGATACACGAGGAAGTCAGGGTCTAGCAGTTCCCAGGGCGATGCGAGCAGTTTCTAGGGCGACCGCGAGGGTCGCCCCTACTATACCACGGCACAGCTCCCGCCCTTACTTCACAACCGTGAAACGGCAAACGTATATAGTAGGGGCGACCCTCGCGGTCGCCCTGGATGTGTACTCGTCGCAGCGAGCAGGCCCTTTTTCCTTAGACCTGCACGACTCCATTCCTCATCAAGCCAACACCATCAATCTCCGTCTCCACCACATCCCCCGCCTTGAGAAACTCAGGTGGGTTGTGCGCAAAACCAACGCCACTCGGCGTACCAGTCGCGATGATGTCGCCTGCTTCAAGCGTCATGCCTTTGGAAAGGACGGCGATGATCTGCCGTACTGAGAAAATCATCATGCTCGTATTCGCATCTTGTTTGACCACGCCATTGACGCGCAGGCGGATCGGCAGCTGTTGAGGGTCCGCCACCTCGTCAGCGGTCACAATCCATGGTCCCATCGGACAATAGCCGTCAATGCTTTTCCCCTTAAAAAACTGTTGATGTTGGAACTGCAAGTCGCGAGCACTGACATCATTGAGCACGGTATAGCCAAAAACGTAGTCGAGGGCCTCTTCCTCGCGTATATTTTTGCCCGTCTTGCCAATAATGACGGCCAATTCAGCCTCCCAGTCCACCTGTTCAGAGACAGCCGGGTCAATCACAATATCCCCATAAGGCCCATTCGCCGTGGTAGGCGCCTTGGTGAAAATAACGGCGTGCTCCGGCAAGGAAACTGGACGTCCCTGCGCTGCCGCCGACTCTTTGGCATGATCAATGTAATTCAACCCCAGGCACATAATATTTTTGCGCGGGCGCAGAATGGGTGCTACCAGCTCTATCTTGTCCATGGCATGCACAGCACCAATCGAGGCAAACGTCTTGACTTCACTGAAACGGCGACCGGCCGTTTTGTCAAAAATGGACTGCAGCAGAAGCTTCCACGTCTCGTACTTCTCAATCAGATCCTGCATCTGATCAGGCCCGATAATCGTCAATGCATGCGCGGCAAGGTCGATATCGAGAACTTCGTCGCCCTGGACAAGACCCAGGTGTGGTTTGGGAATGGACGCAGTGGAAAAGCTGACAAATTTCACGGAAAGCCTCCTTTACAATGAGAGCAATAAGATTAGAGTAAGGTAGACCGCATCACCTCAAGCGGTGCTGGCCTGCCCGTCCACAGCGTAAAGGCCAGTGCTCCCTGGTGCAAGAGCATCGACAACCCATTGACTGCGCGCAAGCCAAGAGTGCGAGCCTGGCACAATAGCTGCGACTGTGTAGGATTATAAACCATATCGAAGACAACGGTATCGGGAGCAAAACGCGCCAATACTTCCGCCGGCATGGGGCTGGCATTTTCAGCTTCTTTGTTCCCCTCTTTATCAGCAACGTGCATCCCAACCGGCGTTGCATTGATAATGAGCGATGTGGGATAGGGTATCAGAAATTCCGGGTCGTTCAGGCAGAACACCTGGCAATTGCTCTCCTGCTGCAGCTCCGCCGCTAGCCGCTGTGCGCGTTCCAGCTTGCGATTGACAATAATCAGCCGTTCGACCGACGCATTGACCAGGGCGAAAGCCGCTCCCCGCGCCGCACCTCCCGCCCCCAACAGCACAGCGGTATACCCGGCAAACGAAAAAGCATCCTTCGTGTTCAGCCGGTTATCACCCTGCAAGGCTGCAAGATAGTGTGGTTCACGCAGCTTCCCAACACCCAGTTCTAGCAGAGCATGCAACAGGCCAGGAGCATCGGTGTTATAGCCATAAAGATACTCGTTGCGGTGCACAATAGTATTGACCGCGCCGATGCGCGTCGCCAGCGGATCAACCACATCCAACAAAGGCAGCACCGCCTCTTTGTATGGAATAGTGATATTGGCGCCCAAAGACTGCGGTACCAGCAGAGAAGCGACCCGGGCAGGAAGCTCACTCTCGCCTGTCTGCCAGAGTTCATAGCGCGCGGGGATACCACAGGCATCGAAGGCGGCCTGCTGAAACCGCGGTGAATAAGAGTGCGCGACGGGGTCTCCTATAAGACCGACGCGTAAAAATGATTGCTTATCTATGTGTTGCTCAAGCTCCATTGAAATCGAGATGCTCTTTTCTCTGTATCTATATGATACTATACAATAGTCTCTAACTTCACGCATATATGAACGGAGAATACTCTCATGGCAGTTCAACCCCGCCTGGCCTCAGCAGTCATGCTGCTGCGCGATATGACCCCCGGACAAGGAATAGAAGTTTTTATGGTTCGACGAGTCATCCAGAGCGATTTCGCGCCCGATGTCTTCGTCTTCCCCGGCGGCTCGGTCTCCGCCGATGATCGCGCCGCAGAGCAGGCGGAACAGGTCTTTACTCCTGTTGCCCCCGGCAAGGCAGACCCCGAAGGTCGTACCATCCTGGGCAGTGGCACCAGGGCAGCCGCCATCCGCGAACTTTTTGAGGAGGCTGGCGTGCTCCTCGCCTATCGCGGTGAGCAGGTACTGGCAATTGGCGAAGAGGATATAGCCCGTTTTGATAACTATCGCCAGGCATTCAACCAGCGCAATGGCTCTTTGATAGAAATGGCCCGCACCGAAAACTTGCGGTTGGCGACCGACCGCCTCGGGTACTTTGCACACTGGATTACACCCGAGGGGATGCCGAAGCGCTTCGATACTCACTTCTTCATCACTACCGCACCCGCCGAACAACAGGCAGCACACGATCGACTGGAGACCAGTGAAGGTATCTGGATTTCACCAGCCGAGGCCCTGGCCAGCTCCGAACGCGGCGAATTCCCACTCGTCTTCGCCACCATTCACCAGTTGCGCGAACTGGCGGCCTTTCATAGCGTTCAAGAGGCCCTGGAATCTACTACGATGCAACACGTAGCCACCCACGTCCCTATCCTGGAACAGAGAGCCGGGGGTGCACGCGTCTACCTCCCCGGCGATGACGACAACAAATGGGATGTTCCTGAAAATATGACGCGCTCGTAGGTGCGCTACATGCGACGCGCAGTAAGGAGATACTCGATGCAAATCCCTTATACCATCATTCTGGCACCCAACCCTTCGATGATGTCGGGGCCAGGCACCAATACTATTGTCCTTGGCGGCGGAGCCGACGGTGCTATAGTGATCGATCCAGCGGTTGACGATGCCGCCTATCTCGACGCCCTCGTAAAGGAGGGCTCGCAACGGGGCGGTATTCTCCGTATACTCATCACCCATGGACATCCTGACCATATCGGCGGGGCGCTTGCCCTGAAAAAACTGCTCGGTGTCCCAATTTACGCCTTCAGCCGGGAGGGTGTCCCCATGGCCGACGAGGAAATTGGCGATGGCACCGCCTTTCCTGTTGGCGATGACAAGCTCCGTGCCATCCACACACCCGGCCATCGCTTCGACCACCTCTGTTATTTATTAGAAGGGCGCGGGACGCTCTTTGCCGGTGATGTCATCGCGGGCGTCGGCACTGTCGTTATCAACCCACCGGAAGGCGATATGCAGGTCTATCTCGACACACTCAAGCGCCTGCAGCAGATGGACATCACCGAGATAGTTCCTTCACATGGCCCCACCATAAGCGACCCGAAGGCGAAAATCACCGAGTACATCGAGCACCGCTTGCAGCGCGAGCAGCAGGTCTTGATGGCCCTGGAGGAGCTGCCACGCGGCGCAACCATCCCCCAGCTGGTACCATTTATTTATACAGATGTCGACCCGCAGCTCTATCCAATCGCGGCCCGCTCTGTGGAGGCCCATCTGTTGAAATTGGAACACGAAGGTTTAGTAGAAAAATTAGGGGAGGATGGCTGGGCGTTGGTAGAACCAACAGCGTAGGCTCATTAACGAAGTGGCTCCGGCAGCGCGCCTGCCGGAGCCACTTCGAGATCATCTTCTTACCAACAAAGCCAGCGCTGTCACCCCGGCCAATCCCAGGCAAAACCAGCTCGGGATCGGCTGGTGTGCCACCGCCAGTACCACCCCTCCGACCATCTCCGCGCCAAAGAGCAACACCCAGGAGAAGCCGCTCAAACCGCCCTCCCGCTCGTTGTTTCGTTCACCTCTCCCGCGCCCGCGGCGGCGCGACCTGCCGTTGCCCCCATTGCCGTTCATCTTTACCTCTATCTGCCCCGTCTCCAGTTTCGTGATAACCTGTTCCAACGAGCGCGGCAGCGTCAGCAGGATACGCCCCGTCTCCAATACCTGGTTGAAGATATCCTGCAGAGTCTCACCAGCTCCCTCGGCGTCAAGCCCCAGGAACTTGCGCGCGTAAGGCGTCGCAATCTCCACAAAGTTGAAATCTGGCGACAAACCCGTCGTAACGCCGACCAGCACACCAATAGCCCGGCCGGTAAAAGCAAACTGCGCCGGTATCTGGAAAGGCTGCCCATAGAGCATATTCTCTACGTCCTGAGCCACCTCCGGAATATCCATATCGCGGGCCTCTCCCAGCGTCATACCATAATATTGCTCCATCATCAGGGAGACACCGCGTTCCATGGCTGCCATATTCGCCCCCTCGCCAATAAAGCCCAGCTTGTTCAGGGCTCTGACCAGCGCGCGCGAATCCCGGCTTACAAAACTCAAGAAGAGTTCCTTGAGCGACTTCTTCATATTTTTCGTCAGCGAACCGACCATGCCGAAATCGACAAAGGCTATCACAGGCCCTTCGCTCACCGTCACTTTTTTGTCTGCCTTGCCCTCCGGCAGGACAAAGATGTTCCCTGGATGGGGATCCGCGTGGAAAAAGCCCTCGTTAAAGAACTGGTAGAAGTAGGCTCTGACGGTGCGTTTCGCTACTTCAAGACGGCTCACTCCCGCCGCCTCGATAGCAGCATAGTCATTTATCTTGATCCCGTCGATCCACTCTAGCACAAGAACACGCCGTGTTGTATAATCTTCATACACACCAGGGATGTAAATGCTCGGATCATCCTTGAACATTTCCTTGAATCGCTTGGCATTCGCTGTTTCGGTGACATAATCAATTTCCTCGTAGACGGTGCGTTTGAATTCCCTGTAAACGGCCATGAGGTCGATGAATTCACTCGTATCCACGAAGCGGTTGATCACCCAGATGACAAATTTGAGCGTGCTCAAATCCATGCTGACCAGTTGATCGATATTCGGCCGCTGAACTTTTACGGCCACCTCTTCACCAGTCGAGGCGAGAACAGCTTTATGCACCTGGCCAAGCGAGGCAGCGGCAGTACATTTACGCTCTAATACGCTAAATACTTGCTCAACCGGTTTTCCAAGTTCTGTCTCAAGCACCGAAACAACATGACTGAACGGTGCGGGCGGCACTTCGTCCTGTAGTGAGCTCAGCGCGGCCAGCGCCTGCTCCGGTAACAGGTCGGCACGCGAGCTCAGGAATTGACCAAGCTTAATCATCAGCACACCAAGCTTGATGGCTGTGACACGAAAAGCGACAAGTACCTGGACCAGCACGTCGATATTCGGATGAACATCATAGTTACCGCGTTGGCGAGCGCGAAGAACACGACGTCGCTCCCGGTATATGACCCATATCGTCCAGAGAAGTAATCTCGATACCCTGAGAAATCGCACCATTTGCGAAAATCTATTGATACGCACCGTCTTTTTTTGCATAGGAGACAAGACCCTTTTATTAGTTGGAGCTTAGGGGCACGAGCCCGTTGGTCCCTGATGTGAGAAATTGTAAATTGCCTTGCTTAGCTATACCATAGCATAACATGTACGTTAAAACCAGTAAAAGAGTTGAAGTCGAACTGGTTAGAACACAGAGGAGGATCTCTTGAAAGGTTGTAATCGCGCACGAGCAATGCTGCTCAACGACCACCAGTATAGCCTGCTTTTATTGCATGATCGAGCGTCGGCGCCAATACCTAGAGCCCGTTCATTTGAGCTCACCGATGACCATGTGCAGTATGCCCCCGATCGTCCCGCTGACGTAAGACACGTCAAACTGGTTATAACGCTTGACTTCGAGCAAGAAACCGTTAGTGGCACGGTGAGCACCACTTTTTCCGCCCTCTATGAAGAGGTCAAAAGTGTCTCGTTTGATGCAATCGACCTGCAAGTCGAGCGCGTCACGCTGAATGGCGGCAAAGAGCTACCTTTCAGCAATGATGGCAAAAAACTCACTGTGACCCTGGATCGGGCCTACCACCATGGTGAAGAGTTCACCATTGATATACAGTACCATGCGAAACCGCGCACCGGCCTGCATTTTATCAAACCAGCGCCGGAGGATCCAACGCGCCCGGTGCAAGCCTGGACATTTGGACAACCGCGCTACCACAGCTACTGGTTCCCCTGCCATGACGCTCCCAATGATCGCGCCACCACTGAGATCATTGTCACGGTCCCTGCCCATTTCCTGACCGTCGCTAATGGCAACTTGATCAGCGTTACCGGTCAAGGCGAGACAAAGACGCATCACTGGCGCCATGATATTCCACATGCCGCGTACCTGATTTCGCTGGTGGTCAGCGACTTCGCAGTCGTCGAAGATTCCTACAATGGGAAACCAGTCAACTACTATGTGCGCCCCGACCGTAAAGACGATGCGCGCTACTACATGGGCAAGACCCCCGAGATGATGCGCTTCTTCGCGGAATATACGGACGTCGATTATCCTTACGATAAGTATGCGCAAACGGTCGTCGAAAATTATACCGGTGCCATGGAACATACCACCGCGACTACCCATAGCTTCTCGCTCCTGATGGATGAGCGTGCTTCCCTTGACTTCGACCTGGTGCCAGTGGTTGCGCATGAGCTGGCACACCAGTGGTTCGGTGACCTCGTGACCTGCCGCGACTGGCCAAATGGTTGGCTGAACGAAGGCTTTGCCACCTACTTTGAGGAGCTTTGGAACGAGTACGACCTTGGCACGGACTACTTTAAGCAATCGATGCTCAATCTCAAAAAAGGCTATCTTGATGAAGATGGAGAGTATCGCCGTCCCATCGTCTACAATGTCTACCACAACGATGGCTTTGAATTGTTTGATGGACACATGTACAACAAAGGCGCCTGGGTCCTGCATATGCTGCGCCACCAACTTGGTGATGCGACGTTCCGGCGCGCTGTCAAAGCATACCTCGAACGGTACCGCGAGCGAGAGGTGATCACCGCGGACCTGGAGCGAACCTTCGAGGAAGTAACCGGGCGCAGCTTGGCACAGTACTTCCAGCAGTGGGTCTACCAGGGGGGCTATCCCGCGTTCGAGGTAAATTATTCCTGGGATGGAGAACATTCCATGGCCAGGTTGAAGATCAAGCAGGCGCAGCAAGTTGACGATCTCACCCCCTGTTTTGTCACACCGGTAGACCTCGCTTTCACCATTCCTGCCACGGACGAGGCCACTAAAGATGAACACACGACGGAGACGCGCACAGTAGCCATGCGCGTGATGTCGGGTGAAGATGGGCAGGTGGAGCAGACCTACTATATTCCCATGGAACGCGAGCCGCTGCTGGTGCGCTTCGATCCAAACGGCTGGCTGCTCAAGACGCTCAAATTAGAGCGTTCCACAAAGATGATGCGTTATCAACTCGCGCACGACCCCGATGTGCTGGGTCGTATCGAGGCCACCGAAGCGCTTGGCGAAGATGGCAGCTCCGAAAGCATAGAGGCTCTTAAGTCAGCCCTGTTCAACGACGCTTTCTGGGGCGTACGCGTAGCTGCGGCCGATGCGCTGGGCGATATCGGCACTGAACGGGCACAGTCTATCCTGCTACAGGGGCTGCAAGAATTTGCGACGCCGGAACTCTCACGGGTCCGCACCGCCATTGCAGCAAACCTTGGCAAGTACCAGGCTCCCCAGCAGGCAGAACTGGCGCAACGGTCCGCACAGGCGCTGTGGGCTCTGCTGGCGCGCGGCGATATCAGCTATATTGTTGAAAGTACGGCGGCGCATTCGCTAGGAAAAACCCGTACTGCCGGCTGTGTCGATCAATTGGAGAAATTGATCGACCGCCCGTCATGGAACAATTCCGTGCAGCGCGGCGTCTTCCGGGGTCTAGGAGAATCGGGTGATGACCGCGCGGTCGATATTACCGTCGCCTATCTTGGCGATGACAACCGCCATATCACACTCCGTTTTGCAGTTGCCGCGGGCATGGGGTCGCTGGCACGCAACCGGCATCTCTACAGCGAAGAAGCGCGCCAGCGCGCTGTAACAGCCCTCTGTAACGCGGTGGAGCACGACCACTGGGAACCGGTGCGTGCCGTCTCATCTCGTGCCCTCAAGTCGCTCGGTGAAAAACGTGCGATCGGCGTCCTGGAGCGTGTTGCCAGCCATGAAACCGAAACCCGGGCGCAGCGCGATATGCGTATGGCCGCCCAGGCCTTGCGCAGCGGTGATAAATCCGATGAACAATTGAAGCAACTGCGTAAAGACCTTGACCAGGTACGCGAGGAGAACCGCAAACTTAAAGAACAATTGGGAGCAATAGAAGCCCGCCTCAAATAATCTTTTTGTGCGGGCTGCGGGGCTGGTAACCTGCGGCCGCCAGCCCCGCAGCCCGCACAAAAATAGTCCTTTTTCTTTGTACCTGCAACATTTTAACGGTTTCAACCGTCATCTATTATAGAGTGCAAGTTTTATATGCTTTGGAAATAAGCCGAAGTATGTTATAGTTTTCTTGACTATGACGTGGGGGTAGGTTATAACCGGAGGGACAATCATCCCACAGCCTCTGATGGCCGAACAAATCGTTCTAAACGAACATAGATGCTGTAATAAATAGACATGAAACCGCGGAGGTGCACCTTGCCAGGAGCGCGAGTGGAAAATTCTCCAAAATTCGCTGACCGAATGCGCGATATCTCCTCATGGCGGGAGGGAGACTTCAGGTCACTGAGTACGCGAGCAAAGAAAAAATATTATAGACGCAAATCTGCTATTGAAGATTATTTTACAAGCAATATCTCCATCGATGAAATCACGCTGCGCAAACATATTTCCTCGGAGCGCCTCCTGCAGCTGGCCGAACAATGTTTGATGCAGGCCGAAGACGGCTCTCCGTGGGGCTTCCGGGCTCTCATGCCAGGCGTAAATGTAATAGATTACGCTGCTCAACCTGCAGCAGAAGCTCCTTCTTCTGGAATATCAGGAGAAGATACACAAAACCTCAATCACGAGACGAAAAGTGATCACGCAGTAAATCCTCCCGCTCCGGAGGTGGCAGCGCCTGCTTCTCCCGACGAAGACAAAGAGATTGAAGACAAAGACTATGATACCGCGAAACGGCTGGCCATTAAACGTTCCCAGCAATCCTTCCAGCATGACGCCGGTATTCCTGAAACACCGCCCACGCCGGCGCTACAAGTAGAGGGTGAAGAGCCTGCCGAATCTGGAGAACCTGCCGCTGAACTGGATGAACCTACTGCCAAATTAGAGCCTCTATCACGAGAGGAAGAAGAACAGGTCGAGGCAACTGCTGAGCTAGATGAGCCCACCGTCAAATTAGAGCCCCTATCACGAGATCAAGCTGCCGTGAGCGAGGAGGCAGCCCTCGCGGCAAATATGGCTACACCTGGCGATGTCGAAGAAAGCGGAGAGGTAGAGCATGTCACCGCGGGACAGGATGGGGACGAGGCGACTGTCGAGCCAGTGCAAATTCCCCTGGAAAACGATGAGACGCTTACAGAGCCAGCATCTTCCGCTGACAGCACGGAAGATGAACGCGTTACGGTACCCACCGATGCCCAGGATGCTATCACCGAGGTAGAGAGAATATTAGTTGAAGAGAAGGACGAAGCCAGGACAGCTCTTTCGGCCCGCGACGGCAGAGGAGAAGGCGCAAAGGAAACGCTGCCTGTCGCCTACGCCCCTACCCATCTTGCGCCTTTGAGCATGCCTGTTTACATCAGGCGCACCGCTTTGGATGGTAAGAGGGCTGTCGCCATACATCGGCGCTTAGTCCATAAACGCTGGATGCGCGACGAGCAGGTCCACACGAAAAAGCGGCGCTCTCTCCAAATTGTCAGCTTCGCGATATTTGCTGCTATCATACTCTTTGGCTTAGTGCCGGTAGGTGCCGGCGTTGCTGCCTATGGCGCATACAACAATATCAGCGGAATTGCCCACGATGGCATCAATCACCTGTTAAAAGTAAAAAGTCTCCTTCCTGTTTCAAAAAGTGATCCTACCGCAGCGCTCAACGAGAAGAATTTAACGCAGGCACAGGTCGAGTTCAAAGCGGCGCAAAGCGACTTCATACAGTTGCAGCAACTGGTAGATCGCACCGATGTGCAGGCGGCAATCACACAATTTGCGCCGCAGTATTCCAATAAACTGGGTATGGGGCAAAAATTAGTACAGGTCGCGTTGGACGTGGCGCGCATGGGAGATGAATTGTGCGGCGTTGCTCTCATTGGCGCGAACATCATTCACGGTTCACCTCTCTCCAGCGGATCAACGAAACCGGTCATCAGCGCCGCGGATGTAGCTGCTATCGACGGCTCGATGGTACATGCTCTCTACTATATCGATGACATACAACAACAAATGAGCCAGGTATCTATCAAAGATATTCCTGTTAGCGATAGCCAGAAAAAGCAACTGGTTTCTGTAGTGAACCTGTTGCCTACGGCGCGAGATACCATAATTCAGGCACAGGGGATGGTTGGTCTTGTTGCTTGGTTATTGGGTGTTGGCCACCAGCGGCGTTTCCTCGTACAGACCATGGACCGGGCAGAGCTGCGGCCGGGCGGTGGTTTTACAGGGCAGTATGGCATCTTGCAGATCCAGGATGGGCGCATGTCTCCCTTTAACCTGACTGATGTCACGCTGATCGACTATGCTGAAAACGGCACAGCGATTGGACGTAATGCCCCCCCAGGATATAGCTGGATGAACTTTGGCAACTGGGGGATACGTGACTCGAATCTGTCAGGCGACTTCCCAACCACTGCTCGCATGACAATGCAGCTCTTCCAGGACGAGGGCGGCGGCCCAGTCGATGGCG
>Ga0209238_1000671_pt1 | contig 12433 bp, 14 predicted proteins | sample GraSoi013_1_20cm_FD_185823 | JGI IMG/M metagenome (GOLD analysis project Ga0209238, IMG submission 185823) | Grasslands soil microbial communities from the Angelo Coastal Reserve, California, USA - Sample 10_02_2013_1_20cm (SPAdes) (version 2) | ecosystem: Environmental > Terrestrial > Soil >...
GAATCTTTCTCCACAACTGTCATTCGGTTCCCGGCCTCTCCATGTCTCAGTATGAAAATATCGATCTTTGTGGAGGTCGCTGTCTTTGATGGGGTCAGAGCGGATGTTGGTGAAGTCGCCTTCTTAATCTCGACCTCTTTGTGGTCCGAGAAAGCGCCACGTTGTCTCCTTACTCTCTTAGGCTCTGTCAATTGTCCCTATGGGAAGTTTCGGTGAGTCAGATAAAGTTCAGTAACCACACTTTCTCCGTTCAAGACCATGAGTTGGACTAGGATGGTCAAGCTACCGCAGGCTCTGGGTTTCGGCCGCGAGATCGAATCGATCCTCCTCATACTGTCAGATCATCCTGAGGAAATTGTCAGAAAGATCGCTGATAAGAAAAGCGTCGGAGATTATCGATTGGTGGGGGAGAAGACGAAGCTCCTTGCCGACACATACTTCGACACTCCCAATCACTTTCTTTCGCATCACAAGTTGAATCTGAGAGTACGGACAGATAACCAGGACCGTTGGATCACTATGAAGACGCATCCTAGACGAACTCTCTGGGGTGGAATGGTCCGGGCTGAGATGGAGGTTCCCTGGTCAGATGAGACGATTGAAAAAGTGGTTTCTGAGCTAAAGATCCCCCATCGACCTCCCATTTCCGCGGGTCAAACTACCCCCTCAGACCCGATTGAACTTTTGAAGAGCAAAGGCCTAGTTCCCATCCAGCATCGGGAGACACAACGGCTGGTACGAGATGTGACGTCTGGCTCTGAAGGCTCCCCAGTCCTGGCGGAATTAGACATTGACTCAGTGCTTTACAACTTCGACGATCAAAAGATACGCCTCTTCGAGGTCGAAGTGGAGAGCAAGTCCGAAAAAGGCCAGAACGTGGTCAAGAGCGTCACAAAGAGTCTGAAGGGAGAGTACGGCTCTATCCTTCGAAGCTGGCGTCACGGAAAACTGGCAACCGGAACCGGGATAGCCAAGTTGTTGAAATCGGGAGAACTGCGACCGCTCATCGACGCTGAAAACCGTCTTCTCCCAGCCGCCTACGATAGACTCAACAGAATCCTCTAAAGCGCCAGCAAGAGCGCCTAAGAACCAAGGGTTAGACAGAGCGAGTCTAAATATCCCTATTAGGCGATAGACCCTCTAGAGATATGATCGAGCCTTTGAGGGAAGAACTCTCCGTCGGCCGAGTAATGGATGTTCTCCGGAATTGCTATGATCCCGAGATACCGGTCAATATTGTCGATCTCGGCTTGGTCTATGGCGTTGCCATAGAGAATGATACAGTGAAGATTCGAATGACCCTTACGGCCATGGGTTGCCCCGCCAGCGCCTACCTGAGTCATCAGGTCAAGGAACTGGTCGAGAAGATACCCGGTGTCAGGCAAGCTGACGTTGACATCGTCTGGGACCCTCCCTGGACTCCTGACAAGATGAGCGCGGCGGCGCGAGAACGTCTCCAGGCAAACCAGGAACCAGTGACGATCGAATTCGACCCCGCCAGTTTCAAGCCTAGAAAGAAAGGGCACATCGCCAAGAACCCTGACGGAACGATTGTCCTCATCAACGAGACAAATTCACGCTACCTCGGGAACGATGACATCGCCAGCCTCTGGGAGAAGAGCGATGGAAGCAAGACTATCGACGAGCTAACATCCGAACTCGCCATGGAAAAGAAGGTCTCGCCCGCCGAGATTCGAATGCAGATTCTGGAAGTAGTTACTCAGCTAGTCGCGATCGGATTGATAGCCCCTGAGGACGCGATGATTCTGCCGCTGCACCCCTAGGTAGGGTACCCAAGCCATATCTGCCACCGACAACCCCTCCCTCTCAATCAGCAATTGTACGATCGTTCAGCACAACTCTATGACACGATCTACTCGTTCAAGAACTACGAGAAGGAAGCAGCAAAGCTTCACCAGCTAATCCAGAAACACAAACGTTCCAAAGGCGGTGATCTGCTCGAAGTCGCTTGTGGAACCGGCGGCCACATTACATATCTGAAAAACAACTATTCAGTCGAAGGACTAGATCTCAGCTCGCAAATGCTGAGACTCGCCAAGAAGAAACACCCTGACATTGTGTTCCATCGCGGTGACATGATCTCATTCAGGCTCAAGAAGCGCTTCGATGCTATCACCTGCCTATTCAGCGCCGTTGGCCACATGAAAACCAAACGCAGACTGGGTCTCGCTGTTCGAAACATGTCCCGACATCTCAAGCCACGCGGAGTCCTGATTGTGGAACCCTGGATTACCCCTCAACAGTGGCGCAAAGGATTTGTTCACGCCAATTTCGTAGACCAGCCGGAACTCAAGGTCGCTCGCATGAACATCAGTAAAACGAGGGGAAGGCTGTCAGTCTTGGATATGCATCATCTAGTCGCCACTCCCAATCGAGTGGAGCATTTTGTTGAACGACTTGAGTTAGGGCTTTTCACTCATGATGAATATCTCCATGCTTTTCGACGTTCAGGCCTTGAGACAAGCTATGATCCAGAGGGGTTAATGGGACGCGGTCTGTACATTGGAACGCTCTAGCTGATCATCAGAGGAGGAGGCCCATTTCGACCTCGTCATGGTAGCGATGGTCATCCCCGTAGAAAGTCTCTCTCGCCACTCCTTCTTTCTTGAAGCCTACCTTCTCATAGACCTTGATCGCCCTCTGATTATCAGCGACTACAGTCAGTCCAAGCCTATGGAACCCTCGCTCTTTCGCTAGCGCGATGGCTTTCCTCATCATCCTGGTTCCTAGCCCTAGGTTCTGGAAGTCTTGATGGATATAGATGAACACCTCCCCAACTCCCTTCCGCCGTTCAAATGGGATTCTGAACAATTGCAAATGTCCAACAATTCTCTGCTCTAATCGGGCGATTAGCGTTATGTTGTTCGCTAGGTCCGTGGTCCAGCGCTCTATCCTAGCACGGTCGTAAGGAGGCAGACCCCACTTGATAGCCTCAGGCGACATATTGGCATACATCGCGACAAGCGCTTCTTTATCCTCAGGTCGGTACGTCGCGAGGCTGACCGGTCTTCCATTCTTCAGCGTGAGAAGTTGGTCCGATAACGGCATATTTGACGATTCTAAGTCAGTTCTACTCTTGTGACCGCGGTCGCTTGGTTTCAGCAGAATATCGAGGTTAGCTCGCAGGGGCTTCGGCCCGGATTGGCTCTTTCACGCTTTCAGCGATGGAGATCTCCAGGTCGTCAGGATCGAGGAAAACCGCTAGCTTGATTCCTTCCCCTTCACGCATCTTTGGTTCCATGACGAATCTCACGTTTTTCGATTTGAGCTCCCGGTAGGTCTTCTCAAGGTCAGTAACGTTGAATCCTATCGATAATGTTCCCGCGAGCAACCCCTCCTGCGTGGTTGTAGGAGAGGTCCGAGGCTTCGATAGGTGAAGCGCTAGCGTCGTGGCTCCGGTCTGGAACTCACTCCACTCGTTCGTCTTGTACTTTAGGGGCAAACCGAGTGTGTCCTTGTAGAATTCAACTGATTGGTCCATTTTTGATACTCCGATCATCACATAGTCAATCTGTTTGAACATACATCTCGCCGTTCGTAAGAGACGGGGCGGCAGTAAAAGAGTTCCTATCGGCCGAAAAAATCCTGGATCAATTCGATGCATGGTTTATCGGGGCCGGTACAGCCGCCGCTGAGGCAAGGCTTAGGCCATGCTAGCGTTGACACTGCGACTACGTATCGCTTTGGCGTTTCTCTCGATCTACACGATTTGGGGGTCCACCTACTTGGCAATTCGATTTGCCATAGAAACATTCCCACCGTTTCTGATGGCAGCAATTCGTTTTCTGATTGCAGGAGGAGTGCTCTACGCTTGGATGCGTTTGAGAGGCGCCCCGCGTCCAACACGGGCTAACTGGAAGGCCGCGACCATCGTCGGGGGATTACTGTTGCTCGGAGGAAACGGTGGAGTGACGAATGCCGAACAGGTGATTCCCTCCAGCGTAGCCGCGGTATTGATCACAACTGTCCCAATCTGGATGGCTCTTTTGGAGCTGTTGCGAAAGGACCGCATCGTCCCAACTCTACATGTCGTTATCGGCCTAGTCCTGGGCTTCGGAGGAGTTATTCTGCTGGTAGGACCTGGCGACCTCGGTGGTAGTGGTGGATTGAACCCACTCTGGGCTGGAGTTCTGATACTCGCCTCGCTCTCATGGGCAATCGGTTCAGTATACTCTAGAAACGCACCTCTTCCAAAGACGCCGTTGCTAGGCAGTGGGATGGAGATGTTAGCCGGTGGGGCCTTCCTCCTCGTGGCGTCATTGATCTCTCTGGAATGGGTTGGTTTTCAGCCGAGTAACCTATCGGTCCTATCTCTCGTTTCGTTCATCTATCTGATAGTATTCGGTTCCCTGATAGGCTTCTCATCCTACGTCTGGCTCCTGACAAAGACGACGACTGCGAGAGTCTCAACGTACGCGTATGTCAACCCAGTTGTGGCTGTATTCCTAGGTTATTTTCTCGCTGGCGAACAATTGACTCTTCGGACCCTTCTCGCTTCTTCAGTCATAGTAATAGCAGTAGTTGTGATCACCACCCTCAAATCAAGACAGACTGCTCCCGACCACGCTCGATCGCCGATCTGATTCCCTGAATCTCCAGGTCCTGTTGCTTCTTTGTACGATTGATGAGTTTGTCCAATTTAGTTCAAAATGAGATTGGTTCGGAGTGGCGTTTATGTTCGCGTCCCTCTTTGATATTTTGGCAAGAGAGCCGGTTCCCTTGTCTGGGCGTTGCCTGTGCTGGCGGTGAAGACAGTCCGACAGAAACATCAAGCTTCAACGTATCTCCTTAAGCTCTTGGACGAGTTCAGACGCATGGTGAACGCCTGCATTGCTATTGGGATAGAAGAGGATGTTTCCAGTCTCAAGACTCTCTCCTTGAAATCGTATTATCGTCTCAGCCGTGACACGCTCAGCTACTACAGACTCGGGGCGATCAGTGCCGCCACAGGAATACTCCGCAATTATAGAAAGGCTAAGAGAAAGAACCCTCGCGCGAGTTTTCCCATCGCGAGGAAGCTCATGCTCACCACATGTTACGGGTTCAAAATCCAGAATGATCTTCTCAGGGTACCTCTCAGTCCCCGTCAATGCGTGTATGTTAAGCTGAACACTCACACTCTCCGAGTCCTCTCCGGGCTTAACGTTCGCTCGGTCACGTTGACCCCACAGTCGCTCAGCATAAGCTACTCAAAAGACCCAGTCGAGATCAAACCAGAAGGGTACGTTGGCATAGACCGTAACCTGGACAACGTGACGGTCGCATCAACAGACCAGACAGTTCGAAGATTCGACCTGTCAAAGGCGACTAGGATCAAGTCTACCTACCGGTTTGTCAAGAGCCGGTTCAAGAGGAATGATGCGCGGATTGAAGCCCGCGTATTCTCCAAGTATGGAGAGAAACAGCGGAACCTTGTCCAGCCGTTACTCCACAACGTGTCCAAGAGAATAGTTGAGGATGCGAAGACAAAACGGTATGGTATAGCGATGGAGAGACTTACCGGGATGAGAAGACTCTATCGTAGGGGCAACGGACAATCGAGAAATTATCGGGCACGGATGAACAGCTGGAGCTTTGGAGAATTACAACGACAAGTAGAGTACAAAGCCCGATGGGAGGGAGTCAGAGTCGTCTACGTTCCTGCCAGGAACACTTCCAAGCGGTGCTCAATATGCGGGTACAAGACCCTAGAGAGCACCCAACGACAACTATGGTGTCCACACTGTGGAGCCATACTAGACAGGGACGAGAACGCGGCTAGGAACATAGCTGCGGGAGGGCTGAGGTTCAGCCCTAACGGGCCTCCAGGTGAAGCAGTGAAGGGGAACCCGACGACGACGGTAATCCTCAGAGTCGATGGAGGCAAGTTAAGTCAACAACCCACGACTAAGACAATCCGTTCGATGAAGACTTAACAGAACCCTGCGGATTCTACGATATGATATGATATGATATGCCCGGTGATGAGTGGGATGCTTCCGCCGATGCTGGGCCCGCTCATCGGGCAGCTCGGGTCGAACGAATCAGATCAGGCCAAGCCCACGGCTTGGTAGCCATCGGAGATGGGAGAGTGGTTGGTTGGTGTAATGCACAGGCTCGCTCTAGATTCCTTAACATGCGGAGATATGCTACCGTCGTGGACGATCCTAAGGAGCCAGTTGGCTCGATCATGTGTTTCCTTGTAGCCCCAGGACATAGAGGAAAAGGCGTAGGCACGGCGCTTCTGAATGCTGCTTGCGACAAGTTCCGCCGAGACAAGTTACACATCGCGGAGGGTTATCCTACAACCAATCCCGTCAAGCGGGCTTGGGAGACTCCCTGGGCCGAAGAGAACTACAAGGGATCCCTAGGCATGTATCTCAATGCTGGCTTCAAGATTCATCGCCAGCTAGAACGTTTCGCAATTGTACGAAAGCAACTCTGACCTCCACAGTTCTCTGGTGGACCCAGGCTATCGATGGATTTCCCATCCTTATCATTTCAAAGCGTTTTCAAAACAGAATGGGTAGTGTTCTATTCCACTGTCCATGTGGACCCTTTGATAGGCTGGTGTACTTTCGCGAGGTCTTTGATGAAGAGTTCGTAGAGATGTGGTTGCTCTGTGTGGATTGGGACGAGCGTCTTTGGACTGATCTTCGCGATCGTTTCTCGTAGCTCCGTGGGCATCATATGCCCAGAGCTGTGGAATCTGGTACATTGGTAGTCCGAAGTGGTTTAGCCAGTTGACGAATCGTTCGTGGTCGATCTCCATTTCCTCGTTGAACGGTTCCGAGCTGCTGTTGATGAACGCTCCACCTGCGTCAGGCTTGATGTCCAAGACCTCGTTCATATCGTAAGAGCTCGCGGCTAGAATGAATTTTCGCTGTGATTCCTTGACATCCTTTGACGTCTTCACCATGCAATTCCTCATGACCTCTTTTTCCCAGTTGTAGTATGTCTTTTTCGTTCGCTGGTAGACGACGATGTTGGGATCGTGAGAGACAGCTGGAACGGTCAGGTGTTTGTCTTTCAGCAGTGCTTGAAGCAGATGCGCCTGTCTCAATGAGACCGCGAGGATTCGATTGTTTTTCCTGGCAATCTCGTAAAACGTCCTCAACCTGTCCACGTCGGCGGTCGAAAAATTCGCTAGAACCAGCCCGTTTGTTTTCCGAACCACGTGGTCAACTTTGTCAACTACTTCCGCTTCAGATTGCAAGTCACCACGGACTAGGTTTGTGCCTTCACAGAGGAACAGCTCTGGATTCGACTGTTTTGCTTTCTCCACAAAATCCTGCGTCATGTCCGACCTCGGCCCGTGGGCGCGAAAGTCCCCGCTGTACGCAAGGGTCCCAAACGAGGTGTGAACTATGAAGCCATACGATCCGGGCATGCTGTGGTCCACGTGGACCGGCTCAACCTCTATTCCCCCGATTTTCACCGTGTCTCCAGTTCGGAAAGTCTTGAACTGGATCCCATCAAGATCGTTCTCAAAGCCCCCCGGACGAGCAGTTGACAAGGCCTCTAGAATCATCTTGGTCGTCTCGCCGCAGTAAACTGGTATCTGACGGTTGAGAAGGGAGATAGACATTGAATGGTCGATGTGGGCGTGACTAAGAAAGACGGCGTCCGCAGGTACTTCCCCTTCTCCCTTGTAGAGGCCAGCGATGTCGGGAATTATTCCGAGACTGATTAGCCCGCTTTCGTTTCTCGGCGACAGGAAAGGTTCGGAGAAGAACCGTCCCCTTTCTCCAAGGCTCATCCCGAAATCAAGCATGATCTTCGAGTCTCCGTCACGAACGAGGATCATGTTTCCACCGATCTCGCCGGCTCCCCCGTAGAAAGTGATCTCGATCATGAACTCGTATCCTCGGGCTGTTTCCTCTTCTTCGTATTATAGAGCTTCAGACGTTTCTTCGGGGGTGGCTTTGGACCTGGAGAAGATAGCGCGTTCCGTTCTTCGAATCCTTCCGGACCGTAACCCGGTCCCCTGATTTCACCGCTTTGACCCTGACGAAAAAGTGTGAGTGCGGAAGCCCTGGCCCTCTACAAGAGCACGGATAAGATTCCACAACGGCTCTCCGCGAACGGCCATTCTGTAACATCGGGAATCTCCGACCCAGCTCGGGGAAGAATGAGAGCCGGTCCTTCAAGACGATCACGTAGCCACCTTGTTCCTCTTCCGAAGTGATCTTCTTGGAGTACACATCCTTCATTCTCATTCTGTTAGACCTTCCAAACGTTGTTGGCCGAGATGACAATTTCGCTCACAAGAACTTTCCGTCTAGGAAGATTGCATGAAGGTGTCCCGCCAGATAGCTTTTCAACCCCCATCGGGTAGAGCATGATTGATCTAGCATCATGGTCGATCTGATCGGATGGGTAATCGGGTTTTTGTCCACCCACCCTTCCGGTCTTCTAGCCACACTTCTTTTCGTCTTTGTCGTCAGTATTGCCGGCAATCTCATCCCGTTCTTTCCGACACCCTACTTGGTGATTGTAATAGGCGTCGTTCTGGATGAAAGCTATCTTGGAGTCATTCAGATCGCGGCCATCGCCGCGCTTGGAGCAGCCACCGGAAAGCTTGTCAGCTATGCCCTCGGATATGGGGCTCGACGAGCGATTCGTAAACAGGAGAGGTTCGACTCTCTCCGGAAACTCTTAGGCGGAAGTACCTTCCTGGTTGGAGTTCTCTTCGCAGCCTCTCCCCTAGTAGACGCGGCTTTCATTCCCATGGGAATCATTCGATACAGCCCGCTGAAAAGCTACCTGGCTCTCTATACTGGAAAATTCATCTGGATCTTGTCCGTCCTCTACGTTGCCAGACAATCGAAGCAAATCGTCGACCAGTTCTTCGGAGAGAACGTCTACGCATCAATTGTGTCAGCGGCACTCGTTCTCTCCACGGCCTATCTCATCATCCGCGTTGACTGGGAGAAGAGACTGCTGGGCCACAAGGATAGTCTTCGAAGCAGACTGCTAGGGAGGCTTCGAAATCTTTTCTCGAGGGGCCAGAGAAACAGTGCACCGAGACCTGCGCAACAGGACCCTACCGCATAGGAGTTCATTGAACCCTGAACTCTGCACGGCTGATGAGCGGTTGTCCAACTATTCGGACTGCGCTAGTGGTGGCGCTGATCATTCTTTCATTACCCACCGTCGCGACGCTGAGTGCGAGTGGTCAATCGTACAATTTAAAATATGATCTGGGTTTTGTGGGGACACTTTATGCTGGCGGAGTGATCTCGATCGTTAGTAACTTTACGAACACAGGTCAATTGACAATAAGAATCATCGGCATCTTGTTCGCCTCAGACTTCTGGTCAAACGGAACGCGAGATATTTCCTTGGGACCCTCCTTCAACCTAACAGCCGGCATGATGAAGGAAGTGGATACTCTAGTTCCCATTCCACCAAACGCGTTCATAGGCAACCACAATATCGACGCGACCGCGAACTGGCAATACAGCGACAGCTCAGGATGGATCAATGCCACCCCAATACAAACTAACAAGGCTGTTCTGGTTTCTCAGACTATTGGTTCACTATTCTCCAGTTTCGTAACGATACTGTTGATTGGTCTCAGCGTCGTTGGAGTGGTCATCGTTTTGATTGTAATTCTAGTGTTTGGACGGAGGAAGACTCGAAAACCACGCTCCCCCTTGCCAGGGGCGCTACCAATCTGACGACGCAATCTGCCTTTCCGACGCGCTCGATGTCTTGAATAGTCAGCGAGACGATCGGTGTTGAGGGCGCACGATTTCTCGCAAGACCAATTAAGCAGGGCTGCGTTTTCCGATTTCGGGAAAGCCTCTGAGCCCTGTCAAAAAGCCTGACCGGCTCCGCAACGTAATGCAGGCGTTAGATATCGACGAGGCCAAGGGAATAATCACAGCCTACAACGAACGGTTCCTCTTCGTCCCCGTCTCTTTGATTCATTCCATCGAGGACAGGTTGACTGAGAGTTTCGGGCCTATCACCGCCACTAGCTTCCAGTACAGTATCGGGAAACAAGGTGGGGCACAATACATGAGCATGGCAAGAAAATCCGGCCTAGATGTCAAGAATCCCGGCGATCTCCAACGGATCGCCGAACGACTAGGCACCCTCGGCGGATGGGGAAAGCTCACGATCGTCGATGTTGACCTCGCGAAGAAAGTGGCTAGAATACGATGGACAAACGGGGTGTCTGTAAGAAACAGAAAAGGGAAAACCCCAGTCTGCCATTTCGGCCGCGGAATTCTCACGGGTGCAATGGAGCAGACGTTCGGCAGAAAGTGTGAGTCGCTCGAGGTCTCATGCCAAGGAAAGGGCGACCGATTCTGCGAGGCGATAATAGGCGATCCAGCTGAGATTACTCGGCACGCAGAACGGTAAAAGAGAATATCCGACTAATGGTTCGAATTCGAGAACGATGTTCTTAGCAACCGATCCAACCCTAGGAATGACTGGTCCCGATATCTTTCGCCTTGGTCTGTAATTCGGTAGACGCGTCTGCTTCTCCGTGTTGGAGACATCCATTCGCCAGCAACTAGCCTGCGCTCTTCCAGCTCGTATAGTAGTGGGTAGAGTGTGCCCGCGCCGATATGGGCGCCGGTCTTATCCTTCAGTTCCCGCATAATCTCGTATCCGTGTTTTCCTCCATTATTGAGGAGAGAGAGGACGAATAGATCAAGGAAGCTCTTCACCATTCGCTCGTTGACGGCTCTTGTCATACTTTCACGGGAACTATCGAGATTCGATATTATCGGATTTCAATACAATCCCCTCTTAAGAGGGTATCGCACACTCGCGTTTACCCGGTCTAGTTGAGCCGAGAGAACGCCTTTCAGGGGCTCCGGTGCACAGAATGCCACACCGTCTATCCAAGGGGCGAGATTCTTCAGAAGTGCTCAAAGTGTAACGGGCCCTTGGATACAATAATCAATCCAGAGATTCTCGGCGAGATCTCGAGGGAGGATCTCGACAGTACTGCGTCGATATGGAAGTACCGGGCCTTCTTGCCAGTCAATGAGAAGCACAAGATCGTCTCAGCAGGAGAGGGCGGCACGCCTCTGAGAAAGCTCAGTTCTTTTCAGGGAAACGTGTGGGTGAAGGATGAGACGAAAAACCCGACAGGGACGTTCAAGGACCGAGGCGCTTCTGTTGCAATCACGGCTCTCTCTGCATTGGGTGTAAAGGATCTTGTCCTATCTTCTGAGGGCAACGCAGGATGCTCTTTCGCCCTATACTCGCATATTGCAGACATAGCTTGTCAAGTGTTTCTGCCCCGGCAGGCAAATCCGGTAAAGGTCGAGCTTTCTCAGAAACTGGGAGCGAAAGTTACCCTAGTTGATGGTACGATAGCTGACGCCGGACGCCGAACGGAGGCTCTTGCAAAGAGTGAAGGAAGCTACAACGCCTCGACTTTTGTCACACCCTACCGCCACGACGGCAAGGGGACAATGGCTCTGGAAATTTGTGAACAACTGGGTTGGAAGGTTCCAGACTACGTCGTATACCCTGTCGGAGGAGGAGTCGGACTCGTGGGGATGTGGAAGATGTTCTCTATCCTGGAGAAAATCGGATGGATCAAAAAGAGACCTAGATTCGTGGCAGTCCAACCTAACGGCTGCGCGCCGGTGGTCAAGGCTTACAACTCGAAGAAAGTTGATGTGGATGAATGGAAGAATCCCCAGACAATGGCCTTCGGTCTAAGGATACCTAAGCCAGTTGCGGGAAAGTGGATTCTTCGATGCCTTAGAGAATCAGACGGCATAGCCCTGTCCGTTACAGATGCGGAGATCCGCAAGTCCATGGGTCAGGCGCTCAAGGATGAGGGTCTTCTCCTCGAGCCCTCCAGCGCGGCAACAATCGCTGCTCTACACCATCTCTATAGGGAGAAGCTGATCGATAGGTCCGAAGAAGTGGTCCTCATTGCAACCGGGTCCGGTCTGAAGACCCTCGAACAGTTCTGAGGGATAGTCGCTACTTGACCAATGCGTCGAGTCGTTCTGTTATTGTTCTTATCTTGTCCTTGTGGGACTCTAGCTTTGCTCGGTCGGTTTTTGTCAGGTCTTCGAAGTAGGAGATGTAGCCGGTGATCTCGTTCAGCATCGCGTCTATTGATCGTGGGCCGGTGAAGTGGTTGCTGAACGGCCATTCCTCTTCTTGTTGCGCTTTGCTAGTTAGCTCGTATCTTCCGTCCTCTCTCTTCTTGATCAGTCCGTCTTGGACCATTTCTTCGAGCATTGGATAGACGGATCCTGGGGAGGGTCTCCACCATCCTTGGCTCATGTTCTCTATCTCGTCCATGATCTCTGCCCCGTTCTTTGGTGATCTTCTCAAGATGTTGAGGACCCATGGTCTGAGTCCGCGTTTTCTGAACATCCCAAATCCGCGAAACATTCGATATCGCTTTTCCGATATTGGATAACCGATATCGAGATATAAAGAT
>Ga0209238_1000672_pt1 | contig 12431 bp, 13 predicted proteins | sample GraSoi013_1_20cm_FD_185823 | JGI IMG/M metagenome (GOLD analysis project Ga0209238, IMG submission 185823) | Grasslands soil microbial communities from the Angelo Coastal Reserve, California, USA - Sample 10_02_2013_1_20cm (SPAdes) (version 2) | ecosystem: Environmental > Terrestrial > Soil >...
GCCGCCACCCGTGCGTCGAGATCATCAGCCAGACCGGCACCTGGTGCAGCGCCAGCACCTCGAGCAGCCGCACGCCGTAGGGCGCGCCGGAGGCACCGGTAATGGCAAGGATCACCGGGAGCTGGGTCATCAGCGCCCGCGACGGTTCGGGGTGGGAGAGCGACGGGGATGGGCGGGCGGACGGGGCGGCGGTACGCGGTGCGGGGTGCGCGGTTGCTTCCGAGGCACCGCGCGCTTGCGCTGCCCCGATGCGACCGCGCACCGCGTACCGCGCACCACGGTCATAACACCCGGTCTAGGAGGGCGCCCAGGAACACCACGATGCTCACGATCCCGTTCGCGGTGAAGAACGCCGCATTGAGCCGCGACAGGTCTCCCGGGTGGACGAGCTGGTGTTCCCACGCGATCAACGCGGCCCCGACGGCGACGCCGCCATAGTACGCGACGCCCAAGTGGGCACCGACGCCGAACAGGACCAGCGCGACCAGCGCGAACCCGTGCAGCAGCTTGGCGACCAGGATGGCGCGCGCCTGCCCGAGCCGCACCACCAGCGATGCGAGCCGCTCCGCGCGGTCGAACGCCTCGTCCTGGAGCGCGTAGAACACGTCGAACCCGCCGACCCAAAACGTCACCGCCAGCGTGCCCGCGGCAAGGAGCCACCAGGGTTCGCTCCACCGCCCCGTCACCGCGAGATAGCCGGCCGGGGTGGCGATCCCGTCCGCCAGGCCGAGCCAGACGTGGGACCAGTGCGTGAACCGTTTGGCGTAGCTGTAGGCCGAGATGAAGACGAGGGTGGGCGGGGCGAGCGCGAAGCACAACGGGTTCAGGGCCCATGCGGACAAGAGAAACAGCGCCGCCGCGACGGCGACGGCCACCCAGGCTTGCCGCAGCGTGAGCCGTCCCGACGGCAGCTCGCGCGCGCGTGTGCGCGGGTTCTTCGCGTCGAGCTCCCGATCCGCGATGCGGTTGAACCCGAGGGCCACGAATCGCGCGGCCGTGAAGGCGAGCACCACCAGGCCGAGCGTCCACCACGTGATCGCCTGCTGCCGGGAAGCGACGACCAGCCCGAGCAGCGCGAACGGCAGCGCGAACACCGTGTGGGGGAGCTTGACGAAGTTGGCGTAGCGGACGAGCAGAGTCTCGCCCCCGAACGTCTGGCGCTCCCGCACCTCAGAGCTCAATCCCCAGCTCCTTCCACATCGCGTCCACGCGCCGCTTTGTCTCCGCGTCCATCACGATCCGGTTCGGCCAGGCGCGCGTGAAGCCTTCTTCCTTCCACTTGCGTGTCGCGTCGATCCCCATCTTCGAGCCGAACGTGAACCCCCGGCTCGAGTGATCGAGCACGTCGATCGGCCCCATGGTGAACCGCACGTCGCGCTCGGGGTCGATGTGGTTCAGCGCCACCCACCACGCCTCCTGGGGGTCCTGCACGTTCACGTCCTTGTCGAACACGACGATCACCTTGGCGAGCGACATCAGCCCCTGACCCCATAACCCGTTCATCACCTTGTACGCCTGCCCGGGATATTGCTTGTCGATGCTCACGAACACGAGGTTGTGGAAGATGCCGGCAGCCGGCATGTGCATGTCGACGATCTCAGGAATGGTCAGCTTCAGGAGCGGCAGGAAGATCCGCTCCGTCGCGTGCCCCAGCCAGTAGTCTTCCATCGGCGGCCGGCCGACGATCGTGTGGGGCCAGATCGGGTCCGCGCGCAGCGTGACGGCGGTGACGTGCACCTTGGGGTAATAGTCGGCGAGCGAATAGAAGCCGGTGTGGTCGCCGAACGGGCCTTCGAGCACCAGGTCCTCGCGCGGATCGATGTACCCCTCGAGCACGATCTCCGCCTCGGCCGGCACCTCGAGGTCGGAGGTCACCGCCTTGGCGAGCCGCACCGGTTCCCTGCGCAAGAACCCGGCGAATAGAAACTCGTCGATGGGATCGCCCCCCAACGCGATCGCCACCGGCGTCCGCTCGCCCCGCTCCGCCATGGCGCGCCAGTGCGCCGCCCCCACCTTGTGGCGCTGCCAGTGCATCGCCAGCTCGTTCTTCCCGAGCACCTGCACTCTGTACATCCCGACGTTCCGGACCCCGGACCCCGGATCCCGGGTGATGACGCCGGCCAGGGTGATGTACGGCCCGCCGTCCTCCGGCCAGCACACCGGCACGGGGAACTGCGCCAGGTCCACATCGCGCTCGCGGATCACCACCTCCTGGCAGGGCGGCCGGCCGCCCGCCGTCTTGGGCGGGAACTTGGCCACCTCCGCGAGCTGCGGCAGCATGGCGAGCTTGCCGAGCAGGGTGTCGGGGACCTTGAGGTTCAAGAGCGTCGCGATGCGCTCGCCGATCTCGTCGAGACATTCGACGCCCAGGGCGAGCGCCATGCGGGGGCCCGAGCCGAACAGGTTGACGGCTACGGGATAGCGCGACGGGGCGCCGCCGGCGAGCGTCGGCCGCGTGAACAGGAGCGCCGGCCCGCCCCCCGGAGACTTCATGCAGCGGTCGGCGATTTCGGTGATGTCTTTGTCTATCGAGACCGCGTGGTCGACGCGTACCAGGTCTCCCCGCGCCTCGATCGCCTCGATCAGGGCGCCCAGGCTATCGAGTGCCATGATGGACGGCGCAGATCCCGCCGCTCAGGAGCGCGTAGCCGACATCCTTGAATCCGGCGGCCGCGAGCCGGCGCGCGAGGCCGTCGGGATCGGGGAACTCGAGCACCGACTCTGGCAGGTAGGTATAGGCGTCCCTATGTTTGGACACCGCCCGGCCGATCGCGGGGAGCAAGCGCCGGAAGTAGAACAGATACAAGGCGCGCAACGGCGCGAACCGCGGCGTGGTGAACTCGAGCACCACGAAGCGCGCGCCCGGCCGGAGCACGCGGTGCGCCTCCCGCAACCCGGCGTCCAGGTCCGCCAGGTTCCGGACCCCGAAGCCGCACATCGCGCCGTCGAACCGGCTGTCGGCGAAGGGTAGCGTCAGGGCGTCGGCGGCGACGGGACGGGCGCGCGCGGTTTTCCCCTTCCCCCGGGCGAGCATGGGGACCACGAAGTCCGCGCCGACGACGCGCCCGGCGAATCGCGCCTCGCGGGCGAGCGTCGCCGCCAGATCGAGCGTTCCGGCGCAGACGTCGAGGTAGGTGCCGTCGGGCGTCCGCTCCCAGGCGAGTCGCCGCACCGCGGCGCGGCGCCAGGAGCGGTCCACGTTGAGACTGAGGAGATGATTGAGGAAGTCGTAGCGCGGTGCGATCGCCGTGAACATGTCGCGCACGTACGACCGCTTCGCGTTTCCGACACGACTCACGGCCACCTCGAATGCAGGGGGCGCCATAGGCGCGAAAGATAGGCCGGGCCACCTGACGGGCGCCAGCGACCAGGACGTCGTCGAGTGGGCCAAGCGCGGCCACGAAGCGGCGTTCCGCGAGCTGGTGCGCCGCTACGAGCGACCGGTGTTCTCTCTCGTCTACCGGATGGTGCGCGACCGCGGGCTCGCCGAAGACCTCGCCCAGGAGACGTTCATCAAGGTGCTGAACGGGCTCGGCTCCTACAACCCGCAATTCCGCTTCTCGTCGTGGATCTTCAAGATCGCGAACAACGCGGCCATCGATCACCTCCGCAAGCGCGAGCTCGACACGCTGTCGCTCGACGGCTCGCCCCACGCCACGACCCCCGAAGCGATGCGCGCCACCGCCCTGCAGCTCGGCGACAAAGGCGAGACCCCGCTGCAGGAGCTCGAGGCGCGCGAGCTGGGCGGGGCGATCGAGCGGGCGATCGCGCGGCTGCGGCCGGAGTACCGCTCGTGCATCCTGTTACGCCATGTGGAGGGCCACTCCTACGAGGAGATCGCCCGCATCCTGGAGCTTCCGCTGGGCACGGTGAAAACGTATATCCACAGGGCCCGCAACGAATTGCGGGGCTATCTCAGCGATCGGAAGGAGTGAAACCGGTGCTCCCACAGGTGCGTAAGGCTGGGCCAAGATGACCCCGACTCCTGACACCCGACACCTCACGCCCGACGAAGTCGAGCTCTGGGCCCAGGGGCTGCTGCCCGCCGCGCGCGACGCGCATCTGGCGCGGTGCGCCGAGTGCCGCACGACCGCCGAACGCGAGCGCAAACTGTTCCGCGAGCTGGCGCAGCTCGCGCGCTTCGCCCCCGAGTTCGGGTTCGTGGAGCGGGTGCTGGCCAAGGTGAAGATTCCGACGCCCTCAGGCCCGCACTTCCGCTCCCACTCCGACTCCTAGCAGTCTCGCCGCGCTGCCGTCGCGCACGGCGATCTCCACCGTAGCGCCGCTTCCGACGAAGGCGACGAGCACGCCCCGCTTCACGTCGCCGAACGTGCGCGCCAGCGTCCCGATCTCCGTACCCGCGACCTTGATGCGCACGCCGGGCTCCACCGCGTCGCCCGGAATGTTCGAGATCAGCGTCCCGAAGCGATCGACGTAGATCACTTCCCCGACCACCACGCCCCCGTCTTCACGGGGAGCCGGGAGCGGGGCGCGGTACGGATCTGTGATGGGATGGCCCAGTTGGGACAGCGATGCGCCCAGGGCGAGCTGGCCCGCCGCGGGCGCGAACAGGTCGCGGGCGTGGAACGTGGGCGCGGCCATCGCGGGTACCGGCAGCGAAACAAAATGCGCGTCCGCCGGGAGGAACGAGAGCAGGCCGTTGTCGGGCGCGACGAAGAAGTGCCCCGCCGTGTGCGCGGCGAGGGCGCGCCGGTCGGTCCCCACGCCCGGATCCACGACCGCGAGGTGCACCGTCCCCTGCGGGAACCGTTGCCACACGCGCGACAGGAGGTATTGGGCGGCGCGCACGTCGCCGGGGGCGACCTGGTGCGTGATGTCCGCGAGCACCACACCGTGCACCTGGGACAGCAGGACGCCCCTCACCTCGCCGACGTAGCTGTCGGCGCTGCCGAAGTCGGTGAGCAACGTGATCAACGTGGCCATCAGTCCGTCACACCACGGCGCGGCGCCAGGCGCCGGACAGCCAGAACAACGTCATCACCAGGCCGCGCCCGATTGCCGTGAGGGACAGTGCGAGCCAGATGCCGAGCAGACCGATCGACGGGGACCACCAGGCGGCGAGCGGCACGCGCAGCAGCGTGAGGGCGGTGCTCGTGATCTGCGGCCACAGCGTGTAGCCCGCCCCCGCGAGCGCGCCCTCCAGAATGATCTCGAACGTCTGCCCGATCTGCGCGAACGCGATTACGCGCAGGTAGAGGCTCCCGTCCGCGATCACCGCGGGATCGGACGTGAACAGCGCCACCAGGGTCTTCGGAATCGCGAAAAACGCCGCCGCCGTGGCGACGGTGACCGCGAGACAGTAGGTCACCGTCATGCGCACCGCCTGGCGCGCCCGCGCCTCCTGCTTCGCGCCGAGGTTCTGCCCCACCAACGCGGCCGCCGAGAGCGCGAATCCCGAAATGGCGAGAAATCCGAGCCCTTCGACCTTGTGGCCCACGCCGAGCGCCGCGAGGGCGGCGGTGCCGAAGCGCGAGGTGTACCGTGTCAGCCACATGTAGACCACGGAGAGGAGCACGCCCGCGAGGGAAAGCGGGGCGCCCACGCGGAGCACCGTGGGCACGGCGCGCCAGTCGGGAGCGTCGAGGCGGATGAGCCCGCGCTTGAGCGCGATGCCGACGCCGATCAGGAACCCCCCGCCGCGCACCATCACGGACGCGAGCGCCGCCCCCTCGACGCCGAGCCGGGGAAACGGCCCCACACCGGCGATGAGCAGCGGGTCGAGCCCGATCGAGAGCAGCACCGACGCCGCGAGCAGGGCGAACGGGGTACGCGTGTCGCCCGCGGCCCGGAACGTCGCTTCGATCGCGAAGAACCCGAACACGAGCGGGCCGCCGACGAGCCACGTGTCGAGGTAGCGCTGTCCGAACGTCGCCACCTCGCGCGGCACCGTCATGAGGAGGAACAGGTCGCGGGTGAGCACGAACCCGAGCAGCGACACGGCGGTGCCCGCGCCCAGGGCGTACACCACGGCCGCGCCGGCGGCCCGCGCGGCGAGGTCGGGACGGCCTTCGCCATGCCGCCGGGAGGCGACCGCGATCAGGCCTACCTCCACCATCTCGCCGAGCGACAGCACCACCCAGACGTAGAATCCCGCGGTCGAGACCGCCGCGAGGGCCGCCGGGCCGATCAGCCGGCCCACCCAGATCGAGTCGATCAGGTTGAAGCAGAAGTGGCATGCCATCATCGCCACGGCGGGGGCGGCGAGCTGCAGGATGGCGGGGCGCAGCGGCCCGACGGTGAGCGAGCCGGGCGCGCGCGTGGCGCTGGTCATGGCGCCACAAGCTACCGGAGCGTGGCGCCGGGGGTCAACGACGCGGTGGCTGGCGCGGCCGCGGCGTCAGGCGGCGTGGGGGTGCGCCGGCTCCGGACGGGTCCGCTCGTCCCGCGGCAGCGCGTCTTCGCTCCAGTTGATGTCGAATGCCTGGTCGCAGCGCGAGCACACCATCGCGCCCGCCACCCGCCTGACGGGCTCGCGCGCGGCGCAGCTCGGGCACACAGCATACCACGCGCCCCAGCTCTCGGGGGTCATCACGGCATCCGGGGAGCGCGCCACGATGCTCCAGCGGGTGGGACGGGCGAACGTGAGCTCGAGGTAGGAATGGTGCACACTGAGTGACATGCCACGCACATCGAGCACGACGGCATGCGACGCCACGCTCAGCACGGGATACCACGCGCCGCGCCGCAAGCGACACCGCACGTCGTCGCGGATCCGGCCCCAACGCGGAGCCTTCCCCACGTCGGCCCGCTCCAGCATCGATCGGTCCATACGATCTCCCCCCGCACGAGCAGCTTGTGCAGTTGCATATATGCCCCGTGGGGAGGGTCGTCAAGAGGACAGGAGTACGGAAGGAGCGAAGCGGCTGACGGCCCCGCTCGGCCAGCTCAGGATGCCTGCGCCTGGTGTCGCCGGCGCGACTTCGTGTCGTACAGAGAGCGGTCCGCCGCGTTGAGCAACCCTTCGAGCGACGCTCCGTCGCGCGGATGGACGGCGACGCCGACGCTCACCGAGATCACCGGCTGCTCCCCATCGCGCGCCACGCGGTCCGCGACCCGGCGCGCCACGTGCCACGCGGCTGCGTCGCCCGTCTCCGGCAGCACCAGGGCGAACTCGTCGCCGCCAAAGCGCGCCGCGGTGTCGATGCCCCGGCAGGAGCCGAGCAGCGTCTCCGCGACGCGCCGCAGCGCCAGGCTCCCCACCAGGTGGCCGAAGCGGTCGTTGATCGTCTTGAGGCCGTCGAGATCCATGAGCACGACCGCGAACGACCGGTCGGTGCGCGAGGAGCGCTTGATCTCCGCCTCGAGCGCCTGGACGAGCTGCCGGTAGTTCGAGAGCCCGGTGAGGGGATCACTCACCGCCAGCCGGCGCAGCCGCTCCTCGGCCTCCCGACGCTCTGCCACCGCCGCCGCGAGCACCAGCGTCATCACGGCCGTCACGCCGGTGAACGCTTGCAGCAGCAGCAGCGACTCGTCGTACGTGGGCCGCGCGAACGGTCCGAATCCCGACAGCGTGCCGGCAATGGCGACCCCGGACAGGACGAGCACCGCCGTCGCCGCCTCGCGCGGCTCGAACCGGAACGCGGCCCACAGCAGCAGCGGCACGCACAGGAATTCGAGCGGATAGTGCCGGCCCCTCCAGGGGAAGACACCGTCGAACACGGCGATCCCGACGACGCCGACGCACAGCAGGAGAGCCGCGGCCTCGAGCGCCTGGCGCCGCGTCCAGTGCACTCGGGGGCGCGCGGCCCAGAGCAGCAGGGCGGGCGCGACGAGCAGATCACTCACGGCGTCGCCGAGCCACCACGCGAGCCAGATGGAGCCGAAGTCGCTCCAGCGCGCCAGCCCTTCGAGCGAGATCGCGAGCGCGCCGGCGGTGGCGCTCACGGCCGTGCTCACGATCCCGGCGAGCAGCGCCAGGGTGAAGATGTCCCGCGCGCGTTCCACGGCGCGACGGCCCCGGGCGAAGCGGTCGACGAGATAGGCGCCGAGCAGCCCCTCGAGCGTGTTGCCGGCCGCAATGGCGACGGCGGTCGGCACCGACCCCGTGGAGTTGAGATGCACCAGGAACGCGCCGACCATGATGGCCGGCCAGACCTCGTAGCCCGCGAGGAGCAGCGCGGCGAGCGCGATGCCCGTCGGCGGCCAGATGGCGGTCGCGTTGGGGTTGACGACGGCGAACCGCAGCCCGAGCTTGCCCGCCACGAAGTACGCGGCGGCGAGGGCGACGAGCAGCCCCAGACGTCTGAGCGATCGCGACTGGATGGTCCGAGTCATGACCTGTCTCCGGACCGCGGGGGATGCCCGGGCCACGCTACCGGTGGACGACGTCTGGGTGTGGAGCGGCGATGCGGCGCCCGAATCAGTCGGCGCCGACGAACCACTCTTCCCACGCCACACGGAACGTCTGCTCGCAGCGCGGGCAGCGCATCGTATGCGGCGCTCCCTTGAGCTGGGCGCGGTTGCGGCAGCCGGGACAGACGGCGTACCTGTCGCCCCACATCGCGGGCAGGCTGCGCGCATCGCGCGGGCACGGGACGACGGTCCAGTACTGGGGCGGGCTCGTGACGATCTTCACGGACGTGCGCGGTACTGGCACCTGCTCCCGGTTCACGTCGAGCGTCGCTTCCGCCGACGTCAGACCCGCGACGCGATACCACGCGCCGCGCCGCAGCCGGCAGTTCACGTCGGTCTCGAGACGCGCCCATCGCACATCGGTCATTCGCGATCCCCTAACGAGTGCCGAACCTCACCCCTCACGGTAAGGAAACCGCGCGTCCGACGGTAGAGTGGCGGCACCGCAACAGCGGTCGGGTCACACGTTTACGGAGAAGAGGCGGGGACCTCCCTGAGGAATCGCTGGAACACGGGGTTGCCCGGGTAGCGCTCGGCGAGGTGCGTGACTTCGTCGCGCGCGGCGCGCTCGAGCGTCGCGCGAGCGGGAGGGGGAGCGGCGCGCGCCGCCTCGCGCACCAGCGCCGCGGCGAGCACCCACGCGGCCTCGACGCGCGCCAGATCGCCTTCCATCGCGGCGCGCCGCATGTAACCGATCCCCCGCTCCGCGTTCCCGCCCCCCAGCCCCACGAGCTTCGCTACCAGACGGGCGAGGGCGCCGGCGCGGGCCAGGCCGTACTGATAGACGCCGAGCCCGAGATAACAGTCGGCGCAGCTCGAGTCGGCGGCCAGGACGCGCGCGTACGCGTCGCGCATCGCTTTGGCGTCCCTGGCCGCGCTCCAGGAGTGCCCGTGGAGGTCGCGTTGGCGGGCGCGGTAGCCGAGAGCCGTGGCGAGCCAGAAGTCGCGCGCCGGTCCCCGGGGCACGGCGCCGGCCCGGGCGATGGCCCGACCGAGCAGCGAATCGATGCGCGCCGCCTCGTAGCCGTCGTTCTCGAGCGCCGCCGCCCACCAGATGTAAGCGCTCGCCTCGAAGATCACGGGCGCCGGGTCCGCGCTGTCTTGCCGCGCGAGCTCGGCGAAATACCCCGCGGCCGCGGGGAAGCCGCCGGCGTACAGCGTGTCCAGGCCGGCACGCAGCTCTGGCCGCTCGACTCGGTGGGGACTCTGCAGCAGCAGCAGCGCGGCGAACAGGAGCCGCACGTCAGCGTGGGACGGCGGCGAGCGCGTCGGCGACGCGGCGCGCGATCGCGTCGAGCGCCTGCGCCGCGGGCGAATCGGGCTGGGCGGCGACGATCGGCTGTCCGGTGTCGGCCAGGTCCGCCAGGTGCGCCTGCAGCGGCACCTGGCCCAGCAGGGGGACGCCGAGCTCGTCCGCGAGCCGGGTGCCGCCGCCCGCGAGGAAGATCGCGGTGCGCTCGCCGCAATGCGGGCACACGTAATAGCTCATGTTCTCGACCACGCCAAGCACGGGCACCCCCACCCGCTCGAACATCTTGGCACCGCGCAGACTATCTCCCACCGCCACTTCCTGCGGCGTGGTGACGATGACCGCGCCGCGGATGTGCACCGTCTGCGCGAGCGACAGCTGCGCGTCGCCCGTGCCCGGCGGCAGATCCACGAGCAGGTAGTCGAGCTCCCCCCAGTCCACGTCGCGCAGGAATTGCTGGATCACCTTCATGATGATGGGCCCGCGCCAGATGGCGGGCGCGTCCCGCTCCACGATCAGCCCCAGCGACATGAGCTTTACACCGTGGGCCTGGAGCGGCTGGATCCGGCCGCCCCGCACCTCCGGCTTCTGATCGACCCCCATCATGCGCGGGATGTTGGGCCCATAGATGTCCGCGTCCATGAGCCCCACGCGGTGGCCGGCGTGCGCCAGCGCGACCGCCACGTTAGTGGACACCGTCGACTTGCCGACGCCGCCCTTGCCCGACGAGATCGCCAGGACTCTGCCGAGGTGCGGAAGGTCGACGGGGGTGGGCGGCGGAGGGACACCGGCTGGACCGGTGCGCGGTGCGGCGTGCGCGGTGGCGTCCGCCGCGGCACTCGCGTCGGTCACGTTCACCCGCACTGCCGTCACGCCCGGCACCACCTGCACCGCCTTGCGCACGTCGCGGGCGAGCGAGCCGGGATCGTCCCGGCCCAGCAGGAAGGTGAACGTGACCGTGCCGCGGTCGTCCACGGCGAGGTCCCGGACCATGCCGGCCGAGAGCACGTCGCCGCCGCGGCGCGGGTTGTTGACCTGCGACAGGGCGCGCTCGACGCGCGCCCGCAGAGTATCGGACGCTGGCACCGAAGAAAGGTAGAGGGAGATGCGGCGGTGGTGCAACGAGGCGGCGGCGGGCACAGGGATTGCAGGACTTTGCATTGGCCCAATCGCGAACCCCATGTCCGACGATCGGAGCACCGTCCGCAGCTCCTCCGTGGCGCAGTGGACGACCTATCTGTTGTTCGCCTGCCTCGCCCTCGAAGCCGGCACGATCGCGTCCCGCCTGTCCCAGCGCGCCCTTCTCGCCCCCGCCGTCGCGGACGCGCAACCGCTGCCCGCCGACGTCGCCGCGAGCGACGCGCGCTGGCGAGCGGACGCCGAGAAGCGGGCGGACGCGCGATCGCGGGCGATCGGCACGCTCGAGCTCGTGGCACTCGGGTGCGCCGCGGTCCTGTGGCTCACGTGGCTGCACCGCGCCTACACCAATCTCGTGTTCGTCGGCTCCAAGCGGGTGCGCTTCAGCCCGACCTGGGCGGTCGGCTACTGGTTCATTCCCTTCGTCAACGTGGTGCGCGCGTACCAGGTCATGAAAGATCTCTGGCTGCGCAGCGACTCGAGGAACGATCGCGACGGGTACGACGACCTGCCCGCCCCGGTCCTGCTGCGTGGGTGGTGGGGGACGGCCTTGGTCTGGGCGGTGCTCGAGCCGGTGCTCGCCACCATGGCACGAGACGCCCGCACGCCCGAGCAGCTCACCGACGTCACCCACCTGGCGATCGCGGTCAGCGCGGTGGGGATCGTCGCGACCTCGCTCGCCATCAGGGTCGTGCGCGAGATCGAACGCCGGCAGCGGTGGTTCGACTGAGCCCTACAGCACCGCGTTCTTGAGCAGCTGGATGTAGATGCGCACCGCATCCGCGTACGCCCGCACGCCAACGCGCTCGTCGGTGCCATGGATCCGGCGCAGATCGTCTTTCCCGATCGTGGCCCCGACGAAACGCAGCACGTTTGGCGTGAGCCGGGCGTAGTGGCGTGAGTCGGTCGCCCCCACCACGAGCCACGGCGTCACCACCGTCGCCGGGACCACTTGCCGGATGGTGCGCGCCAGGAGCCGGAACGGCTCGGCGTCCACAGGCGTGACGGGTGACGGGTTGCCGAGGGTCGCCTCCAAGGCGCGCACGCTGATCCGCGGATCGTCCACCGCGCGCCGCACGTGCTCGAGCACGCTCGCCACGCTGTCCCCCGGCAGAATCCGGAAGTTGACGAGGGCACGCGCGCTGGACGGCAGGACGTTCTCTTTCACGCCCGCCTGGAGTACGGTGAGGGCAGTGGTGGTCCGGAGCAGCGCGTTGCCTTGGGGCGTCTTGCCGAAGCGCGACATGAGAATGCCGCCCAGCAGCCAGCGGTTCGCCAGCGCCAGCCGCGGCCCGAACGGCATCTCGGGACCGACGTAATCGACCATGTCGGCCGTCGGGCCGCGGATGGCCCGCGGCATCTGCCGCGCTTCGAGGCGCACCAGTGCGGCGGCGAGCATGCCGACCGCCGTCGCCTTGGGCGGCATGGACGAATGCCCGCCCTCGGCCTGGGCCGTGAGCTCCACGGTCACGTACCCTTTCTCGGCGATGCCGACGAGCGCCACCGGCGCGGCCACGCCCGCAATCAGCCCCGTGGTGAGCGCGCCCCCTTCGTCCAGCGCGAATTCGGGATGCACGTTCCGCGACGCCAGCAGCTCCGCGATCCGCGCGGCCCCGCGGCGGCCGCCCACCTCCTCGTCGTAGCCGAACGCGAGGTACACGGTGCGGCGGGG
>Ga0209238_1000673_pt1 | contig 12430 bp, 11 predicted proteins | sample GraSoi013_1_20cm_FD_185823 | JGI IMG/M metagenome (GOLD analysis project Ga0209238, IMG submission 185823) | Grasslands soil microbial communities from the Angelo Coastal Reserve, California, USA - Sample 10_02_2013_1_20cm (SPAdes) (version 2) | ecosystem: Environmental > Terrestrial > Soil >...
CCGCCGCTCGAGACGCTTGCCGACCCGCTGGACAGGGAGGAGGCCGCGGTCGCTCCAGCGCCGCACTGACGCCTCGCTGACGCCAAGGCGCTTCGCCGCCTGCAGGGTGCTCAGCCAGCCTTTACTCATATCTCTCAGGGAGATATATTGAATGATAGCTCGTATAGTCGGATAGATAACTCAGATGGAGATGAAGGCCTCGTCGGGGGGCGGCCGAGGCGGAACGGGATTGGGCGGTGTCCAGCTGGACGACATCCCAAGCCGGGGGTTCATAGCTCGCCTCGCGCCGGCCATCGCGTCTGAGCTCATCGACGGCGCGCCGTCGGTCTACTACCCCCCGGGCAGCATTATCTTTTCGCCTGGCAACGGAACCACGGCGGCGCTGGTCGTCTCTGGGCTCCTGCGCTACTACATGGCGGGGTCGGACGGCCGGGAGCTGACGATCAGGTACATCGGCCCTGGTGACCTGGTCGGCTCGTTGATCAGCGAGCGTTCCGATCTCGACACGCGGGCGCAGGCGCTGCAGCCGTCCGTGGTCCTCCACCTGGACGTCGACCGCGCCCAGGCCCTCGCCCAGCGCCGGCCCGAGCTTTCGCAGGCCTTCATCGACGAGCTCGTGAGCAGGCTGCGCTTTGCGTTTCGGGCACTGGCGGCGAGCGCCTTCATGCCCGTGCGCGTCCGTGTGGCGCGTGACCTGCTGGAGCGCGCGAAGATGTCCGGCCCCCTCGTGGCCGGACTTCACGTGGCCGTCACCCAGCAATCCCTCGCCGACGCCACCGGCTCGGTGCGCGAGGTCGTGGCCCGAGCCCTGCGAGAGCTGCGCCGGGAGGGCGCCGTCGCGACCGCGGACGACGGCATCACCGTGCTCGACCCGGACGTCCTGTCTCGTCTGGCAGCTGTGTGACTTAAGTCGGCACGCGCCGCGTTCTGGGTCACTGCAACCGCAACGTCGCGGGCATCACGGTCAATGGGATGGATTTTTCCGGCGCCGCCGCCCATTCGATCCTGGCTCAGATCAGCGGTGAGCTGGCGGGCACGGCGCCGCACGTGCAGTCCATCCTCACGACCCTGACGCGCAGCCTCAGCCGGATCAGGTCAGGCACGTGGTTCGCGGTGCTCCTGGATCTCGACCCCAGCACATCCCACGTCGTGGTCGCCGGCGATTCAGATGGCTCGATGTCCGCGTACGTCGACGCCTTCGTGAAGACGCTGGCCGGACCGACCGGCACGCCGACCCTCACCCTGTCGCAGCAGGTCGTCGAGACGTCCGACCCCGTCTTGATTCCCAGTGTGCCCTTCACAGACTTCATCTCGCTGCTGTCGCCTGCCGGCCAGAGTTACTTCTCGAGCCATCCTCCTCCGCACGCGCTGGATGCTGTCGGCGTGCTGGTGGTCCCGATGCGTGCGGGAGGCGCGATCATCGGCACGCTGGGAATCTTCGACTGGCAGCAGCGACCAGCGCTGTCCGAGGACGACGTCGTACGTGTGCAGCTGGTTGGCGATCATGTGGCGCTGGCGCTGGAGAACGCGCGACTTCAGACGGCGGTGTCGGACCAGGCCGAGCGGGTCGCGGTCATCGGCGCCATCGCACTGGCGATCAGGGTGGGCCAGGATCTGCCGCTCACGCTGCGGGTCGTCGTCGAACAGGTCACCGCCAGGCTCAACGTCGATGCCGCCGACGTTCTCCTCATGACCGAGCAGGGCAACGAGCTCTACGTCGCGGCCAGCGCGGGCTTTCACACCTCCTCGATACCGAACTACAGGCTGCCTTCCGGCCCGTGGCAGACAGGAGCCGCCGACTGGCGGCCGCACGTCGAGTACACCAGGGATCCGGACCGGATGGCTTCGAATCCACGGCGCTCCCTTTTTGCGAGGGAAGGATTTCAGACCTATGTTGGCTTGCCGCTCCACGCCCGCAGCAGGCTCGTCGGCGTGCTGGAGATCCACAACCGCTCAGCTGTTGGTTGGGACCAGGCGTCGCTGGAATTCCTCGAGACCCTGGGCGGTATTGCGGCCGTGGCGATCGATTACGCGGCCGCCTCGGCGGGTGTTGGTGAGAGGCGAGCGATCGGTGCGCCGTCCCCCAGGCTGGGCGACCTCGAGATGGAGATCCTGCGCCAGATTGTCGAGGGCCGCACCAACCGCGAGATCGCGGTCAAAGTCCACCGCAGCGAGAACACGATCAAGTTCCACGTGAGGCGGATTCTCGAAAAGACGGGCACCGTCAACCGGACGGAGCTGGCGCGCAAGGCAACCCGCGAGGGGTGGCTCTGAACGTCCTGGAAAAAGAAGTGACCAGCGATCCGTCCGGCTTGCGCCCTTCGAACCACTGGCCACTTTGATCGTCGCACCCAACGGAAAAGTTTGCAAGAGGCGATTTTCGTCGCCAGGCAACCTTCAGTAGCTACCTGGCGATGTGGCGCCGGACCGGATTGGTCAGCTCGCCGATGCCATCGATCCGGATGGTCACCACGTCGCCTTCCTGGAGGGTGAAGTCGGACGGCGGCACGATCCCCGTCCCGGTCAGCAGCGCGCAGCCCGCGTCGAAGCGCTGGTCGCGGGCCAGATAGTCGACCAGCTCGGGGATCTGCCGTCGCATCGCCGAGGTCGATGTGCTGTTGCGGTAAACGACTGAATCGCTCCGGCTGATCTCGAGCTCGATCGCCCGGTCCGACGGTGAGTAGTCCCACGCGAGCGCGATGGCCGGGCCCAGCGCGCACGAGCCGTCGAACACCTTCGCCTGCGGCACGTACAGGGCGTTCTCGCCTTCGATGCTCCGCGAGCTCACGTCGTTGCCGATCGTGTAGCCCACCACCTCCATCCGGCTGTTGCAGACGACCGCCAGCTCTGGCTCGGGCACGTCCCAGGTCGAATCGGATCGGATGAAGATCTCCTGGCCGTGTCCTCTCACGCGGTTCGCGGTCGCCTTGAAGAACAGCTCAGGTCGCGCCGCCACATAGACACGGTCGTACGGATCCGAGCTCACCGCCTCATCGGTGCGCGCCTCGAGGCTGCGCTTGTAGGTCACGCCGGCGGCCCACACCTCCTGGCTCTGGATCGGAGCGCCGATGACGGCGCCGTCCGCCGGTGTGATCGCTGGCCGCGTCTCGTCGAGGAAGCGGCGGAGCTCGGCGAGCGAAAGCGTCAGCAGGGAGTCGATCGAAGCGCCGTCCAGCCGGCTCCAGCTCCCGTCCTTCTTTATGTGTGTGGCGCCGTCGAGCTGGACCAGGTGCCGACCGGTCGCCGGTACGACTTCAGCGCTCAGGGGTTCCTCCAGGCCGGCCCCGTCGGGTACTCGAACTCACGCAGCGACTCCGGCCGCATCGTGATGCTGTAACCAGGGGCGCGCGGTGCGACGTAGCATCCGTCGCGAATTATCACCGGGTCGAGGAAATGCTCGTGCAGGTGCTCGACGTACTCGACCACGCGATTCTCGAGCGTCCCGCTCACCGCGATGTAGTCGAAGAGCGCGATGTGCTGGACGTACTCGCAGAGCCCCACGCCGCCGGCGTGCGGGCACACCGGCACGCCGAACTTCGCCGCCAGCAGGAGGACCGCCAGGACCTCGTTGAGCCCACCGAGACGGCAGGCGTCGAGCTGGCAGAAGCCGATGGCTTCCGACTGGAACAGCTGCTTGAAGATGACGCGGTTCTGGCAGTGCTCGCCGGTGGCGACCTTAATTGGCGCGATCGAGCGCGCGATCGTGGCATGGCCCAGCACGTCGTCGGGGCTGGTCGGCTCCTCGATCCAGTACGGATCGAACTCGGCGAGCAGCTTCATGTTGGCGATGGCGTCGCCCACCTCCCAGACCTGGTTCGCGTCCATCATCAGGCGGCGGTCCGGGCCGATCTCCTCGCGCACGATCCGGGCCCGGCGCACGTCGTCCTCGATCTTCTGGCCGACCTTCATCTTCACGTGGGACCAGCCGGCGGCGACGGCCTCGCGGCATAGCTCGCGGAGCTTCTCGTCCGAGTAGCCGAGCCATCCCGCCGAGGTCGTGTACGCCGGGAACCCGGCACGCAGCATCTCCGCTTCGCGCTTGGCCCGAGTCGGCGCCTGGCGCTCGAGGATCGACAGCGCGTCCTCGGGCGTCAGCGCGTCGCTGATGTAACGGAAGTCGATGCATGAGACCAGCTGCTCGGGGGTCATGTCGGCCAGGAGCTTCCACAGCGGTTTGCCGTCCACCTTCGCGTACAGGTCCCAGACCGCGTTGATGAGCGCGGCCGCGGCGAGATGGATGGCGCCCTTCTCGGGACCGATCCACCGCAGCTGCTGCTCGCCGGTGACCGCGCGCCAGAAGCCCCGCATGTCGGAGGTGATGGACTCGAGCGTCCGCCCGACGACGATCGGCGCCAGCGCGTTGATCGCCGCCACGCACACCTCGGTCCCGCGCCCGAGCGTGAACGTGAGGCCGTGGCCCTCGAGGTGGTCGCCCGCATCCGTCCGCAGGACGACGTACGCGGCGGAATAGTCGGGCGTCGTGTGCATCGCGTCCGAACCGGCCAGGGTGCGCGAGGTGGGGAAGCGCACGTCGTGAGCGGTGGCGCTGATGATGCGGCGCACGCCTAACCCTTGACCGCACCGACCAGCAGGCCGCGGGCGATGAAACGCTCGAGCGCGATCGCCATCGCGATCACGGGTCCGATCATGATCAGGATGAGCACCGACATGTACCACCACTGAGGTCCGCGCGTGGCGTTCTGCGCCGCGACCGTCATGGGCAGCGTCTGGGCGTTGGCGCTGGTCAGGAAGAGCGCGATGAGGTACTCATTCCAGGCGAAGACGAGGACGAAAAGGAATGTCGCGACCAGGCCAGGCACCGCGAGGGGGAGCACGATCGAGCGGAAGATTCGATAGGGCGAGGCGCCGTCGATGGCCGCGCTTTCCTCGAGCTCGACAGGCACGCTCTGGAAGTAGTCGCGCATCAGCCAGACCACGATTGGCAGGTGCGCTGCGGTGTAGCTGATGATCAGCGCTGCCCATGTGTCCAGCAGCTGGAGCTGCTGGAAGAAGATGTAGATGGGGATGACGGTCGCGACCGGCGGCAGCATGCGCTGGGAGATCATCCAGAACGCGATGTCGTCATTGCCGACGCCTCGTTTCCAGCGGCGAGCGACGGTCTGCAGAAGCAGGACGAAGACGCCGATCCCGGCCACCAGGCCAAGCGGCCACGGCCCGCCCGCAACGACCACGGCGACCGCGATTGCCAATGCGACCACGAAAGAGGCGATCGCGCCGTAACCGACGCGGTAGCGCATCCGAACCAGGCCGTACGCGGCCATCGAACCGAGCAGAACGGTGATCGCGGTACTCGTGAGCCCGACCACCACTGTGTTCGTGTATGGACGGAAGGTGTCCTCGCGAAGGTCGAAGAAGATGTAGTGCCACGAGTCGAGCGTCGGCTGAAAGTCGCGCCACGGGATGTAGAACGGCCCGGCGTTCACCTCCAGCGGCGTCTTGAGCGCGGTCACGGCCAGCCAGTAGAGAGGGAACAGGACCACGAAGGTCCAGGCGAAAAGAGCGATGTACGAGAGCGTCATCGCTGGGAATGAGATCGAGGTCGTCGAGACCGAACCGCCGCGTCTCCGGATGATCGCCATCGCGGTCAGGTCGCCGTCGCCGCGCGGGGGCGGAAGAGGTTGACGTAGGAAATGCCGACGAAGGTCACCACGATGAGCAGCATGTAGGCGACCGCCGCGGAGCCCCCGATGTCCAATGCCCGCCAGATCGTGTAGGCGTGGAGCGTGAGCGATTCGGTGGCTGTGCCGGGCCCTCCGTTGGTCAGCACGTTGGGCAGGTCGACGATCTTGAAGCCCTCGATGATGCGGATCAGCACCACGGTGATCGTCGCGGGCAGGATCTGGGGAAAGGTGATCCGCCAGAACACTTGCCAGCGGTTGGCTCCGTCGACGACAGCCGCCTCGACCAGCTCATGGGGCAGCGTTTCGATCGCGGCCAGCAGCACGATGAAGATGAAGGGCGTCCACTGCCAGACGTCGCCGACCATCACCGCCAGTCGCGCGCCCCATGGATTGGTGACCCACGAAATGTCCGTCAATCCGAAGTGCGCCCATAGCGGGTACAGCGGACCCTTGCTCGTGTCCACAATCATCCGGAACAGGTAGGCGACCCCGACGGGGGTGATCATCATCGGGAGTAAGAAGACCACCCTGAAAAAGCGTCTTCCCGGGAGGTGCTGCACGACGAGCAAGGCCAGCCCGAGGCCGAGCAGGTACTGGACGGACACGTCGACCGCGACATAGACCAGCGTCACGACCAGCGTGCCCGGACGCCCACTGGTCAGGACGGTGTTCACGATGAGCCAGACGAGCGTGCCGGCGATGGCGGTCGCCAGCACCCGGCCGACCAGCCCGCCGATGGTGCGATTCGGGCCGCGCGCGTACCGATAGAGGAGAAGCGCGAACAAGCCGTAGATGGCGAGCAAGACCGCAATGCCGATCGGCGTGAGCGGGCCGGTCACGCCGAGAAAATGCGGGCGATCGATGCCGAAAAGCAGCTTCGCGTAGTTGTCGAATCCCACAAACTTCAGCTCCACGCCGCCCTGCGCGAAGCCCAGGCGTGAGAGAGACACATAGAGCGAGGTGAGAAGCGGAAAGATCGAGAAGGCGAGGATGACCACCACCGCCGGGAGGATGAACACACCCCCCGCGACGCGGTCGAGGCGCGAGGCCATCGGCCGCCACCAGGAGGCCGCGGCACTCACCGCGCGCGCCGACGCGTGCATGCTCACCGAGGCGGAATCCTTTTCACCAGTTCCTGGCACTGAATGGGATGGGGAGGGGCGGCGAGGTGCGTGACCCCGCCGCCCGTGGGCTTACTTCGTGATGCTCAGGCTAGATCTGTAGGCGTCCAGCTGTGACTGGCGGCCGATCTCGTCCGTCTTCGAGTTCCATTGGTTGGTGATCTGAGTCATGCACTGGGTCAGCGAGATCTCACCGGCCAGGAACTGAGCGAGAGCGGTGTCCAGCGCGGTCTGCTGGTAGAACGCCGTCTGCGGGATGCGCAGGTCGAGGACCATGTTCGGGCTCTGCAGGCTGGACTTGATGGCGCCGAGGTAGTCGTTAGCAGCCGACTCGCTCATGCCTGAAGCCGTCCAGGGACCCATGTTGTTGAAGTGCGAGGTGCGGTACGGGTTGAACCCGGTCTTGCCGATGGTCACGTCGACGCTCGACTGCGCGGGCTGCGACATGTAAGAGAGGAACGCGAACGCGGCGTCCTTGACCTTGGCCGAGGCGGCTTTGTTGATCGCGCCTGACCAGCCGCCGAAGGCGGCGAATGGAGAGTGGTTGACGCCGTTGGTCGCGTAGGGGCACAGGGTCGCGTTGCAGTCGACCAGCTGGTTGCTCGACCGGTCGAGTACCTTCTTCGATCCGGGCAGAATGACGGCCCCGACCTTGTCCTGCACGGTGGACTGAGTCTTGTCGACCGCGAGCGGGCCGATGTCGCCCCAGTCGAGGGACAGGGCGCAGCGACCGGTCACGAACAGCCCGCGTGAGTCGCCGACGTCCTGGTTGAGCTGCTCAGGAGGCCCGATCTTGGAAAGAGTCTTGTAGACGGTCAGGGCCGCCGCCGCCGCCGGGTTGTTCGTCAGCGGCTGCATGTTGTCGGTGTTGAAGAATGCGCCCTGCTTCGTGCCTTGGCTCTGCAGGTACGCCGCCGCGATCGAAATCCACGCCCAGTACGACTGCGCGCTGCGCTTCATGGCCAGACATGAGCCGTAGTCGGGCTTGCCGTCGCCGTTCAAGTCCTTGCCCTGGAAGTGCTGGGCGATGCTGATGTAGTCGTCCCACGTCGCCGGCGGCTGAAGGCCGTCTTTCTGGAGCAGGTCCTTGCGGTAGTAGACCATCTGGAAGTCACCGTCGAGGGGAATGGTGTACACCTTCCCCTTGAACGTCGCGCTGAAGTCGCGGAAGAAGGGCGCGATGTCGTTCCACTGCAGGGCCGAGTCATTCTTGACTCGGTCAGTCAGGTCTTCCAGGTAGCCGGGCGGCACGTAGTCGCCCATCCACTGCGGGTCGAAGACGGTCGCGTCATACGAGTTCGTCTTGGTGGCGAAGTCGGTGAGGAGCTTCTGGTACAGGTCGGAGAACGGCACGGTGATGATCTGCACCTTCGCGCCCGTTGCCTTCTCAAAGTCGGGCGCGCGACGCTGCAGCGGCTCCGCGATCTGAGGGCCGGTGAACGTCACGACGCGGATCGTGGTGCCGCTGAACGACTGGTTCGTGGACGGATTCGACCCGGTGCTGCAGGCCGCCACGAATACCAAAAGAACCACGGCTCTCGCCAGGACTCGACTCATGTCTCTTATCCCCTATTTTGCGAAACAAAGCCGCTGGCCCAAAAGCATCGCCGAGCCACGGCATATCCGATGAATACCGCGATATTTAGCGTGTTAGGGCCGATTTGTCAAGGATGAACTGGCTAGTCATCGGATGTATAGAGGTTCATGCGCCCGTGCGGAGATCGAGCGCGAACCGGTTGAGCACCCGGTGGAAGATGCCCGCCAGGACCGCCACCGGGGCCAGCGAGACGATCAGCGCCGCGGCCGCCGTCGGCCAGTCGAGCTCCCGTTCGAAGGTGAAGAAGTCGGACAGCCCGAGGGGAATCGTCTTGATCTCGCCCGATGTCAGCACGAGTGGGACGAGCAGCATGTTCCAGTCGAGCACGAAGAGCACGATCGCGGTCGCGACGACGCTGGGCGCGACCAGCGGCAGGACGACGCGGCCGATCACGCGAAAGAGCCCCGCGCCGTCGAGCACCGCGGCCTCCTCCCATTCAGGCGCCAGCTGCGCGACGGCGCCGTGGAGGACGAATACAGCAAGAGGCGCCGTGGCGGCTGCCTCGCTCAAAACCACCGCGGCGAACGTGTCCAGGAGGTGCACGCGCCGCATGAGGTCGCTCAACGGAATCACGTAGGCCATGGCCGGAAGGCTGGCGAGGACGAGGAATCCCTGCGTGACCACGCGGCTGGATCGAAACGGGGCTCGAGCGAGGCCGTATGCGGCAAGAAAGCCCGCGCCCACCGCGATCGCCGCGGCGCACGCGGCCGTGAGAACGCTCGTCACGAGCTCTTGCCAGAACGCCGGCTCGGCGATCCCGACCTCGGCGAAGTGATCCAGCGACGCGGACCCTCGCCACGATGGCGGACGGCTGCTGTTGTCGGGCAGCACTCCAAGCGACGCGAGCGCCGTCCACAACAGGGGAAGCAGAAACGCGAGGAGGGTTACGGCCACGAGCGCGCCTCGAAGCTTCAACCGGCGACCTTTGTCCTCGACAACCGGACGTAGATGAGTCCCGCGCCGAGGACGGCCGCCGCGATCAACCACCCCGACGTGGCGCCCACTGGCCAGTCGTTGACTCCGAAGGCGCGGTTGTAGCTGTAGAGGGCGGGTGTCACCGTCGCCGTGCCCGGGCCGCCCCCGGTCAGGATCAGGACCGCGTCGAACGTCCCCAACGAGAGGCCGGTGAGCAGCATCGTGATCGTGAGCAGGAGAGGGCGGACGGCGGGGATGGCGACGTGTCTCACCCGTCCCGTCCACGAGGCGCCGCTCAAGGTCGCCTCTTCCCATCGCTCGGTTGGGATCGAAGCCAGGCTCGGCAGCACCAGGAACGTGACGAACGGGGCCATCCGCCAGACCTCGACCGCGATCACGGCGGGAAGCGCAAGACGAATGTCGCCCAGGGGCGAGGGCACGTCCGGCCGGCCAAGCCAGCCGAGGACGAAATCCACGATGCCGGTCGCGCCGCCGAACAGGAAATGCCACATCACTCCGCTCGCGATGGGGCTGACCAGCCAGGGCAGGAGCAGGAGGACCCGCAGCGCCGCGCGCCCTTGAAACGGGCGGCGCAGCAGATAGGCGACGCTGAACCCGATCACGAGCTCGAGCGGCACCGCCACCAGGGTGAAGACAGCCACATTGCGGGCGGCGGCGACGAACAACGGGTCGCGGACGACCGCCGCGTAGTTGGCGAGCCCCGAAAACTGCACGCTGGTCGCGAATGGCGAGTAGGTGGAGAAGGTCGCGAGCAGGCCGAGGAGCGCGGGAAGGACGAGCCAGCCGGCGAGTAGAAGCGCGAGCGGCGCGAACAGGAACAGCCTGTCGCGACCGGTCAGGCGCACAGTCTTATTTAGTTCCGCTCACTCCGCCGTCGACGACCAGGCCGGACGCCATCACGAACCTCGACTCGTCGGAGGCGAGGTAGAGCGCCGCGTTCGCGACGTCCTCAGGCTGCCCCAGGTCGTTGGTGAGCTGCCGCTTGCGGATCGCGGCCATGCCTTCTTCGGGGTCGGCGTAGGACTCCTTCAGGTAGCGCTCGACAAACGGCGTCAGGATCGTGCCGGGCAGCAGGGCGTTGACCCGGATGCCATGTGGCGCGAGGTCGACCTGCATCGACTTCGTCATCGACAGCACCGCGCCCTTGGAGGCGGCGTATGAGACGCGCCGCGCGAGGCCGATGTCGGCGATGCACGACGACATGTTGATGATCGATCCGGACCGCTGCGTGATCATGTGCGGGACGATCGCCCTGCTCATCAGATAGACGCCGCGGACGTTGACCCGCATCACGCGGTCGAACAGGTCGGGCTCGGTCTCCAGGACGTCGCCGACCCCGCCGATACCGGCATTGTTGAACAGCACGTCGACTCGCTCGAAGCGCCGCACGACCCGCTCGGCCAGGTCCGCGGTCTGCGCCTCGTCGGTGACGTCGACCTGCTCGGCGACCGCCTGGCCTCCCGCCTTCGTGATCTCCTGCGCCGTGTCGCGTGCGGCGTCGAGGTCGATGTCGGACACGACCACGCGGGCGCCTTCGCGCGCAAACAGAAGCGCGCTCGCCTGCCCGATGCCCGAGCCTGCGCCTGTGATCACGCATACCTTGCCGTCGAGCCTGCCCATCGCCTTAGCTATATGCTGAAGCTCCGATGTTTGTCAATCAAACTAGGTGTCCTTACCCGTTCTTGACGCCATGAAGGCACCGAACCTCCGACCTCTGGTCGACAATGGATCCCAACGCAAACGGCGCGCCGCCCGCGCCCCGAGCGTCACCGACGACGCGATCGACAAGATCCGAGAGCGAATTGTGTCAGGTGCCTGGGGTCCGGGCGATAGGCTGCCGAAAGAGAGCGAGCTGGCCGCCGAGCTCGGCCTGTCCCGCAACTCCCTTCGCGAAGCCGTCCGCGCGCTCTCTCAGCTGCGGGTGCTGGAGGTGCGCCAAGGCGATGGCACCTACGTCAGCAGCCTGGAGCCTGACCTGCTGCTGGAGAGCACAGGTTTTGTCAGCCACCTGCTGCTCGGGGAGGGGGCGGTGGCGCTGTATGAGGTCCGCCGCATCCTCGAGGCCGCCGCGGCCTCGCTTGCCGCCGCGCGCATCGACGAGGTGGGGAAGCAGGAGCTGGGCTCGAGTCTCGAGCGGATGCGCGATGCGCAGGGCGTCGAAGAGCTCGTGGAAGCGGATGTAGCGTTTCATGCCGTGATCGCGCGCGCGACCGGAAACCCGGTTCTGATCTCGCTGCTGGCCAGCCTTTCGACGCGAATGCACCGAGTCCGTCTGTGGCACGGCCGGGCCGCGGACAACGCGCTGGACGTGACGCGCGAAGAGCACCGCCGGATCTACGAGGCGATCATGCAGGGCGACCCGGAGCTGGCTCGAGCCGCCGCGACCGCCCACATCGCGAGTGGCGAGCGCTGGCTGCGGAAGCAGGTGGCAGCGGGAGCTTCGGCCTGAACCCGACAGCGCGGGTCCGGCTCGGGCGAACGCCCCTCGACGTGACGCGGCTCGGCTTTGGCACCGCGCCCCTGGGGGGCCTCTTCCAGGCCCTGGCGGATGACGATGCGCACCGAGTCGTCGAGGCCGCGTGGTCGGCCGGCATCCGTTTTTTCGACACCGCGCCGCAATACGGGAACGGCCTGGCCGAGCAGCGACTCGGCGCGGTCTTGGGCACCAAGCCTCGGGACCAGTTCGTGCTCGCGACGAAAGTTGGCCGGCTGCTTCGCGCAGGTGCGCCGCCGGAGAGCGACACCTTTCCGGGCGCTCCTCCGCTCAACCCCGTCTACGACTTCTCGTACGACGGCGTGATGCGCTCGGTCGAGGAGAGCGTCGCGCGACTCGGCATCGACCGGATCGACATCCTCCACATCCATGACCCCGACGAGCACTTCGCCGAGGCTCTGGCAGGCGCATACCCGGCGCTTGACCGTCTTCGGTCGGAAGGCACGATCAAAGCGGTCGGGGCCGGCATGAACCAGGCCGAGATGCTCGCCCGTTTCGCCCGCGAAGCGAACTTCGACTGTTTCCTTCTCGCGGGCCGATACACGGTGCTCGACCAGGTGGGGCTGAAGGAGCTGCTGCCGCTCTGCGTCGAGCGAGGGATCGCGATCATCGCCGGCGGCGTCTTCAACAGCGGCATCCT
>Ga0209238_1000676_pt1 | contig 12422 bp, 10 predicted proteins | sample GraSoi013_1_20cm_FD_185823 | JGI IMG/M metagenome (GOLD analysis project Ga0209238, IMG submission 185823) | Grasslands soil microbial communities from the Angelo Coastal Reserve, California, USA - Sample 10_02_2013_1_20cm (SPAdes) (version 2) | ecosystem: Environmental > Terrestrial > Soil >...
ATGGAGCCGTGCTCTCCCTCCGTGTCGGGACGCCATATTAGTAGCGGTCCCAACCGCGACCACAAGTGACGCCTCGTCCCTTTCTCGCCGCCCGCTGGTCGCACATCATCCTCCTCACCTTCGAGGCTCCGGAAGGCTTGGTCCGACGCTCGATCCCGCCGGGTGTCGAGCCCGACCGCTGGAACGGCCGGACGCACGTGAGCGTCGTGGCGCTACAAATGCTCGACGTTCGCATCAAGGGCTGGCGCATTCCCGGGTTCACGGCGCACCCCCAGGTCAACTTCCGCACCTACGTCCGCGCCGCCGGAGAGCCGGGCGTCTGGTTCATCCGCCAGCTCGTGCCCAGCCGGCTGATCGCCGCAGTGGGCAGGCTGCGCTATGGCGAACCGTTCTGGCCCGCGCCGATCCGCAGCCGGGTGGTGGACGGGCCCGGCGAGGTGCGCGCGGAGTATGGAGTGGGGCCCGCCGCGCTCGGCTGGCATGTAAACGTGACGGGCACGCGCGCCGTACTGGTGCCGCCGCCGGACTCTTCCGAGCACTACTTCATCGAGCGCGGCTTCGCCTGCCGCGCGCGGCCCGATGGCGGGCTTGGCATGTTCCGGGTCGTCCATCCGGCGTGGGCGGTGCGACAGGTCCTCGCCGTCGACTACCGCTTTGACTTCGGGTCCCTCTACGGGGCCGAGTGGGAGTTCCTGAATCGCGCCCAACCGGCCAGCGTGGTATTCGCGGTAGGGTCGGAGGTGGCGGTCTACGCGCCGACGGATTCGAGGGAGACTAGAGACGCCGCAGCACCCCCCTGATGAGCTGCTCGAGCTGACCCGCCACCTGCTTCCCTGCCTCGAGCACCTCGAGATGCGACAGCTTCTGCGCCGACAGACCGGCGGCCACGTTCGTGATGCTCGAGAACCCGAGACAGCGGATGCCTCGGGCCCGCGCCGCGATCACCTCCGGCACCGTGGACATGCCCACCGCATCGGCCCCGATCCGCTGGAGCATGCGGATCTCCGCGGGCGTCTCGAACGAGGGCCCGAGCAGGCCGGCGTAGACGCCCTCTTCCAGCGGGATGCGCTCCGTGCGCGCCACGTCACGGGCCAGCCGGCGGAGCGCCGGGTCGTAGGGATCGCTCATGTCGGGGAAACGCTCGTCTCCCTCCGCCACGGGGCCCACCAGCGGGTTCTTGAACATCAGATTGTTCCAGCGGGATGCGCTCCGTGCGCGCCACGTCACGGGCCAGCCGGCGGAGCGCCGGGTCGTAGGGATCGCTCATGTCCGGGAAACGCTCGTCTCCCTCCGCCACGGGGCCCACCAGCGGGTTCTTGAACATCAGATTGATGTGGTCCGCGATGAGCATCAGGACGGGCGGGCGGAAGGTGTGGCGGATGCCCCCCGCGGCGTTCGTGACCACGAGCGTGGTGGCGCCCAGTCTCGCGAACACGCGCGCGGGGAGCGCCGCGACCTCAGGCGCGTGCCCCTCATACAAATGAAAGCGTCCGCTCTGCACCACGACCGGCACGCCCTCGAGCGTCCCGCCGACCAGCTCGCCCTTGTGGCCCGGGGCGCCGGGCTCGGGGAAGCCCGGGATCTCCTTGTATGGGATGCGCACGGCGTCGCGCACCGCCTCGGCCACGCCGGCGAGGCCTGAGCCGAGGACGATCGCGGCGCGCGGCTTGAGCTTGCCCAGACGCTTCGCTACGACGTCCGTTGCGGCGCGGACCCCGTCGGTCACAACAGCATCCCCGCCAGCGTCGCCGACAGGAAGTTCGCCAGCGTCCCCGCGATCATGGCGCGGAACCCGAGCCGGGCGAGATCGTGCTTTCGGTCCGGGACGAGCGCGCCGATTCCGCCGATTTGGATGCCGACCGAGCTGATATTAGCGAAGCCGCACAGCGCGAACGTGGCGATGGTGAACGACACGGGATCGAGCTGCGCTCGCATCGGCCCGAGCTGTGCGTAGGCGAGGAACTCGTTCAGCACCATGCGGGTGCCCAGCAAGCCGCCGATCGTCCCGGAGTCGTGCCACGGCACGCCCATCGCGAACGCGATCGGCCGGAAGACCCAGCCGAGAACGGTTTGGATGCTTTCCGGGAACCAGGTGACGTAGCCGTGCACCCAGCCGAATGCGCCGTTGAGCAGCGCGACGAGGGCGACGAACGAGACCAGCATCGCGATGACGTTGAGCATCAAGTGCAGTCCGTCGGTGGTACCGCGCGCCGCCGCGTCCACGATGTTCACGTCGGTGCGCGGAATCTCTACCCGAACGCCGCCGAGGGTCTGCGGCGTCTCGGTTTCCGGCTCGATGATCTTCGCCATCATGATGGTACCGGGCGCCGTCATGATCACCGCGGTGAGCAGATGCCGCGCTTCGATGCCCATGGCGATGTAGGCGGCCATGATCGACCCCGACACATGCGCCATCCCCGCGGTCATGACCGTCATCAGCTCGGAGCGGGTCATTCCCGGGAGAAACGGGCGGATCGTGAGCGGCGCCTCCGTCTGACCCATGAAGATCGAGGCGGCGACGTTGAGACTCTCGGCGCCGCTCGCCCCCATCACCTTGTTCATCAGTACCGCGAATGCCTTGACCACGAGCTGCATCACGCCCAGGTAATAGAGGATCGCGAACAGCGCCGAGACGAAGATGATCGCCGGGAGGACCTGAAAAGCGAAAATCAGACCGAGACTCGAATGCTGCTTCCCGATCTCGCCGAACACGAACTCCGATCCGACGTACGAGAAACTCAGCATCTTGGTGATCGCGTCTCCCAGGGTGCGAAACAACCTCTGGCCGAGCGGCACCAGGAGCACGAAGATCGCGAACGCGAGCTGCAGTCCCACTCCCCACGCCACCACGCGCCAACTGATGGCGCTCCGATTGCGCGACAGCGCGATGCCGATGCCCAGGATGAGCGCGATGCCGAAGATCCCGGTGATCCGTTGCGGAAACGAGCGGGGCGCCACCTGAGGTGCCTGCGGCGCGGCGGCAGGTGGAGCTCGATGCGTCGTGTCGGCCGTGGGCTGCTGGCGCACGGCCCCCTGCACGGTGTTCCACACAAACCTCGGCAGCGTGAACACGGCGAGGGCGCACACGAAGGCGACGCCGAAGGCGATGATGGTCCGGGGGGGGCGCAGCGACATCAGAGAGCCTCCAATTCGCTCTGCACACGAGAGACCAACGCCACCTTCTCGAACTCCGGGAGAAATGCGCTCTCGCACGCATTGAGTACGACGCGCGCGAGGTCCGCCTTGGTCAGGCCCAACACGCTCTGGGCCACGAAATACTCGTCGGTGAGTGAGATGCCGTCCACCACCCGGCCGTCGGTGTTCAACGTGACGACCACGCCCTGGTCGAGATAACGCTTGAACGGATGCTCGGCGAGTGAGGCCACCGTATGGGTGTGCACGTTCGAGGTGAGACACATCTCGAGCGGGATCTTCCGCTCGATCACGTATTCGAGCAACGCGGGGTCTTCCCCCAGTCGAGTACCGTGGCCGATCCGCTGGGCGCCGCACTGATGGAGCGCCTGGTGGATCGAATCCGAGCCGTCCCCCTCACCGGCGTGACAGGTGCGCGCCATGCCGTGCTGCACCGCGTACTCGAACGCGGCCGCGTGGTCGCGCGCCGGAAAGCCCCGCTCGGCGCCCGCCAGGTCGAACGCCACGACGCCCGCCGTCCGGTAGCCCGCCGCCGCGCGCGCCAGCTCCAGGGACTCCGCGGGAGCTCGCGTGCGGATACCGCACACGATCAGCCCGACCTTGGCGCCCGTCTCCGCTTCACCCCGTTTGAGCCCGGCCAGCGGAGCCTCGATCGCCTGCGCCAGGGTGAGCGCGGGGCGGTGCAGCAGCGGGGAGTAGCGCACTTCCACGTAGCGCAGCCCTTCCGCCGCCGCATCCAGCACGAACTCGTACGCGATTCGCTCGAGTGCCGCCGCCGTCTGCATGACCGACAGCGTGATCTCGTACTTCTTGAGGTACTCCTCGAGGCTCTTGGCTCTCCGCTTCACCCCGTTTGATCCCGGCCAGCGGCGCCTCGATCGCCTGCGTCAGGGTGAGCGCGGGGCGGTGCAGCAGCGGGGAGTAGCGCACTTCCACGTAGCGCAGCCCTTCCGCCGCGGCATCCAGCACGAACTCGTACGCGATCCGCTCGAGTGCCGCCGCCGTCTGCATGACCGACAGCGTGATCTCGTACTTCTTGAGGTACTCCTCGAGGCTCTTGGCGTGCTTCACGTACAGCGCCTGAGCGAGCCCATCGGGTGTGTCCGCCGGGAGCCGGATGCCCTGCGTCCGCGCCAGCTCGAGCATCGTGGCGGGGCGGAGGCAGCCGTCCAGATGCACGTGCAGCTCCGCTTTCGGCCAGCGACGCAGCGCCTCCTTCGTGAGGCGGGGCGGCCCCTGGCGGGCGCTCACCACCACGCGGAAGATGGCGCCCCCCTCGCCCACCGGATCGCCCGCGTCCACCGGCCGGCCGACGCCGTCGGTCACGTGGGCCACGCCGCGTCCCACGAGGTCGGCGAGGTCGCGGTCGAGCACCTCCACGGCGTCGCGCACGCTCGCCCCCGGCGCCACACTCACCGGCCGCTCGTTCACGAAGACGCGGATCAGCGGCCACCTCCCACTGCATAGAAGCGGCGGTCGTCCGGGGCCGAGATCGGCTGGCGCAGCACCGCGAGGTACTGGATCAGCGCATCCAGGTCGGTAACGCCCACCTCACCCGACGGGGCGCCCACGAGCATGGTGTAGCCGCTGCCCCCGGCAGCGAGGAAATCGCTCACCGCCACCGTGTAGGTCTGTCCGTCGTCGACGTCCTTGCCGTTCGCGAGGCGCACCTTCTTGAGGCGCCGCCCGGCGGGCTTGCCGGAGTCGTACCACACGACGATCCCGGCGACGTGCGCGTCGGGCCCGTCGCCCGTCAGCGCGTGCTCGAGCGCCTGCTTCAGGACCTTGCCCGACACGGCGAGGCGCATGAGGCGGTTCTGGAACGGCTCGACCCGGTACAGGTCGCCGTAGGTCGCGAGCCCGGCCGCGACGTCGGTGCGGATCCCGCCGTTGTTGACGAGGGCAACGTCGGACTTGGCGACGTTGCGCTGCGCGTCCGCGATCAGCCGGCCAAGCCCGTATTCGCCGCCGGTCCGCCGCAGTTCCGCCCCGAACCGGGCCACCGGCCGGTCGGTGATCACGGAGACGGACGCCTGGCTCAGACGCAGCGCGTCCACGAGGGTGGGGTCCAGGTGTATCCGATCCGCGAACGGGGTCTCGATGCGCGCTCGGACCTCGCGCCGCAGGGCGCCCGCTGCGGTCACCCGCACGAAGTCCACCAGCGCGATACCCGCCCCGGACGAGCGCGCCTGCACGATCGGAATCCCGTTCACCACCGTGTTGACGAGCGAGTGGGTATGGCCGCTCACGATCAGGTCCACGGAGCCCGAGTCGAGGTTCCGGGCCAGGTCGATGATCTCACCGTGGCAGGCGGCGGGGCCGAGGGGCGTCGCCGCGCCGTCGCCGTCGCAGAACGCACCCACGTGCGCCAGGACGATGACGTAGTCGGCCGCGGCCCGCGCCTGCGGCAGCACGCGGCGCACCGCTCGCGCGCCGTCGCCGAAGGCGAGCCCCCGCACGTTCCGCGGCGAAGTGGTCTCGGGCGTCGCCGGCAAAGCGAGCCCGATCACCGCGACTCGCACCCCGCCGCGCTCGATCACCGTAAACGGCTCGGCCCAGTCGGGCCGCGCGGTGCCCGCCGAATCGGTGATATTCGCCGCGAGGAAGCGATAGTGCGCCTCGGCCATCCGGGCGCGCAGCGTGTCCACGGTCCAGTCGAACTCGTGGTTGCCGATCGCCGCCGCGTCGATCCCGAACGCGTTCAGCGCGGCGATCGCGGGTCGGCCGAAGTTGAAGTTGGAAACCGGGGTCCCCTGCATCTCGTCCCCGGCATCGAGCCGGATCGTGGTGCAGAAACACCCCCGCGCGAGGCTGTCGAGCCACGGCTTGAGCGCCGCGGCGCCGCCCACGGGGCGCCCGGCGGACCAGGGCCACACCTGCGGCTCGAGCGCCCCGTGGAAATCGTTGATCGCCAGCACCCGGAGCAGCGTGCTGTCGGGCCGCGGCACGACGACCGCGGACGGCGTGAACGTCTGCCGCAGGGCCGCGCGGGCCTCGGCCGGCCCCAGGGACCAGCTGGGCGAGTACACACCCTGCGCGATCAGATGCGCGCGTATCCGGATCTCCGCCGCGAGCAGGTCTCGGATCGACTCGCCCCGGTCGTACACGACGCGGGCGCCCTGGAGCATGCTGTAGCCGCCGCCACCCGATTGCCGGTAGCTGTTCAGCGCCAGCGTGAAGCTGTCCGCCGCGGCGACGGCGCGACCGCGGAACGCGAGCCCGCGGATGCGCTGCCCCGGGGCTTGCGTCAAGTCGATCGTGTACGTCACGCCGCTGACGACGTCGAAGTTGAAGCCCGGCACGCTGTCGTTGATCAGCGGCGCGCCCGGCTGATATGTGCGGAAATAGCGGGCCGACTGCTCCAGATAGGCCCTGAGCTGGCTGCCGGAGATGCGCACCGCCCGCAGCGTGTTCTCGTACGGGTACACGCCCGTCACGTCGCGTTCGCGCACCTCACCTTCCGGAAGGCCCGCGCCCAGGTCGAAATCGGCCGCGGCCGAGAGATCGGCCCCGGCGCGGCGTCGCTGCACCTCGTTGATGAAGTCGAGAAGCGGGGTGTCCTCGACGCGCCCATAGCGCGCGGAGAAACCCGGCCCGGCGGTGCCGAGCGGGGTCGCCGCCCAAGCGCGGGCGCGCTCGTGCGCCGCCGTGAAGCGCCGCACGAACCGCGGCTGCTCGGCGACAGTGGCGAGCGGCATCAGCTCCGGGCGCATCGATACCACCCGGTACGTCCCCGCCTCCTTGACGAGGGAAACGTGCACGACCGCGAGACTGAGCGCGAAGTTCCGTGGCTGGACGAAGTGCACGCCGTTCACGACGTAGTCGCGCATCTCCTTGTGGCTGTGTCCCACGATCACGAGGTCCGGTCGCGGTGCCGGGAGCGGGATGCTCGCGAGCCCGAGCGCCGCGTTTTCGGCGCCCACGCCCGCCGTGTCGTAGGAAGAGGGCTCGTTGAGACCGCTATGGATCAGCACGACTTTGAGATCGACGCCGGCGAGATCCAGCCGGCGCATGGCGGGGGGTGCGGCCTCCGCGATCGGCCGCACCCGGATTCGACCGCCTACCTGGCTCCGGTCCCAAACCATGACGCCGGGCGTCGTGAAGCCGGTGATCCCGATCTTCACGCCACCGCGCGTGACGACGACGTGGGGAGGGTACACCAGCGTGTCGCTCGCGCCCTTGAAGATGTTGGCGGAGACGTAATGGTACGTGGCGTCTCCCGTGGCGCGCGCCAGCACCGCCGTCCCGAAGTCGAATTCGTGATTGCCGGGAGTGGCCGCGTCGTACTGCATCGCGTTGAGCGCGTCTACCACGGGGTGGGGGCGTTGTGAATCGCGCTCGGCGAAGTATGCGGCGAACAGGTTGCCTTCGATCAGGTCGCCCGCGTCCACCAGCACGACTTGCTCCGGGTATTGGGCCCGCAGCGTCTCGACCATAGTCGCGGCGCGCGACAGTCCCCCCGGCGCCGCGGCGTCGCGCACGTAGTCCCAGCCGAGCACCCGGCCATGCACATCCGTGGTGGCGACGATCACAACGTGGGCGGTATCGGAAACGGGGGACGCGAGCGGGGGGGCGGGTTGCTGAACGGCGAGCACCGTCAAGAGCAGATACATAGTGCGCTGAAAATTGCGGAGGGCGCGCGCGTTGCGCTACCTTGCACGACTCCTATGACCGAGTCGGAGAGCCACCGCATCCTCGTGGTCGACGACGAGCCCGACATCACGGCGCTGGTCGCCTACCACCTCGCCAAGGCCGGCTACCGGGTGATCACGGCGGCGAACGGGCGCGACGCGCTGCGCACGGCGCGGCAGGAGCGGCCCGACCTGGTCGTGCTCGATCTGATGCTGCCCGGCGCGTCGGGCTACGACGTGCTCGCCGAGCTGCGTCGCCGCGAGGAAACGAAGGACCTGGGCGTCATCCTGCTCACGGCGCGCAAGGATGAGCCGGACCGCATCAAGGGCCTCTCGCTCGGCGCCGACGACTATCTCCCGAAACCGTTCTCCCCGCAGGAGCTCGTCCTGCGCGTCGGAGCGGTGTTGCGCCGCCTGGCGGCGCCGGCCGTCGCCGCCGGGGGCATCGTCACGGCCGGGCGGATCGCATTGGACCGCAGCGCGCACCGGGTGACGGTAGACGCGGCGGAGGTCGACCTCACGGCGACCGAGTTCAAGCTGCTGCGCACCCTGATCGAGCGCGAAGGGCGCGTCCAGAGCCGCGCCCAGCTGCTCGAAACGGTCTGGCAGGCGCATCCCGACATCCAGACGCGCACGGTGGACATGCACGTCCAGCGGCTGCGGCAGAAGCTCGGCAAGGCCGGCGACTGTGTCGAAACCGTGCGGGGCGCAGGGTACCGGTTCCGCCGCCCACCCCCCGAGCTGCGCGGCCGCAAGCGTTCGTGAAGCTCGCGACCCGGCTGTTCGTGACGACGAGCCTGCTCGTGGCCGCCGCGGTCGGCTCACTCACCATCGCCGCGGACCGGATGCTCGGGCGCCACCTGGAGGACGAGATCGCCCGGGGTCTCGAGCGTGAAGCCCGACTGGTGGCGGACCTCCTGCCCGCGGACTCCCTGCGCTGGCCCGAGTTCGCTCGCGAGCTCGGCGCCCGCGTCGGGCAACGCGTGACCCTGATCGACGCCAAGGGCACGGTCCGAGGGGACACCGAGTTCGACCGCGCTTCGTTGGATCGACTCGAGAACCACCTGCTGCGCCCCGAGGTCCAGCAAGCGTTGTCTACGAGCGTGGGCCGCGCGGAGCGCCTCAGCGCGTCCACCAACGAGCGGCGGATGTACATCGCCGTGCGCGGCGGTCCCGGCGGGCCCGCCGTAGTTCGGGTCTCCACGACGCTCGCCGCCGTGGACGCGCAGGTTGACGCCGTACAGCGCACGGTGGCGCTCACAGGGCTGGGTGCGATCCTCGCCGCCGGGGCCCTGGCCTGGCTGCTCTCGCAGGAGGTCGCCAAGCCGCTCGTGCAGCTTGGCGGCGCCGCCCGCGCGATCGCCGACGGCCGGCGGCCGGCGTTTCCCGACTCGCGCGTCCCCGAGGTGGCGCAGCACATCGTCGCGCTCCGCGACATGAACGAGCAGCTCGACCAGCGGTTCACCGACCTGGTGCGCGAGCGCGAAGAGACCGCGACCTTGATCGAGACCATGGCAGACGGGGTGGTCGCGGCGGACGCCCGCGGCGCCATCGTCACCCTCAACAGCGCGGCCCGGCGCCTCCTGGGGTACGGGCCGGACGATCCGTTTCCCGCGCTCGCCGAGCTGTTCCACGAGAAGCCGGCGCGCGACTTGGTGGCGACCGTGCTCGCCGGCCTCGAGGCCGAGCCGCATGAGCTCGAGCGCGGCGGGCGCACGCTGCTCGTCACCGGCCGCGCGCTCCCCAACGGGGGCGGGTTGCTCGTGATCCGCGACGTCACCGAGCTGCGACGCCTGGAGGCCGTGCGCCGCGACTTCGTCGCCAACGTGTCCCACGAGCTCAAGACGCCGCTCACATCCATCGCAGGGTACGCCGAAACGCTCGCGCTCGAGGCGACGCCGGGGACCCAGACCGAGCGCTTCACCCGGCCCATCCTGAGTAACGCGCGTCGGATGCACCGGCTCGTGGACGACCTCTTGGACCTTTCACGCATCGAGTCGGGGCGCTGGCAGCCCGATCCGGAGCGGGTGGACGTGCGAGGGCTCGCCGAGGAAGCGTGGGCCGCGTTCGCCGATCGGGCGCGCGAGCGGCAGATACAGTTTTCGGCGACGGTGGGTAACGTCCGCTACGTCACCGCCGATTCAGAGGCGTTGCGGCAGGTGCTCACCAACCTGTTCGACAACGCCCTGCGATACACGCCACCAGCCGGCCGTATCGCCGTCTCGCTCGAACCCGCGCCCGGTGGCGTGACCGTCTCCGTCGCCGACACCGGCTCCGGGATTGCCCCGGAGCACCTGCCCCGCATCTTCGAACGCTTCTACCGCGCCGATCCCGGCCGCTCGCGCGAAGAGGGCGGCACCGGACTCGGCCTCGCCATCGTGAAGCACCTGGTGGAAGCGCACGGCGGGCGCGTGGAAGCGCACAGCATGCCGGGGCGAGGCACTACCATCCGGATGTTCTTTCCCGAGGCAGAAGTAGCGGCCTGATCAGGCGTTACCAATCCGTCACATGCATGTCACCGTGCCGCATGAAGTTCCGCCCGACGGCCTCGTTGCACGATTGTGACAATGGTAGTCTTCCGCGAGCGCCGTACCGGGATAGGATTAGCGGACAGCCCGTTGCGCGTACCCTCCACCCCCTCGACGGCATCGTGACTGCAACAGCTACGACAGGCGCGCGTCCGGCGGCACCCCATGCCCCGGCGAAACCTGCCGCCCAGCCGTCCGCCTTCCCGCGCCTCGCGGCGATCGACATCGGCACCAACTCGATCCGCCTGGTCGTGGCGGAGGTGCAGCCCGACGGCACGTATCGCGTGCTGGACGAGGACCGGGAGATGACCCGCCTGGGACGCGGGCTGTATCGCGACGGCCGGCTGGGCGATGCCCCGATGCAGCAGTCACTGCAGGCGCTCGGCCGGATGAAGGCCATCGCGGACGGGTTCGGGGTCGCCGAGCTGCGCGCCATCGCCACCGCCGCGGTGCGGGAGGCCGCGAACGGACGCGACTTCGTGAGCGAAGCCTGGCGCCGCCATCGCGTGCGCCTCGAGGTCGTGCCCGCGGAAGAGGAAGCGCGGCTCGCGTTCCGGAGCGTGACCCGTCATTACGATCTGGCCGACCAGCTGACGGCCATCGTGGATATCGGCGGCGGTAGTACCGAGGTAATTCTGGCCGCCGGCGGCCTCGTAGAGCAAGTCGTGTCGCTCCCGCTCGGCGCCGTCCGCCTCGCCGAACGGTACTGCAAGTCCGACCCGCTGAAGGAGAAACACTGGAAGGCGCTGCGTCGCGCCATCGATCAGACCATCGAGGACGGAATCGGGAAGCCGCCCTTCGCGGCCGACGTGATGATCGGCAGCGGTGGCACGTTCACGAATCTCGCCGAGATGGCCCAGGCCGAGCGGGACGGCAAGGTCACCGGCGCGCGCGACTATCAGCTGAGCCGCGCCGAGGTCACCCGCCTGCTGGCGCGGCTGCGCGAGACGCCGCTCGATGCGCGCCGCCAGATCCCGGGCCTGAATCCACAGCGCGCCGACATCATCGTGGCCGGCGTGGCCGTCATCGCGCGTCTCACGCGCTGGCTCGGCAGCCAGCGCGTGCTCGTGAACGACCGCGGCGTCCGCGACGGCGTGCTGCTGTCGATGATCGACGACTTGACGGGGGTTGCGCCCCCGAGCCGCGCCCAGCCGCCGGACCGACTGGAGCTGGCGCGCCGCTTCGCCCGCAAGTGCCGCTCGAACGAGCGGCATTGCGAGCAGGTCGCCCGCCTGGCAGTCGAGATCTTCGAGGCGCTGCGGGACGCCTACGCGCTCCCGCCCGCCGGTGCCGACATCCTCCGGGCCGCCGCGCTGTTGCACGACATCGGCTATCTGATCAATCACGAGCGGCACCACAAGCACGCGTACCACCTGATCATGCACGGCGACCTGCGCGGCTTCTCGGCCCGCGAGATCGAGCTGATCGCCAACGTCGCGCGCTATCACCGCCGCGCCTTCCCCAAGAAGTCGCACACCAACTTCGCCCGCCTCGACCGCGGGGAGCGCCGTCTGGTGCGGCGGCTCGCCGGGATCCTGCGCGTGGCCGACGGTCTCGATCGGACACACGGCCAGGCGATCACCCGCGTCCGTTGCCGGATGGGCGACGGCTGGGTCCGGGTCCACGCGGTCGCCGCCCGCGATCCAGCGATCGAGCTGGAAGACGCCAAGCGGAAGGCCGCCCTGTTCGAGCAGGCGTTTGGCGGCGACCTGGACCTCGTGTGGTCCCGGCCGAAGGGCCGGAGCTGAGCATGCCGGATCGCGTCCCCCCGGCGTTTCCGCCGGATCACTACCTCAACCGCGAGCTGTCCTGGCTCGAGTTCGACGCGCGGGTGCTCGAAGAGGCCGCCGACCCCTCGAACCCCTGGCTCGAGCGGCTCAAGTTCCTGGCGATCTTCAGCTCCAACCTGGACGAGTTCTTCGAGATCCGGGTAGCGGGGCTGCAGCAGCAGGTGTACGCCGGGGTGGAGCCGCAGGACTACGGGGCCGACGGCATGGCTCCCGCCGAGCAGCTCGCCGCGATCGACCGTCGCGCCCGGGAGCTCGTGGCCGAGCAGTACCGCATTCTGAACGATGAGGTCCTCCCCGGCCTCGCGGCGGGCGGCGTGGAG
>Ga0209238_1000677_pt1 | contig 12409 bp, 5 predicted proteins | sample GraSoi013_1_20cm_FD_185823 | JGI IMG/M metagenome (GOLD analysis project Ga0209238, IMG submission 185823) | Grasslands soil microbial communities from the Angelo Coastal Reserve, California, USA - Sample 10_02_2013_1_20cm (SPAdes) (version 2) | ecosystem: Environmental > Terrestrial > Soil >...
TGATGTGATGGATGAATTCGAATTGAGGGGTCGTCAGTGAAGGATCCAGCCAGCGCAGGATCGGTTCAAAGAACCAGCGGGTGTGTTCCGCAGAAAAGCTGTCTGTGGACATTGTGAAGATGAAGCATGCCCATATCGCGACGGGCCACCACGCGCGCACCCATTCGGGCATTCGCGGCGGCTGCACGCGCGCCTGAATCTCTTGCAATTGGGGAGCAGGGCGCGGATTGCGCCACGGTTGGAGTTCCGCCACTAAGAATTGGCTCCTTGTTTCTCTTTCTTCTTGCTAATTCGCGCGTTTTTGTTCGCCGCGCCATTATTCCATGAGCCCTATTCAATTTATTCCATACGATAGTTCGGCGCTTCTTTCGTAATGATGACGTCATGCACGTGGCTCTCGCGCAATCCTGCCGCGGTAATTCGAACGAACCGGCTCTTTTCCGTGAATTCCTTTAGCGTCGCCGCTCCCACGTAACCCATGCCGCTCTTGAGCCCGCCGACGAGCTGGTCGGTCAGCGCGCCCAACTGGCCTTTGTAGGGCACCCGCCCCTCGACGCCTTCCGGAACGGACTTGCTGCGCTCTCCGGAATCCTGCACCAGTGCATAGCGGTCCGAGCCCGATTCCATCGCTCCGGTCGAACCCATGCCGCGGTAGGACTTGAACGTGCGGCCCTGGTACAGAATGGTTTCTCCAGGAGACTCTTCGAGCGCTTTGGAAATGTCACCCGAATATTTGATGCCGCCGTCGGCAATAATGGCCACGTCCATGCCCTTCGCGGCTCTCGCGGCTTCCATGATCGCAGTCAGTTGCGGCACGCCCGCGCCGGTGACTACGCGCGTTGTGCAGATGGAGCCCGGTCCGATGCCCACTTTCAGCCCGTCGATGCCCAGCGAAATCAATTCCTTTGCGCCTTCGTAGGTAGCCACGTTGCCGGCGACGAGCTGCATCTCCGGCAAGCGGTGACGAATGGCCTTGATCGCTTCCATCACTCGCTCGGAGTGCCCGTGCGCCGTGTCGATGGCCAGCACATCGGCCTTCGCTTTGGACATTTCCACGGCGCGCTCCAGAAAATCGCCGGTCGCGCCAACTGCTGCGCCCACGCGCAATCGCCCATGTTCGTCTTTCGCTGCGCGGGGATACTCCAATTTCTTCTGAATGTCTTTGACCGTGATCAAGCCCTTCAAGTTGAAGTCCTGGTCCACGACCAGCAGCTTCTCGATGCGGTGCTTTTGCAGGATGCGCTCGGCTTCTTCCAGCGTGGTGCCCACCGGGACAGTCACCAGATTGTCTTTCGTCATCACCGAGCCGACCAGTTGCGCATGATTCTTCTCGAATCGCAGGTCGCGGTTGGTCAGGATTCCCGTGAGCCGCGAGCCGCGAGTCACCGGCAGGCCGGAAATCTTGTACTTGTTCATGATTTCCAGCGCTTGGCGCAGCGTGATGTCCGGCGAAATCGTCACCGGATCGACGATCATGCCGCTTTCCGAGCGCTTTACCCGGTCCACTTCTTCGCCTTGGCGGTCGATGGGCATGTTGCGGTGGACCATTCCGATGCCGCCTTGTCTGGCGATGGCGATGGCCAACCGCGATTCCGTCACCGTGTCCATGGCCGCCGACGCCAGCGGAATGTTCACCGTCAGCTTGCGCGCGAACTTCGTGGTGGTGTCCACGTCGGTCGGCAGGACGGCTGACCGCCCCGGCAAGAGCAGCACGTCGTCAAACGTAAGACCTTCGGGAATAGCACTGTCCATCATCCCAGCCTCACACAAAAACACTGGGCGCGCAAACGGGCGCCTTAAAGCAGCGCAGCCCAGCGGGCGCCCGCTGGGCTGTCACACAATTCCACCAATTGAAAAAATGAATCACCGTGAATCTTTAATTCTAAGCGGCAACGCGAATCCGGTCAAGTTGACCGGCCAAATCTTCCAACGACGACAGTTCAGCCCGAAAATTCCCTCGCCCCAAGCCCGATACATCTCAGGGTTCCCAAAGAAAAACCGGGGCCGACTCAGGTGGGTCGGCCCCGGTTTTAGTTGTTTCCGGCTAAGCTGTCCCCTTAGAATGTAAAGCGCGCGCCGAATTCTCCGACGAAGGCACGGGGAGTAAACGAACTGCTCGGGTTGATGAAGCCCTCGGGCTTCATGAACGATCCCGATGTATTCGTGTTGTGGAAGTTACTTCCGAAGTTGGTCTTATTTGTCAGGTCAAACGCCTGGAAGATGAGTTGGAGGTTCCAACCCTCACGCACCCGGATGTTTTTAGCAATACGCATATCCATCTGGAAGAATGGGTCGCCTCGAACCGTGTCGTAACCCACCTGATGACAGGTAGCCGCCGCTAGGCACGCCAATGCAGTAGCAGCATCGCTAATCGCCGTGTAGTTGGTCGGAGCGCTGTTCGGTACGATGACCGGCCTCGAATAGCCACTTCCACGGTCCAGGACGTCGAAACCCGATCGCAGGTCATAGGGGCGTGCCGAGCCGTAAGAGATGATCGGCGCCAGTTGGAATCCCGCGGGCAACTGAACGATGCCGCTGAGCGAGGTGTGATGGCGCTCGTCATTATCTGTCGGCCCGAAGTCCCGCGGATCCCAGATATTGAGCGGATCATGCGGGTAGTTCCGGAAAGATGAAGTTGCATCCGGACTACCAGATTCAACTCCCCATCCCATGGCACGGGACAAAGTGTAGTTGGCATTCAGACTGAAGTGCTTCGTCATGTGCTGTCGGTAGCTGAGATTTAATCCGTCATAGCGCGAGCGATTAACGGATTGTTCATCCATGACTCGGCCTAGATCAGGCACTCCTGCTGCCGCAAAAGCCGCCGAAAGAGGGCGAGCATCACTCACAATGGTCGGGTTACCCGAACTATCGACGCCCAAAACGGCGATGTGCGGATTGATGTTGACAGTTTTGTTTTCGTGCAGGCCAAGTTCGTGGACGTATTCGATTTCCACAACAGAGTTCTTCGTAGCGGCCCACTGATACCCGAAGTTAAATTGCTGGGAAACCGGGTTGCGATACTTCGGGTCCATCAGCCGACCGGTCGCACCGCTGACCAGCGAAGTCAGCGGCGGTGGAATTGTCGGATTCGGGTCCACGCCATACCGCCAGTTGCCTAGGGCAATGCCGGTCCCGGGGACGGTGTCGGTTGGCGTGGTGAGGGAAAACAAGCCCTGATAAATAGTGGGGTTGGCCTGTTGAATCATGAACAGCGGTATGTTCTGGAAGATGTTGCCAAAATACAGGCCATACCCGCCGCGCAGGATGTGCTTGGCGTGACCAGTGAGATCGTAGGCGAAGCCAACACGCGGGCTGAAGTCATGGTTGTCGTCGTGAGAAAGCACTGCGTAGGGATTGTTAATTGCTAAGAGTTCCAGGTATGTCCTGCTCTTGGCGATAGCGCTTGCGCCGACCAAATTGAAATCCTTATCCCAGCGCACTCCCAGGTTCAAAGTGAGTCTGCTCGTGGCCTTCCAATCATCCTGGAAGAACAAGCCCAACTGTTTGGTGCCGCCGGGCATATCGAAGTAAGGATTCCCCGCACTGGCGGACATGCCGATCACCGCCCCAGGTGTCGCGAATCCATTCGGGTAACAGTCTTGATTCTTATTAGGTCCGCAAGTCATTGGATGCGACAAAATCAGGGTCGGGTCATCCTTAAAATCGACTTCCAGCGTAGAGTTGGATTCGAAGAATCCGCCGAGCCTCGGATTGTAAATGTAGTCGACTCCTGCCCCGAGGGTATGTCTCCCGTAGGTCTTTGTGATGTCATCCCGGAATTGGAATTTGCGCTGATACGACTGTTGCGGAACGTTCCCGTTGGTGCCGAACGAAGCGTCTGGGAAAGTCACTAGGGGGACTTTGATGGTGCTGTCGATGACGTTGTTCCAATACTGGTACCCAACTAGGAAGCTATTCACCAGCGAATTGGAAAGAACGGAATTCAACGTAAAGTTGGCCGCTTGCAGGTGGTTCTTCGTGAAATTGCCTTCCGTCAGGTCACCCGTTTGGGTTGATTGATCGTTCAAGCTGTCGTTGGCCTGCGAAGTGTAACTGACATAGGCAGTTTCACGGTCGTTGAACCTGTAGTCCAGCCGGCCGTTATACCGATTCTCGAAAAATGGTCTTGGGATGATTGCTGAAGGCTGAGCGGCCAGTCCTGCGGCCTGGGCGGTTTGCAATTGCGAAAGGGCCAGAGAATCTTCCGATATGCTGGTATGTTCACGCTGCCGCTCGAATGCGAAGAAACCGAACAGTTTGTCCTTGGCGATCGGGCCACCAGCGGATCCGCCAAAGAACTGACGGCTGTACGGACCCTTTTGTCCCCCCGGCTGCTTTTCATAGAAGTTTTCCGCATTGAACTGCTGTTCGCGGAAGAATCCAAACGCCGAGCCGTGATACTTGTTGGTGCCTGACTTCGTGATCATGTTTATCGCGGCGCCTTCGGAGCGCCCATTAGCTGCGGAGAAGCGCTGCGTGCTGATCACAAATTCTTGAACAGCCTCCAGAGGCAGCTGCATCACGGGGCCACCGACCGTGTTGTCCTTGTTATCCACGCCATTGACGGTCACGTTGACGTTGCGGCCGCTTTGACCATTCACGGAGAGAATCGCGTAACGGTTCTTCGTCGGATCGTACGAATCCGTGGCCTTCACACCCGGCGCGAGATAGGCCAGGTTTGCGACGTCGCGGCCCAACAACGGTAGTTCTTCAACTTCACTTGGAGTGATGTTCTGACTGACGCTTGTCTTTAACTGGTCTACGAGCGGCGCCTCGCTAGTCACCTCAATCACTTCGCTCGTCGCGCCGGGACTCAGTTGAGCGTTGACTGTAGCGGTCTGGCCGATCAAAGTTTCGATCGTCTGTGCCACTGTCCCGAAGCCAGCTCTGCTGACGGTCACGGTGTAAGTGCCTACCGGCAGCAATTCAAACTTGTAGTAACCGTCGTCCGACGTAGTCGCCGCTCGCGACACATCGGTAGCCTTGTTCTTTGCCACGACCTGAGCTCCGGACACCACGGCACCAGACTTATCCGTGACAGTACCCTGGATCGTGGCGCTCGCCGTTGCCTGGGCGAATGCGTTCCCGCTCCCTAGACTAAGAAGCAGAAGCCCAACCAAAAGTACCTGCACAAGCTTTCTCATTTTTCAATTCCCCCTGATGCAGCTAAGCTGCAATCACTCTCTCCTTACGCCGATCTGCCGAATGAACTCATCCCCATTTTTGCGAGCTTGATTGAGCTGGAGAGCCGCCCAAGCCAGTAAGAAGCATTGAGAAAAACATGGCGACGCTCCCCCAACAATCCCGGGAAGCACCCTCTAGCTCAACCCTAGTAAGTGCGATAACTTGGCCCAACTCTTCATAAACCGAACTCAACTCCCTGGAATTGAGCACAATTCGTTGATTGCTAGGTTTGAGACAAACCGATTCAGCGACCGGAGCAATCGCGCTCAACTCCCTGAAAATTGAACGCAAATCGTTGGCCTGTCTCCCTCACAGGCGCAATTGCCATGCCAATATTGAGTCGATGTAAATCACTGATAATAAACAATATATTTAGCAATTGAGGGAGTGTTTAGATGGATTTCGGGAACTAACTCGCTAAAATATACGAAAATTCATATCTGAGTGGGTAGCCAAAATTGCCCCTTCCAAGACACCTTGGACCGCTACGACCAGATCACTCTCGTCTTGCCGGCTTCCACTTGTGCTGTCCTCCCCCCGTGAAATACATTTCCAATGTGGATTTCTCCTTCCCGCCCTTTAAACCGCATCCGTTGCTCAAAAATGGCCACGTCATGACTATCATCTCGGCTTTTGTCCCCAGGCGGTTCGACATACCGTCCGCCGAAGCTAGGCTCTTTCAGGTCGACCCGGAGTCCCACCTGCTCGCTCATTGCCATTGGCAGCCCGGGAAGCGCAAGGACGCGCCCGTCATCGTCATTGTTCACGGCCTTGAGGGTTCCAGCGATGGAAACTACGTCCGCGGCATTGCGGAGAAGGCGTTCCATCGCGGCTTCCACGTCGTGCGCATGAACCAGCGCAATTGCGGCGGCACCGAAGCCCTGACGCCCACGTTATACAACTCTGGCATGAGCGCGGACTACCGCGCTGTCTTCGAGGAGCTTTCAGACTCCGACGGTTTCGATCAGATTTTCTTCGCTGGCTACTCGATGGGCGGAAACCTGGTGACCAAGATGGCTGGAGAGTTTGGCGCCGCAGTGCCGAAGGCTTTGCGCGGCGTGTGCGCCGTGTGCCCTGCCATTGACCTCGCAGCTTGCGCCGACGCCCTCGAGCGCGTGGACAACTATCCCTATCAGCGCCGCTTTGTGAAAGGTTTGATGTCCCGCTACGCCAGAAAGCATGAATTGTTCCCGGAGCGCTACCCGATTCGCGGTCTCGCGCCGGTCCGAACCGTGCGTCAATTTGATGACGTCATCACCGCACCGCAATTCGGTTATCGAGACGCGCAAGAGTATTACGAAAACGTCGGCGCCAAGCGCGTCGCCGCTCAAGTCCGCGTGCCCATGCTGATGATCACCGCGCAGGACGACCCCTTCGTCCCCTACGCTTCGTTCCTCGCGGCCAAAATCAGCGAGAATCCCGCGATACAATTTGTCGCGCCCCGGCACGGAGGCCATTGCGGCTTCATTTCGAGGCATGCGGGAAGCGAGCGCTTCTGGGCGGAGCAGCGCGTTGTTGATTTCTGCGCCTCCATCGCAGAATGCAAGTGAAGCGCTGATCGCAACCTCATCCCAGCGGTTTTTCCAGCGACACCGCAAATCCCTGCGTCAAAAGCCGCGCCGGCCCTTCCGCCGCAATCACCATGTCGTCCTCGCAGCGCATGCCAAACTCGCCGGGAATATAGATCCCCGGCTCATTCGAAAAAGTCATGCCTGGCTCAAGCACCGTCTTGCTTCCGCGCACCAGATAAGGATGCTCGTGGCCGTCGAGTCCGATTCCATGGCCAAGACGATGCGTGAAAAACTTGTAGTCCGGTCCATAACCGGCGTCAGTGATCACTTTGCGGGCAGCGTCATCCACAGTGCCGGAAAGCCGCCCGGTACGCGCCGCACCGAGCGCCGCGTCCTGCGCTTTGCGCACGATTTCGTAAACGCGCGCCACTTTTTCCGGCGCCTTGCCGAAAATTCCCGTACGCGTCACGTCCGATTGGTAGCCATCCACGGCGCAGCCTCCGTCGATCAGCACTGCGTCGCCCTCTTTCAATTTTTGCGGTTTAATCGTGCCGTGCGGCAGCGCCGCGGATGCGCCCAGCAGAACCAGCGCACCGCCGTGTAAACCCATTTTCGAGAAGCCCGCTTCCACGAGCTTGGCAATGTCTTCTTGTGACATCCCTTCCTTCAACGATGCAAACACCGCCCGAAAGACATCGAACGTTGCCTCGCAGGCCAGCCGCATCAACTCCAGTTCGTGATCCGATTTTCGTCCCCGGCACCCGATTGTCAGTGGATCGGCGGAAACGCATTGGAACCCCGGAGCCGCCGCGTGAAAATGATCGAAAAACGTGAACGCCGCAGTTTCTTCCACACCTACGAGTCCCGTTCGAATTCCCCGGTCCTCCAACGCCGCCGCCGCAATCTTCGTCGGGCTTTCATCTTCTTGCCACGCCCGCACTTCCGCGGCGAACGTTAGCTTCTCCCGCATTCGTCCTTCTTCAAATGCGGGTACCACCACGATTGGTTCTCCAGTGCGAGGTAGCACTAGCGCCAGCAGCCTCTCGCTGATTCCCCAGCGGATGCCGGTGAAGTAGTAGAGCGAGGTCCCAGGCGCGATAAATAGCGCATCGTATTTCGGCGCCGACTCCGACATTAATTTTTGTGCGTGCCCCATCCGCCCGTGAAATTCATCAGCCGTGATTGGCCGCACTCGTCCTCCAAGCGGCTTCAGTCCTGCAAACGCTTGCGGCAGCCCACTGGGCGTGTCCCTATCTTCGGCGCGCACCGCCGGAGTCAGCGCCAGCGCGGACGAAGCCGCGACACCCATCAAAAGTTGGCGTCGTGAAGTCTGGTAACTCTGTTCCTGTTTTAGTTTGTGCATGACAGGGAAGAGGTTTATCTGGCGGGACCGCAGCTTGTCAAGGCAGATCGAATCACCAGAAAGAGGAAAGGGACAGAATCGACTCCGTCCCTCCCTCGACTGCTTTCACGCTGCGTTACCTCGCCGGTGGGTCTTGCGAATTCGGATCAGCAGGCGCCTGGTTCGCATTCGAATGCTGCCGCGACCTCTTCTCGGGCAAGTAAGTAATGTCCAGCGGCTGTTGCAGCGTAAAGTCCAGGCGCGTTTCCGACGGGATCTTCACCTGCTGTCCTTTGGTGAAGACCTGCACACCTGTGCCGGCTCCGCCCCCGACGGCAGCGCCGATCGCCGCTCCTTTTCCGCCGCCGGCCACTGCGCCAATCAACGCGCCAAGCGCCGCCCCACCGCCAATTCTTTCCGCGGACTGCTTGCCTCGGGAAGTTCCAGACTGCTTCACGTCGCTGCTAACCACGGCGTACGTTTTTCCTTGAAAGGCGATGCTGACCAACTCCAGTCCGAGCTCGCTGCGGCCCGTCACACGGCCTGCGGACTTCGCATCCACAAGCTTGACATAAACGTCCGCGCCGGCGGGCACGATCACTTTGTTATCCACCACGATCGGAGCGTCGAGCGAAGCCTTGAACATCTGCCCAGCCTGGTTCGTTTTCGAATCAATGCTGTCGATCGTGCGAACTGTCACAATCGTATTCGCCGGCACCGTCACGGTCACTGGCTGGGGCGCGGGAGGAGGTGCCGGCGCCGCTGCGGGAGGCGCAGCAGCGGGCGCGGGCGTGGGCTCCGCCATCGAGCTTGCTGGCGCAGCAGCGGCAGTTTGCCGTGGTTTTTCCGCCTTGGGGGAGGGTTTCGCTTTTGCGATGCGCTTGGCACGCGCGGCTTCGCGAGTTGGCGCGGCAGCTTGCGGCACCGAGATTTGTGCCGTCGCCACACTCATCTGGTCATTTACGCGGGTCACTCCCTTGGTCTCCGAAGCAATCTTGTAAGCCGCCAGCCTCGCCGCATCGTCAGGCACTTGTCCGGTCAGGGTTACTTCTCCCTGTTTGCTGACCACATCGACGGTCGCCGCTTTCAGCGCGGGCTCAGAAAACATTTTTGCCTTGACGTCCGTGGTGATCGCGTCATCGCTTGGCTTGCCGACGCGCGAGCAGGACACGCTCATCGTAAGCGCCAGCACTAAAGCCAGGACACCAATCTTATTCTTGGGCATTTCTTCCTCCGCGTCGGCAGTTTCAAAATGCTCGGGAGGACTGGGGGAGCCCCAAGTGACGTTCCTTCCGCATGCACCAGCGTGCACGACGTGCCGCATTCCGTAGGGTGCGGCTGAAGGAGAATCTGCTGCCTTTATTAGCATTGTGCGGGAACCGGGCCAGAAATGCAATTCAGCTGTTCCGTCGTTGCCGAAGCGGCTCGCAAAAAAAACCGGGAGGCGCTCAACGAGCGCCTCCCGGAATGTACGATCTGAACTGACGTCTAGAACACGAACTTCAGTCCCAGCGTCATGGACCGGAATCCACCGCTGAAGAGAGTGCTAGCCGCCAGGAAGTTGGAATCGGTCGGAATCACATATCCCGGTGTGGTGGTGGCTGTAGTCACGCCTGTGGTGCTAAAGACGTTGCCATTGCTGAGCGCGAAGTTGGGATGGTTGAGAACATTAAAAATGTTCACTTTGGCCTGCAGGTATTTTCCTTCGGTAAAATGGAAATCTTTGCCGACGGCCAGGTTAAGTACACCGAATCCCGGACCCGTAAAGCTGTTTCGCCCCAGGTTCGATCTCGCGCCCGGTCCAGTAATTAGATATTTGGCTGAGGCGCTCACTGGCGTGTAGCCAATGGCCGGGTCGAAGCCGAATGGGTTCACAGTCGTGTTAGGATTTGAGTTAAGTGCGCACCCGTTTGTTGTCGTCGTGTTGGTGACACTCGTCGAACCGACATAGACGCTTCCAACTGGATGCCCGGAACCGGTAAACGCTGTTGCCTCGCAGACAGGGAACACGTCTGACCCTATGTTTCCCGATACCAAGGGATTGACGGACGCGCGGTCGCCGGCGGAATCGCCGTTGCCGTTTGAGTCGACTCCTCCGGACTGGAGAGTCACCGGCTGTCCAGTCTGTGCAAGGAAGACTGAGCCGATGTTGAACCCGTTAACGAGAGTTTTGACCCAGCGGCTGTCCGACTTGACGTTGGGCACCTGGTAGATGAGCGAAAGTGCGAACTTATGACGCACGTCCAAGTCCGAGTTCCCGCGGTCTTCGTTAATTCGGTTCGTGTCCTGGGCGCGGCGTGGGTTCAGCAGGCTGGTGAAGAATTCATTCGTCGAGTTATCGATGGTATGAGCGTAAGTATAGTTTGCATTAAACGTAAGGCCGTGACGCGCCCGCTGCGTGAAGTTGACTGAGCCCGCATGGTAAATGCTGCTCCCAAACGGGGGATCGGAGGTAACGTTCGCGGTGAAGGGGCATATGCCTCCCCCTGTTGTGCACGGAAGCTGAGAATAAATGTTCGAGTTGAAGTTGTTGAAGGGCGTGTCTGTTGGCGTGCTGGCCGTGAATGATGTTGGAATGTCCGACGCGCTGAAGAATGTTGGCAATGGAACAATCCCGGCGTCGAATGCACTCTCTCGATTCCGGCGGAACTGTACCGGCAATTCCAAGCCGCGCGTGCCCAGGTAGCGAACTTCGACCGAGGTATTCCGTGCTAGTTCATGTTGCACGCCCAGAGACCAGGTCAGAATCTTGGGCATGACGGTATCGTCGATGAAACTGGTGGTCAGCGCGCGAGCTCCTGCTTGTCCGGTTGGAGGAACATAGGTTTGCGGCAATCCTCCAAGTTGGAGAAATCCCGCGTTGCCAGGAGTGGTGCACCAGCCCGGCTTTGGCGCCAGCGTGCACGCGGAGTTCGGGTCGAGTTCACTCTGCAGTTGCGGAGGCAGAGTGATCGACGCGAAGTTTTGGAATTTCACATCATAGGAAATCCCGAATCCGCCACGAATCGAAGTCTTGCCATTTCCCCTTGGGTCATACGCAAAACCCACGCGGGGAGCGAAGTTGTTCTTGTCCGTCTTGGGGTCGCCGAAGGTGATGACTCCCGGCGCGTTGGAAATCGCGTTCAGGGTCTGAGTGCTCGATCCGACCGGATTCGTCCAGTATTCGTACCGCAGGCCCAAGTTCACGGTGAGCCGAGGCGTGACTTTGAAGTCGTCCTGCACGAACCAGCTGAACAAGCTCTGGGTGCCAAGGAAACTCCCCGTTCCGGCGTTGCGCAGTGTTCTTCCAGGATTGTCCGGCCGCAGGTCGTTGATGAAGGCGTTTGCCGTCTTGTACTGATTGTCACTGTTGCTCCGGGGCAGGAAGAACTGCGGATAAATGAAGTGATTGTACTGGCCACCAAACTTGAATGTGTGCTTTCCCTTGGACCAGGAAAAGGTATCAGCAACTTGATACGTGTTTTGTTTCTGCGTTGTGTTGTCGCCCGGCCCCACGGTCACCCCGCCGAGCAGGTCGTTGATGGTGATGTCCTGCGGGCACGTTGTGCAAGGGTTGAGGGTATCCAGCGAGAAGTACGAATACTGCAAGCGTAGGTCGTTCACCAGCGTACTGTTAATGGTCCAAACGTCGTTCAGGGCAATCTTGCGGTTGTGAATGGGCTCAGCCTGGTTGAAGATGGCTTGAGTGGAATTCACCGGCAGGATGAAGTTCTCCTGGTTGAGCAGGAACCGCGCGCCAAATTGGTGGCGGCCCATCGTGTAGTCGACGTTCGTTTGTACGTCATGCTCGCGCTGGAAAACCGGACTGAAAATGGTGATGTTGCCGATTTCAACCGGTATGCCATTTACGAGCGGATACTTGCTCGCATCTTGAATCTTGCCTGGGGCAATCGGGAAGTTCTTTAAGAGATCGGTAACCGCGGAGTCGGCTGCCTGGGCTTGGAGAGTCGTCATTCCAGCAGCCGTGGGCGCGGTGAAAGCGGTGGGCGCGCCCTGGCCATGGAGGGTCGTATATTCGTAGGCGCCGAATACGAATAATTTGCTCTTAATGATTGGTCCGCCGGCCGTGCCACCAAACCGGTTGTTGTCGAATGCTGGCTGGCCTGGAAGCGATTTGTTTAAGATGGAACCTTTTGTCAGGTTATCCAGCGAGTTGTAGTTGCGGTTCTGGTTGTACCATTCGCCGGAACCATGCCAACTATTCGTCCCGGTTTTCGTGACTAGGCTGAACTGTCCGCCCGCGGAGTGTCCGTACTCCGCGCTGAATTGATTCGTCGTGAGATTGAATTCCCCAACCGCATCGGGAATGACCGTCGAGTTGTTTCCCGTTACTCCGAGGTTGTTGTCGTCCACTCCGTCCACAGTGAAA
>Ga0209238_1000679_pt1 | contig 12396 bp, 10 predicted proteins | sample GraSoi013_1_20cm_FD_185823 | JGI IMG/M metagenome (GOLD analysis project Ga0209238, IMG submission 185823) | Grasslands soil microbial communities from the Angelo Coastal Reserve, California, USA - Sample 10_02_2013_1_20cm (SPAdes) (version 2) | ecosystem: Environmental > Terrestrial > Soil >...
GGCGCGGCCCCCGGCGCGCCGTCCGCTTCTCTGGCCGCGCCGGGCACCCGGGTCTAGGACTCCGTCACCGCAGCCGCCAGATGTCGAGGATTCCGCTGGTGGCGTGATCGTTCGAGTTCCCCTCCGGGAGCGCGATCCTCCCGTCTACCACGATCGGGCTGTTCCAGTGGCCGCGGCCGCACTCGAGCTTCGCGATCCGGCGCCCGGTCGGCGCGTCGTACACCCGGACGCCCCCTCCGGGATCGTACACGAACAGGAGGCCGCCGGCGACGACGGGGCTCGTCCCGGCGTCCCCCGCTCGCCACATCGGCCGCAGCTGACCATCGACGAGCGTCCACGCCGCCGTGCCGCCGTCGTCGGCGGCGAAGAGCCAGGTCGCCGCCGCGCTGCGCAGCACCGCGGGCGCACTGAAGAGACCCGCCCCGGACGGCGTGGCGACGACCTGGCGCTCGCCTCCCCGATGCGGCACGGTCCCTCGCATCGCCCCCCAGTCGAGCAGCCGGATCGATCCGTCTTTGCCGCCCTGCGCGATCAGGCCCCCGCCCAGCAGCACCGGCGACGTCGAGCCCAAGTCCGCGTCATGCGCGTCCAGTGCCTCGGTGTTCTCCGGCGTGTAGTTGCCGAGCAGACGGGTGGCGTCCGTGTCGAGCTGGAGCACGGCGTCGCCCCAGTGGGTCCTTCCATCCCAGCGCCCATTGCCGGTGGCGACGAAGATGTTCCCGGTCGTCGAGTCGATCACTGCCCCGGCCTTGCCCCACACCGCGGAGCCGCTCTCGGAGCAGGACGCGGGATCCAGCAACCCGGGCCGGTCGCTGCACAGCGAATTCCACACGTGCTCGAGCGTGCCGCTCGCGCCGTCCAGCACTGCCACATGTCCCTGATACGGTGACGCATCGCCCACGTAGCCACCGGTGCTCGCGATCACGTGGCCGGCGAAATAGTTGAGCGGCGACGCGAGCTTTTCGCGCCGCGGCAGCCGGGTGATCGCCGTGCTCCACACCGCGTGGCCGTCCGCGACGGCCAGTTTCTGGACCTTCCCGTCGGGCGAGGCCGCGTACACGAATGCCCGGTCCGGATCGGCGACCGGTGTCGCGGTCGTGACCCGGTACGATCGCACCCAGGTGTTGTAGTCCGGCGGCGTGTACTCCCACAGGACCGTGCCGCCAGCGGCATCGATGGCGAGCGTCTTACCGTACGTCGTGGTGACGAAGAACACGTCGACCGTGCGCCCTTGCACTCGTGCGCCGTGGAGGTAGATGGCCGATGCGTCCACGGTCCCGTCGATGGCAACCTGCTGCCGCTCGAGCGACGCGACATTGGCCGCGGTAATACCCGTCGGTACGCCCGGCGCGCTGGAGCGGCCGGCATCCCAGCCGAAGCGGGTCCAGTCCTGTGCGGCGGCGCGCACCGCCACGACGCAGACCGCCCATCCGGCCAGCGCCAATCTCGGTACTGTGGGATGGGTGGCAGGCATGGATCAATCCTTACTACGAATGTCTCGGGGTTACTACGACCTCATCCGCAGCCAGTCGCCGAAGAACGTGCGTGCCCCGGCCGGCCCGGTTGGCTCACCTCCGTTGGTGCGTTGTGCCGGCGGATGGGTCACGCCCACCCCGACATAATTCGTGCCGATGCTGACGGAGAAGATGATGAGCGAGTTGAGGAGGTAGTACACCGCCCGTTGCCACAACGGAGCCCGTGTCGTGGCAACGAAGACGAGGAGACCGAGCAGAAAGCTCAACACCAGCGAGGTCCAGCGCGGCGGAAGGCTGAAGGTGACCCACAGCGCATTGGCGATCAACATCGTGATGCCGCCCGCGATGCCGGGCGTCAGCATGGCCTTGGGCTGCAGAAACTCCTCTACCTTGGCCGGCTGCACGGCTATGGCTTCCTGATCAGGGCACGAACGCGCAGCGCGTCCGCCTTGGAGAGCACGTCCACCTGGTGCAGAGCGGTGTAAGCCGGCACTGACTGGCCCGCTACCATGGCGAATGGCGAGCCGGTGGTCGAGTCTTTGTGGAGCAGAAACGTGGCTTCCTGCCCGACGGCGAACCGCGGGGTGCCGACCCAGGCGACGTCGGAGGAGCCCGGGAAGCGCACCACGACTCGATCCCCAGCCTGGGCGCCCTTGATGGCGTCTTGGACCGCGATGATCGCCTCCTGCCAGTCGGGGTCGTGCTCGGTGATCCGTTTGGGGCGCGCCGGCGCGGGCGTCAGCTCGGCCGGACGCACCTGTTCCACGCGGCCCGCGACCACCATGGCCGCCGTCCGAATGTGCGCCCGCAGCTCCGCGTCGTTCACCTCGTGTCGAGCCCGCGCCACTGCCTCCTGCTGGTCCGCCGCCACGACCGGAGAGTGTCCCAGCTCGTGGCCGACCTCGCGCACCGCCACGCCCCGCCCGAAGATCCAGCCCGTCGTGTAGAACGTCGCCTGCGTTCCTGGTTTCAGCGAGCCCGGCCGGACGGTTTGCACCGTGACGGAGTCGCCTGGCGTCAGGGCCACCGCGGCGGGCTTTTCGAGCACCTGGTCGATCCGGACCACGATCGTCCGGTCCGATGCGGGGACTTCGGGGACCGCTACGGCGTGGACCTGCGTGACGGTTCCGATGAAGATGATGTCGGACTGCTTCACTAGCGCTGCCCGGCTCAGCTGGGCGGCCGCGGATCCGGGCAACGCGAGCGCGACCGCGAGGAGCATCGGGGACCGAGTGTGCATCTGACCCTCACTGCGACCGGTCTGCGATCGGTCTGATCATGGCAGAACGGGGGCGCTGAAGAAGAATGGATCGATCGAGACGGCCACGGGAGCTCCCGCGCCATCGAGCAGCCGATGCGTCGGGAAGTCCACCCGGCGTTGATACACCACGCCCTGGGGGAAGTTAGTGGAATCGGGCGTATTGTTGGCGGAGAAAATGCCGAGGAACTGATTCCCGCGGGTGAGGAGGTAGTTGTAGTCGCCGATGTAGGGGAGGAACTGGAAGGTCGGCGTCGTGGCGGGGACCGTGGCGAGGACGACGTCCTGGTGCGTCGCGAAGCCGTCCCGGGATTGCTCCAGGCGGGTGACCCAGCGGCTGGTGCCCCCGGACCCCGTAACCTGCTGATACAGCAGGCCTACCGTGCCGTTGGTGGAGACGGCCAGGCTCGCGTCCGTGGCGTTCGTCAGGGTGCGCAGGTCGCCGCTCCACGTCGCGCCGCGGTCGGTCGAGCGCCGCACGTGCACGGTATAGATGTCTCCCGTCCCGACGCGGTCGGCCCATGCCAGGTACACGTTGTCGCTGTGCAGCGCGTCCACCGCGATCGACAGCGTCGAGCCGATGCGCTCCTGTCCCAGCGTGGCCGCGTTCGACCAGGGGATCGTTACGTGGGTCGCGACGAGGCGTCCGGGGAGGTGGTCCGACGGGTCGAGCAGGTGCCGGAAGGGCGTCGCGCCGGTCGCGCCGCTGTCGTCGCGCACCACGACCACGTCGCTCGTCACGTCCGATCCTGTGTTCGAGCGCCAACCGAAGTACGCCACGTACACGGTGTGATCCTGCGCGACCGCGGGACGGACGGACGGACCGTTCTGCCCCATCGTATTGCGAGTTTCGATTCTCCGGGACGTATAGGTCGCCCCTCCGTTGTGCGATACGTCGACCGTGGCGGTGCGCCCCTCGGGTGCGTCGAAGTCATTGAGGCCGATATACACCCGATCAGCGTTCGCGACGTCGGTGGTCCGGACGAAAGGCTGATCGATGTCGGGGCGCGACGACTGCAGCGTCATCGTCGCGACCGACAAGAAGTCGCTGGTCTTGAGCTCGTTCAAGGGAAAGCCGGGCACCTTCATGATTCCAGCGTACAACACCGGTGGGTTGCCCCCGACCGCGTGCGTGATATCGGCCGTCATCGCCTGGCTCGGGAGGGTGTTGCGGAGCGTCCAGGAGTCGCCCCCATCGTCGGAGACGTAGATCGGTGCCGTCGCGCTGGCGGACCCGCCGGGATTGGGCGTGAAGGCGGAGGCCGCCATCAATTTCGTGTTGGAGGCGTACAGCGCGAGGAACGGCTCGGCGTCCTGCCACGTCTCCCCGCTCAGCGAGGCCGGGATCAAGTCCACGACCCGTACGCCCGCCAGCTTGGCCGGTGGTGCCTGGTCGACTGGTCGCTCACAAGCGACGAACAACGCGACTGCGGCGGCGATCATTTTCGCGTGCATGTCACAATATACGTCTCCTCCATGAGCTAAATTCCAGCCTCCATGAACCAGCGGTCGGTGCGGCCTCGAGTGTGGCCTTGGGTGATCAAGGCCGTCGTACTCGCCGCGGCGTATTTCGTCGTGGCGCGAGTCGGCCTGCGATACGCGGCGATCGGGGAGTCCATCTCTCCAGTCTGGCCGCCGACCGGCCTCGCGCTCGCGGCACTCCTGGTGCTCGGCCCGCGGTACTGGCCCGCGGTCTTCTTCGGCGCACTTCTCGCCAACGCCGCCACGGCCGTTCCACTCACCGCGGCGACGGGCATTGCCGCCGGCAACACAGCGGAAGCCGTGTTGGGCGCGTACCTGATGCGTCGGCTCGCGGGCGAGCATGGGGTTGCCTTCGATCACCTGGTCGCCGTCCGGGCGCTCGTGCTCGTCGCAGGACCGCTCAGTGCCCTGGCGAGCGCCGGCATCGGCGTCGGCACGCTGTGGTTGACGGGCGCGTTGCCGCCGCACAGCCAAGTGGCGTCCGCCATGGGACTGTGGTGGGGCGGGGATTACCTGGGCGCGCTGGTCGTAGCGCCCGTCTTGCTCTCGTGGGCGACGCACACAGATGGGTTTGTCGGACGCCGTCCGGCGGTAGAGCTGGCTCTTTTTGCGGGCGGCGCCCTGCTCGTTGCGGAGCTGGTCCTCGGACGGCTGTTCCCCGTGTCCTTCCTGCCACAAATCGAATACCCCTACCTGCTGTTCCCGCTCGTGATCGGGGCGGCCCTGCGGATCGGGCCCCGGGGCGCGTCATTGGCCACGCTCGTAGTGGCTCTGATCGCGGTCGGCCACGCGGCGCGCGGCGGCGGCCCCTTCGCGATGCAGACGGTGCCGAGTACCGCCGTCGCGCTGGTGTTGTACATCGGCTTGCTGGCGGTCACAGGGCTGACCCTCGGCGCCGTCGCCGCCCAGGGCAGGCGCGCGGAGACGGCGTTGCGCGACGCCCACGCAAACCTCCAGGGGGTCATCGAAAGCTCACCGCTCGCGATCTACGCGCTCGATCGGGCCGGCAACGTGCTCTCGTGGAATCCTGCGTCGGAAACGCTGTATGGCTGGCGCGCCAGCGAGGTCCTGGATGGCCCGCTCCCGACGCTGCCGCAGGAGGGAGACGCCGGGGATCGCGCCGTGCGCGAGCGCGTGCTGCGTGGTGAGGCGGTGAAAGGGGCTGAGGTCACTCACCGGCGGAAAAACGGCTCCCCGGTGACCATCAGCCTGTCGGTCGCGCCGCTCTACGGCGCGGACCGACAGGTGGCGGGCATGCTCGCGATCGCGGCCGATCTGACCGAAATGCGACGGCTCGAGGTCCAGTACCGCCAGTCGCAGAAGCTCGAGGCGATCGGCCGGCTGGCGGGAGGGATCGCGCACGACTTCAACAACATCCTCACCGCGATCCTCAGTACCAGCGAGCTGCTGCTCGCGGAGGTTGTCCCGGCCTCGCGCGTGCACAACGATGTCGACGAGATCCGGAAGGCCGCGCAGCGCGCCGCCGGTCTCACGCGTCAGCTGCTGGTCTTCAGCCGACAGCAGGTGCTCGAGCCGCGCGTCGTCGACGTGAACGCGCTCGTGGTCGAGGCGCAGCAGCTACTGCGGCGACTCATCGGGGAAGACATCGAGCTCCGCACCGCGCTGGCACCTTCTCTGGAGGCCGTGCGCGCCGACCCCAGCCAGCTGGAGCAGGTCATCCTGAATCTCGTGATGAATGCGCGCGACGCGATGCCCAGGGGCGGCGCGATCACGATCGAGACCAGCAACGTCGAGCTGGACGGGGGCTACGCCGACCGGCACGTTCCGGCGCGGCCGGGGCCATACGTCTTGCTGGCCGTGAGCGACACCGGCATCGGCATGGACGCGGCGACTCAAGCGCGTCTGTTCGAGCCGTTCTTCACGACCAAGCAGCCGGGCGAGGGCACCGGCCTCGGCCTCGCCACGGTGTACGGGATCGTCAAACAAAGCAGTGGCTACATCTGGGCGTACAGCGAACCGCACCACGGGACCACGTTCAAGATCTATTTTCCCCGAGTCGGCCGCGCCCCCGAGCCCGTCGCCGCGCCCGACGTCCCGGTGGCAACGATGCGTGGGTCGGAAGTCATTCTGGTCGTCGAGGATCAGGACGAGGTGCGCCGGCTCACCCGGCGGATGCTCGAAGCCCGAGGCTATGCGGTGCTTGCTGCGGCGAGCGGCCCCGACGCTCTACAAGTGGCCGAGCGCCACAAGGGGCAGATCGACTTGCTGGTGACGGACGTCGTCATGCCGGGCATGCACGGCCACGAACTCGCGCTGCTGCTCGAGCCCACCCGCCCTGAAATGAAAGTGCTGTACGTGTCCGGCTATCCAGACGCGTCGATCGTGCACCAAGGATTGCTCAAGCCCGGGCTCGCCTTCCTGCAAAAGCCCTTCGGGCCCGACGGGTTGGCTCGGAAGGTGCGCGAGGTCCTGGACGCTCGAGGCAGTGATCGACCGACGCCGCCGATGTCTACAGAACTGCGCTGAGCGGACAGGAGGCGGGGACGACCAATCATGAAGGACCGCTCGGCATGCGCCGGCGGTCCTTCATGATCTCTAGCGGACCACGATGGTACCATTCATGGCCGCGCCGTGCACCGCGCAGTCGTACTGGTAGGTCCCCGGCGTGGCGAACGTGACGGCGTATGTCTGGCCGTTGGCACTCACGATCGGACTGCTCGTAAATGCAGTCGCCCCCTGGGACTGGACGCTATGCGACACGCCCTGGTTGTTGGTCCACGTCCACGTCACGGTGCTGCCTACCGCCACCGTGTCGACCGCTGGATTGACGGTGCCGTTGTGGGCGCTGGTGAACACGATCCGCCCGTTGGTCCCCACCGCCACCGACCCGACCGGCCCGCCTCCACCGCCTCCACCCCCTCCACCATCTCCACCACCTCCCCCGTATGGGCCGGCCGCCATGTAGCCGCTGCAACCCGACAGCGCTGCGAGCGCGATGAGACTCATGACTGCTGTGCGGACATGCATCGGTTCATCCTCCTCTAGCTCGCGGCCTTCGCGGAGCTCGATTTTTCCCAGTTGACGAACAGGAACCCGCCGGGTGCGTCGAACTTCGGCTCGCCCGGTCCGGGCAGGATTTGGAGCTGCAATTCTTCGATCTTGTTCTTGGCGCAATCCCAGCAGGCGAGCGCGAAGTCCCCGTCGCGCCGAGTGCGGGACAAGAGCATCACGTGCACCATGGCGTTGTCGGTCACGAGCGCGCCATCCTTGTACAGGTGTCCGAACGCCCACAGCGCGACTGCGCTGTTGATCGTCGGCACGAGCGGCGTGTGCACCGCCGTGTTGCCGTGGTAGTACAGCCCGAGGATCACGCCGCCGAACCGCGGGTGGTGCGGGACATCCTTCGTCTGGACACGGTCCAGCGCGAGCCGCCAGCGGGCGCCGTCCTGAGTCGTGAACTCGGCCACCCCATCCACCGAGTCGCGCACCGCGCCCTTGTCCCAGGCAGTGAACGTGAAGGCGCCGGAAATCGGGGTCACGTTGTTCGAGTAGGGCCCGTTTTTCACCTGCGACTCGAGCCCCTCCCGCTCATCCCCGAACTGCTTGAGGATCGGGGCCGCGCTGTCGGGGAACGGGAACGGGCCGGGGAGGATCTGGATCACGGGCCCGCCGCTCTTCACCCGGATCGCCTGCGCGTGCTCCCCCATCGCCGGCGATTCACTCATCTGGGACGAGTGAACCCCTCCCATGTCGGAGTCGCCGTAGCCGGCCGAGCCCGAGTGCGTCCCGCCCACGACGGTCAGGCGCGTGTTCATGCCGAGCTTCTTGTGCGAGTCCTTGCCCACGGGGCAGTACACCTCGTAGGTCCCTGGCTTGAGGGTGAGCGTCAGGGTAGCGCTTGACCCCGGCTGGATGACGGTGGTCTCCTGCTCGATCCCCTGTCCCTCGACCTCGAAGGCGTGCGGGATGCTCCCGACGTTCGCGACCGTGAACGTCACGGTCCCGGCGGCGATGGTGCGCTGCGACAGCTCCACCTTCCATTCGGACAGCTTGGCGCGGACGGCCGCGGGGTCGCCCGGGGCGGGATGCGCGGGGGCCCCGGCGAGCGCAACGGCGGCGAGCAGCAGCGCCGTGGCGTTGCGGACCGAAGGGGCATGTGTGTACGACATACGCGATTCTCCTCCTGCGAGAGTGTGATAGCAGTGTCCTTCGATGTCAGAGACCCGGCGCCCGGAGCGCGTATTCCTGCGGGAATAATTGCGGCGGCCGCGCGGTCTACTCCCGAGGCCCGGGCGACATCAGAGGGTGGAGTGGAGCAGCGTGCCGGCCAAGAGGACGACCAACCACAACACGAGGCTTGCGACCGATGCCCGTCGGAACCGGCCCCATCCGGCGGCGAGGCCTTGTTGGAGCGCGTTTTCCGCTCGCATCCGTACGTAGCCGTTGCCCAGCAACAACGCGATGAGCCCCATCTTGGTCCAGAACACGACGGAGGTCGCCACGCTGTCGAGCTCCGCCAGCATCATCAGCACGCCGCTCGCGAAAATGAGAGCGAGGCCCGCCACCACCCAGCGGTGCACGCCGGCAAGACGGGTCAGCTCGTTGGACCAGTCCGGCGTCGCCGGCGAAAGCCGGAGCGACGCGCGATCGGCCGCGACGGCCACGCCGCCGCCCACCAGGATGCCGACCAGATGGAGATAGGTCAGGGTGGCGCTCACGGGCGTACGGCCGTAGAGGTGCGCCCACCGCGTGAGGATCTGCGATACCACCGTCGACGCCACCATGAGCTGGCCTCCTGCAGGGTTCGGGGAATAGCATCTCCCGACACCTAAGACCAGCGGTGCTGCGCCGAAATTCCCGGTTCGCCGCTGCGCGAGGAGGGCGTTAAGATCCGGCATGGATCGCACTCGGCTTCTGGCGGTTGCGCTGCTCTCGGTCGCGTCTGCGCGCCTCCCTGCACAGACCCAACCTCGCTTCGCGCCCGCTCGGCTGGCGCGCATCGATCGTTTCATGCAGCAGTCCGTCGATTCCGGCCAGATCGGCGGCGCGGTCGGGCTGGTCCTGCAGGACGGTCGCGTCGTCTACCAGCACGCGGTCGGTTGGCTCGACCAGGAGTCGGGGCGCCGCATGACCACGGATGCGCTGTTCCGCATCGCGTCCCAGACCAAAGCGCTCACTACGGTTGCGATCCTGTCGCTCGTGGAGGAGGGGGCGCTGGCGATGGGCGACCCGGTGAGCCGCCACATCCCCGCGTTCGCGCACACCACCGTCGCGACGAAGAGCGACACCGGCCTCGTCACCAAGCCCGCGACGCGACCGATCACGATCCGGGATCTGCTCACGCACACGGCCGGCATCTCGTACGGCACCGACGGGCCGATGTGCACCACGATCGAGCGGCTCGGCACGCTGCCGTTCACCGCCCAGCCGGGTGAGCGTTGGGTGTACGGCTACAACACCGACATCCTCGGCTGCGTCGCCGAGCGCGTGTCCGGGATGCCGCTCGACGAGCTGATCCGGACCCGCATCACCGGTCCGTTGAAGATGAACGACACCTATTTCTTCGTGCCCCGAGCCGCGAGTGGCCGGCTCGCGACCGTGTATGCGAGCGACTCGACGAATCACGCGCGGCGCGCCCCGGACGGCCCGCGCGGGCAGGGGAATTATGTGGACGGTCCGCGCAAAAGCTTCGCGGGCGGCGCGGGGTTGATCTCGACCGCGGCCGACTACGCCCGCTTCCTCGAGATGCTGCGCAACGGCGGTGAGCTGGGTGGCGTGCGCATTCTGGCGCCGCACACCGTGGACCTGATGACGCACAACCAGGTCGGCATGCTGTTCGACTCGACCGGGGCACGCGGTTTCGGGTTTGGGTTCCAGATCACCGAGCGCTACGGGGCCAACGGCATGGCGTCGGTGGGGACGTTCAGCTGGGGTGGGGCGTACGGCAGCGGGTACTCCGTCGATCCGGTCGAGCACCTCGTCATCGTGTTCATGATCAACCAGCTGCCGAACCGGAGCGACATCGCCGGGAAGTTTCCCACGCTGGTCTACCAGGCCCTCGTGAACAGTCGTCGCTAGGGGGTCGAGGGCGCCTACGGCTTGTAGGCTCGAATCCGCTCCCCGGCTCCCCCTCGGGCCTGATGCAGCGCCGTGCCCGCGTGCTCGAGCAGGCTCGCGGGCTCGACCGGCGTCTGATGCACGTCCGTGACGGCGTCGTATCCCGCGTGCACGCGCAGCGGCGGCACACCGGCGGGCCGGGGTCCCGCCGTCTCGATCACCCGCGACAAGCGCCGGGCCATCCGTGCAGCGCCCTCGGGGGCGGTCGCGGGCGCGAGCACCGCGAACTCCCCCTCGCCGAGACGTCCCACGCAATCGGACGTCCGCCCGCTCGCCTGCAGGACCTGTCCGGCGTATGCGGCCGCCGCGGGCAGCGCCGCGGCGCGCTCGCCCGCGCCCTTGGGGTCCAGTTCTAGCCCGAGCGCCACGCAGGCGAGCGGGGCGCGCCGCCGCACCGCGTCCGCAGTCAGCTCGCGTGCCCGCCGCTCGAGCCCGCGGAACGTATACAGTCCGCTCGCCGGGTCCACAGCGCTCTCCTCCAACGCTCGTTCCATCTCGAGCTTGAGACGGGTCATGGCGTCGACTTTTAGCGTCAGCTCCTCCGGGTTGAGCAAGACGCTCACGTAGTCCCACGCCCCCGCTTCGAGCGCCGCGAGGCGCTGCTGCTTCGTCGCGGGCGTCGCCGTGATCATGATGACGGGCATGTCCCAGGCGGCGCGATTGTGGCGCAGCGTGCGGCACACCGCGATGCTGTCGAGATCCGGAAGGTCCGCATCGAGCACGATGACGTCGGGGCGCACCGCCGGCGCCTGGTCCAGTAACTCGCGCCCCGTCAACACGAAGTGGACGCGATAACCCCGCGCCTTGACGAGGTTAGCCAGCGCCTGGCTGAGCCACGTGCCGAACGCGTTGGCGACGAGCAGGACGGGAGCACGGCTGAACGGTACGCGACGGGCCACGCTCGAATGTGGGGCCGGTGCGAGACGCGCAAAACCGGGGAAACACCTGGCGGGGGTGGGAGAAGACCCGGGCTACGGCGCGATTAGGCCCTCGCGGATGGCGTAGCGCACGAGCCCCGCGACGTCGTGCACGTCGAGCTTCTTCATCACGCGCGCGCGGTGAAACTCGGCCGTCTTGAGGCTGATCCCGAGCAGCGCGGCGACCTGCTTGGTGGACTTCCCTTCCGCCACGAGCTGCACGACCTGGCGCTCCCGGGGGGTCAGGCGGCCGCGGTCCTGCGCCGCAGCGGCGCGGCAGGCCTCCACCACGGCTCGGGAGACACCCCCGCCCACGTAGAACCCCCCGCGCGACACTTGCTCGATCGCCTGCACCAGGTCCTCCTCGGCCTGGGTCTTGAGCACGAAGCCCCGAACCCCCGCGCTCACCGCCTCCGTCACGAGACGCTCCTGGTCGAGCGCGGTGAGCAGCACGACCTGGGTGTCCGGGCACGTCGCGGCGATCTCGCGCGCCGCGTCGATGCCGTTCAAGAGCGGCATCATGATGTCGAGCACGGCGACGTCTGGGTGGTGCTCGCGCGCCGCGGCGGCCGCCATCCGGCCGTCGGACGCTTCCGCCACCACCTCGACGCCGTGCCGCTCGAGCAAGGCGCGGACGCCGTGCCGGAGCATCGGGTGATCATCCGCCAGGACTACCTGCAGGGACACGGGTTCCTCCGCCTGCGTCTTCTTCTATTGTATACGCGTTCGGAGAGACGCCTCTCGCGGCTCCTCGCGCAGCCGCTTGAGCGCGGCGCGCGCGTCGGCGACGAGCGGTTGGAGCTCCGGGTCGGCGTCCTTCCAGAGGTCCACGAAGCGGCCATAGTAGTCGCGGGCCTTGGCGTGGTCACTCCGCGCTGCGTACAGCGTGCCGAGACGCTGCAACGTCGCCGCGAACGCGCGAGCGTCGACGGGATCAAACAGCACGAGCGGAGCCCTGACGCCCCCCGCGGTTACGCTCCGCTCGTACACGGCCAGCGCCGAGTCGGGTTGGCGTGCACGCTCGTAGGCGGTCGCGAGCTCGAACAGCCCGTCGGCTGGGTTTTCAGCCTGCTCGGTCCACGCTCGAAACCCGACAATGGCGTCCCGCACTCGCCCCTCGGCGAGCGCAATGGCTGCCGCAGCCGCGAGTTGCCCAGGATGGCCTCGGCGCGTTCGCTCGGGAACC
>Ga0209238_1000683_pt1 | contig 12347 bp, 13 predicted proteins | sample GraSoi013_1_20cm_FD_185823 | JGI IMG/M metagenome (GOLD analysis project Ga0209238, IMG submission 185823) | Grasslands soil microbial communities from the Angelo Coastal Reserve, California, USA - Sample 10_02_2013_1_20cm (SPAdes) (version 2) | ecosystem: Environmental > Terrestrial > Soil >...
GCTGGGTAAAGCGCGCCAGCAGCCAGTCGGTGAAGGCATCGGCCTCGTGCTCGAAGCCCAGCATGCTGAGACTTTGCAGCGTCAAGCCGGCATCACGCAGCCAGGTGAAGCGGTAATCCCAGTTGCGCTCGCCCCCGATGCCTTGCGGAAGACCATGCCGTGCTCGACGGGTTCGACCGTATGGGAATCGCGCGCGTAGTTAAAGGCGGGGCGGCACGTCATCTCGAAAGACAGCGAGCCAGTGACGACGTGGACTGCTCGCATGATGCCATGCCGATCGGTGGGACTGGTCGCCTGTTGAATAGGCATGAAATCGATGACTTCTCCCACCCCGCTTTCCGTCAGAAAGCGGGTCACGAGGATGTTGGTATCGGGCAGATAATGCTGCTTGTAACTCTCGACCGGTGTCTCGCGTGGCTCGATTTGGAAGTACCCCCCTTTTTCGCTGTCCAGGAGCGCGCCAAAGACGCTGGGGGCATCGAAAGCGGGAACGCAGTATCAGTCAATCGAGCCGTTTTTGCCCACCAGCGCGACGGTATGCAGATCGCCGATGATGCCGTAGTCTTCGATGGGCAGGTAGGTTCGTACGCGGGAGGCGCTTTGTCTCTTCTCAGACGTGGTTACCATATGTTTGTCCTTTCCTGTGGTGCTTCACAAATTCAGTGGCAAAGAGAGCCCTGAACCACATTCAGCAGTGGACATGTTGAAAGCGCTCACTATCCTGTCTCCCAGTGTACTTGTCCAGAGGCGCAATGACATCCTCAAAACACACTATTTTTGGATGTCAAGGAAACAGTCAGGAACGTGGCAGAGTGGATTGGATAGCGTGTTTACACCAGTACTAAACTCCAAACGCCTCTCTTACCTTACTCGATATCAGGAAACAAGCCAGAACGAAAAAGGTAATGATCAAGCTGAGGGCAATTTGCCCTACGCCTGGCGCGTAGAGCGCTTTGGGACGCGTTAAGAGAAGACCGCCTGCAATGATATTAAGAAATTCAATGAGGAGCGTTGCCCAGTAGGCCCAACGCTTGAGTGTCCACAGCGCCCAGGCGAAGAAAAGGTAGAGCACTCCTGAAACGAGCCCCGTGACCGAAATGATGTCTAGCGAATCGGCGGCAGCAGAGGCTCCGTAGACATTGAAACTGCCATTGGTGATCACCGCAACAAAGGCGAGGGAGCCGAGGATAAACCAGACGACGCCTTGCACTGCCAGGATGAAGGCCATAATTGAGATGAGTAGCGGGCGTTTACGTGGGGCTTCCAGTAGGGTATCTGACATAGGTCCTCTCACATTCAAATCTGCTCCAAGTCCATCTTGGAAGCATGGAGCACAAATGGTTATCAGGTATCAAATTAATACGTACTATTGTACCCAGGCATACGCCGTCGATTGGCAGCCGCGCTGCCTCCATACGCGCCCATATCGAGTAAGACTCCTATGACTATCCAGAACCAGCCCCACCCGGTCAGGCCGATGCCTGGGATGTATAAGAAGACATACAGCAAGGTGGTGAATGGCAGGAAGACAATCCCGAGCAATGGGATGATGAACGTGTCAAATGCCCGGTTGACTAACGGGGTGAACAACCAGACGATGAGCAATGCCAGGCGCGGGAAAGCTGCCGCGAATAGTGCAAAAAGACAAGCCATGATCGATACCTCCTAATCTTACAACAGGTGCCATTCGACTTAGCCACGGAACGCCCTACGGACATTGGGAGCAGCCAGAAAGTAAATCAAAACGACAGCCGGAAGAACTACCCCGCCCCAAATCGTCCACACTCCAGAGATGGGTAGCGTCAATCCGAATAAACTGATCAGCAGATCGAACGCCAACAGGATCACTGCCGTCCAGTAAGCCCAGCGCTTGAGCGTCCATAGTCCCCAGGCAATGTAGAGCCAGGCGAGACCTAAGAGCAGGACAAGCACCCCGGCGAGGAAACCTACAATGACACTACTTGTCGTGAGCACCCACCCACCTAAGAGAGCACCCAAAAGAAAGAAGATAGCGGCCAGAACCCTGAAGATGCCCTGAATGCACACCAGGACTGCAATGGCTGTAACCCCGGTAGGGCGCTTACGTGGCGCTTCAAATATCGTGTCTAACATAGTCTCCTCCTGACTCCGAACTGATAGGTGTACACCAGTAATTACTTGCCTGCTTCAGGTTGCTTTGTTGCAATTGCTTCACTCATAAAAGTACCCTCCAAGCCAGCATGACTCCGCTAAACATTTCCTCACGGAAAGCACACCGGTCACGGTTACAAGTGTACTTGCCCAGGAATATGAGCACATCCTCAGAATGCACTATCTTTGGGTACCAGGGAAACAGGTAATCACCTGAACCAGTAGGGCTACCTGGTATATTTGCACCGGTAGTCAGGAACCTCGAGGATCGTATCAGCTTGTGAAGGCACCCACTAGTGCAAACACATTGCTCGATATATCCGGATCGAGTGCTCATCGCTGCAAAAGCGTAAAAAGATAGTGCGTTTACTGGATGTGTTCTCGCTCCTGACAAACTACACTTCACACTGAAGCCTTTTATGTCCTTCGCGATGATTCACGGAGATCAATAGAGCGTGTAACTCAAGCATGAACGCCACCAGACACTTGCTTGAGGAATGGTACAGGAGCAAGGCAAGAAACCTGTCTGCTCAGTAACACGTGCGGTTTGATCATTTACATAGGATGACGTGTTTATCTCATTTTTTCGGGAGGGCAACTCGGCATCTGCCATCGGATGGCTCGTCAATTTCTTCGGTTTGTGCTCGGCTGAGCACAAGAAGCGCGCAATTGTGGGTCTCGATCTTTCACAGGTCGAACCTGGAACGTATGAGCTGATCTGCCTCCCGGTCAAAATTGACGGCAGTGATGGTGCTCCCGCGCGCGCCATTTTACGTAAGATGGAGGAAGATGACAATGCTTAGTATACTGGAAGGAGGAGAGAATTGAAGTTGATTGTGTTAGGTGGAGGACCCGCCGGGTTAAATGCGGCGTTGCAGGCTCGCGAGTTGCAGGCCGATGTGACGTTGATAGAGAGCAAGCGCGTGGGAGGGACCAGCATTAACGAGGGTCCGGCACCGGTACGCACCCTCGCCCGCGCCGCACGGCTGGCCCGCGATGCGGGTTCCTGGGAGACCTTTGGGTTACAGGGAGCGCGCCCCCAGATCGACCTGGCCGCTGTGTTAGCCAATGCCAGGCGTGTCGCGAACTATGCCCATGAGAAAAAACACCTGTCAGAGTATATACGCAGTACCGGCATAGAGCTCATCGAAGGAGTTGGTCCGGCACGGTTTCTCGATCAGCAGACGGTGGGCGAGGCCTCCGGGCGAACGTGGCAGGCGGACAAGATCATCATCGCTGTGGGTGGGCGAGGGCGCAAACTGCCGATACCCGGGGCCGAACTGGCCCTGACGTACAGCGACATCTGGTCACTCCAGCAGTTGCCCGCGAGCGTAGCGGTTGTTGGTGGAGCAGCCACCGGCTGCCAACTGGCGTCGATCCTCGAGGATTTCGGCTGCCAGGTGTACCTGCTCGAGCTTGCCCCGCGGCTTCTTCCCCAGGAAGATGAGGATATCGCGGTGACACTGGCCGATGCCTTCCAGAAGCAACACATGACGGTCATTACCGGTGCCGGAACCGAGCGGCTGGAAAAGGTCGATGGCGGCATTCGCCTGCACTACTGCAAGCAGGAGCGTCCCGCCAGCCTGAGAGTAGACGCGGTCTTCTTTGCGACTGGTTGGCCTGGCAACGTGGATGCGCTCAATCTGGCTGCCGCTGGCGTGGAGACAGCCCACAGTTATATCCCGGTCAACGACTACCTGCAGAGCAACGTGCCACACATCTTCGCGGCAGGAGACATCAACGGGCAGAGTATGCTCGTGCAGAGTGCCCGCTATGAGGGCCGAATTGCTGCCGAAAATGCTGTGCTTGGGTCGTACCATCGCTTCACGCATGAGATTGTGCCCAGCGGCAGCTTCACCGACCCGGAATACGCCAGCGTCGGATTGACCGAGGCCGAGGCCCGCCAGCAGTACGATTGTGCCGTTGCGGTTGTGCAGTATGATGACTTACTGCGTCCTGTAGTCGATGCCCATCCGGAAGGATTCTGCAAACTGATCGTCGAACGTCGTCGCCGATATATCCTGGGAGCGCACGTCATAGGGGAATACTCGGTCGAAATCATTCAGATGGTGGCAGCCTGCATGGCAAGCGGCATGAGAGTCGAGCAACTGGCCGAACTGCAACTGGCATACCCGACGTTCACGGAGGCTGCGGGGATGGCGGCGCAGAAGCTGGTTCGTGAGCTGGGCCTGGCACCACTGCCGCAGTTGTGGAGCGACATCAAATCGCCCCCTGTTCTACTATCTCGGTGAAGATATTCAAATGTAGAATATACTATTTTTGACTGCTGCGATAACAAATCGTCACATGATAGAAGTGGTTCACGTGGTGTGTTCATCCTAGTGTATTCACACTGGATGGGCCGACTTTCCTTAACTCAAATCCCTTCTGATAGCGGGCAAAAATAGTGCGTTCACGCGATGTATTCTCAGCCTCGCGTGTGTAGACTTAAAGCAGTGTATGGGAAAGAAATAGATGTCTTTCCCCTCATCATTGAAAGGAGTAATCTCATGAAACAACGTCCTGTTGGTGTCACTATTCTCGCCATCCTGGCTGGTGTCGCTGCTGTCCTGGCGGCCATCAATGCGCTCCAGTTCTTAGGGATCCTTCCCTTCTTTGTCGGCCCCGTAGCCTTCAGAACGTTCAGCTTCTGGTATGCCCTGATGTGGGGGTTGATGGTCTGGGTATACATTTGGCTGGTGCAAATGCTCTGGCGGGTTGATCCAGCCGCATGGCTCTTCCTGGTTATCATCACCCTCTTCGAACTCACGCTCGACTTCGTCGCCATGCTTGGTTCATCCACCTGGCAGGATGTCAGCGTGTCCTTCCTGCTCAATGGCGTCATCCTGCTTTATGTTATGCTCCCCGGTGTGAGGGAGGCCTTCGGTACTGCGAGGGAGACCGCAGGCGCTACAAGTTAAACGCCCTCTTTTGGCTTAGCTCCCCACGACCACCGCAAAACTATCGTGGGGAGCTAAACTAACCACTCACCTATCTAGCCTGACGTTTCGCTTTGGCCATTATAAATTGATCTGCTCGAAGGTCATCCTTTTGTTGTGCTCGTTCGTGGGCGGCGACCCGGTTGGTTTCGAATCTGTATCTGTTATTGCGTTTCGTCTTTTCCCTTACCTGACTGGCGACTGTCTTCCATTGCTGATGTATCCACTCTCCCCCGGCCGAAGGCATCGACGCGACCCCAACGTCCCGGGATGTCGAGCAATTCGATCTGGCCGAGCATTGCCGGTAAAGCTGGATCAACGAGAAGGTGGTCACCGACCGGTTCCAGGCCAAGAATCGCGCGCAAAAGCAAGAGCGGCGCCCCGCTGGCCCAGGCTTGCGGGCTACATGCGGTCGGGTATTCCACCGGAAACCCTGTCAGTTCACGAGGATAACCAGCGAATGCCTCCGGTAGGCGTCCTTTGAAGTACGTGGCTGCCTCGAGCATGCCCATCGCAATCTGTGCTGCCTCCTCACGGTAGCCGTAGCGCCTTAACCCCAACGCGATAAACGAGTTGTCGTGTGGCCAGACTGTGCCGACATGGTAGCCGATCGGGTTATAGCCGCCCTCGCCTTCAGCCATGGTGCGCACGCCCCAGCCGGAAAAGAGCTTTTCGCCCATCAGGTGGCGCACAACAGCCTCTGCCTTGTCATCCTCGACGATCCCGCTCCAGAGCAGGTGCCCGATGTTCGAGGTCAGCGAATCAACCTTGCGCCCATCACCATCGATGGCGAGTGCGAAGAATTCACGATCTTCGAGCCAGTAGTCCTGGTTGAAGCGTCGTTTCAGTTCGGCAGCTTCCTTCTCCAACTGTTCTGCAAGTGCAGGGTCGTTCCAGAGCTGCCTGGCGAGGCGCGCACAGCGCCTCTTCGCGTCATAGACGTAGCCCTGGATCTCGCATGTTGCGCGCGGCAGGCGCGAGATCGTGCCATCGGCGAACTGGATGGAGTTCCAGGAGTCCTTCCAGCACTGGTTCTCCAGCCCCGTCTCCTTGTTGCGGCGGTCGTACTCGACATAGCCATCGCCATTGCGGTCCCCGTATTTGTCGATCCAGGTGAGCGCCGCCCTGGCTTCCATCTCAAGCTGCCGTACAAGCTCAGCGTTGCCAGTCCAGCGCTCGACCTCGTCGAGCAGGATGAGGAAGAGCGGCGTGACGTCAGCAGCTCCGTAGTACGGTGAGTGCGGGCGTTCCTCGAACGCGGTCATCTCGCCGAAGCGCTGCTCATGCAGGATCTTGCCAGGCTCTTCGTCGCGGAAGTCGTCGATCCTTGTCCCTTGTCGTTGCGCCAGGACAAGCAGGGTCGTCACCGCCAGTCGGGATCCGAAAGGGAGCGCCTGATAGCTCGTGATGATGCTATCCCTGCCAAAGAGGGTCATGAACCAGGGTAAGCCGGCCGCCGGGAGCGCCTGCCCAGGCAGCACCATGGGGTAAAAGCGCAGTGCTGCCAGGTCGATGAGACTCCGACGGTAGGTCACCTGGAGCGAGGGCCAATCACACGAAAGTCGTGGGACCGCTTCGCCCAACTTATCCAGGCTCATCTTGACGTTGGGCCTCGCTCGTCGATCTCCATGTCCGTAGGTTGCCTCCTCGTGATATTCGCCGAGTCCACCTAAGCCGGTGACGACCTCCAGGCAGGTCGTCCACTCACCGTGAGGCTCGATATGCACCGCGAAGCTCAGACCATGCTCGTCGATGTCGGTTTTAGCACTGGCGGTGATCAAGGTCTCGCGGACGAACGTTTCACGACGATAGCCCAGCACCAGGCGATCGCTCTCGATCCGCTGGTAGCATTCCCCTTTCTTTGTAAGTTTATCCTTGACCTCGAATAGATCAACGAAGTCGGCTGCCGCCTCAATGCGCACCTTGAGTTCAACCGGTTGGTCTTTGTGATTGAGGATAGTCAAATCCTCGTGGAAACCGTTTCCGACTGCTCGTTTGCGGATGATCGACAGGTCTGCATCCACATAGATGGTGCCGGTTCCCGGAACGAGGAAGAACTGCACGTAGAAGTAATCGAGGTCATCCGTGGACAGGACGTTCGGACGCTGCCCATCTACCGTCAGCAGCCAGCGTGAAAGAAAACGCGTATCCCACGCAAACAGGCCTAGCGGCTCAGTCGGCGAGGCGTCGATGTCTCCCCGTAAGTCACTGACCACGAAATTGTTACCCTCCAGGACACTAATCGTTCTGTCACTCATGGTCATTGCCTCTCTTTCTTGCCCTGTGCGGTGCCGAACAGGCTCTCATCAGGGAAGAGCCGCTGGAACATCTGCGCTAGGCCGAGATTGCCTGTGATTTTCATCTTCCCTTGCATGAACAGCGTGGTTGGATTCTGCTTTCCCACCACCATGCGGTCGAAGTCCTCTCGGCTACACGCAAGCGCACAATCTGCTCCAACCGTATCTCTGCTCACCGTTAGCGATCCGTTGTTAACAGCAACGAACCAGCTTCCTGCATCCTCGATATCCCAACGGATGGTTCCGGTGACACTATGAAGCAGCGGTTCGTAGCCACGTTCAGCGAGCTGCGCGAAGAAAGCTTGAGTCGTATCAATCATAGGTCCTCCTCCGTGAAGATTGAGAGTCCAACCGCTGAGGGCCGGACTCTCTGTACTATACCTGTACCGACCGCCAGCAGCGTAGAACCTCCGCAACACTCCAGGCCTGCGCATAACACCCTGCCGGCGTGAAAGGTGGTTCTGGTTCTGCTACTTCACTGATTGTACCCAGGCAGGCATCCCAGAGATGCTGCACAAGTGGTTGGAGCAACGAGCGTAGAGCTGCGCGGTCGTTGTAGACGGAGAGGTGAACATCAACGTATGGACCGATCAGCCACTGCCACACTGTTCCCCGGTGATAGGCACCATCGCGTTGTTGTTGATTCCCGTCAAAGTGCTTGCAGTACGATGGATCGTCAGGGCTGAGCGAGCGCAGCCCCAACGGGGTGAGTAAGGTTTCTGTTACCTTCTGGAGCATGCTCCGCATTTGTTCCCCAGTCAACAGCGAAGGGGTTAACGACGCGGCAAACAATTGATTGGGACGCAGCGAGGCATCATGCTGTCCTGCAATCCCCTCAACATCGACGACATCGTAGAGATACCCTCCTGCCTCATACCAGAAGCGCCGGGCGAAATGCTCACGCACCTTCGAGCGCAGTTGGCTGAACCTGCTCGCATCGAGAGAGAACCGTCCTGCCCAGGATTCCATACAGGTGAGCGCATAATACCAGAGCGCATTCACCTCTACAGGCTTGCCATGACGAGGGGTGACCACCCAATCTCCGACCCTGGCATCCATCCATGTGAGTTGCACTCCCGGTGTACCACCGCGCAGCAAACCATCAGCCGGATCGACGCCGATGCCATATATTGTGCCTTCTACATGCCAGTCAACACTACTGCTGAGCGTCAGGAAGAGTTCATTGAGCAGCGACCAGTCTCCTGTTGTCGCGATGTAGCGATCAAGGACATAGAACAACCAGAGGGTCGCATCAATGGTGTTGTACTCTGGCGCCTCGCCACTGTCAGGGAAACGGTTGGGAATAAGACCACCGTGGGTATAGGAGGCAAATGCTTTGAGGAGAGCACGCGCCTCGTCATACCTGCCCGTACCCAGGAGCAATCCCGGCAGGGAAATCATGCTGTCCCTTCCCCAGTCGGTGAACCAGGGATAGCCGGCAATGACCGTCTTAAGCTCGGTTGAGAGATGCCCTTGTCCACTATCCGGCTGGCTATCTCGCGCACGCGCCGGGCGAGCGACGATAAATTGATCGGCGGCAAGTATCAGCCTGGCAAGTACTGGATCTCTTTGTGGCAGGGAATCTTTGGATTGATTCGCCGTCGCCAGGAGTTGTTGGACGCGCTGCTGGTGGCGCGTCCAGGCCTTCTCCACGGCCACTTCATGTTGAGAGCCACCAAATTCAGCTTGCAGTTGAGGCTCAGAGCTGAGGACAATCGTCACACGCTCCCCTGGCGTCATCTGCAGGCGAAATGTGCCGGGCTGATACACATCCTCGCTGTCGGGCAGGCCGCGCTCTGCGTCACGCCGGTGCTTCACACCCCAGAACCAGTTCCCTGTCGGGGTATAATGGGCAGACGATCCCAGGACAAGGACGCAGGCCGGGGCCCCCTCGTAGGCACGTATGCGGCAGCGATTCCCCTCATCCTCTCCCAGAAAATGCCAGTTGGCATCTCCACGTGTCGTGCTATGATAATTGCGGTAGAGACAGTAAGGAGTGAGCGTGAGCGTCAGAGGCGCGTCACGCTCTCCTTTACCAGGGGCAGCAGAGAGCACATACTGTACATACGTCGTGTTCTGTGCGTATTCCATCCAGACGCGCTTCTCGAGCGTCATGTTTTCGTCCAGTCGATAGCAAAAACAGGGGACATCGGCCTCTAACGAAAACGTGTCGAGGTAGCTGTATCCCTGTGGGTCGATGGTGCCATCCCGGTACTCATTCACGCCCAGTTTGAGAATACCTTTCCCCGGTAGTTCAATCGTTTCATCGATTTTGGTGATCAGAACGTCCCGTTCGACAGGAGGACGAAGCGCTGCTACAAGGAGACCGTGATAGCTGCGTGTCGTTGCCCCAACAAGAGAGCCAGCAGCATATCCACCTAACCCATTTGTCACATACCATTCGTGATCGAGTCCAGCTTGCACATCTCTGCAAATATCCGGGCCGACAGAGAGATTCCAGGCATTTGCCGTGGGACGATTGGTTTCAACTTCAGGCTGTATGGTCATTTTTTGTCTAGCCGTGCGGAGATCCTTCCTTTTACGTCAAGCACATGGATCAGGCACGCACTCTCCTTTCTTCAACAGCAGTGATATCAAATCAGACCGGCGGTTTGCTCCTCCCGGCCCTGCAAATATGATCATCCACTGTTCGAGTGTAGCGTCTTGAGAACGATTATGCATCCTCAGAACACACTGGTTTTTGCACATGGCGGTGATGATCCGCATCATGACAGGGATGGATCACATAGTGTATTCGCACTAGTCGACCTATGACCGGGCGAGGGAAAAATAGCACTTTCTGGGGATATACATTGTCAGCGTACATGTTATGCTAGTCACCGATGAAATGAAATGTTTTTTTGCATGAGGAGAACAATGCCAAAAATACGTAGATTCTCACAAGCTGTACGATTTCTGCGTGTCACGCGCTTATTGCTCTGGACGATCTGGGTAATATACCGTGAACGCCGCCGGGTCTTGCGTGCCCATGAGAAAGGCAACTCTGAGGTTGAGCCAAACATCGACGTCTTGATCAACGTCTTGGTTGCTTTTCGTCAAACCGCCCTCGAGCTTGGAGTCTTGATGATTAAGCTTGGGCAGTTCCTCAGTTCACGTGCCGACCTCTTGCCAGAGAAGGCGCTGGCCGTGCTCGCCTCTCTGCAGGATGAGGTCCCTGCCGAGCCCTTCAGTCATGTCGTCTCCGTCATCGAAACGGAACTCGGCCAACCGGTCGAGCACATGTTCAGCACCTTGGAACGCAAAGCGACGGCTGCCGCTTCGCTTGGACAGGTCCATAAGGGCGTGCTCGCCTCCACAGGGGAGGAGGTGGCTGTCAAAGTGCAACGGCAAAACATCGATCAACTTGTGCGCATGGATCTCAGCTCGCTCAAGTTCGTGATCTTGGTGATTACACGCTTTCTCGACACCGGCAACTTCATTGATCTCAAAGGCGTGTATCGCGAATTTGAACGCACCGTGTATGAAGAGATCGATTACATTACCGAAGCCGCCAACTGCCAACGCTTCCAAGAGATGTTCAAACATGACCCAACCATTTACATTCCACGCGTGTATGAGGAATATAGCTCGCGTCGTCTCCTGGTGCTGGAGTGGATCGATGGCATCAAAATCAATGACTATGCCCGGCTCGAGGCTGAAGGAATTGACCGCCTGGAAATAGCCAATCGCACCGTTCAATCGTACTTTCACCAATTCTTTGAGGAGGGCTTCTTCCATGCCGATCCGCACCCCGGCAACATCTTTGTCAAGCCAGGAACGCTGGGCAAGGTTCCGATCATCGAATTTGTCGATTTTGGCATGGTTGGCACGATTACCAGCAGCGTGAAACAAGCGATGAAAGACCTGTTTCTCAGTGTGGTGACGCGCGATTCGGAGACGATGGTCCAGGCCTTGTCCCAGTTAGGGTTTATCGGCAAAGGAGCCAATCTGGCGGCTCTGGAGAGTGGCCTGCGAGCCTTGCTCGAGCAGTTTTATGGCCTGACGCTCGGGGAGGTCCGCGAGTTGGACTACCCCGAAGTGGCCGAGGAGATCGGGAAGCTGTTGTATGGGCAACCCTTCCAGATTCCGGCGCAGTATGCCTTCCTGGGCCGGGCTGTCAGCACGCTGATGGGCGTTTCGACAGGGCTGGCGCCCGATTTTAACTTCATTGATTGCGCAACACCCTACGCGCGCAAATTCCTGGGGATTAACCTGGAGAGTATGAGACTGACAACGCAGCAGCTCCTCAGCCAGATGTTGCAGGCAGTCACCACGCTTTTGAGATTGCCGCGCTCGATGGAGCGCATCCTCACCAAGCTTGAGGCGGGGCAGCTTGAGATTCGCATTGCTGGAGAATTCGACGTCGGGGCAAGAGCCTTTCGCAGGCGTGAAAGGACTGGCGACGCCTTCCCCTTTGCGCTCGCTTTGATGTTTGTGGCCAGTCTGGCGGGTGCTTACTTCTTCGATACCGCTCATGACCATCTGCTGGCATTGCTTTCCCTTGGTCTGGGCGCAATACTAGGAGTCAGGTTATTTTTTCGCTGGTAAGCTAGCGCTTATTTCCTTGTGGAGGAGAGGCTTCAGTTCGCGCTTATGGGGTTGACCTTGCGGTCACCCTCTACGTCTCCACAACCCCCAATCCAGGACCACCGATAGCGTCCTTCTTCTCCTCCTCCACTTCTGGAAACTGCTCGGGATCTCTCTGTTCCCACGCATTCCAGGAAGCGACCACGTACACCTGTAGAATTCCCACAATAGGAGCTGATAAGAAGGCGCCCCACAGGCCAAAGAGCGTGCCGAAAACAAACACAAAAAAGAGCGAGGTCACTGGATGTATGCCGACCGAATGGCCAAGAATGCGCGGGGAGAGCACCTGTCCATCAAGAATGGCCTGGGCAATCGTCACAAACGTTAAATAGATCAGCCCGGTTTGCCAGCCGGCGGTCAGCGCGATGAGAAAGCCAAGCGCCCCTGAAATGTA
>Ga0209238_1000685_pt1 | contig 12337 bp, 12 predicted proteins | sample GraSoi013_1_20cm_FD_185823 | JGI IMG/M metagenome (GOLD analysis project Ga0209238, IMG submission 185823) | Grasslands soil microbial communities from the Angelo Coastal Reserve, California, USA - Sample 10_02_2013_1_20cm (SPAdes) (version 2) | ecosystem: Environmental > Terrestrial > Soil >...
CGCCTGGTTTGACTTTCTTGTAGAATTCGGGGTCGAACCCGTACATGGCATATTTCGCCATTTCGACAGGGTCGTTGGTGCGGGCTTTGAACCGGAACGGTATGATGATGTCCGTGTTCACATCGTTAGGCCAGACCCAGGTTCGGCCTCGGATGATCGTGGATGGTGGTGGGAGGCTCATAGGTATCTCCTGGGATCGGCAATATGTCCTTCCAGTGCCGATGCCGCGGCTGTTGCGGGAGATGAGAGGTAGATTTTGGCTGTTGTGGCGCCCATTCGTCCCACATAGTTCCGTGGAGAAGTGGAGAGACAGGTTTCATTCTCGCCGAGAACGCCGAGGTGAGTTCCGACGCATGCACCGCATGTGGCGTTGGTGAACACTGCTCCCGATTCAAGAAACGTTTCCGCTAGACCATCGTGGATTGCTCTCTCGAACACGTTTCTGGAGGCGGGAGTGATTATGCAGCGGGTCCCAGCCTTTACCTTGTGACCCTTCAGTATCTTGCCAACAACCTGGAGGTCCTCATATCGTCCGTTGGTAGATGAGCCGATGAAAACCTCGTCCAAATGATCATCCCCGAATTCGCCAGCACTACGCACTTTGCTCTCGTTCCCCGGACCCCAGACCTGAGGCTCGAGAGTTCCGAGATCGATGTCGTACTCTTCTTTGTAATGGGCTCTCGGTCCCGCGTGGACCTCGAACATCGCTTTCCGATTTGCCGTTTTGAAATAGTCCTGGGTTACGGGGTCGACTTCGAAGATGGAGAGTTTGCAACCACACTCCATCGAGTTGTTGCTGATGCAAGCCCTTGACGCAATGGAGAGGTTCTTGACCGCTGGACCCTTCCATTCCAGCGACTTGTAATTGCCCCCATCTTCTCCGACCATTCCGATGAAGTGGGTTATGATATCTCGGGCATAGACACCCTTCTTGAACTGGCCAGTCAGATTGATCTTGATTGATTCGGGTACTCGGACCCAGAGCTTGCCGCTCGCCCAGACAGCAGCCATCTCCGAACTACCAATACCAGTCGCAAAAGCGCCTATCGCTCCGGCCTGACATGTGTGAGAATCAGCACCAAAAAGAACCATACCCGGCACAACATGATTCTCGAGAAGATGCTGGTGGGAAATGCTACCCTCGACGAGCCGGACCCCTTGTTCCTTGACAAACTCTCGAATCATAATATGGAGATTAGCCACCTTCTCGTCAGGAGCAGGAAAACTATGATCTATCACAAGATGGATCTTCTTTGGGTCCCAGACCTTCTGAACCTCCATCTCGCGAAAGACCTTGATCGCCAAGGGTCCAGTACTATCTTGGGCCATAGCCATGTCCGCGGGAAGAACAGCGATCTCGCCGGCATGATGGATCTTTTGACCTCCATCAGTCTTGACACTGATTATCTTCTCAGCGAACGTCAGGGAGTCATTGTTGAGGATCGTCTGAGACAACTAGGTCACGGGCGGAACCAAAACTCTCGTTATTAAAGATGAAACGATTCTCAGGAGAACCGGACAGCATTTGAAGCGACTAAGCCGCGCCACGCTCATTCTGCTTGCAACCGGGATGCCTCCGCTCGGATTCATGGTCGCTTCATTTGTCCTGGGAAGCATTCCCGATAATGTGGCCCCGTACCTCACTGTCGCGTTTGTCCTAGTTCCCATGATCGTGTTTCTTCCTCTCTTCGCCTTCACGGGCTACAAGTATTCGATGAGGAGAGCGAGAGAGCGATTTGCTAAACTAAAGAATGCTAGCTGCATTATCTGCGGTGAACTTCTTCCAGACGCAGTTAGGCTGCGTGACCTACGGCGGATTCATCGCCCGCACTACGAGATGGTTCATCCTGAGGTATGGAGATGGGGCGAGAGATGGAAAAAAATCAATATCCTCGGTGGTACAGTCGGCATCTTTATCGTAGGGCTGGCAACATATCAACTTGCATCAGAAAACGCTCTTGAATCGATCTTGTTCTACGCATACGTTCCAGCGTACATTCTTGCAGTATACTCGTCCCAAAAGAGAGAAATTGAACGGTTCAGATCGCGTTGGAAGCGCCAACTGAGCGAGAATCCCCGATAGTTCCAAAGAAAGAGGGAACGAGAGCCTGAAAGCGATGTTGAAAATTCGCAAGGCAAGTGTCGAGGACGTCCCGCTGATCTTGTCTTTCATTCGCGAGTTGGCGGAGTTTGAGAGAGAACCCAATGCGGTTCGAGCGACAGAAGACGACTTGATCAGGGATGGTTTCTCGGCGAATCCCAAGTTTAGCGTACTGATTGCTGAGTGGGATGGTAGCCCGGCCGGTATGGCCTTCTTTTTCCAGAATTATTCAACGTGGCAGGGGAGGCATGGCCTCTTCTTAGAAGATCTCTTTGTCCGGCCGCGTTTCCGGGGCAAAGGCATCGGCAAGGCCCTCATGGTTCATCTAGCACGAACCGCCATCGCAGAGAACTGTTACGGGATGCGATGGGAAGTGCTCGATTGGAATACGTCCGCCATAGACGTTTATCAGCGATTAGGGGGTCGTTTCCGAGAGCACTGGCGAGTCATGCAGATTACAGGCGAAGATCTGAAACGCCTAGCTGAAACAGAATTGTGATAGCTCATCACAACTCTCTCAGGGAATGCTCGCTACTGCTCTGATCGCCTCAAACGCCTCTCCGAAGTCTCCGATCAGGTCTTCTGTCGCCTCGATTCCAATTGACACACGAATTAGTCCATCGGTGATTCCGAGTCTCTTCCTGTCCTCCGGAGACATTCCTGAGTGTGATGTTGCCGCCGGTCTAGTGAGTAGGCTTTCGACTCCGCCGAGGCTCGGGGCGATTATGGGGATAGAGACGTTTTTCATGAATTGTTCGGCCGCTGTCTTGCCTCCCTTTGGTTCGAAGCTGAGCATGCCGCTGAACCCGTCAAACAGCTGTCCCGCCCTATTGTGTTGCGGATGGCTCATCAGTCCTGGATAGTTGACCTTAGCAACCGCGTTGTGTTCTTCTAGAAATCTCGCGATCTTGAGAGCGCTCTCATTGTGCTGTCTCATGCGGATTGCGAGTGTCTTCATACCACGATGCAACAGGAAGCAGGCGTGCGGGTCCAGGCTTCCACCGAGATGATCAAGCCGATGTTTGACTTTGCTGACTAGTTCCGAGCTTCCAATGATCGCTCCGGCGACAATGTCCGAGTGGCCATTCAGATATTTGGTGCCGCTGTGGAGTGAGAGGTCGAACCCGTGTTCGATGGGGCGGAAGTTGATCGGGCTGGCGAATGTGTTGTCGATCATGGAGATGAGTCCGTGGGCCTTTGCGAATTCGACAACTGCTTTGTGGTCCGCTACCTCCAGCATCGGATTCGTCATCGTCTCGACATAGATTGCCTTCGTGTTGGGCCGTCGCTTCCTTTCCCAAGACTCGGGATCATTGCCATCGATGAAATCATAGGATATACCGAACGTGTGGAGATCCTTCGTGACAAAATCGTGGGTCCCGCCGTAGAGGCAGTTCTGGATGAGTAGGTGGTCCTCGTTATGAAGGAACGTGAGGAGTGTGGTAGAGATTGCCGCCATTCCGCTTGCGGCCACAAGGGCGTCTTCTGCTCCTTCGACTGCCGCGAGTTTCTCGTGGAGTACCTTCGCGTTTGGCGTGTTGTTTAGGCGAATATACTCGATATCATGGTAGCCTGGCTCTTTGCGAGTCTCAAACATGGCCGACTGGAAGATTGGCATACTCACAGCCCCCTGAACCCTCGGCTCCGGCTCGCCCGAATGAATCAGCTTAGTTTCAATGTGCTTGAACTTCTTCTCTTTCATGACATAACCCAGATGGGAGAATCACTCAAACTACCATCTGAGGGTAGCTAAGACCCTTCCGCCAGCTCAATCACTAAGAATCTATCACCGTTAGGAAATAGGAAAAACCTTAGCATCCGAGAATCGTTCCTCTATCTGTGAATTCCCCGAATAAGCTTCGTCGGAACGACTTGAAAAAACGGCCGCCCTCCCAACCGGAAAAAGTGAGCTGGCAGAAGTGGCTTGAGCACTGGGAAGCGTGGAATGCGATTGTCGCAGAGGTCAAGCCTCCCCAGCGTGGCCTATTCGGTTGCGACGAGAAGGTCAAGGTCCAGGGTAGGTGGAAGTGTACTGCCTGCGGCAAGATCACAGACACAGCAGTCTGAAAACTTTCGTTACTACATGGGTTCTGTGAGTTCTCCCAGCTTGTTCGTTAGCACTGTGTTCTGTGCATAGTCGACGGGGCAGGCGATGACCGAGACGCCATTATCGGCTAGTGCACGCTTCAGCGTGGGAAGTAGATCTCCTGCTCGTGTTATCTGGTAGCCTCTGGCTCCGAAGCTCTCGGCGAATTTGACAAAGTCTGGATTGCCAAAGTCGACATGCGAGTGGTGCCCTAGCTCTAAGTCCATCTCCCACTTGATCATACCATATGACCCGTCAACCCAGATCAACACGACAACCGGTATCTCCTCCCTTACAGCGGTTTCAAGCTCCATCGAGTTCATCAAGAAACCAGCGTCCCCAGCAACAGCCAGAACCTTACGGTCTGGGAAGGCAAGCTTCGCAGCAATTGTTCCTGGCAATGCGAAGGCCATGGTTGATAGACCGTTGGAGACGATGCAAGTGTTCGGCTGATAGGTCGGGTACAAGCGAGCCATCCACATTTTCACCGCACCCGTATCGACCAGCACGATGTCCTTCTCGCTCATCGCTGCCCGGATATCGGCGACGATGCGCTGGGGCTTGACTGGATAGGAGTTGTCGCTTCTTCCCATCTCAAGCTCATCCTGTAACAAACGACGAATCTTCTGACCTGTTGGATTCGACGCTGGCTTGAGTTCAGTCTCTCGCGCTAAGGCGTCAAGTGATTCTGAAACGTCACCCTGGATACCGACAGCGAGATGATAGTGAGCATCAACCTGCGCGGGGTAGCGGTGGATGTGGATGATCTGCTTGTCACCATTCGGATTGATCTTTACAGGATCAAACTCTTGCATGTCATACCCGACACTTAGAATCACATCGGCCTGGTCAAAGCCAAAATTTGCATAATCGTGAACCATGAATCCTATCGTACCGAGCGCGTTAGGATGGTTGTCTGGAAAGACTCCCTTGCCCATGAACGTCGTCGCGACGGGCATGCGAAGACGTTCGGAGAAACGAACCAGCGCCTCGCCAGCGTGACCACGCACGGCACCGTGTCCTGCAAGCAGGACAGGTCTCTTCGCAGCCTCCAGAACCTTCGCGGCCCGCGATATCTGGGTACGAGAGGGAGAGGTATCGCGCACGACATTGATCTCGAGCGGATGATGCCCCGGAGGCACGGGCATTTTCTCGACATCTTCCGGCAGTGCCAGATAGACGGCGCCAGGACGCTCGGTCTGCGCAAGCTTGAACGCCTTCCGAACCATCTCCGGCACAGCTTCCGGTCTCGGGATGAGTTCGGCCCATTTTGTGACAGGCTTGAACATGCTGACGAGATCGATTATCTGGTGAGATTCCTTGTATATCCTGTTCAAACCGCCCTGCGCGCTGATAGCGACCAGGGGGACGCTGTCGCTGTTGGCGTCCGCGGTTCCTAGTAAGAGGTTGATCGCTCCGGGGCCGAGGGTCGCAACGCAGACTCCCGCCCGATCAGTCAGGCGGCCGTAGATGTCGGCCATGAACGAGGCAGCTTGCTCGTGACGGACAAGAACGAAATGGATAGACGAATTGTTCAACGCGTCGATGAAATGAATATTTTCCTCGCCAGGTATACCAAAGGCATACTTGACACCTTCATTCTCCAAGCACCGAACAAGAAGCTGAGCGGCAGTCTCCGAATGCTTCTCGCTTGCTTGCTCACTCATACTGATCGGTTTTTTCATCAAATACCCAGATTCTCGACTTGGGTCGCTGACTTGGCCCTCTGTAATTAATGCGTCCTGTCACTTTCTGTGGGATTCAAAGAATCCTGCTTGGCAAAGGGCTTGGTTACAATTACCGTATCTATTTTCTTCGAGGGTCGTTACTGTACGACAATGAGGCGAATCGAGACCCGAATCTTCCGCATCGACACTGAGGTAGCCGAGCAACTCGACGAACTTGCGCAGAAGGACAAGATTAGTGTCAACGTTATTGCAAATCAGGCATTGAGGAGGCACGTGGAATACGATGCTTACGCGGAGAAATTCGGACTCGTCACGATCTCGAAAGGGCTTCTAAAGACGTTTTTCAGTCTGATGTCCGACGAGCAGGCAAGATCCCTCGGTAGGAAATCGGGTGAACATGAGGGAGTCGCTCTCGTCACCTTCTGGTTCAAGGATTTCAACCTGGAAAACGTGATAAAATCGTTGGGTCGGGTAGCCTCGCACTACAACCACAATTTCGAATTCGAGTACACGCATGACGGACAAGCCTATGTCGCGATACTCAGGCATGATTGTGGACCCCGCTCTTCAGCTTTCTATGCTGAATTCGTCAAATCCATCTTCGCACTCCTTGACGTCAGGGTTGGGCTGGAAGAAACCGAAGGTCAGATCGTCGCAAAGCTGTTCGTTCAGAAACCCGACCAGCAACTAACTGCAGGGAAAGTCATTCCTGATGAGCTGAAGCCTCCATACGTTCAACCATCCCCAAACAGGCCGTATAGCACGGTTTAGAATTCGTACACTCTCTAGACAGTAGGAGACGCAGGGAAAAGAAGGGGCAAGGAGGCTTGATGCCTCCTAGCTCTCTGTTCGGGTTTTCTTAGGGAAATATTCCTGTGCCAGATGTCTGAGTTGCGATATTAGTGCTGTCGCAGGAACCTGTGTTGCTCTGGCTTGGCGTACAGTTAGGCCCAGCAGGATGCGTTGGCGTGTTGCTGTACTGGTCGTCGCTGTAGACGATAGATGCCATGCCTGTTGTCGGGCTTGCGGCCACTCCGAAGTCATCGTACAGGTCACGGTTTCCCGTGCAGGTCGCCCCTGACTCGCACACTCCACCGTTATGGGTCACTGGTGTCGCTGCTTGCTGAGAGAACAAGCTTCCAGCGGTTGTGGCTTGGAGGTTTTGTGCGAAATAGACGTACCATGCAGCGCTTGAGGGGTAGTTGTCGGGCGTTTTCACGCCGTCGTAGTAGGAGGTTCCATACCAGACAACGTCAAGCTTGCCCGCTCCACCAGCAACACTCCAAGGCATGATGGCGGTAGCGGATGGGCTCTGGTTGATCTGCGATGGAGCAGACCATGTTGTTCCGTGATCAATGGAGAAACTATAGTAGAGATTGTGGTCGTCTGTGAATACAACGTAAATGTTTCCTGCCAGGTCGACGCTGACGTTGACGAACTGGTGTCCATAGGACACGGAAGTGTTCGGGTTAACGTACACAGCATGGTCAGTGAATGTCAAGCCGCCATCGGTGGACACTGCAAGCCAGACCGCGTGAAGGCCGCAGTTGAGACACGTTGTCTCTGTTGCGCTTGCGATTCCGCTAAGCGACTGGTATATGTTGTGGTTCCCTGGGTCTATTGCAAGATTTCCTATCTCGTTCTGGAAGGACGCCAGCCAGAGATGGTTTGCATCGAACGCGTTTCCTGTCTGGGCGAAGGTCATGCCAGCGTCAGTGCTGCAGGTGACGAAGATGTCGTTCGTGGCAGTAATGCTGTGATACGAGACGCAGACTTTGCCAGCCCCCTCGGCAGCAATCCATGGTCTGTCGTCGCCCGGTACAGAAGCACCTGTTGGATTGAGAAGCCATGTGCTGCCGCCGTCAGTGCTAGTGCTCACGTAGACGTTTGTTAGTGCGAGGCTTGCTACGTAGACGTTGTAGACGCCGTTCGCGTTCAGGGTTGACGCGACCGCTAGGTCCGTGTCTCCACCCGCTGGCGAGAACTGCGTTCCTGCTGCAGAGGCGCTGTTAGGTGATGCTAGCGAGATATAGTGGAGCCCGGCGTCAGTAGATTTCCAGGCATCAGTTCCCCCTGACAGCCCGTTCTCAGAGGAGGAGTAGAAGTTGCCGGCCGGGTCCGCTCGGATTGCGGGCTCTGCGGCGAAATTGTAACAGTTTGCCAATGTGTTGGGGCAGGCTACTCCAGGGGTGTTTCCGAGTTCATAGTTCGTGAATGCAAAGCCTGCGGCCCTAGCGCCTCCAATAGAGTAGAGTGTGCTTATTCCTATTACGAGCAGAATGGTCGACAATCGTAGAATGCGCGTTAGGATGTCTATTTTGTTCTGTGGGTTGAGATTCTTGTTCAAGGATTATTCGCGGGGACAGGAGTTATCAACCGATATATTCGGCGCGTCTACAAGCGATTACAAAGAACCACACTCGGCCCTTGGTGCCAGAAAGACACTACAAAGGTAAAATCTTTTAACAACGTCGTTACTTGACGGGGCCATGGCTTCCTGGAGCACCCGAAACCTCCTAATCGCGACCGTATTGCTAGCAGCAATCGTTGGAGCCGTTACAGGGCTTGCAGCCGGCTATCTTGCGCATCCCAGCCCCACGCCCCAAACACGAAACATCTACCTGTTCGCTCAAGACCTAAGCTTCAGCGCACCATCAAACCTGAACTCCGATTACATTTACTCATCGAACCAGATCACCGTGAACAAAGGCGACACCGTTACCATTCACTTCTACAATCCCACTGACCAAGCTCACTCATTCACGATCGGCGCGCCCTACGCAAACGATGTGGTGGTGGCAGCCCAATCTACGGTAACCCAGAACGCAAACATGACAATCACAACAAGCCAAGCAGGAAGCTTTGCCTTCCATTGCAAATTCCATCCACCACAGATGACCGGAACGATCCTAGTTCAGGGATAACACACGCGGCCGTCAAGGTTTTGGTGACGCTGGCTGGGTCGGCGTTTGCTGGAAATTAAAACAGTCCGCCATATTGTCAGCTTGTGCATCACGCTGGTTCAATGCGCGTAGCCCGAATAGAGATTCGCAGAATTTTGCCACGCTGACGTGCGAGTGCAATGTCTTCGAAACGTACCCGCTCTTCGCATATGGACTCAGTACTAGGCAAGGGACTCGAGATCCATACCGGAACTGTGTCCCCTTGTAGGAGGGCTGTGGAGTCGCAAGCTTCCACGTCTCTATATTCGGCGGGTCTACGTGGTCGTACCATCCACCCCAGTCATCCCATGTTATGAAAATAGCAATCTTTCCCCAGAGTCCTCCCTTCACAATCGCGTTCACCTGGTCTACGGTCCACTGCATACCCGTCGTCACGTTCCCCATCGGACCCTTCCCAGGGTCCGGAGGATGCTCATCAAATTGACTCGTAGCGTAGACCCATGAGACATTCGGTAGCTTCCCCGTCGCCGCATCCTTCGCGAACTGGTCAGGAGTGAGCTTGTTTCTTCCCCCAACCGAGCTCAGATATTGAAACACGTATCCCCCATAGTTAGCCCAGGTTAGCTTGTGCGATTCGAGGCTCAGGGGGAGTGAAGAAGCGATTCTGGACTGGTCGCCTGGGTGAGGATTGTCGATGAAGGGAGAATCGGCCGCCACCGCCATCAAATGGTTTGGCGTTGACGGTCCAGCGACATCTGTGAAATATTGATCGCACAGGGTGAATTTTCTGGCATACGCAAAGTATGCGGGAATATCTGCCTCTACGAATTGTTGGCGGACCGAAGTGGTCTGGCGAGTCAGCCATGCGCTATGTCGATGATCCGGATCACGGGGTGGTGGATTAGGCGATCTTGGCATGGTCATCCCGTTAGCGCCAGGAAAAGTGCCGAAGTAATTGTCGAAGGTATGATTCTCCTTGAAAATGATCACAACACGGTCGACCTTGTCAGAGCCTAAACCGCCTGGCTGTTGCTTCGCTTCGAACATGTGAAGCATCAGGCGCTCGGAGAAATCGGTTTTATGCCTACCTCACATCGCGGCGTCAGCGATTTCGCGACGGCTGAATGCCGTCCTTGGGCAGAAAGATTGCCTTGAATCCTTCCAGCCACGCTCGTCTCGCGTCTTCAACTGGCAGCCCGGTCACAACTATTGTCTCAATCCCGTTCCACAACGCGATCAGGGCATAAGTTATGAAGCGCAAATCCAAGTCTGTAGCGATGAAGCCTCTCTTTCGTCCCTCATCCAGATAACTCATCAGGGTCGCTGCGTACTCGTCCTGGGTCTTCTTGAGCACTCTTCGAAGGCCGGGGTTGTGCGAGGCCTCCGAGAATATTTCGAAGCTCAGTCCCGAGTTCGAGCCGTAGCGCTTCAGCATCTTGTCGAAGAACTCGCCAGCGCTCTCTAGGGGGTTCTTTTTCTCGCTGAATGTGGAGTATAGGATCTCTTTGAAAGCCAAGGGTTCTGCTCGGGCGATCGCCTCGAACAACTCTTCCTTGCTCGCAAAATAGAGGTAAAGTGCTCCCTTGCTAACACCTAGTTTCTTGGCCACGTCGTCCATGGTTGCCTGGCGGTAACCCTTTTCGCCAAAGACTTGGTTTGCAGCTGTAAGGATTCGTGTTCTGGCTTCTTCTTTGTATTCCGGGACGACCCGCGGCATTTTTCTACTGTGAACATGTGCGCGTGCGTTGTATTTAAAAATGACCGACGCGTTTAAATAATGACTCACCAGTCAGTTTAGCGACCGATAATGCATAATGAAAACGTCTCCGACAAGATGACGATGAAGGACAGAGTCGTGATGGTTACGGGAGCCAATTCCGGGATTGGAAAATCAGCAAGCATAGCCCTTGCCGAAAAAGGCGGTACAGTCGTCATGGTCGCACGTAACAAGGAGAGAGGCGAAGCCGCAAGATCCGAAATAGTCACAAAATCCGGGAACAATTCAATAGATCTCTTACTCGCCGACCTATCGTCCCTTGAATCGGTACGGCAGCTTGTAGCAGAGTTCCGGAAAAAATATTCCAAACTTCACGTCCTGATTAACAACGCTGGACTCTTCAACCAAAGACGACGCGTCACCACTGACGGTTACGAGAATACTTTCGCCACAAACTATCTTGCACCCTTCCTTCTAACAAACCTCCAACTTGACCTATTGAAGGCCAACGCTCCAAGCCGAATCATCAACGTATCATCCGTGGGACACTACAACGGGCACATCAACTTCGACGATCTCAACCTGGAAAAAGAGTATGGCGGATGGAAAGCATATGGACAATCCAAACTAGCCCTCGTCCTCTTCACCCACGAACTCGCCAAGAAACTCCAAGGAACAGGAGTAACAGTCAACGCAGTACACCCGGGAACAGTCGCGACCAACATCTGGAGTAGACCTCTAGGTCCAGTAGGCTTCATTATGGCCCTGCCGAAATTGTTCATGACAAGTCCCGAGAAAGGCGCGGAGACAATAGTGTATCTCGCTTCCTCACCCGATGCAAAGAGTCTCAGTGGAGAATATCTTGAGAAGTTGAAAGTGAAGAAATCGTCAGACGAATCCTATAATGAGGAGATCGCACAGAGACTTTGGGATGTCAGCGCAAAACTAACCCGTCTCTCCTAGTTTCTTCCACAATGGAAAGGAAATTCGAGATGAACGGTATGCATCCAGTTGAAACGGATCTCGCGAGTCAGCGAGATGTAATCACATTATGTGACTACGAGACGTGCCCGACCATTAAAAGCAACAACGGTCTCAGTACAATGATCGTGGTGAAATCTGATGGAAACTCACACTCGATCGAAGCCGGAATCAATCGCGGCTGCCGTAATTATTACAAGTCTCTTGAGAATCGCTCGGTAGGAGATGCTCTTCAATGAGCATCGGCCAGCCGGCACCTTTCCCAGGGCAGTCTGACAAGATTGTCCAGGTAGAGAACCTCTCCAAGAAATACGGCGAGAACGTAGCCGTCAACAGCATATCGTTCAGCCTTACAAAAGGTGAGGTTTTCGCCTTCCTAGGCCCAAACGGCGCGGGAAAAACCACCACGGTAGAGATTCTAGAATGTCTCCGAAACCCAACGGGGGGTCAAGCGAAAGTCCTTGGCTACGATGTCAGCAAACGCTCGGACCAGGCAGAGATCCGAAAACGTATCGGCGTCCTGCCCCAAGACTTCAATGCCATCGATCGTCTTACCGTCCGTGAGAACATCAACTACTTTGGAGCAATGTTCAAACACCAGCTCGACGCGGACAAGCTCATCGAGCTAGTCGATCTCAAGGACAAACGGGACGAGCAGTTCAAGAAGCTATCAGGTGGTCTCAAGCAGAGGGTCGGCCTTGCGGTTTCCCTTGTAAACGACCCTGATGTCGTGTTTCTTGACGAGCCCACTACGGGCCTTGATCCTAGAGCTCGCAGGGATGTCTGGGGGGTCGTCGAGCGGCTGAAGAGCCAGGGAAAGACAGTCTTCCTCACAACACATTACATGGACGAGGCAGAATA
>Ga0209238_1000686_pt1 | contig 12329 bp, 8 predicted proteins | sample GraSoi013_1_20cm_FD_185823 | JGI IMG/M metagenome (GOLD analysis project Ga0209238, IMG submission 185823) | Grasslands soil microbial communities from the Angelo Coastal Reserve, California, USA - Sample 10_02_2013_1_20cm (SPAdes) (version 2) | ecosystem: Environmental > Terrestrial > Soil >...
GAGCGATCGAATCCCGCAGGCCGAACTGCCGCTGGCACTCCTGGTCGGCGATCGGGAGCAGTCCACGCAGTGGCTCAAGAGCTTGCTTGAGTCCGGCGGCTACGCGGTGCTCCAAGAGCGTGGCGGCCGCCGTGCGCTGGAGCGAGCCCGCACCACGGAGCCAGACGTGATCGTCGCCGATGCCGACCTCACCGACCTGGCGGGTGTCGAGCTGTGCCGCCGGTTGCGCGGTGACCCCAGGATCAGCAGCAGCACACCCATCCTCCTGTCCATCTTCGAGCGGCCGCCGCGCGCCGAGCGCCTCGCCGCCCTGCGGGCCGGCGCCTGGGACTGCATCGCGCCGCCGCACGACGCAGACGAAATCCTCCTCAAGGTCGGTGCATACGTGCGCGCGAAACGCGACGCCGATGCAGCGAGAGCGGATGGACTGCTCGATCCGGTGACCGGACTGTACAACCGTCGGGGGCTCGCCCGACGCGCCCGCGAGCTCTGGTCACAGGGGCGCCGGGAGCGCCGCCCGCTCGCGTGCGTGGTCTGGGCGCTCGACGTGGAGCCGGCGGAAGCGGGCGCGGTCGACCAGCGCGTGCCAAGCGTCGTGATGCGCTGTGTGCGCACGCTCCAATCGGCGGCCCGGCTCTCGGACGTGATCGGCCGGCTCGGCCCGACCGAGTTCGCCGCACTCGCACCCGGTACGGACGCGCTTGGTGCGCAGCGGCTCGCCGCGCGGCTGGCCGCGTCCCTGGAGGGCGGCACGCCGCGCCCGGTGGCAGTGCGCTGCGGGTACGAAGCCGTGGCCAACGCCGGGGACGCACCGCTCGACCCGCTGGACCTGCTGGTGCGGGCCTCCGGCGCCCTGCGCACGGGAAAAGCGGAGGCCGGTTGGTCGCTGCGACGCTTCGAAAACGAAACCGGGATCGACGCGGCGTCCGCCTAAGCCACGAGCGGCCGGCCTGTGGGACCGCTGCGCCTGCCGCTTTCCTCATCCACTGCCTCGTAGCCGGGCAAGTAGTAGGAGTAGTACGGGTACCCGCCGCGCGGGGGCACGTCGTTTAAGATCGCGCCCAGCAGCCGCAGGGGCAGCCGCTGGAGTGCCTCGAGCTTCGACGCCGCGACCTCCCGACGGCTGTAGCCGGTGCGGAGCACGAGCGCGAGACTCTGGGTCAACATCCCGAGGATCAGGGGGTCTACCCCCGCAGCGAGCGGCGGACTGTCGATCAGGATGACGTCGTAGCTCGAGCGCAGCGTGGTCAGGAGCTGCGACATCGCCGCCGAGCCGAGCAGCTCGGGTCCGTTGTACGCGCGGACGCCGCATCCGATCAGCGAGAAGGCCGGGTATGGGGTCGCCTGGACGATGGTGTCGAGCGAGGTCTCACCTTGTAGGAAGTCGGTCAGACCGGGCCGTCGCCGACCGTTCAGACGGCGGTGCAGCACGCCGCGCCGGATGTCCCCGTCAATCAGCAGCGTGCGGTGCCCACCCTGCGCGAACGTGTGTGCGATATTCGCCGAGAGGAACGACTTCCCGTCACCCGGCTCCGGACTCGTGATCGTGACGAGCAAGGGCACGGTCGCTCCATGGGCGTACACCAGATTCAGGCAGATGCCGCGCAGCCCTTCGACCACGGCGGCGATGTCCTCGGGCGACCGCTCGTTCCCGTGACGTCCCGGCACTCCCGTCAGCCGCAGATGCGGCACAGCGCCCAGGATCGTGAGGCCCATCTCCCGCGAGACCTGGTACGGATAGCGGACGCGGGGGTCCCCCCGATCGACTAGAACGGCCCCGATCATCGCCAGCCCCAGGCTCCCGAAGAAGGCGAACAGAATGACCTGCGGCGCCCGGTTTTTCACGGCGCGCTGGGGCACCGCCGCCGCATCGAGCACGCGCACGTCCGGGACGCTGCTCGCTACCTCAACACGCGCTTCCTGGTAGCGCTGTTGCAGCGTCGTGTACAGGGTCTCAGCCAGGCCGGCCGCGCGCCGCAGGCGCGCTTCCTCGATGGCGCGCGCCGGGATCTCGCGCAGGTTGCGCGAGTCCGCGGCGACCCGGCGGCCGAACTCGGCCTCACGCGCCGCGAGCTCGCTCACGAGCGCGCGCGTGAGCGTGGGGATTGCCTGGCGCTGGAGCGTGGCGATCTGTTCGGCGAGCCGCTGCACGGGCGGATACAGGTCGGCATAGCGGTAGCGGAGCGCCCGCAGCTCGGCCTGCTTGGTAGTCAACTCCTTCAGGGCTTGCGACAGCTCGGCGCTCCGCTGGACCGAGCCGACGACGCCCAGCGCGTCGGCCGAGAGACCGGAGTCGCCCGCCTGCGCGAGCAGCCGCTCGAGCACGTCCCGGTCGCGGCGCGCCTGCTCCCGTTCGAGCTGCATGTCGAAGAAACTCGTGAACAGGGGATCGCCGGCCCCGCTTGCGGCGGCGCCCGCAACGCCGCTCGCGCTCGGCCCCGCATGGTCCGACGGCAGCGTGATCGTCTGCACCCGGAACCGCTCCAGCGCGGCCTCGGCGTCCTGCAAGTTCTGTTGCGCGTACTGGACCTGGTCGGCCAGGATTTTCGTTACCTCCTCGAGCTTCTGGCGCTTCAATTCAGACGCCACCTGCGCGTAGCGCTGCACGATCGCGTTGACGATGGCTGTGATCCGCGTGGGAGAGCCACCCTGCAGCTCCACCCGCAGGAAGTTGCCGTCCACGTCCGGCCGGACCAGGAGCGCCTCGCCGAGACGCCGCGCCGCGTCGCGCGGTGTGGCCAGGGCAAACTCCACGTTCCGCCCCGGCGCCAGCACACCGGGGCCGGGCGCCCAGCGGAAGCCCAGCTTGCTCCCGATCGAATCGCCCACCGCGCCCTGCTCGAGCGCGCTGCCATCGGCCGTCGTCAGGGCGTAGCCACGCCCCGCGGGGTCCACGGTCAGGTGGTAAACACCGGGCCGGTACTGCTCGGCGAGCTGAAACGCGGAGAACGCCGCAGCATCCCCCGGCGCCTTGACCTCGAGGCACAGCTGCTGGGCGCGGACGACTTCGTCCAGCACGACATAGGAGGTGAGCAGGTCCAGCCAGGCTCCTCGTTCCAGCAACTGGGTCGGCCGGATCGGGCCGTGATCCGAGCCGCGCCGATCGGTCTGGTCGATCCAGATGGTCGCTTGCGCAACGTACTGGGGCTTGAGAAAACGCGTGGCTGCTACACCCGCCGCCGTTCCGACCACGGTCACCGCGGCGATCAGCCATCTGAAGCGGACCACGGCATTGAGGATCCGGCGCCAATCGAGCTCACCGGCGGGATCGAAATAGCCCGCCCCGGCGACTGCGTCGGGCTGCCGAGGGGGCGCGAGCGCCGGTGAGTTGAACGGCGTGGGGAGCTTGCTCGTGGTCATCGCTAGATGCGTTTCTCCGTCGTCGTGATGCGTCGTTTCGCGAGCAGCGTTGCAGGTGCTGCACTGACGCCCTCAGGCAAAACCGATACCGGCCACGGCGCCACGCCACGGGTGCGCGATGCCGCAAATCGGTGCACGCCGAGGCCCTAAGTGGATGCAGGTTGGTGCGGCGGACGGCGGCGGGGCACTGCTGCGAGGCCGCGACAGGGTGGCCCGAACCCTGCATAAGGGACCCTCAAACCCGAACAGGGAATCACTGCAATGTCTACGGCACTTGCCCAGAACCACCTGAGCCGGCCGGGCGCGCGAGAGGACACGAAGGACCTCGGCGCGCGGCTGCCGATCGCACCCGAGGTGAAGGCCCGCGTGCGGATCGTGGTCGTGGACGACGAGCACACGCTGCGCGAAAGCTGTGCGGCGGTGCTGCGCCACGAGGGTTACGATGTGACGGTCTGCGGCCGCGGCCAGGAAGCGCTCGAACTCTTGAAGCGGCGAGCCTTCGACATCGTGATCGCGGATCTGTACATGTCGCAAGTCGATGGCCTCGTGTTGTTGCGGGCGGCGCTCGCCACCAATCACGACACGATCGTGATCGTGACGACGGGGAACCCGAGCGTCGAGTCCAGTGTCGAGGCCCTGCGCCAGGGCGCCTTCGACTACCTCCCGAAGCCGTTCTCGGCCTCGCACCTGCAGGTCCTGGTCGGGCGCGCGGCCCACGCCCTGCTCGTGGCCCGAGAGAGCCGCGACCAAGAGGAAGACCTCGAGCGGGGACACGCCCACAGCGACAAGATCACGCTCCTGGGCACCGCGCCGGCGTTCCGCCGGGCGATCGAGCTCGCGCGCCGGGTCGCCCCGACGGACGCCTCGGTGCTCCTCACCGGGGAGAGCGGCTGCGGCAAGGAGATGATCGCGCAGTTCATCCACGCCCACAGCCGGCGTTCCAGCCGCCCGTTCGTGGCGGTGAACTGCGCCGCCCTGCCCGAGGGGCTGCTCGAGTCGGAGATGTTCGGCCATCGCAAGGGCGCGTTCACCGGTGCCGTGCGGGACAAGCCCGGCTTGCTGGAGACGGCGCACGGCGGCACGCTGTTGCTGGATGAGCTCGTCGACATGCCGAAGCCGATCCAGGCGAAGTTGCTGCGCGTCATTCAAGACGGTGTGGTGCGCCGGGTGGGAAGCGAGTCGAACGACGCCGTCGTGAACGTGCGGTTCATCGCTGCCACCAACAGCGACCCAGAGGCCGCCGTCGCGGCAGGCACACTCCGAGAGGACCTGTACTATCGCCTCCGGGTGGTCCCGATCGAAGTGCCGCCGCTGCGCGAGCGACCGGAGGACATCCCGCTGCTGGCGGAGTACTTCCTTTCCACCTACTGGATCCGCCACCGCAGCAAGGGCGCGCCGTTCCCCAAGCTGACCGACGCGGCGATCCGGGCGCTGTGTGGCAACCCATGGCGCGGCAACGTGCGCGAGCTGCAGAACGCGATCGAGCACGTAGCGGTGATCACGGAGCCGGGCAGCGAGATCCAGCCCGAAGACTTACGGCTCACGGGCGACGGAGAGGCACCCGCCGCCAACCCGGCGTCGCTGATCTCCACATTGCTCGAGGAGAGCTATCATGCGGCGCGCGATCGGGTCATCGCCCAGTTCGAGCGGCAGTACCTCACGTGGCTCGTGAACCGCGCGACCGGGAACATGTCCAAGGCCGCACGCATCGCCGGCGTGGACCGGACCACACTGTATCGGTTGATGGAGCGCCACGGACTGCAGCGCAGCCCCAGCACCGGCTGGGTGACCGAGCGCGAGGTGCCGGCCGAAGAGCCGGCGGACGCGCCGCCCGAGGCGGGCGGCCAGGTCGCGTGACACCGAGGAGCGTCATCGCATGAGGACGAACACCGCGGAACAGCTCGACTGGCCGGCGCCCAGCGCCGCGAGGGCGCCCGAGCCGGACCCCGAGCCGGACGACCTCGCGTCCTGTCTCGCGGGCCCCAACGGGCAGGACCTCGTCGTGGAGTTGGCGCACGACGTCCGCTCGCCCCTCGCGTCGATCCTGTTCGTATCGGAGGCGCTGCAGAATGGCCAAGCCGGCCCGGTGACCGACAGCCAACGCCGTCAGCTCGGGCTGATCTACAGCGCGGCGCTGAGCCTCTGCGCCACGGCGAGCGATGTGGTCGAACTGGCGCGCGGCGGGAATCGGCTGACCGACCGGCAAGCCGCACCTTTCTCCATCGCCGAGATGTTTGCCTCCGTACGCAGCATGGTCCTGCCGCTCGCCGAGGAGAAACGGCTCGAAGTGCGGCTGGTGCTTCCGGTGCCCGAGCGGCGAGTCGGACACGTGCGCGCGATCTCGCGCGTTCTGTTGAACCTCGCCACCAATGCGGTGAAGTTCACCGACGCGGGGGAAGTCGAGATCATGGCGCGGCCGCTGAGCGCCACGCGCCTGGAGTTCTCCGTGCGCGATACCGGCAACGGCATCGATCCCGTGACGCTGCGCACGCTGTACCAGCCGTTTCGCAAGACGCCGTCGGGGCTGCGCCACCAATTCTCCAGCTCCGGCCTTGGGCTCGCCATCTGCCGCAAGCTCGTGAGGGCGATGGGCTCCGAGCTCCAGGTCGAGACGCGCCTACACGGGGCCACCCGGTTCTTCTTCCAGCTCGACCTCCCGCCCGCTACGACCGGCGCCTAACAATACTCGGCGCCGTCGCTATCGCTCCACACGCGATGCCCGAGCGCGACGTGGCAGTGGCACGGCACACGCCGACGCGCAGACATTAATCCCTTGATCACCGGCCGGTAGCAGCGACGGCGCCCCGCCGACGGCACGGCCCTTGCCCTGTGGGCAGGCTATGACGACGGCGTTCCAACCCCAGACGGCGGCGCGACGGCACGTCACGCTGGTTTATCCCGCTTCGCTCCGCCCCATCGACCGCGAGCGGCCGGGACGGCGGGTGCTGAACATCGTGGCTGCCCTCGCGGGGATCGTCCTCGCGCTGCCGCTGATGCTCGTCATCGCCGCGTTGGTGAAGCTCACGTCGCGCGGCCCCGTGCTATTCCGGCAGACACGCATCGGGCTCGACCGTCGCGCGCTGTCTCGGGCCGGCGGCAACACCCGCCGTCGACTCGATATCGGCGGCGCGCCGTTCACGATCTACAAGTTCCGCACGATGCAGGTCGCACGTGAGAATGGCGAGCGACAGCGGTGGGCGAAACCGGAGGACGACCGCGTGACCCCGATCGGGCGCGTGCTGAGGCAGTTTCGACTGGACGAGCTGCCGCAGCTGTTCAACGTGCTGCGGGGCGACATGAACGTCGTCGGCCCCCGCCCCGAGCAGCCGGCCCTCTTCGTGTACCTGCGTGAGCAGATCGAGGGCTACCAGCGCCGTCAGAGGGTGCGCCCCGGCATCACCGGCTGGGCGCAGGTCAACCAGGGCTACGATTGTTCGGTCGACGACGTGCGGCGGAAGCTGACGTGTGATCTCGCATACATCCGCCGCCAGTCGGCGCTCGAGGACCTGAGGATCATGCTCCGTACCGTTCCAGTCATGCTCTTCCGGCGCGGAGGCTGGTGAACTGCGCATGCGATACCTGATTACCGGAGGGGCGGGCTTCATCGGCTCGCATTTGGCGCAGCATCTCGTGGGGGCCGGCCACGAGGTGGTCGTGCTGGACGACCTCTCGACCGGCCGGCGGGAAAATCTCGTCCCCGTGGCGGACCGCGTGCACCTGATCGTGGGCAGCGTCACGGATCCCGACACCTGTCGTCGTGCCCTGGACGGCGTGGACTGCGTGCTCCATCAGGCCGCGGTGACGTCCGTCGAGCGCTCGGTGCGAGAGCCCCTCGCCACGCACGGGGTCAACGCCACCGGCACGGTGAACCTGCTGCTCGCGGCGGGGGAGGCCGGCGTGCGCCGCGTCGTGTTTGCGGGGTCGACCTCGGCGTACGGGAACCCCGTCGGGCTGCCCAACTCAGAGGATGATCCCACGCGGCCGCTATCGCCGTACGCCGCCTCCAAGCTCGCCGCGGAGCAGTACTGCCAGGCGTTTCACGCAACGTACGGGCTCGAGCCTGTCGTGCTGCGCTATTTCAACATTTTCGGACCGCGCCAGGACCCGAATTCCCAGTACGCCGCCGTCGTGCCGCGCTTCATCACGATGGCACTGCGTGGCGAACGACCCACGATCTACGGCGATGGCGGCCAGACGCGGGACTTCGTGTACGTCGCCAACGTGGTCCACGCCAACTTGCTCGCGAGCCTGGCGCCCGCCGCGCAGGTGGCGGGACAGGTCTGCAACGTCGGCTGCGGCCGGAGCATCAGCGTGACCGAGCTGTGGCGTTGCATCCGGGACTTGGTGGGTGTGGACCTCGAGCCCGTCTACGTCGCGGGGCGCGCCGGCGAAGTCCGGGACTCGCTCGCCTCGATCGACAAGGCGCGGGACCTGATCGGCTACCAGCCGTTGGTGAGCTTCGAGGAAGGTTTGCGGCGGACCGTCGCCCACTACCAGCTGGCCGGGGTGGGACGTCGGCGGACGGAGCCTCGCGGCGTGCGGCGGGCGCAGCTGTTCGGCGCTTCCAACGTCAGCGTGGACTGACTCACTCCCCAGCCACGCGGTCGAGCATCTCTCTGAGCTCGTCCAGGCTGAAGGGCTTCCGCAGCACCGGGCGCTCCGAGCGCAACAGCTGGTCCCGCGTCTGCACCGAGATGGAGTCGCCGGTCGTAAAGATGACGCGGCGCTCCCCGCCGCCTCCCTCCTCCCGCAGCCGCTCGAACAGGTCGAACCCGGTGTGGGCCTCGTCGAGGTGCACATCCACGATGAGCGCGTCGTAGCTGGCCGACTTGGCGAGCTGCCGCGCGGCTTCCTCGTACCCCGGCACGCTCGTGACCTCGTGCCCGAGCCGTTTGGCGAGCAGCACCATGCCGCGCCGCACGCTTTCCTCGTCTTCGACCACCAGCACCCGGAGCGACCGCTCCGGGGGTCGCGACCCGGCTGCCGCCGGGTCGGCGGCGCGGGCGGTATCGATCGGCAGCTCGAACGCGAGCCGCGCGCCGCCCCCTTCGATGTTCTGCATCCACATCCGGCCGCCCATCCCCCGCACCAGCCCGAAGCTGATCGCCAGGCCCAGCCCGGTTCCCTCGTCTCCCTTCGTCGTGAAAAACGGCTCGAACACGCGGTCGAGGATCTCGGGCGGCACGCCGGGGCCGGTGTCCTCCACCGCGACCAGGACGTGGTCGTCGGTGCGTTTGGCGATGATCAGCACCTGGCCGGGCCGGCCGCTCGCTTCGACCGCCTGCCGGGCGTTCACGACCGCGTTGAGCACGACCTGCTGCAGCTCCTGAGGATCGCCCATGACCGCCGGGAGGTCGTCGGGAATGGCCACCGCAGCGCGGACGCGAGCCTTCTTCAGGGCGGAGCGCTGCAACGACAGTACCCGTTCGACGGTCTCGGCCAGGTCGACAGCGGCGTACGCGCGCGGCCGCTGGCGCGCGAAATCGAGCAGGGTCCGCACGATCCGCCCGGCGCGCATCGCCTCGGCGCGGATGATGTCGGCGCTTTCCTTCAGGTCCGCCTGATGCGGGTCAACGGCGAGCAGCTCCGCGAACGCCGCGATCGCCGCGAGCGGATTGTTCAGCTCGTGCGCCACCCCGGAAACGAGCGCGCCGAGCTGTGACAGGCGATCGGCCTGTAACAGCTTGCGCTGCAGTAGCATCTCGCGCGATACGTCCACCGCGAGAAACAGCAGCTTGGGGGATCGCTCGATCGGGTCCACGTTCACGATCACCGCCTGCACGTCGCGCGTCGCTTCACCGGCGGGCTCGAGCGTCAGGTGAAACTCCTGGCCCCTATTCACGGCGTCGCGCAGCGCCGCCGCCAAGCTGGCATGCTGGTCCGTGGGGGCCCAGTCCGTGAGAGAGCGACCCCGGACGGATGGTGTGTCCGGCACGTCGAGCAGCCGTGCCCCTTCGGGATTGGCATCGAGAATCTGGCCGTCCGCCGTGAGCACGAGTGCGGGTGTGGGAAGCGAATTGAAGAGCTGCAGGTAGAGGCGCCGCTCCACCTCGAAGGCACTCAAGAGGTGGGCGGCCCGGGATTCGGGGGGCAACTCATCGCGCACCCGCTCGAGGGCGATCACCAGATGGCTGTGGGGGCCCCGTGTTACGCGTGCCTCGAGCGCTGTGCCCGCTGCTTCGGACGCGGGCGCCCGCATGAGGCAGCTCCGTGGTTGGCCGTCGGCGAGCACCTCGTGCAGCACGCGCTCGACGTCGGTCCCCTTGGCCGTCGAGAGCGCGACCCAGAAGTTCCGGCCCAGCGTCTGGTCGCTCGCTAGGCCCGTGACCCGGGCCGCGCCGGAGGACCACTCGGCGATGGTCCAGTCGGGAGCGACTGCTACCACGCCGATGTCGAGACTATCAAACAGTGCCTTCGTGTCCATAACGATCTGCTCGCCCCCCCCCCAAGAAAAATGCCCGGTTGGCCGGATCGCGGGCGCAACGGGGCCTGGGGTCTTCGGGATGCGGAACGTCCGAACCGCTAGGTACCAGGATGGCGAAGCCGGGTTCCCGGGTCAAGATGTGCGGTGACGCAACATGCGGCCTGCGTCACGGTGCCGAACCCCTCAGCCGAGCAGCTATGCCCTATATTGGAGCGCGAACCTCCAACCGGAGGACCTATGCCGAGGATGTGGCTGGCAGCACTCGCCCTGATCAGTCTCGCCGCCTGCGGCGGGAGCTCCCCGCGGAACGCCGCCAGCGCGGGGACCAGAACGCGGACCGCTCATGGGGCTTCCAGGGCCCAAACCTCGACAGCTAAGTCCCGGCAGCAGCAGTCGAAGGCTAAGCGCAAAACGTCGACCAAGCCGGACACGGCGCAGCGCAATCCGCTCGTCAACCACTAAGCGTGCAGACACCAGAGCCCCGCGAAGGTCGCGGGGCTCTGGTTTTCGTCACTGGCACGCAGGCTGGTGCAGCTGGATGTTGCCACCGCTGAGTGTGCCCCCCGCTCTATAGCTGTAGCCGGCGCCGGATAGTTCGATCGCGAAGGTGTCATCGCGTCCTGGCTCGCCGTTGTCCGCAACGTCCACCTGGTAGGTGAACCCGCTAAGGCCATTCACCTCGGCGGTGCCCGTGATGCGCCGCATCGTGGTGTAGCCGGTCACACCAGTGCCCTTCACCTGTGGGCCGTTCGAGCCGTGATCGTTGTAGGTCAGATGACCCCAGAACGTGCCCTGCTTGATGCCGCCCGCGACGCCGAAGTTCGCTTTCGCCCCGGACGGGGTCCCGGTGATCCAGCCGCCGCCGGTGATGAAATCGGCCGGCGTGCACCCGGGCGGGGGGGGTGGAGGCGGGGCTGGTGCGCAGGTGATGTCCGCATGCGCCGAGGAGATGATCACGTCCGCGACCCCGTCCACGCTGACGTGGAGGGCGTTGACGGTGATGTCGCCGGCGCCACCGCTTGTCTGCTCATTGATGACCACCTTGCCCGTGCCATTCGGCAACAGCACGGTCTGGTTCGGCGTTCCGTCGACCTGGATCACCTGCCCGTTCACGGACAGGCGGGCGATGTGCGAGCTGCCGCTCGCCGTCGCGCCGCCATCGGTGCACATCGCGGTCGCGCGCGCCTCCAGAAAGCCGGCGGAGATACTGTTGGTGCCGACCGTGAGGGCCAGCTCCGCCACGGACGCCTCGGACCGACTGGCATTGCCTTGGCCCACGCTCGTCGCGTGTAGCACTTCGGCCGTGAGCAACCCGGGCACGCTGGCGTCCAGGAGCGATGCCTCCCTGGCGCCGCCGGACGACGGCAGGGAACCGGCATCCACGAGCGTGACAGCGGCGGGAACGGGACCGAACAGCTTGGCTTGCACTACCGTGGCGTGACCGCTGTAGCTCGTCGCCTGCGTGGCCGACGGCGCCGTCGCGTCCGTCGCCAGCACGGGTGCGGCTGGATGCGGGCGCTCCGAGCACGCGAGCGCCAGTGCTACGGCCGCGAGCACGCTTCCACGCAGTGGTGCGTTCCATCGAATCGCCATAGTCGCCTCCCTGATGAGAGGAGTGCACGAGAAACGTGAACGCCCTACATAGGAAGCAAGGGGGGTGCCCTGTGGCGTCACCGCAACCATGGGGAGCGCGTGCGACAGGTGCGCGGTGGCGCATCAATGTGGGGCCCGCCGGGGTTGCTCGGCGACGCCATTCGAGGCGCGTCGCCCGGCAAAATGTCCGACGCGCCTTGTCAGAGTCCCGGGGTAGGGTCTGTAGTACTTTTCCGACGCTGCGATGGCGCAGCGGAGGGCGAAGCGACGAGGTGATGCTCGATCGCGTAGCGGATGATGGCCGCGTTGCTCCTCAGCTTGAGCTTGTCGAGGATCCGGCTCCGGTACGTACTCACCGTCTTTGGGCTGACGCCCAGCTCGGCGGCGATTTGCTTGAACGCGATCCCGGAGCCGAACATGCACAGGACCTGGTACTCCCGGTGTGAGAGCGCATCGTGCCCGGGGGTCTTCCCTCTTTCACTGAGGTTGGAGATGAGGCTGCTCGCGAGCGAAGGGCTCACGTAGGACGCGCCGCGCGCGATCTGGCGGATCGCCTCGAGCAATTGCCGGCGCGAGTGATCTTTACTCAGATATCCTGCGGCGCCCGTCCCCAGGATGCGCAAGGCATCGGGATCTTGCCCCTGCACGTTCAGCACCAGGACACGGCACCGAGGGTGGCGGCGGTTCACGTCGCGGATGAGCCCGAGGATCGTCGGGGTCCCGAGGAACAGGTCGAGCAGCAGCACATCCGCTTCCGTTGTCCGGGCCTGCTCGAGCACCTCGTCTCGCGTCGCCGCCTCCCCCACGACCCGCATGTCGGAGCACTGCGCGACGAGACGCTTGAGCCCCTCGCGGACGACCAGCCGATCGTCCGCGACGAGCAACTTGATAATGGCGGGGGTCGTGTGACGCGGCGCTGTGGACGGGATCGTGAGTGCCCTCGAATTTCGCA
>Ga0209238_1000691_pt1 | contig 12295 bp, 10 predicted proteins | sample GraSoi013_1_20cm_FD_185823 | JGI IMG/M metagenome (GOLD analysis project Ga0209238, IMG submission 185823) | Grasslands soil microbial communities from the Angelo Coastal Reserve, California, USA - Sample 10_02_2013_1_20cm (SPAdes) (version 2) | ecosystem: Environmental > Terrestrial > Soil >...
CCGGGGCTTTCGCACAAAGGTGACTATTCCCATTCGACAGCCGCGGTTGGTGAACTCCTTTAGTAATTCGACGAGTTTCTCGTCCGGTCCCGTCTGGTCCATTCGAGCGTCGAGTCTTTCGAAGAATGTTGTTCTAACCTCCTCCTCTGGAAGGTTGATTCCCCGGTCTTTGGCCAGGGCCGCTGCGATGCTGCTGATCCTTATGGTGCTTTTTGCGTTTCCTCCGTTCTCGATCATTTTTCGCGCCATTTCTAGTGCATCGTGGGGTGTGATTGTGATCTGGAAGTTGGAGAGTGTTTCTTCTATGATTGATATCCAGAGCCTCCAGTCGCCGTATAGTGTGCCGTCGAAGTCGAAGAGGAGCCCGGTGGCCAGGTTGGCCTGCTCCTTTCTAGTTCTCGTTCTTGACTGCTGAGCTGAATTTCTCGACGAATTCTTCCGTGTCGGCGCGAATCTTCTTTGAAGCTCGTTCGAGAGCTTTCTCAGGCTGGGCTTCGCCTTTTACTCTCACTGTGATGATTGATTGTCTGAAGAGTGGATGGGGTTGGTCGTAGCCGGCCCAATCGACTGTCTTGTCCTCGAGGAGTGTCTCTTGCATGAGATTTCCAAAAGTGTGCCCTTCTCCTTCGACCTCTACCTTCAACAGCCCCTTTGTCCTTTTCAGAACGTTTACTTTCAATTTGTAGCACTCGCTTCTGAACGGAAATCCTCTGCCAACCGCCGTCTTTCAACGTTTCTGCAGACGCTGCAGCGGAGTATGTGGCCTGAGAGAACCAGTTCGTTTCCGCATTTTGAGCAGTAGGCCTTCGTAACGCCTAGGTCTCGTCCGACAGTGGTAAGTTTTGCGATCCTCTGGCTAGTGTCTATGACCTTAGCTCTGATGATGTCGTTGGGTTTGACAACATCCCACATCGATCTTTCGAAACGTGGGCTGGAGTTGGAGACATGGAGCATCCCGGTGAAGGGGAGCGCCATCTTCTTCCCATCGACGACGATCATGTTGATGATGGCCATCTTCTCCTGAACCTTCTCAACTATTCCGACAACCGTGGAACCTTCTTCCGGAACGACGACAAGACCCGTCGCAGTTTTTACACTGACAATGTGTCTCTTGGAATCTATGGAGGCGACGCCGGTCTGTGATGAGTAGACTATGCCGCCTACTTCCACTGTTCCTCGTCCGGGGTCGAACTCTTCTACTACGCCTAGTTTCTCGCCAGGGACCACGAAGGTGCCATCGAGTTTGTTGATCATATTTTCTGTCCACACTCGGGACAGAACTTGGCGCCCACTGTTACTGGTTTTCCGCAGTTGGGGCATGGGGTGGTTGCTGCTTGGGGCGGTGTCATTGTGTTACCGCAGTTCGGGCAGAATCTTGCTCCCTGTTGGACCTGGTTGCCGCACTTCGGACACGCGACGAAAGCGACCTGTGGTTGCGGTTGCATCATGGGCTGTTGCATTTGCGCACCCATTACTTGGGGAATGAGAACCATTCCGGCACCGAGGCCTGCACCTCCTCCTTGTGAGGCGCCAAGGCTCGCGCCAATGTCCTTAGCTGTCTCCATGCGAAGTACGTCCGAGGTAGCGGCTCGTTGTTTGATCCAGAAGAGACGGTCTCTGAACTGGTCCGATGTGTCGATTCCTTCGAATTTGAAGTCTACAAGATCTGTTCCAAGCCGGTTCAAGGCGTCGTTGATGTTGACCTTGACATCGGTTGACGCCTTGTCCAATTGTGTGAAAGCGGTGGTCAGATCGTACTTTGACATTACATCGATGACTCGCTCGTTGATGAAGCCTCTGATGAAATCGTCAACCTGGCCAGTGTTGTATGCGCCCTGACCTCCTACGACTTCGTTGACGAAGAGGTTTGGATCTTTGATTCTGAACCAAGCTGTCCCATGGACCATTAGCGGTGCCAGCTCAGTTGTCTGAGCTTTCGCTCCCCATTTGCCGGCGAACTGTTTGGTCGAGACGTAGATGACTATGGCGGTGAACGGGTTCTTTCCTCCGAAAAATATACCGTAGGCTTTCGAGATTAGTGGTAGGTTGAGTGTGGTTAGGGTGTGTCGTCCGGGCGGGAAGACGTCGTAGGCTTTTCCGTCACGGAGGAAGACGGCCGTTTCGAATTCGTGGACTACTAGTTGGGCGCCGGTGATGATCTGTTCAACGGGGTATCGCCAGACGACATCGTCGGGACCGGCGTTAGTCCATTCTATTACCTGTGGCATTTTTTACTGTACTCCTACTATGATCTGTTTCCGTCCATTATACGCATTCTCTAAGGCGTCAACTGCCTTCATGGCGTCACCGACCTTGCCTTTGGCTTCTGGGAGCCTGTTGTTGTCGACCGAGTCCTTGAGTGCTTGTATGGAGGTGGTGACGTTGTCTGCCATCTGTATGAGCTGCATGTCATAGCTCATCATCCGATCGAGGTCGGGTTCTTTGACTTTGGTTACGTCGAAGAAGCCGGCGTAGCCGTACTCTGAATGGTTGATACGTTCCATGACTCTGTCGAGGCGGGCGAGGAGATGGTCAGTGTCGTCCCAAGAGTCGTTTGCTCCCTGATTGACTAGGGAGCGGTAGGTGTCTTTGGCCTGGGACTCGGCGTCGGATAGTTTCTGGTAGATCTGGTTCCTGATGAGCTTGTCGGACTCTCGCCTCAGCTCCTTCTCCTTGTACCCGTGAAATCCAGGTATTGCCAGCTCGATCTTTTCTTGGAGACTCGTTTGGGATTTGGCACGCTCAAAATATGGGTTAGCTGTCGAACTCAAACTTCGACCCTTTTTATCGTCAAAGGCGAATTCTCGTCTGACTCCCTATTAAGGGTGTCAAAACCCAACAGTCACAAAAATCGTAACGAGACCATCTTTCTCGGCTACTCGGCCGGGTTCAGCCTGAACGACATGTGGGCTCGATTGGATTAACATCATTCCGATCGGCAGAAGACTCCGACTGATTGAGTTAGAGCATCCTCCTAGGTCTAGGTTGCCGGTAGAACGGTTACAGAACGACTATGTTCACTGACACTGTTCGGCACATCAACGAAAGATGAAGACGATCAAGCAAGATGAGTCTATTTCACGGAGCAGGTTCGTCGACTGCCCAGTCTGCAAGAATCACACTCTGAAGCTGAAACGAACGGTGCAGGTTGGCCGGTGCAAGAACTGCAGCGAATCCTACAAGATCATTGTCCTCTACGTCAAGACCGGACGAAAAGCTAAACCTCCGGCCGCAAACATACCTCAGAACGAGACGAAGCCTCAGCCAACCGCTGAGCCAACTCTGCCATCTTGGCAGCTACCCTCGGACACTTCTCTCTTTAGCACGCCGACTGAGAACTCTTCGGGAGTATCCGACATAGGTTTCGACTACAGCCATTCCGAGAATACGGGCGAGTCTGAGTCTTCAACCAGTCAGTAGACTGTTCCTAGAAGAGAAACGCGTGCGCCCCGAGCTGGGGAGCGAGAGACCAGCTGCTCTAGTCTACTTTGCGTCCTTCTTCTTGAAATCTAGAGACAGCGAGTTTACACAGTATCGGAGTCCAGTAGGCTGAGGACCATCGTCGAAGACGTGGCCGAGATGACTGCCGCAGTTCTTGCATAGAATCTCGACCCGTTCCATTCCGAGCATTCGGTCTGGAACTTCCACGATGTTGTCTTTGGCCAGCGCGGTCCAGAAGCTGGGCCAGCCGGACCCAGAATCGTATTTTGTATCTGACGAGAATAGTTCGGCTCCGCAAGCCGCGCAGACGTAAACTCCCTTCTCTTTGTTGTGAAGATACTTTCCGGTGAAGGCCGGCTCAGTCGCTTTCTTCCGCAAGACTCTGTACTGTTGAGGGTCCAGCTGCTTCTTCCACTCCTCATCCGTCTTGTTCATGACCATAAGATCATGATCGCTCTACCGGTATTTGAACGCCTCACGCTGACACGATGGGTCGAGACCGCCTAAGGCGCCGGCTGATGACTGGCAAGAACAGCTGTCTAGCGTCACAAGAAAATATTGTCTCCCCCCTTTTTCGGAGGGTGGTCCCGCCGGTTGAAAACTGATCTAGGCGAGTCTTCCGATTCACGGCTTAGAATAGGCTGGTCAACTGTTTTTCCAGAGTGAAGATCAAGCGTATGGCTCTTCATGAAAAACTCGCGATCTAGAATCGCTTATCCCGATTTCTGATCCGGGCTTGTCATGCGCCTGTTGGGTTTGAGGAAGAACATTCTGCGATTTTTTTGGTTTCGAAGATCGGGTGAGGAATGGATTACTGTATGTTAATTCCCTCGCAGAGTCGGATTTTGCGTCGCGGGGAGCAACTACTTTTGACATTTTTCGACAGGGGGTCTTGCCAGTTGAAGCTGATCCGGGCGGGTTTCAAGGGTCAGGGCGCAGAATCAGCCGGTCGGCTGTTTTCGACATCGTGTAGCTCAACGTGCAGGTCAACGCGCAAACTGCGTGATCTCAAATCGCCTGCCCCGATTCCGGATCCGGGGCTGATTCTGAACGATTTCCCGCTCCAGATATTTCTTCGGGGCTATTTTGCTTTCCAGGTAAACGCTTTCACCGGCTGGAACTCGGCTAGCGCGTCTGTGACCCAGCCGTACTTCTTCTTCTGAGCCTCCAAGACTCGCTTGGCGGTTCCAGAATTCATGTCGAGAAATTTGGCGTTTCCTTCGAGTATGGCCTGGCGCTTTCGGTCATCGGCCAGCATTACGGTTACCGCAGGATTCTGTTTGAGGTTACGATAGCGGGCTGTCGCTTCGTCTACTCCGAGATAGAAGATTCCGTCAACAGCCACAAAGTCTGTAGGGGAGAGGTGGGGTCGGCCGTCCGGTCTCACTGTAGCTGCAAGAGTTAGGACCCGACTGTTCGCCATCTCGATCACCTCGCTCGCGGTAAGGGGATTCTGACTGTACACTCCTCTGGTGTGCGTGCTGGCCTTGTTTAGAGAGTTCTTGATGATCGAGTCTAGGCTGGACAACGATGTTTCGGTTTCGAGAGACATGGTCGGGACAGATAAGGTGATTACCCTATCTGCAACCTTGCAGCCTTTCCTACAAACGGATTTGCCAGCTTCTCATCACCAATCGTAGTCTCAGGTCCGTGGCCCGGATAGACGATGGTGTCATCGTCCAGCTTGAAGAGCCGCTCCCTGATCGAGTGCACAAGGATTTTGAGGTCTCCCCCAGGAAGATCGGTTCGCCCAATGGACTGGTTGAATAATGCATCACCTGTCAAGACGTATCCGTCGCCGGCCAGGCTGATGCTGCCGGGCGAGTGGCCTGGAGTGTGGAGAATGTGAATCGTCTCGTCTCCCATTCCTAGAGAGTCTCCGTCTTTGAGGTACGCGTCAACCTTGGGCGGTGGTGGAACCTCGAATCCCATGAGCTGGCGGACGCGACTCTGCATGGACTCAAGCATAGCCAAATCGTCAAGGTGGATCAGAAACGGAATGCTCAGCTTGGTGCGTAACGAATCGACGCCGAGTACGTGGTCGAAGTGAGTGTGGGTGGCTATGATCTGGCTGGGCTTGACCTTCATGCCGTTGAGGAAGCGGAAGATTCTCTCGGGTTCATCGCCCGGGTCGATGATTATCGCGGTGGAATGGGACTGTAGAATGTAGCAGTTGGTTTGTAAACGACCAACCACCATCCTGTGTATCTTCGCCAATTCGGGATCGTCGTCGCATCGTTACTAATGAACATGCAGATGGAATCAGGTTTCTATGTGGACTTGTTTGACCGGGCTAACGGCTGATGATTCTAGCATTGGTCTTGCTTTCTGTATCATTTGGACCAGCTGGCAACCGTAGTTTGCTGTGGCGAGGATCAATAGATTGGCCTCCGAAATCTCATGGTGATTTCAGGGGTTCATTCGCCTTGTCGAAAAATAGGGGCTTCAGATCATGGGCTTTCATGCGGAGAAAGAAAAAGGAGAGGAGGATAGAGGATTTCTAGATGGGTATTGCGTGGCCGTTTCCGTGCGGGTCGACGGTGACCCAGTATGGAAGGTTCAGGGGGACCGTTCCGCCTGTCAGCTGTATATCACCGAAGTAGTCACCGGCGGGCAGGTTTGGTGAAAGACTAAGCGATATGGTGACGGAGCCCGTCGCACCAGCCCCTATTGTCAAAGAAGTGATTGATGGTGTGATGCTCGGACCAGCCGATGCGGGCGCCACTGAGATAGAGTAGGTGACAGTTGATGTCGAGACTGATGTGACAGTGATGGTGAAGCTTCGAGTCATGCCTGATGAGACCAGTTCGCCGAAGCTGAAGCTGGCCTGACCATCGCCGTTACCTGCTTCAAGCGTGGCAGTGACTTGGGAGGCAGCCGCCAGATCGATTCTACCACCGCCTCTGACCATGGGATTCTTGAGTGCAGCACCGCTGCTGAAGCTCTTTACCGGCCTGTGAGCTGAGTTGACTAGAGCGGATTTGATTTGTTCGGGGGACCAACCTGGGTGTAGCTGTATTAGCAGTGCGGCTGAACCCGCGACGTGTGGTGTGGCCATGCTGGTTCCTTGGAAGAATGCGAAGCAGGGCGGGCTGGCACAGCCGAAACTTGGAATTGAGGAGTAGACGTTTACACCTGGAGCAACGACGTCTGGTTTGATCTTGTCCTGGGGCTGTCCAAGGCCTACACCTGGTCTCTGTAGTATGGGTGGTCCTATTGACGAGAACGCGGCGAGAATATCAGCGCTCGGGCCGTCCGTGAAGAATTCTTGCGGAGCGGTTCCGTCAACGGTGACCATGGAAGGTGCGATTGCTGCCATGGCTAGACCGTTCGGTCGTGACACCATGACTGCCGGAATGGTGGGCTGATTAGGGGTCCCGTCTTGGGCCATTGCGACAGGGTCGCCTTGTTGACTGTTATAGACGATGACGCCGAGGGCTCCTGCTGTCTGCGCATTTCGTATTTTCGTGCTGAAGCTGCATGTTCCTCTAGCAATGAGGGCGATCTCACCAGCCAGACTTCCGCTTATCGCGGTGCATCCGTTGGTGGGACTGGTCGTTACGTAAGTGGCTGTCAGAGCCGGAACGAAGTTGGCGAATTGGCCGATTGCAGCTCCGAAGGTGCCGATGCTGGTTACCGTCACTGGAATCCCAATGAAGTGTGGATTGGTCGAGGCACCTACTGTTATGACCTTGTCAGCTATTCCGGGAGATTCAACCGTTCCCGGTCCCGGGCCTGCATTGCCCGCAGCGATAGCCACCACGACTCCTGCGTCAACAGCGGAGTTGACCGTGTTGACTAGGACATCATTGGGTTTCGCTGTTCCACCGAGGCTTAGATTGAGCACGTCCATTCCGTCAGCGACGGCAGCTTCTACTGCTTTGGCGATGTCATGGCTGGAAGCGTCGAGAACGTTGCCAGGGAAGACATTGTAGTTGCCGAGATAGGCTTTCGGTGCGATGCCGCTGAGGTTGCAGGCGGATACGAAAGGAGCGCAAGTATTGGCGACACCCGCGGCTATTCCGGATACGTGGGTGCCGTGTTCTTGGGCTGCGTGGCCGTCGAAATTAGTTCGGGTCTCGAAGACCTTTGCAACTATGACCTTGTTGCTAACAAAGTTGCACTGGGTGTCGGCCATGCCAACTGCAGAGTCGATAGCGTCACATTTTGGAAAACCTTCGAGGGATGGTAGTGTATTGTCTGTCAGGAACGGGTGTGTCTGGTCGATTCCAGTGTCAATAATTCCTATCTTGACCCCTGCTCCAGCATTACTCTGACCTCCAACCGCATTCCAGAGGACAGGTGCGCCGATCAACGTCGGAGATCTGTTCATGTCCAAATGGAAGAGGTAGTCTGGGACGACCCAGTTGGCTCCGGGAGCGTTGAGCAGATGATTCATGTTATGACCGTAGAGCTGTACTGCGATAGCGTTTAGGACCACCGAGTATTCGTCGAGGACCCGCACCTCGGGAGCGTTGTTCTTTAGCCAACCCTTCGCGAGCCCGCGGCCGTTTGCGAGGTATGCCGAGTAGGACTGGGCAGCCGCTGAGCTCAGGTCGAGCTTGTGGCCCGGTGTCGGCATTGTCCTAGCATAGCCTTGTACATGGCCATCGTAGCTGGCTAGTGGTTGGTCCTTGAGCACGATTATGGCGTTGTCCGTAAGAACCCCATCGGGCGATGGAGTTGCGTCCGAGCCAGTGTAAATAGCTCCGGTGAAGATCGGGGCAAGAGAAAGCACTGAAACGAGAATGACCGAAAGAAGAATCTGTGTCTTCATGATATTTTCCGAATCGTCTATCGGAGTAGGGGTTTTAACCCTTGTGGTAACGTCTACGCTCGGACATCAAGAGCAACACCATGATACCATGAGATTTACCTGGATATTCTAGAATTGGTCGGGGTGGCTGAGTCGATTCGGGATCTTGAATCACATTTGTAGAAATGAATATGATCCAATAAGAAATTTCCAAGAACGTATATAATTGGGCAGTCCGCACCAGTCTCTGGTCTAACGTATCCCTGACGGGAGGTGCTGGTCGTTGTCAGAAGTTGACATCTGTCCCATCTGCGGAGAGCCCATCAAGCGAAAGAACCTCAAACGTCACTTCGGGAAGGTTCATCCGAAGCGCGCCTCGAGCTTTCTTCAGCCAAAGCCTGAGACCGGATCACCTAAGAAAGGAAGAATTCGTAGGCCAGGAAGAATCCTGTTCTACGCTCTAATCGGTATCTCTATCATACTTGTTTCAGTTGCGGCCACTGAAGTCGTGAGCGTGAACACGATTCGAATGCATGTCCACCCACAGCTCTCAATATTGATACGCGGCGCATCAGAAACCGTTCCGGCCAACATAGGAATCGACGGTGATCTATGGAGAGACCACTCCCTCGCCCGGTACGGCGTAAGTGGATTGTCCCCTCTTCTTACAAGGGACAGTTCAGGCACCATTCATGTGGAATCCAATACCGTCCGAGACTTCACCCTGTACGAGTTTCTCGCCGTCTGGGGAGAATCGATGGACTATAGCCAGGCAGTTGGCAACCCGGTTCAGCCAGGTGAATCGGCTTGCATTTTTGTCGATGGGAAATCGATGTCACTATCTAGTGACGTAGTGTTTGTTGATCAACAAAAGATCATTCTCGAGATTCCTTCCAATTCCCAGCCTTGCTCGGCGATAAGCTGATGCTTGACATAGAATCTCCTAAAATATCTATTTTTCCTTTGAAGCAAGTGTGGCAGGACGAGTTGTCTAAGAGGGGACATGAACGCCCTCAGTCAGGAAACTGCGAAGAAACTGCCTAGGACTGCACTGGCATGAGCAGTGATTCTGCCAATCCTTAAACTCGATTCCAGAATCTGCTTTGAGAGCGTGTAGAGAAGAATGGGTACAGTGCATCGCGTCGTTTTCGGAAACTGCAGGACGATGAAGGAAATCCATGACGAATCAATCCAGCTAATGGTGACGAGCCCACCCTACTATAACGCCCCTTTCGACTATCCGAACCTGTTCAAGAACTATGGCGAGTTTCTCAGATTGATTGATCATCTCGCACGCGACCTCTATCGAGTCCTTGCTCCTGGCCGGGTGGCCTGTTTTGTTACTGATGATATGCTCGTGAAGGGAGAGAAGTATCCCGTCGTCGCTGACATCACTAGGCTCATGCTTGATGCCGGGTTTCGATATCGTGATCGCATAGTATGGGTCAAACCAAAAGGCTACGTACGAATAAGTCGAAGAAGCGGTGTTGTAATTCAGCATCCATACCCGATGTACTACTATCCCGACAATATTCAGGAAAGTATACTGATCTTCCAAAAAGGAAGATTCGACTACTCACATCTACAAGAACTCGACCCGAAGAGCTTAAGCGAATCCAAGATTTCTATCGACGACTACCATAACCAAGAATGGTATCTGACGGTCTGGAAGATCACCAACGTTCTGCCTCTAAGAAAAAAGCTTGAGAAAGGCATCGCAGCCTTTCCTGAAGAAATTCCGAAACGCCTAATCAAGCTCTTCAGTTTCTTTGGCGAGACTGTTCTAGATCCTTTTCTAGGCTCAGGGACCACTATGAAGGTGGCCCAGGAGTTGGGCCGGTCAAGTTGGGGCTATGAGATAGATCTCGAGCTCAAGAAAACAATCAAGGAAAAATTCGACTTCAATCATCCTCCCACCTCCAGACTCTTCTTAATAGAAAGACGAGATGCCAAGAAGCTCCGCTCATCGCTTCAGAGCAAAGTGAGAAACCAAGTCTCCGTGACAAAGAAATGATCACCCGTGTCCGAGCGACAGTTCAATTGTTCCAGTAAGGCCGTGTTGCAATGAATTGTAACTTGGCCTCCAAAAGATCTTTGTAGAATTCCTCGTCACTCTCGTGCATCTTCGAGAGAACCCGGCTAGCCGTCTGCGGTCCAATTCCGTAGACTGTCTGTGCCATTACGGCCCTCCTTCCATAGGCAATAACGAGGTCGGCAGAACGGCGCGTCCTCGTCAAAGTCTTCTGCTCGTTCTCGTCGAGTGATTGCTTGGCCCGCTTCTTCCGGAGAACACTCGTCACGTAGCCGCTAGACCAGAAGACCGGAGCCAGGAGCCGGGAGCCACAAATCTGACATGAAGGATGTTCAGAGAGACTAGCGATGGTAATTTCAGTTGCCAGGTTGGCGCACTCGAAGCATAGTAGGTCGATTGCTCGGCCTTCGATCGAAATGCGCAGTCGAGCCATGTTGTCAGCTGCAACATTCTCTGGAGCGATGAGTTCTGGAATGTCGACATGACGGTAGAGGATGTGGTAGGCTAGCGGTGTGGGCTTGTCTTTTGATCGGAAGAATCTAACTTCAAGATTCTGTTCTTTGATCTGCCTGAAGATTCTCTTGACTCCTTCGAAGTCAGCCCGTTCGATTTGAGCCTCGCGAATAGTCTCGTCGTAGATTGGAGTTAGTCGGAATCTGACCTGTAACTCTTTCATTGCGCCGCCGTACATGAGCCGTCCACGGCTCAACGCTCCAAACCTCTCAGCGATCTGCTTCATCTGCAGCTCCCATGGAAAGTGTCGGTGCAAGACACCATGACAGGCTCCTCCTAGGACTGGCTCGTCAACTCCGAAGACCTGTTTCAGGAAGAGATTTTCGAGATCCAGGTCTGCCGTGTCCGACGTCATCTCGTACAGTATTCGATATGAGTCCCACCACCACATTCTAACAAGTCCCTGGCGTCGGAAGAGCTCCTCGATCACCTCCCCCAATGTGAAGTTGAGGACATCTCCGAAGTGGGTGTGAATTATGATGTAGCGATCGAATCCTTCAATCAGAATTCGATCATTGGTCGGGACGGGTGCGCCAGTGGCCCTGTGAGTATCGATCTCTTCGACGACCTTTCGTACTCCGTATGGGTCCGCAGGCCAAGTCCGCGAGAACTTCTCGGCAACAGGGGCGCGAGTCTTGTGCTCGTCCAGCAGCCTATCGATCTGTTTCCGGAATTCTCCGACTCTTACGGCCAATTCACCTGGAACTGGGAGTATCTGTCCGTCCCATCCCGGAATAGCTGCAGTAGGGTCGTTGATCGGGAGAACGTACACCTTTCCATCATCGGTGATCTGTTTCATCTGCCAGACCCGTCCTTTGACGATAAAGTTCAGGCCGACATGGGCCATCGTGAGCATGAACTCTTCGCCGAGTATTCCAACTGACTGTTGGTTAGTTAGATCAACTACTTGATAGCGTCGCTCGTCCGGGATCATGCTAAGATTCTCGTAGTAGTAGATCCTGGTCCGTGAGGTCCGGTAGAGTGTCTGATCATCTCTCTTGAGGTACCCCATCTTCCGCATGAAGTCGACAACCTTCTCCAATTCAGCGTCCTCAAGCTGAGTGTAGGGAAACGCTCGCCTCAGAACTTGCGTGATGCGCGCGAGGGGAACGCTACCTTCCGAATCCAGCAATAGGCCGGCGATCTGATGAGCCAGGACATCGAGGGCTCTATGGTGAATGACTGTTGGTTCGAGACGGCCTTCCTTGGCCAACTCGATGACTCCGATCGACTCCAAGAGGTCCTCCGTTGAAACAGCTACTAGAACTCCCTGCGAGGTTCTGGTGAGACTGTGTCCGGATCTTCCTACCCGCTGGACCAGACTATTGACCTGTCGTGGGGACATGTACTGGACGACAAGATCCACGGAACCTATGTCAATCCCCAGCTCCAGGGTGCTCGTGCAGACGAGTCCTTTGATCTGGCGGGCCTTGAATGCTTCTTCGGCTCGGACCCGCTCTTCTTTTGGAAGCGAGCCGTGATGGACCATTATCTTCTGGTCCATCATGTTGAATTTTGAACCCAGCATCTCTGCATTGACGCGACTGTTGACA